>Ga0307990_1000089_pt1 | contig 87631 bp, 75 predicted proteins | sample EllFjometagen129_FD_203168 | JGI IMG/M metagenome (GOLD analysis project Ga0307990, IMG submission 203168) | Marine microbial communities from Ellis Fjord, Antarctic Ocean - #129 | ecosystem: Environmental > Aquatic > Marine > Unclassified | place: Southern Ocean | collected 2014-10-08
CTCTACCAGAACCGATATAAATCAATACTATGCCAGGAGGATAAATATCTCCTTGAGCTGGTACGGTATATCCATCTGAATCCGGTCAGGGCCGATGTGGTGAAGAGTCTTGGTGAGCTTGACCGGTGGTGGTCTGAGACGAAGCGCAGGTGGCTTGGAAGGTATATTTGAGTTGAGGAAGGCAAAAGAATATTGGCGCGGGGACGAACGGATATTAGGTGACGGTGATTTTGTCAATGAAGTTTTAAAATTATCTAAAGAGGAGTTGACCCATAAGGAAGAATTGAAAAGGCAAGGCTGGGACCTAAATCGGGTAGTGAATGAAGTTTGCCGTATGCTTTCGGTTGATCCTGATGATTTACACAAGAAAGGCAGGGCCAACGATCTTTCATTTGCCAAGGGTTTGATTTGTTATTTGGGGTACTACCAGCTTGGCATCAACGGGAAAGAATTGGCCCGGTATTTCGGTGTGTCCCGGCCTTCAGTCTCGCAAGCCATCAAGCGAGGTGAAAAATTTGCAAAAGAGAATGATGTTAAGCTATTAAGCTAACTCCGTCACCTCTTCCAGATTCCCGAGGTCACCTCCAATCTGGTACGATTATACAAAGCACTGGGCGGCGGCTGGGATTTCCCTGATACAACCTGAAGACACTCATTAATTGAAGGAAGTATAACACCATGACAGGTAGGTTTGCAGATCAGGATTTAGATATCCATAACGTATTGGAAACCACATTGTCTTCGGGTCCCAAGCGGCATCTGAAACGTTGGCTGGGATGGATAGTTGCGATTTTACTGGTTGTGTCGGCCATTTTTTACTGGTCCAACAGCGACAATTCAGCACAACCACAGTTCAAAACACAAATTGCCCAAAAAAGGAATCTTACCGTCACAGTTACGGCCACAGGCACTTTAGAGCCGATCAATCAAGTCGAAGTCGGCAGCGAGCTGTCTGGGATTATTGAAAACGTCGAGGTGGATTATAACGACCGGGTAAAAGTCGGCCAGGTCCTGGCCAGGCTGGACATCTCGAAATTCGAAGCCGAAGTCATGAAATCCAAGGCCTCTTTGGCTTCGGCCGAAGCAAAGGTGCTGGAGGTGCAGGCAACCCTGAAAGAGGCCCGCGATGACCTGGCACGCATAAAAAGTGCCCGCGAACTCACCCATAACAAAACGCCCTCCCGGAACGATCTGGATGCCGCGGAAGCGAATTTTATGAGGGCTCAAGCGAATCTCGCCAGCACCGAAGCCGGGGTATCCGAAGCCGAGGCGACGCTTCGGTACAATCAGACGGATTTGTCGAAAACGGTCATTTACTCACCGATCAACGGTATTGTCCTGATACGCAGTGTGGAACCTGGCCAGACCGTGGCCGCTTCGCTTCAGGCACCGGTTCTGTTCACCCTGGCCGAAGATCTGGCCCAAATGGAACTGCACATCGACGTGGATGAAGCGGATGTCGGACAGGTGCGGAAAGGGCAAAGCGCTATATTCACCGTTGATGCCTACCCCGAACGAACGTTTACGGCACGGATCACGCAGGTTCGCTTCGGTTCCAAAACCACGGATGGCGTTGTTACCTACGAAGCCGTGCTGGAAGTTGATAATGCGGACCTTTCCTTGCGGCCCGGAATGACGGCGGCGGCGGACATTACGGTCCGGAAAATAGAAAACGCTATCCTGATACCGAATGCCGCGCTGCGCTTTTCGCCATCCGTCAACAAACAGAAAAAGTCCAGAGGCGGCCTGATATCAGTCTTGCTGCCGAGACGACCCAGGAGGGACTTAACGAAAAGAAAAGATGCCGGGAAAAGTAACTTTAAACAGGTCTGGATATTATACGATGATGGAATAAAACCGGTCAAGGTCACAACCGGCGCGACCGACGGCACGATGACCGAAATCACCAGTGGCGACCTCGTTTCCGGAATGGACGTGGTGGTGGATACAGTAAACGTTAAATGAAAAAGACACATGATGCCGGCACGACTTCCGACATCCCCCTGATTGAATTGAAAGAAGTCACCAAAACTTATGGTCAGGGTCAGGCTGCCATGCAAGCTATAGATCACATCGACCTATGCATCTATCAGGCGGATTTTGTGGCCATCATGGGCCCAAGTGGATCGGGCAAATCTACCTGCATGAATATACTGGGCTGCCTGGACACACCGACATCGGGAACTTATTTTTTTAAAGGGGCAGATGTCGGCCAACTCTCAAGCGATCAACGCGCCCTGCTGCGGCGCTATTATCTGGGCTTTATCTTTCAGGGCTTCAACCTGCTGAACCGCACTTCAGCGTTTGAAAACGTCGAACTGCCGCTGATTTACCAAGGCATACCGGCCCGGGACCGTCGGCTTCGAGCCATTGAAGCCCTGGCGGCCGTCGGACTTGAGGCATGGAAAAGCCACACGCCCGGCGAACTCTCCGGTGGGCAGCAACAGAGGGTGGCTATTGCACGCGCCATCGTCACCAATCCGGGCGTTATCCTGGCCGACGAACCCACCGGCAACCTGGATTCCGCATGCAGTCAGGAAGTGATGGAGTTATTGACCACATTCAATCAGGAGCGCGGCATTACCATTGTAATGGTGACCCATGAAGTCGAGATGGCCAGATATGCCTCCCGCCGGATTCATTTTATAGACGGCCGGATCAATACGGCACACGTGTCGGAAAGGAATCCGTAGTGATCTGGGAAACATTTATATTGGCACAGAGGGAAATCCGCCGCAACGTCCTGCGCTCCTCTTTGACGATCCTCGGCATCGTCATCGGGGTGGCGGCTGTCATAACCATGGTGACATTGGGAGGCGGCGCCACCGCTCAGGTCACCTCCGATATCACTAAACTAGGCAGCAATTTGCTACAGGTCAGGCCCGGGCAGGGGCACCACGGCCCGGGCGGCGCCCGAATCAATGCCGATCCGTTTGAAGATGACGATGTTGAGGCAATCGAGCGGGAGATTTCCGGCCTGAAAGCCGTCGCACCGTCAGGAAGCCGAAAGCTACAGATCATTTACGGCAATGAAAATTGTTCTTCCTCTGTGATTGGTACCACCGAAGATTTTATGATCGTGCGGGACTGGTCGCTGGATTCCGGTCGCATTTTTACTACTGGTGACATGAGGGCCGGAAAGGCAGTGTGTATTCTAGGCACGACCGTAGGCGATAAACTCTTCGGTGGTCAGGACCCTTTGGGAGAAACCATCCGGCTGCAAAAAATATCGTTCAAAGTGATCGGCGTGCTTACCTCTAAGGGACAGTCCAGCTTTGGTACCGATCGGGATGACATCGTGCTGATTCCCATACGGACGTTTCAACGCCGAATTGCCGGAAACAACGATATCAGCGTTATTTATGTCTCAGCGCAGGACGGCGTTTCCACGAAAAAGGTCCAGGAGAATATTCAATTATTGATGCGAGAGCGCCGGCACATTGCCGCCGGCAAGGAGGACGATTTTAATGTAAGGGACATGCAGGAAATCGTCAGCATGTTGACTGGAACTACCCGCGTCCTGACGGCCCTCTTGAGCGCAGTTGCGGCTGTCAGCTTGCTGGTAGGCGGGATTGGCATCATGAACATCATGCTGGTGTCGGTGACTGAACGTACACGCGAAATCGGCATCCGCCTAGCCATCGGCGCGCTGGAACGGGAAGTGCTGATGCAATTTCTGGTGGAAGCCGTCGTGCTGTCATCTTTCGGCGGACTGTGCGGTATCGTCATCGGTCTGGCCTCTGCCGCTGTCGGCGCACATTTTCTGAATGTTCCTTTTATACTGAACCTGCAAATCGTTCTGATCGCTTTTTTGTTTTCCTCTGCGGTCGGCGTCCTTTTCGGCTATTTCCCGGCCCGAAAGGCCGCCCTGCTCGACCCGATCGATGCGTTGCGGCATGAATAGTATTTCAAAAAAATGAATTTCGTTTTGCTATTACAAATTTTTACCCTGTTGAATGCATTTTTGCTGCCCCCTTTGGGGATTCAACAGGGTGAATCCATTGGATGTTATTTCTAGGTAACCTAATGCCTTGATTTTTCAAAGCTAAATGCTAATGGCTAACAGCTAATCGCTCAACTTAGGTAAAAACGGACTTTCCGTTCAGACACTGATTACGAGAGAGGAGCCATGAAAGCGATATCTTGCATTTTTTGCCCGTTGGTCCTGCTTGTTTTATCGGCAGTAGCGGCAGCAGGCCAGACAGTATCAAAGAGCACGGTTGATGACCAGATAGGCGTTCAAGTCACAGTGTATAACAGCAACCTCGGCCTCATAAAGGATACGCGCAAGGTCGCGCTTCCTCTGGGTGAAGGGGAGCTGAGATTCATGGATGTCGCCTCCCACATCATGCCTGTAACCGTTCACACAAAGTCACTGAATCGACCGGATGACTTCAGCGTGCTTGAACAGAATTACGAATATGATCTTATGAATGCCGATAAGCTTCTTGATAAGTATGTGGGGAAAAAGATAAAGCTGATGGATTGGAACGAGTTCCAGGACAGAAAGGAGGTCGTGGAAGCAATTTTGTTAAGCAATAACCAGGGGCAGATCTACAAGATAAACAATGAGATATATCTGGGCCATCCCGGCTACAAGATCCTTCCTGAAATACCTGAAAACCTCATAGCAAAACCGACTCTCACATGGCTTTATAACAACAAGAGCAAAAAGATCCACGAGCTGGAAGTCTCTTATCTTACCAACAATATTACCTGGAAGGCGGATTATATTGTTGTCTTGAACAAGGACGATACATCCGCAGACATATCCGGCTGGGTGAGTCTGGACAACAGAAGTGGTGCAACTTACAAGAATGCCGCTCTAAAACTGGTAGCAGGTGAAGTTCATCGGGTCAAGGAAGGGAGGCACGATAAGAGGGTCTATGCGATGGCGGCGCTAGATGAAGCCGGGGCCCCGCAATTTGAGGAAAAGGCCTTCTTTGAATATCATATATACGATTTGCAGAGGAAAACCACAATCAAGGACAACCAGACAAAACAGGTCAGCTTGTTTGAAGCCATTGATGCGCGGATTCAAAAAGAGCTGCTTGTCTACGGGATGAAAGGCTATTTTACCAGACGTTACAGGGACCAAAACCCAAAACAGCCGGTGAATGTCTATGTCAAATTCAAGAATTCACAAGACAATAGTCTTGGCATGCCTCTACCGGCAGGGATTATGCGCTTGTACAAGCAGGATTCTGATAAAAGCCTGCAGTTTATAGGCGAAGACAGAATAGAGCATACTCCGAAGGATGAGGAAGTGAGGCTGAAAGTCGGTGAGACGTTTGATGTGGTAGCAGAGAGGATACAGACAGACTACAGGCAAATTACCACAAGGCTTTATGAATCTGAGTGGGAGATTACACTTAGAAACCATAAGGAAGAAGATATTACCGTGGGCATAGTGGAACCATTATTTGGGAACTGGGTGGTAATCAGCAACAATTATCCTTATAAAAAGGTCGATGCCTTTACAATAAGGTTCGATGTAAAGGTTCCCAAGGATGGCGAAGTGAAGGTAAAATACAAGGTCAAGGTTGGGGTGTGACTGGCAATGATGCCTTCTCAAGCCGGACACGGTCGCCTAAAAAACATTGGACCACTTCCTGGGTCGTTGGAGTGAGGTCAGAGACAAAAAAACGATCTTCTCGGCCATGTGATTTCTCAGACAGTTGATTTTTGGCCTTAAGATATGAATAAACTGCACGTGCTATTTCAGCAGAAGGGTCTACTATTTTTACCTTTTTCCCGATTTTTTCCTGGATTATTTGTTTAAGAAGTGGATAATGGGTACATCCGAGGATCAGGGTATCTATTTGTTGGTTTTTTAAAGGCCTGAGATACTTTTTAACTATCATGCGGCTTTCCTTGGCCTTGAGCCATCCTTCCTCCACCAAGGGCACCAGAAGAGGACATGCCTGGCTGTATACCTTTGTATCGGGCAGACGTGCATGGATCGCTTTTTCATATACACCGCTTGTCACCGTAGCCCTTGTACCTATTAAGCCGATGATTTTTCGTCTGGTAAGGGCCAATGCCTGTTCTATAGAGGGGGTTACGACTTCAAATATTGGTTCAGAAAATTCCTGCTTTAAGGTTGAGGTGGCAGTACTGGCTGCGCTGTGGCAGGCGATTACCAATATCCCGGCTCCTTGCTCCAGCAGGAATCTGGTATCTTCCCTGGCATATTGAATAATTGTTTCCGGGCTTTTGGTCCCATAGGGGGTCCGTGCAGTGTCTCCAAAATAGATAAGGGGCTGGGTCGGCAATAACCGTTTGAGTTCGCGGACTACTGTGAGCCCGCCAATACCTGAGTCGAAAACGCCTATAGTTATACTCATTCTGAAAAAATTTCCTCTAATTATGATTTTTGTTTCAGATTATACAATTAATAATTTAGGTTCATAAGCCGAAGTATAAAGCAAGACCCTTTACATTGACATGGCTTTCAGAATATAGATACAGCGATTTTATAAAAATCGCGACAAGTAAAGCCTCAAAAGACGTAACTGTTCGCGGGATTATAACGCCAGTTTTACCGGAGCCCACCGCACTGTGAGCGTTTACAGGGTGCTGCAGATGCGAGGCGGAGGGTACGCAGACGTACTCCCTGTACTTCAAAGTGCCCGACAACAAAGCAGATGCGGTGCCATGTGAACGCTTACCAAAAGACTAAATTATTGGAGAACCCACGATGTCTGAAAACAGCCAACCCACTATTGCAGGAAATAGTCCATATTTAATTGATGAGGTCGGCCCGGATGCAGAGATTGAAACTGCTATAGAAGCCATGGGAGACTCAAGTGTCCGATCTCCTCTACTTAAGAAGGACTACACCTGTTTTGTATCTGAACAGGATCGGGTACTAGTCAGGGTGTCGTACAACTCACTGAAAAAAATATACAAAGAGGGCTCGGAACCTCTTTCATTCGAGCTCGCCGGGCCGCGTCAAAAAATTTATTTTGACCCCACTAAAGTACGCTCCGCCATTGTAACCTGTGGTGGACTTTGTCCCGGAATAAACGATGTAATTAGGGCCATTGTACTTGCTCTCCATTATGGTTATGGGGCCCAATCCGTCCTTGGCATACGTTATGGGCTCAGGGGTTTTATCCCCGAGTACGGTCTTCCCGTAATGGATCTGACTCTCCAGGCAGTAAATCGTATACACGAGTATGGAGGGACAATCCTTGCTTCCTCCAGAGGATACCAACCCATAGATGCCATAGTGGATGCACTCGTACGTATGAATGTATCCATACTGTTCCTTATTGGAGGTGATGGCACATTCAGGGCAGGCGTCAAAATTGCCGATGAAATCAAAAAACGTGATCTTAAAATAGCCGTTGTTGCCATACCAAAGACCATAGACAATGACATTTATCTCGTCTCTAAGACCTTTGGTTTCGATACCGCAGTTGAAATGGCCGGTCAGTCCATAAGGTGTGCCCATACAGAGGCCAGTGGGGCACCTAATGGGGTGGGGCTGGTCAAGGTCATGGGGAGATATTCAGGCTCCATTGCAGCTGCTGCCACAAATGCCTTAAGGGAGGTCAACTTCTGTCTGATACCTGAAAGTGATTTTGACCTGGAGGGAGAAAATGGTCTGTTAAAGGCCCTTGAGCACAGGCTCAGGGATCGTGGTCATGCAGTGGTGGTTGTGTCTGAAGGTGCAGGGCAGCGGTATGTAACCGGGGACCAAGTGACAAAAGATCCATCAGGCAACATCAAGCCGGGAGATATAGGCATCTTTCTCCGGGATACCTTCAGGGAATACTTTAATGAGATTGGCATGACAGCCTTTGTCAGTTACATAGATCCCAGCTATATTATTCGTAGTGTGCCTGCAAACATGGATGATCATCTCTACTGCGCAAATCTTGGGCAAAATGCCGTTCATGCCGCAATGGCGGGCAAAACCGCTATGATGGTGAGTCTATGGAATGACCGCTATGTATATGTTCCCCTGGTTTCTGCCATCAAGCAAAGCAAACGTGTTAATCTGAACAGCAATTTTTGGTTAAGTGTACTGGAATCTACCGGGCAATCTTCCCTGAAGAATGAGTAGGTGGTGTCTGAACGGCGTTTCCGCTCAGGCACAATTTTGAATTCTAAATTTTGAATGTTAAATTAAAAAAGGAAATAACCTTAAAGAGGGTATCCACTTCATTGTCCTTGGGTATATTGTAGGTTGGGTTAAGCGGTTATAGTCATCACTTTTGTTGGGTTCGCCTGACTTAATAGGACACCAACATACTGAGATCACTGCAAAATTAGCGAACCCAACAAAATTAGTTGCAGACCGACGGCTTAACCCAACCTACAATTTGTCGTTTAGGGTAGCGAAGTGGATAGCCCCTTAACCTTAATATATTAACTGTCCCTGACCTAAATTGAGAAAACAAAATTTAGGTTTTCCGCTCAGGCACTAAATAGATTGATGGTTACCAACTTAAGGCGGGATACCTTAACATTAGGCACTTTCCCGGATCATCCAGATTAGGAGGAAAAATATGCAAAGTCGGAAGATATTAGGATTTTTCCTGCCTGTAGCATTCCTGAAGAGAACAATGCCAAACATAAATAGGAGCTTCAAACGGCAATCAACACAAAAGAAAAATTCCCCGAGATTGAAGATGTCAGGAGGCTACTGGAAGAGCTGTCGTGATCGACTTTCGCAGTCTTAGTCGAAGAGACCTCGAAGTGTGGGCAAGGGATCTGGGCCTGCCGGCCTTCAGGGGCCGGCAGCTCTTTAGCTGGCTTTGGAAGCCCGGGTTCCAGGATTTCTCCCAAATGACCGACTTTCCCAAAGCCCTGAGGGAAAAGGTTGCCCAAAAAGGCCTGCTTACCAACCTCAGGCTTGTGGCAGACCAACATTCTGTTGATGGTACATGCAAACTGGCATGGAGACTGCGGGATGGTTTGGTGGTGGAAAGCGTCGTGATCCCTGAACAGGGCCACAAGACCCTTTGTATATCCAGCCAGGTGGGGTGTGCTATGGGGTGCAGGTTTTGTCATACTGCCAGGATGGGTTTTCGCCGTCACCTTATTCCTTCAGAGATCGTTGGGCAGGTACTTGCCATAATAGAACATGTTGAAGAAAAGGAACAGCTCAGAAATATCGTATTTATGGGCATGGGAGAGCCACTTGCAAACTACACGAATGTCTTGAAGTCCCTTGACATACTGACTGATGACCTTGGGCTAAATTTCTCATTGCGCAGGATGACAATATCTACCTGTGGTTTGATCCCTGAGATATTGCGTCTTGGTCAAGACACAGACGTAGGCCTTGCGATTTCCCTGAATGCCCCTGATGATAGGATCCGGGACAAAATAATGCCCATTAACAGACGCTATTCCCTTCCACAGCTCATTGAGGCATGTAGAAATTATCGGCTTTCCCGCAGGAGACGAATTACCTTTGAATATCTCCTTCTTGCCGGTGTGAATGACAGCGTTGAACAAGCAATTTCACTTGCAAAACTTCTCAAGGGAATCCCTTCTAAAATCAACTTGATACCTTACAACGAAAGCAGTGATATCCCTTTCAAGCGTCCTATCCACGAACAGGTCCTGGCATTCCAGCAGGTGCTTAAAGAGGCCAACTACACTGCCATCATTAGAAAAAGCAAGGGGCAAGACATATCCGCCGCCTGCGGTCAGCTCTATGCAGAAATAGAAGTTACTTGTTCTCTTGCCAATTCACTGAATTTGAAGTAAATAGCTTCACTTGAATGGAGTTGTTTGATGGAGTTTTAATTTCGATGTATTAGAGGGAATTAGTTATGGAATGTATTACAAATAAGCCAGGCGCCCAGTGCAAGTTCATGAGTAAAAAGGGTTGCACCTATTTGGGCGGGGCCTGCTTTGAAATAGTTGAGCAGTGTGAAGGCTGTGCAAGAGTTGTAAACTATGATACTGGTAATTTTTGTTCAGTTTACCCACATCCGGCAATGAAATGGCGAAAGGGCATCTGCAACTTTGCAACCCATGTGAAGAAGGAAGTCCCAAAAGACACTGCCGGCAGAAAGGTCAATCCTCTCAAGGCGGCAAAGCGAGCTTCAAGGGGGTATTAAAGCCTACGCTATTTTGTAACCGAGGGGTTCAAGGTTCAAGGTTTACAGAAAATCTGAGCCGTTAATTCATGAATTCTGAACTGCTTTCTTATATCATTGGCCTTGGTTCTAGAACAAGATTTGCAGTTTTATCGGCTATCTTCAGTTACTTGAGATTACTGAGAGCAGCGCTTAACCTGTCCATCCCCTCCTGGATTATGCTCAGGTCAGTAGCATAGGAGAATCGCATAAAGCGGTTATCTCCAAAGGCAACGCCCGGTACTCCGGCAATTCGGGCCTTTTCCAGCAGGTAGTCAGCCATGTCCAGCGAATCATTGATTTTTGGGCCTGATGCCGCTTTTCCATAATAAAATGAAAGATCCGGGAATACGTAAAAGGCCCCTTTGGGTTCTACACACGATATCTCCGGAATGGCCATGAGTCTTTCCATAATGTAGTTTTTTCTCTCGAGAAAGGCAGCTTTCATTTTCAATACCCCGTCTTGAGGGCCGGTCAGTGCGGCTAAGGCGGCCTTTTGAGCTATTGAGTTGGGATTGGAAGTACTCTGGCTCTGTATCTTGGTTGCCGCCTTTACCACAGCCTCAGGGCCTGCGAGATAGCCTATGCGCCAGCCGGTCATGGCATAGGTCTTTGACACACCGTTTACCACCACCACGTGATCCTGTGCCTCAGGGACTACAGAGGCAATATTTTCCGGACCCTCGCTGCCAAAACGGATTTGATCATAGATGTCGTCAGTGATTACTACAAAATTATGTTCAACTGCCAGCTCAGCTACTGTCTTAAGGTCGTCTCTGCTATAAACGGCACCGGTGGGATTTGAAGGGCTGTTAAGGATTATGGCCTTGGTCCTGGATGTTAACATGGAGCCCAATGCCGCCAGGTCCAAGGCAAAGTCCTTGTCAGGGTCGCTTGGAAGGAACCTGGCCTTTCCTCCTGCAAGCTCAACTATTGCAGGATAAGAGACCCAGTAGGGCACTGGAATTATGACTTCGTCCCCTGGGTCCAGAATGGCCTGAGCTACATTGTACAGGACCTGTTTCCCTCCGGTTGAGACCATGATTTGTTCAGACCTGTATATCAGGCTATAGTCCTGTTTAATTTTGGCCGCTATAGCCTCCTTCAGCTCAGGAATACCACCTACCGGAGTATATTTTGTGAATCCATCCCGGATGGCCTTTATAGCAGCTTCTTTTATATGTTCAGGAGTATCAAAATCCGGTTCTCCTGCGGACAGATTTATTATGTCGACTCCCTGTGCTTTAAGAGTCTTGGCCTTTGTGTTTACTGCAAGTGTGGGTGACGGTTTGAGATCTCGTACACGTTCTGCAAGTGGTAACGTCCAGGACATTTATTGTAGCTCCTTTCGATGATCATTAATAATGAACGGCATTTCGGATTTATCATAATAAACTTGTTTCAGATATAGACCCTGCGGTGGGGCGGTGGGACCTGCTGAAGAACGGTCCTTAGAGGCAATCACCTCGGCCATATCTCCATGAGATCTTGTTCCAAGACCGATCTGCACCAAAAGCCCCACAATATTCCTGACCATATAACGGAGAAAGCCGTCAGCGGCAATAGTAAACATATAGTGCAGTCCTCCGGATGGAGGGAATATTTCCTGGGTTATCGGCTTGATTTCACACAAGTATATGGTGCGGATACCTGTCTTTGCGTTGCTTCCGCTGGCCTTAAAGGCACTGAAGTCATGGGTGCCTATGAGTGGAGGGAGTGCCATTTCCATGGAATGGATGTCCAACGACCGGTTTAGCAACCATGCCCTCTTATTCCAAAAAGGAATCTTGGTATCTGAAACCAGGATATAATAACAGTATATTTTGCAGATCGAGTCCCGGATTGAGTGAAAGTCAGGGGAAGCCTCGGATATGGCCAATATAGCTATATCCTCCGGCAATAGACTGTTCAGACCTTTTAGAAATGCTTCGATGGATATTTTTGAGTCAGTATGAAAATTTGCTACCTGGGCCAGGGCATGTACCCCGGCATCAGTTCTTCCTGAGCCGATCAGGAAGAACTGCTCACCTGTCATCTTTTCAAGAGAAGCCTTGATGACTTCTTGAATACTTATCTGGCCGATCTGCCTTTGCCAGCCATGATACTTTGTCCCGTTGTATTGGATAGTAAGCTTTATGTTTCTGGATGGAGGGCGGGATTGGCCTGAAGAGTCCATGGTCTAAGGACAGAGTGGTATTGTGCCCAGGCCCAGAGATTCGTCCAGACCGGCCATTATATTGAGGTTCTGGACAGCCTGTCCTGAGGCACCCTTTATCAGATTATCTATGGCGGATATAAGTATAAGTGTATTGGTGCGCCCATCTACCTTTGCTCCGATATCGCAAAAGTTGCTTCCCCTCACATAGGATATGTCGGGGAAAGTGCCCTCAGGGAGTACACGCACAAAGGGAGAATCATTGTAGAATTCTTTTATGGCAACAAGAACCTTGTCAGTGGATATTTCCTCGGTAAGTCGGGCATAGGTCGTGGTGAGGATACCCCGGGTCATGGGAATCAGATGCGGGATAAAGGTCATGACCACTGGTTTGCCTGCTGCTACTGAGAGCTCTTGTTCTATCTCAGGCATGTGACGGTGCTCAGCCACTTTATATGCCTTAAGTCCCTCATTGACTTCACAAAAAAGGGACCCCAGGGAGAGGCTTCGGCCAGCCCCGCTGGCTCCGGATTTCGAGTCTGCTATTATCCCTTGGGAGCTAATTATTCCCGAATGAAGCAATGGGACAAGAGGGAGTATCGCACTGGTTGGGTAGCAACCGGGGTTTGCCACAAGTTGCGCTGATGCGATATCTTTTCTGTAGATTTCAGGCAGTCCGTATACTGCCTTATCAAGCTGTTCAGGGGCAGTGTGGGCCTGATACCAGGTTTCATAGGTCCGGCGATCCCTCAGACGAAAATCAGCCGAGAGATCTATGATCCTGCATCCTGCATCAAAAAATTGCGGGACAATTGACATGGCAGCCTTATGTGGGACTGCTGTAAATATCCACTCGGCGGATTTGCTCAGGTGAGTGATATCGGGCTCTGTGAAGAGAAGATTATTGTAGCTATGCAGTGAGGGAAAGACCTCCTCCACAGGATGGCCTGCGTATTTTCGTGAGGTCACTGCAACAACGTTTGCCTGTGGGTGGAGTTTCAGGATACGCAGGAGTTCAATTCCCGTATAACCGGACCCTCCTACTATTGCTATGCGTAACATTGTTTCGGGATAAGTGCCTAAACTTTTCCCATGAGTCTAGCGCTTGGAATACTGATAACGTTTTCTGGCCCCTGCGAGTCCATATTTCTTACGTTCTTTTTTCCTGGCATCCCTAGAAAGAAGACCTGCCTTCTTTAAGGGAATTCGATATCCTTCATTGATCTGCAGAAGCGCGAGGGCTATGCCGTGGCGGACTGCTTCAGACTGGCTATTTTTCCCGCCACCCTTGACCTTGATCATGGTATCGAATTTGCCGAGCATATTTGTAATAGCAAAGGGCTGTTCTGTAATAAGACGGGCGGTATCTACATCAAAATACTCATCAAAGGGCTTGCCGTTAGCCGTCATTCTACCTTCACCGGGGTATATCCATACGCGGGCTATAGCAGTCTTTCTTTTGCCGGTAGCATAGTGGCGTGTCTGTTCCATATTGCCGATATCCTTAAAGGGGTCGTTAGTTTAGCTGGTTAGCTGAAGTTGTTCAGGAACCTGAGCCTGATGTGGATGCTGTGGGCCAGCATAGATTTTGAGTTTTTTGAGCTGGCTGCGTCCCAGGCGATTTTTGGGTAACATGCGTTTAACCGCCAGTTGGATAACCTTTTCCGGCTTTGTCTCCAATAATTTGCGAGCAGTAACCGCCCTCATGCTTCCGAGATAGCCTGAATGTCTGTAATATATTTTTTTATCCAGCTTTTGCCCGGTAAGCCTGATTTTATCCGCATTTACTACTATAATAAAGTCACCAGTATCCAGATGAGGGGTGAAAATAGGTTTGTGCTTACCCCTCAACCTTGTGGCAATTTGAGTTGCCAATCGGCCGAGAACCTTATCACAGGCGTCTACAACATACCATTTACGTTCAATTTCGTTTACCTTTGGAAGAGGCGTTGCCATACAATATGCTCCAATTTCTAACTACAAAAGACATTTGTCCTTTCTAAATAAAAGGCACTGGACATCTAAAAGAAATATACATGATTGTCAAGGGTAAAAACTTTAATTATAATGTTAATCCCATGGCATTGTCATCAAAATTACCTGTCCAAAAAAATGGAAGGCTTCCTCTCTCGTCTGCGAAGTCTGAAATTATCCCCACAAGAATTCGATCATGAATCCACCCTATGTCACAGGAAGGCCCTATCCCCTGGATGCAGCACGCATCTTAGAAGGGCTTAATAACACAGATTGCTTTGTATTCCTTGAAACTTCAAGGGTCGCCGGAGAGGAAAATACCTCATACCTCTTTTTAAATCCAATAAAAATCCTTACTGCATATGGCCTTGATGATCTGGAGCCTCTTTACAAATCCATGGAGATGGCCCTTGAAAGTGGATACTATCTGGCTGGATGGTGGGCCTATGAGTGGGGATGTGCACTTGAGCCCAAATTATGGCACCTTCTGGATACGCCTGGACCCAAGGCCCCTCTGGTATGGCTCGGTGTATTTGAAAATCCGAAGACATGGATTCATCGGTCTGATGCCCCTATTTGTTCCTTAAAAAATATTCCGGATATCCGGGATAATTTAGGGCCTCTGGAACTGGAGGTAACAAAGGACCAATACATTAAGGCCATAGACTGCGTAAAAGACTATATAGCCCGTGGTCATACCTATCAGGTCAACTATACCTTAAGGGGAAGGTTTAAATATACCGGTCTGCCATCTGATCTTTATCTGGCGCTCAGGGCCAGGCAGTCTGTCTCTTACGGGGCTGTGATACGCAACAGGGAAAAATGGCTTCTTTCCCTTTCCCCGGAACTCTTCTTTCGCCTGGAAGGGCAAAAAATCTGGTCCAAACCCATGAAGGGTACATTAAAGAGGGGAAGGACAACAGACGAAGATTGTGAGCTGGCACGTTTTTTGGCCAACGACCCCAAGAACCGGGCAGAGAATATCATGATTGTTGATCTGCTTCGGAACGATATAGGGAGGCTTTCTCTCCCCGGAACGGTCCGGGTGCCGGAGATTTTTACTGTTGAGCGCTACAAGACCCTTTTCCAGATGATATCCAGAGTAGAGGGGAAAATTCGCCCGGACACCTCCTGGCATAAGATCTTTAATGCCCTGTTTCCATGCGGGTCTGTGACCGGGGCGCCAAAGATCCGGACAATGGAGATCATCTCTGAGATCGAGTCCTCTCCAAGGGGCGTATACACAGGCGCCATAGGATTCATCTCCCCTCAGAAAAAAGCAGTCCTGAATGTGGCTATCAGGACAGTAGTCCTGGACGGAGAATCCGGAGAGCTTGGAATAGGGAGTGGTATAACAATAGATTCAGATTCTGAAAAAGAATACGATGAGTGCATACTAAAGGCCGAATTTCTGACAAATTCTCTGTCCCTATCCTCTACTAAAAAAGGTGGATCAGGGAAGGATTTTTCCCTTATAGAGACCATGAGATGGGACCCCGAAAAGGGAAAGCAGGGCGAGGGTTACTTCCTGCTGGAGAGGCACCTTGAAAGACTTGAGCGCTCTGCCCATTATTTTGCCTTTTACCTGGACCTGGAAAAGGTGACGAGGGAGTTAGATAAATTTGCAAAGGGCCTGCATTCAAAAAGAAAATCCCATCGGGTCCGCATGTTGCTGGGAAGAGATGGTTCTGTAGATATTTCAGCCTCTGTGCTATCAGCACAGGAAAAGCAGGTTTGTTTTGACCTGTCGCTAAAGACAGTTGACTCTCAAGACCCCTTTTTATATCACAAAACCACATACAGACCCATGTATACGGAAGAATACCAGAGGGCCAAGACCTGCGGTTTTTTTGACTGTGTGTTTGCAAACGAACGCGGTGAGCTTACCGAAGGAACAATCAGTAATTTATTCTTAGATATTGATGGCGAACTCGTCACCCCTCCTGTATCCAGTGGACTCTTAAACGGCACCTTTCGCCAGGATTTTGTGGAACAGGGCAATGCCGTAGAACAGGTACTCTATCCGGATGATCTGAAGAAGGCCCGGGCAATATATCTGGGAAACTCGGTACGTGGGCTCCTGAGAGCAAGCTGCAGGTCAGAGGTCAGAGGTCAGAGGTCAGAGGTCAGAGGTCAGAGGTCAGAGGTCAGAAGTCAGAAGTCAGAAGTCAGAAGTCAGAGGTCAGAGGTTTGGGATCATAAGTGTTAATATTTATGCCGTACGGAATTGTTTTTAAAGATGAACGTCCAACATCGAACATCGAACGTCCAACATCGAATGAAAAACGAATATCCAGTACCGAATATCCAACAGCTATTTCTGTATGTTAGCCATTTAGGTTAAAGGCTGAAGTACACTAATATACCGTCTCCTGCAATAATTAGCAGCCTTTCTTCCCGGCCCTAAGTCTGTTTCTTCATCTTTTCCATTCAACATTCGGTGTTGGACGTTCGATGTTCGATGTTCATCTTTTATGACCCTGATCCCTGACCCTTGCCCCTTTACATAGACATACTCTCTCCCGGCTTCAGCTCTACTAACTCAGTATCAACTTGCTGGGACTTGAGTTCCTTACTAAATTCCTCTACAGTGCCTGTAAGAGTGGGGAAGGAACCATAGTGCATAGGGATGACTTTCTGTGCCCTAATGAATTTGCAGGCACACGCGGCTTCTCTGGGTCCCATGGTATAGTGGTTACCTATGGGGACCATGGTAATTTCAGGCCGATACATCCCTCCTATCAGGGCCATATCCCCAAACAGGCCGGTGTCTCCTGCGTGGTAAAGAATGAGCCCGTCTTCAAGACGAATCACAAAGCCTGCGGCTTCTCCGCCATAGAGGATCTCATCGCCTTCCTGGATCGAAGAGCTGTGAAACGCTGGTACCATGGTGATTGCAACTCCCTTTGTGACATAGGTTCCTCCAATATTCATACCGGTTACGTTTGGAAGGCCCTTAATAAGGAAATATTGCTGTATTTCGTGGATCGCTACTACTTCAGTGGCAGATGATCTGGCCATGCTCAGGCAGTTCCCTATGTGATCTTCGTGGGCATGAGTGATAAGAATGAGATCGGCATCCAATGAATCAGGCTTGCCTGCGGCTTGAGGATTGTCCAGCCAGGGATCAATCCATATTTTTAAATCCTGTTTTGTAACTATTCTAAAGGCTGAATGACCAAAAAAGCTGAGTTTATGAGACATGATTACCCCTTTCTAATAAGTATAAATAATAAAAATCCTTATCCATAAATCCCTTCTAGTTTTACTTTCGCTGCCGGTTCAAGGACATTCAGGTCATTCAACCTGGCAGGTCCGATATCCAGCTTTGTGAAAATAAAGGATTCAGTTTCTGCGATTTCATCATGAAGCTTCCTGATCATTTCCCGGCGCTCAGGAGTGGTTCCATAACGTATTAACAGGTCCTCAAACCTCTCTGATAATGTGACTATGGATGTGTGCTTCACACGCTTATCTGCATAGTTCACAAGTAAGGCCTCGGTTATTATTGGATCATGTCTGATGTTCCGGTCGAGACGCACGTGTTGACGAGCTATATCCGCCACTGCATGATGCCCCAAAGACTCAAGCAATCTGAAGGCCGATAAGGCATGATTCTGCTTTGTATGAACAGAGTCCATCTTGGTTATGTCGTGGAGAAGGCCACCTGCCTCCACCAAGCCGATATTAATATCTTCACCTGCCATTTTGAGATGAGCTGAAATAAACATTCCCACCTGGGCTACCCTGAGACTGTGGAACACAATGTGTTCCGGTACTTGATACTCTTGCAGGAGAGCCAGGCACCTTTCCCTGTCAAGGAGTTCCATTGTAATTATTTATTTCCTGTCAAGGAGTGTGATTTGTTATATTCCATTTTACCACTATGCCAAAACAAGAAAGGTATTACAAGAACAGCTTCATTCAAAAAAAAAGTTTATAGATAGAAGATTCTAAAAATTGGATGAAAATTGAAGAATTAGCAAGTTTTGGTTATTTAAAAAAGCTGTTGAAAAATCGTGTTCAACAGGAGAACTTGCGAAAATTATACGAATTTTTACAAACAACAAAAACCTTATCTTCTCCGTAAGTTACGCAAGTCGTCAAAAAAAGTAACAAAAAATTCATAAGATAACCCCTTGTTGATAACTTATGCGCTGACTTAAGAAAAATCTCCCTTTCTCCACTTTGACAGCAGAATATAGCTTCATTATGAATGAAACCAGAATTACGATATTTGTCAAAAACCGATATTCATAATATAGAATTTTCCATTTTTTTGACAGGGTCAACAAGATAAATGATAATCTTGTTTATCCTGTCAGAAAAGCCCCTCTGTGGGTTGCTAATTTAGACACCTTGGAATAAAAAAAAGTCCTTTCAAACAAATTGATCAAGAGTTGCAGTACGTTATACCCACTTTCATGTTGGTTTGGGTGAAATCAGATTCGCCCCGTGTTAAAAATTAGTCTGTGGTTAGGATAATGAATTTTCTAAAAGAAATTAAAGAAATTAAAGAAATTAAAGGTTGCAATTGCGTTAGGTCATCAGAAATGGAAAACGTCTGGCAAGGTCTAAAAGAAGTTCTACGTCCAAAGATACCTGAAGGTAGCTATCATGTGTGGATTGCCCCTCTGACCTATGGTGGGATAGATGGTGACACTATTATTATTCACTGCCCCAATCAGTTTTTTGTTTCCTGGGTCCAGGAGCACTATTTGCGTATGCTGAAGGATGCACTTATTCAAGAGGGACATACCTGGAAAATAAGGCTTTCTCCTGCCGAAATTGCAAAAGAGGCTGCACGGGATCAGCTACATCTTCCAAACTTTGCCCCCAGTGAAGTGTTGAGGCCCAGGTTTTGTGAACGCTTCACCTTTAATGAGTTTGTGGTTGGGGACAGCAATCGCTTTGCATTTTCAGCTTGTTGGGCTACAGCTAATGGAGGGGATAATCACAATAATGTAATTTACCTGCATTCTGAGGCTGGCCTTGGGAAAAGTCATCTTACCCAGGCAGTAGGGCAAAAAATACTTGAAGAAAGACCGGATACGAGACTTCGCTATCTTACTGCCAATGATTTCACCACTCAGGTCGTAAAATCAATAAAAAACGGGCAAATGGAAGCCTTCGTGAGCCGCTATCAAAAGGATTGTGACGTTCTGCTCCTTGAAGAGGTCCATTCCTTTGCAGGGAGAGAAAGGACCCAGGCAGAACTGGCCCTGGCCCTTGATCCCCTTATGGACGAGGGAAAGACAATAATTTTTACCGGAAGTCAACTCCCAAGGCAGATACACAGTGTAAATGATCAACTGCGATCAAGACTGGCTAGTGGGCTTATCACCTCTATAAATCCACCGGATTTGTCTACCAGGAAAAAAATTATTGAACGTAAGGCCAAGAATCATGGAATATGTCTTAAGGAAGAGATAGTTAATTTTCTTGCCCAGCACCTGAAGGGCGACATTAGGCGGATCGAAGGGGCAGTAATTGGGCTTGTGACCAAGTCATCGCTACTCAGACAGCCTGTTGATCTGGACCTGGCTCAAGGAGTAATTAAAGATCTGGTAGGAGAACCTGAGGCCATTACTGTCGTGGATATAAGGAAAATGATTTGCCGTCATTTCCAGTTGAGCAGGGATGAGATCTGCTCAAAATCCAGAAAGAGGTCTATTGCACAGCCCAGACAAGTGGGCATGTATCTTGCTCGTCGCTATACCGAGTCTTCTCTTGATACAATTGGGAGAGAGTTCAGCCGTGATCATGCTACTGTGCTGCACTCTGTTAACCGTATAAAGCAACAGATGGATGAGTCTATTAAGCTCAGGCACCAGGTAGAATTTCTGATCAATCAACTGGAAAAACAGCAGTGGCAGAACTGAACCTCTGAACCTTTGAATCTCTCTATCAAATGAAAAAGACTCTGGTTCGACAGATTTTGGAGATTGTGGGGCCTGAAAATTTTTCCACAGATCCTGCTGACCTGAAGTGTTACTCCTATGATGCAAGCAGCATTAGCTCTCTGCCGGAGGCCATAGCCCTTCCTGGATCTACTGAAGAAGTCTCTCAGGTACTTTCCCTTGCAAATCAAGAAGGCTTGTCAGTATTCCCCAGGGGTGCCGGCACAGGTACTACAGGGGCATCCGTCCCGATTAACGGGGGGCTTGCGCTCTGTCTTACCAGGATGGATCGGATAATATCCATCAACCCCGGGGACCTCACCGCCATGGTAGAACCCGGAGTCGTTACAGGGGAGTTGCAGGAAGAAGTGTCACGACACGGGCTATTTTATCCCCCAGACCCTGCGAGTATGCGTTTTTGCACTATTGGAGGAAACGTGGCCACTGGTGCCGGAGGACCAAGGGCGGTAAAATATGGTGTTACCAGGGACTATGTAATGGCCCTTGAGTTGGTGCTTGCCGACGGGAGCGTGATCCACACAGGCACCCGGACGGCAAAAGGAGTGGTGGGATACGACCTTACCAGACTGGTGGTAGGTTCTGAGGGCATGCTGGGTGTCGTGACAGGGATCACCCTGAAGCTTATACCCGGCCCGGAAGCAGTGGGCACGCTTATCGCGTTTTTCCCGGATGCAAAATCAGCCTCAAATACAGTGGTAAGCCTCTTCGAATCAAGGATTTTGCCCAGATGTGCGGAATTCCTTGATAAAATGAGTATTGAATTGATATCAGACCAGCTTCCGGTTGCAATACCTGAAAAGGCTGATGCTATGCTGCTTATTGAAGTGGATGGTGTCCGGGAATCTATCCTGAGGCAACTTGAGAAAGTGAAGAATTCCTGCAAGAACTGCGGGGCAACTGACATACATGTGGCAGAGTCCAAGGACCAAGCAAAGGCCTTCTGGTCTGCCAGGCAGGGCCTGGCCCCTTCTATCAGGACCCTTGGATTCCCTGACAAAGTTAATGAAGATATATGCGTCCCAAGGAGCTGCCTGCCGGAGATGATAAGTGAACTGGAAAAAATAGGCAGGAAAAACCAGATCACAATCCTCAGCTTTGGTCACGCAGGTGATGGAAATCTTCATGTAAATCTCTTGCTTGACCTGAGTGACAGGGAAGAAAAGTTCAGGGGAGAGGCCGCTGTAATGGAGGTCATGGAGGCAACCCTGGCACTTGGAGGGACCATTTCAGGTGAGCATGGCATTGGTCTTACAAAAAGGCCTTTTATCCAGATGGAGATAGATAAGAGGGGTCTTGAGATCATGAGGGGTATAAAAAAGGTATTTGATCCCAGGAATATTCTGAATCCCGGGAAGGTGTTTCCGTAAGGACCGTGGAAATACTATGAAAATTTCGGCCATTATTGTGGCAGCCGGTGCTGGTATTCGTTTTGGTGCAATGATTCCAAAACAGTTTTTAGCCCTGGGAGGACGTCCTGTTCTTGCTTGGTGCCTTGAGGCATTTGACAGATCAAAGCTGATTAGCGAACTGATAGTAGTAGCGCCGTCTTCAGACGAGGGTCCTGCTATTGAAATAACAGAGAAATGGGTCCACAGGGTCCGGGTCAAGGTGGTACCGGGAGGGTCAACCAGACAGGAATCAGTAAAATCAGGATTGGATGCGGTAGATTCTGGGATTGAGTGGGTGGCGATACACGATGCCGCAAGGCCCCTTGTGACCCCCATACAGATAGAAGCTGTGTGTTTCATGGCCCGGGAGGTAGGAGCTGCCATACTTGCCGTTCCTGTGCGGGATACGGTAAAAGTAGTGGATGAAGACGGACTGATTATCAGGAGCCAGGACAGGAACCGTCTCTATCTGGCCCAAACGCCCCAGGTCTGCAGAAAGGAAGATTTGCGATCAGCTTATAAGCTGGCAGAAGTAAAGGGTATAAAGACTACTGATGAAGCAGGCCTCCTGGAGGTCACAGGAGTTGCCGTGGGTGTGGTGGAAGGCAGCTCCGGCAATTTCAAAATTACTACCCAGGAAGACTTCAATATGGCCGAAGCCCTGATAACTTCGATTCAAAAGACATGAATATGATTCGAATAGGTTTCGGCTATGACGTGCACAGGCTTGTGACCGGACGCTTTCTTATTCTGGGGGGCGTAAAGATCCCCCATCCTTATGGCCTCCTTGGTCATTCTGATGCAGACGTCATAACACATGCCCTATGCGATGCGATCCTTGGGGCTGCCGCCTTGGGCGACCTGGGACGGCATTTCCCTGACAGTGATCCGCGCTATGCAGGAATTTCAAGCATAAAGCTCCTGGAAGAAGTGGTTCGGAAGATTACCTCTTCCGGATGGAAATTGGGAAATGCCGACATCACGCTGGTTGCCCAGTCTCCTAAAATCGTTCCCTTTGTTACCGAGATGGAGAAAAATATCTCTGATGCCTGCAGAGTATCTGTGGATCAGATCAACATCAAGGCCACTACCACAGAAGGGCTTGGATTCACAGGGACCGGTGAGGGTATGGCTGCTTATGCGGTTGTGACAATTCTCAGGACTGTTGCAGTATAATTTTCCTTTTTTAAATTCAAAATTCAAAATTTAGAATTCAGAATTCAAAATTGTGTCTGAACGGTTTTTTCGTTCAGACACTAAATAGCATCTGTAAGATCATAGTGCCCGGCCAGTTTGCTTCCGGCCCTGTCGTATAGCTGGGAATCCTTGATTGAGATCTTTCCTTCTGCAAGGGATTTTATGGTCTGGACGATGAGTGGGAGTTCCCTTTTTACTCCCTCATTGCGGATTCTGGCAAAAAGCGGTTGTGATTCTCCAAATGATTCCTTTATCTCTTCTATGCTTGATCTTTGAAGCTCATGCTCAAACTGCTTCCACAGAGGATCCCAGGCACCTCCCTGTATGGAAAAAGAACAATAGGTGACAGCAGGTCCTTTGTCTAGCTCAGGAGTCACAAGGTGTATCATGACTCCGGTTTTGTCGGTTTTCTGATCCATCAATTGCCAGATTACCTCCTGCCAAGTTCCGGCAGGGCCTTCGGGGGCCGCGGGATGGAGGTTGATAATTGAGAGTTGCCGGCAGACCTCCGGGCTGACTACCCACATATAGCCTGCAAGTACTACCACCCGGGCCGGAAAATCCTTGATTTTATCAAGGATTTCTTTGTGATAAGCCTGTCTCCATGCCTCACGATCCTGTTTCCTGAGATCCGGGCGAAAACGCACTGCTGAAAGGCTGACCACCGGGATACCGCAGTCTTCAACCCTTTTTACCAACCTGTCACTGAATTTGCTTTCGCCGGGTTCCCTTGAAGAAAATACATACGAGATTTCTCCGGGGATGATCCCTTTGCTGATGGCGTTGTGAACAGTCTCAAACAGGTCAATGGCCGCCTGGTCCCTACCCGTTGTCCACCACCCGAAAGTCCACATATTTCCTCCTTTTTTCAGATCGATAGTCTGTCCAGCCAGCCTCTGCCAAAGGCCGACATAGAAAGGGCAGCAAGCCGTACACCAGACCTGAGACATTCATGGGCCGGTGCCCCTTGAAGCATGACGTGCAAAAAACCTGCATTAAATGCATCTCCCGCACCGGTGTTGTCAACTATTTTTAAAACTTTTTCAGCCGGAATTGTCACAGATACCTCAGGACTATAGATGGTTGCGCCCCCTGGACCCTGTTTGCATACTATGGCAGTTCCCCCTGTGTCTTTGAATAGGTTCAAGCCCACAGAGGCATTATTATGACCTGTCCGGTTCTCACTCAGCAGGGGATAAACGGCCTCAAGTCCAGCCTTGCCTGACATGCCTGTCATTATTTTTACTTCCTCTTCTGTTATAAAAAGTATATCCGTCCTTTTGAAAATACCTGACAGGGCCTCAATGCCCCTTGATGCATAAAGCTCACCTGGATCAAAGGAAAGGATCTGTTCCGGCTTAAGGGCATTGGCCAGCTCTTTCTGGGTAGAGATGCCGCGAGATTGAACCAGAGAACTAAAATGGAGCACTCTTGTACTTAACACGCTTTTCAGAATTGCAGAATCCGGAAATTCCATCTCACGGTCATGGGACGCAACAAACATGGCCCTGTCCCGTTCCATCTTCTCTATTACAATGATACAGATTGCACTCCTGCCGACCTGCTTCACAAGGGAATAATCCACACCCTTCATAGAGCTTAGTATGAAATTACCAGCCTGGTCTTCACCTGCTGTACCGATGAAGCCGACCTTATATCCGAGACGGCTGAGAGTACATATGGTATTGGCAGAAGAGCCGCCTCCGCTTTTGGCCATGAGAGTCCCTTGGCTATGGAGAAAATCCATAAGGGCTTCTGCCGTTTTGTGATCTCCTGATATCTCATGCCCGGGATGGAGATCAAAGCCCGCCGACCGCACATCCTCAAGGTTATCCACCTCATAGACAAGATCGAGATTGAGTGCCCCTGATCCCAAAAAGTCGATCATGTTGTCAATCACCTCTTCTCGTTTTCTGCCGGACCTTGATAAGGTCCCTTGTCTCATCATTTGCCTTTTCAAGGGTAATTCCAAGGTCCTGGATTTGTTGGTCTCTTGCAAGGAGTTTTTCATTTAGGGCAACACGCTCAGATTCGCTTTCTAATCTTAATTGCTTCTGAACCTGTGTGATTTCGGCACGATGGAAAAGCCAAAAAACTCCGGCCCCTGAAACAATGCCCGCAATGAATATTAAAACCGGAATAATGTTTTCCATAGTCTAACTCCAGGCAGGTTATAAAGGAGCCTTTTGCAAAAGGCTCATCCTTAACTTTAGAACTAAGGTGCTAAAATATTTCCATAATAAAAAAAAGGGGAGGTGCTGGATTCAGCACCTCCCCTTTATAGGTTCGGCTAAAGCAAGCCTCAACAGCTATTTCATAGCTTCGCCGGAAGCAGCCTTTTGCATCTTGATCTCGACCTTTTCGGTCAGACCTTCGTAGTACCCACGGAGGATCGTAAGAACCTCCTCGCGGCCGAAGTGATCCGGAATGTCTGAACCATCGGAGAGCATCTTGCGCAGCTTGGTCCCGCTCAAGATAACGCGATCATCCTTGCCATGCGGGCAGGTGCGCATGCTGGCCATGCCGTCGCACTTAAAGCAGTAGAAGGTCCAGTCGATCTTGAGCGGCTGGCAGAGCAGGGCCTTGCCAGGCACCGCGCACGCTTCTTCATAGGTCGCATACGGTATCCTGTCAAAAATTTCCTGGGCCTCGAACATACCGTAGAAGTCACCCACACCGGCGTGGTCGCGGCCGATGATCATTCTGCTCACGCCGTAATTCTGGCGGAATGTGGCGTGGAGAAGGGCCTCACGAGGACCGGCATAACGCATATCCAAAGGATACCCGCCCTGTACCACGTTATCCTTGACAAAATACCCATTGACCAAGGTGTCAATACATTTTACGCGTACATTGGCCGGGATGTCACCTGGTTTCAGGTTTCCGATCAGGGAATGGATGATAACACCGTCACATACCTCAACCGCGATTTTGCACAGATACTCATGCGAACGATGCATGGGGTTTCTGAGCTGCAGAGCGGCAATTGTGCTCCAGCCTTTTTTCTCAAAAATTTCGCGGGTCTCGGCCGGCCGGAGATAAATGTCTTTGTATTCGGCCGGATATTCACCCTCTGAAAGGACCTTGACAGGACCGGCCAGGCATATTTCCTTGCGTGCCATAACCATCTGCACGCCCGGATGATCCTCAAGGGCGGTCTTCATAAAGTCACCCTGGCTGTCCTCGCCAGCGCCCTTATAGACCAGCTCTGATTCCCATTTTTTGTCTTCCTCGGTCATCTCAAATTTTTCAGTGACTTTCTGAGTGGCGTAAACCTCCCCTTCCCTCTCCAAAGCAATTTCGTCGCCGACATTGATCCCGTCGGCATCGGCCTTTGAAGCAGTGAGCATTACCGGGACCGGCCAAAATGTGCCGTCGGAAAGAAGCATTTTTTCACAAACTCCCTTCCAATCAGCCTTGGTCATGAAACCATCCAAGGGGCTGAAACCGCCGATACCCATCATAATCAGGTCGCCTTTTGCTTGGGCCGAAATTTGGATTTTCTTAAGCCCAGCGGCCTTTTGCTTCTCTGCATCTAAGTCCGAACCGGTAAGTAGGCAGCAAACTAAACCTTTTCCTCCATGTGGTGGTACTAATGCCATTTGTTTTTGTCTCCTTTTATGTTATTTGTAAAAAATCAATATATCTTCACTAATTTCGGAGGATTAACTATACAGCCTACCACCCCCTAATTCTCTCAACAATTGGAGTCAAAAAAAATCTAATCAAATGATGCTGTAGTGTCAGGTAATTCCTCCAAAGCAAAGACATTTTTGCATAAACTTTTTTATTACAACTTTTCATTTTTGTCAAGAACAGAATGAATACGGATTCATGAAAATTGCCGTTTTGGGGTATCCTTCACGACAAGTCAAAAGTAGTTTACACTTTGTTGATCTTGTATTTTGGCAGCGAAATTTGAAATTAGAAATTTGAAATTGGGTAACGCGCCTACATCTTTAAGTATTTTTTCAAATTTCAATTTTCCAGTTTCGACATCGGCATTCAATTTAATAATAAACGCTTTTTCGAAAAAAGTGTAAACTGATTTAAATCCAAAATTCAAAATTTAGCATTCCAAATTGTGTCTGAACGGTTCTTTCGTTCAGACACTAAATAGGTGTCTTTGATAAGGGATTTTTTTTCAAATGAGTCTTCTAACAGTCGTAAAGGCCTCGCTTTCATTTACCGGGAAGCAGATTTTTAATGAGATCGGATTTCAAGTGGAACCGAGAGACCGCATAGGCTTGGTGGGCCCGAACGGATCAGGGAAAACCACTTTGCTCCGTCTCATCATTGGGGAGGTTGCCCTTGACAGCGGAGAGGTCAGGGTGGCAAAAGGGAGGCGGGTTGGATATCTGCCCCAGGATGTCCAAGAAACCTTGTCAGGGCTTCTCTTGCAGTCTGTTATTGAATCCGTTCCCGGCCGGGTACAATTGGAAAATGAGCTTAGAAGGGCGGAAGCATCCCTTAAGGATGTGTCTTCCAAACAGGACCAGACAAGAACTGCAAAAAAGCTGGCGGAAATTTTTCAGGAGATCAACCTGCTTGACCTGGAGTATCCACGTCATGCGGCGGAAAGGATTCTGTCGGGGCTTGGATTTGTTAAGTCTGATTTTGACAGACCTGTTTCTTCTCTGAGCGGTGGATGGAAAATGAGAGCAGCCCTTGCCAGCCTTCTTTACCAGAGGCCTGATCTGCTTCTTCTGGATGAGCCGACCAATCATCTTGATATTCCTTCCGTGCATTGGCTTGAGCAGTTTTTGCAGAACTTTGACGGCGCCATGATTCTTGTGTCCCATGACAGGGAGTTCCTCAACCGGCAGATCCAACGCATTGTCAGCCTCGGACCTGAAGGGATGAGATATTACAGCGGCGATTACGATTTTTTCGTAAAGGCCAGTGAGGAGGAACGTAAGACCCTGGAGGCAAATTCCAAAAAGCAGGAGCAAAAAGTCAAACAGGCGGAGAAATTTATTGAAAGATTTCGCGCTAAGGCCAGTAAGGCGAGACAGGCACAGAGCAAGATTAAATTGCTCAAAAAAATGGAACTGGTAAAGGGCTACCGCAGGGAGAAGACGACCCATTTTTCTTTCCCCGAGGTTCCTCGGAGTGGAGGAGTTGTCGTATCAATCAAGGATATGGCAAGGGGGTTTGATGAAAATTTTTTGTATAAAGACATTAATTTGACCGTGTCACGGGGAGAAAGGATAGCCATTATAGGGGCAAATGGATGCGGCAAGACAACATTGCTCAGGATGATAGCTGGTGAAATAGAACCGGATGAGGGGAAGATATCGCTGGGGCATGCGGTCAGTATGGGCTATTTTGCACAGCATCACTCAGACATGCTTGACCTTCAAAAGACAGTGATCCAGGAAGTGTATAAGGTCGTCCCGGATGAAAGCATCGGTTTTGTAAGGGGGGTCTGTGGGGCCTTCCTTTTCTCAGGGCAGGACGTGGACAAGGCTATAGGTGTCCTTTCCGGGGGTGAAAAAGCCCGTGTCTCGCTTGCAAAGCTTCTTGTCAAGCCTGGAAATTTTATGGTGATGGATGAGCCGACCAATCATCTGGATATTTCATCTTCAGAGGCATTGATCAATGCACTCTCCAAATACAATGGCACCCTGTTGTTTGTATCGCACAACCAGTCATTTATCAAAAGGCTGGCAACAAAGATCTGGGATATCAGGGGAGGCGAGATAGTAGAGTACCCAGGAAATCTGACAGAATATTTTTGCCATATTGCCATGAGGGAAGATGAGCCGGCGAATTCTTCCAGCCGGGAATACACACATGAGGAAACAGGGAAAAACAAGGCGTCAGTCAAAAAGGGACAAGATCGGAAAAAAGAAAAAAGGAAAAAGGCGGAAAAACAGCAACTGATATACAATACCCTAAAACCGCTCCTGACTGAAGTGGAGCGTGTGGAAGGACGAATCACTGAACTTGAAGTAAGACAGAAAGAACTGGAGAAATTGCTTGCAGATCCGGATATTTTTAGTGATAAAAATAGAGGCGTCCTGCTCTTTAGCGAATACAAAGCACTCAGGGAAGAGCAGAATGCGTTGCTCCTGAAATGGGAGCAGGGTCAGGACAAGCTGGAAATAACAAGAAAAGAACTGGGGGCGGTGGATAGCTATCGATGCCAATAGACCCTTATACTTTTTTCTGCGTTACCGTATTGAAAATCAAGATCACCCCGATAAGCCCTTGAGAGGGCATCACCGATTCGACGGGCCATATGGACTCCTGTTGTGGTTACAAAGGTATGATCTTTTTTATCAACAATGGACATGATCCTTTCCATAGGATGTTCGCCATTCTCCTGCTTTTCCTCATTGCGGATAAGGTTTAACATTTCTTCGCGGTGCTGTTTGAGGAATGGTCCCTTTATCTCTATATGGCCTGCCGGATAGTTGTCGGCAATGCGCTGGCAGGCTGGACAGATTACCCTGTTGGAATCAACAGGAGGTTTTTTCCAGGACCACCGCCCGTCCAGGAAAAGGGCCTTACATTCAGTGCACATTGTCGGCTCCGGCCATTTCCCCGATTCTTTGTAAGTATCATGCTGTTTTTCTTTGACTAACCTGTCCCTTCTAGCGTAACGACTTTTGTCCATATTATGTCTCCAATTACCTATCGGGCCTTTTGCAAGAGGCTCATCCTGAACTTCAGCTTACTTAAATTAAATCAGTTTCCATAAAAATACAGTATGGACAGCTTGAGCCCAGGTCAAGGTCGTTGTAAAATATAGTATGCTTTGGAAGTATATTTTTCTTCCAATGCCTTTTGATTATTGGATAACTTTATTGATTCAGGCCTTGGTTTGACCTACTCAATTCCCTTGACACCCCTGGTAAATCTTGTTATCAACTTCAACGCTTTGAGGACAGATTTTTGTATAATTTTAAAGAATTTTGGGAAGGCGCGTAGCTCAGGGGGAGAGCGCTACCTTGACACGGTAGAAGTCGGCGGTTCGATCCCGCCCGTGCCTACCAGTGCCTGTTTTCTATCCTTATCCCGGAGATTTTTTTAGAAGGCATCTTTTTGCGCCCATTTCAAAGGGCAAAGATGCCTTTTTCTGCTTTGAACAGAGAAACCAATGACAGAGACTGAAACAGATGCCATCACTGTAGCATTTGATGGTGAGAACACAGAACAGGTTACAGACGGAACTCCTGCTTCTGAGTTCCTGGCTGGCGTGCTCAGCAAGAACAGGTCAAAAAAGACAATTTTTGTCCGGATTGACGGGGAATTAAAAGATCTTTCTACGCCCCTTACACACGACTGCAGAATAGAGGCCGTATTGCCCGGTGATGATGATACCCTTGAGGTGTTGAGGCATACTGCCGCACATATTATGGCCCAGGCCGTTAAGGAACTTTTTCAAGACGTACAATTAGCTATAGGTCCGGCAATAGAAAAAGGGTTTTACTATGATTTTGATTACCAGAGGCCCTTTACCCCGGAAGACCTGGAAAAAATAGAAACCAGGATGAAGGAGATCGTAAAGAGATCTCAGGCCATATCAAGAGAAGATATATCCCTGGATGATGCGAGGAAACGATTTGAGAAACTTGGAGAAAAATACAAGCTTGAGATCCTGAATGAACTGGGTGATCAAGGGGAAGAAGAGGTCTCAATATACAGCCAGGGAGAATTCATGGATCTGTGCAGAGGGCCGCATCTCCCTCATACAGGTTACTTGAAAGCCTTTAAGCTCACCAGCCTTGCAGGGGCATACTGGAAGGGGGATGAAACCCAGCCGATGCTCCAGCGCATATACGGCACGGCGTTTTTTGATAAAAAATCTTTGAAAGAACACCTGAATCGTCTGGAAGAGGCCAAGAAAAGGGATCACCGGCGTCTTGGCAAGGATTTGGACCTTTTTTCCATACATGAAGAGATCGGCCCCGGGCTTATTCTATGGCACCCCAAGGGAAGCATTATCCGCAAGGTCATTGAGGACTTTTGGCGCGATGAGCACTTACGGAGGGATTACGACATGCTTTTCACTCCCCATATTGCCCGCAGGGACCTATGGAAAACCAGCGGCCATTTGGATTTTTACAGTGAGAACATGTATTTCCCCATTGAGATTGACAAGGTCAGCTATCAGTTAAGACCAATGAACTGCCCCTTTCATATAGCGATCTACAACTCCCGGCGACGCAGTTACAGGGAACTTCCTCTGCGCTGGTGCGAGCTGGGTACTGTTTATCGGTATGAGAGGACAGGCACCTTGCACGGGCTCATGAGGGTCAGGGGATTTACCCAGGACGATGGCCATGTCTTTTGCCGGCCGGACCAACTCACCAAGGAAATTCACGAAATCCTTGACTTGACCCTGTATGTCCTGAGAGTATTCGGCTTTGAGCGATATGAGATATATCTCTCCACCCGTCCTGACAAGTCTGTAGGCTCGGATGAAAATTGGGAGCGTGCAACCGATGCGCTCAGACAAGCACTTGAGGCGCAGGGGTTGACCTATGAAATAGATCCCGGCGAAGGTGTGTTTTATGGCCCCAAGATTGATATCAAGATCAAGGATTGCCTGGATCGTTCATGGCAGTGTTCGACCATCCAGGTTGACTTTAACCTCCCTGAGAGATTTGATATGCATTATATAGGGGAAGACAGTCGGCCCCATACGCCGATTATGGTACACAGGGCACTGCTTGGTTCTTTGGAGCGGTTCTTCGGCGTGCTGATTGAACACTATGCAGGGGCTTTTCCTCTCTGGTTGGCTCCTGTCCAGGCCATTGTCTTAACAGTAACGGACAGACAGGATCAGTGGGCGGGATCAGTTACAAAAAAGCTAAAGGCCGCAGGAGTCAGGACAAAAGCCGACATCAGAAATGAAAAACTGGGCAAAAAAATCCGAGAGGCCCAGCTTGACAAGGTCCCTTACATGCTGATAGTCGGTGATCAGGAAATAATTGACATGACCGTAAGCCCTCGTACCGGAAAGGGGCAGAAACTGACAGCCATGTCTGTCGATGACTTTATTGCCCTGGTGGAAAAAGAGTGCAGGGAAATCTTTAATTGTTAATAGCTTAATAGCTCGCCCGAAGGGCGCACTTGGAAAACAGGGGGTGTAGTATCGCAAGAGAAATTCCAGTCAATGTAAATTATCGGATCAGGGCCCGGGAAATACGGCTCGTTGGTGAGGATGGAAATCAACTCGGGGTGGTAGCTCTGAATGAAGCCTTGGCTAAAGCGGAAAATGTCGGATTAGACCTTGTGGAGGTGGCACCGAATGCCAAGCCACCGGTTTGCCGAATCATGGATTATGGAAAATTCAAGTACGAGCAAAGCAAAAAGGCCCAGGAAGCCCGGAAAAAACAGACTATTATTCAAGTCAAAGAGATCAAAATGCGTCCAAGAACGGACGTACATGACCTTGATGTAAAAAAGAGGCGAATAAGGCAGTTCATTGGTGATGGGAACAAAGTAAAGGTTACTGTGAGGTTTCGAGGCCGGGAAAACGCCCACCCAGAATTGGGGTATGCCTTGCTAAAACGAATTGTGGAAGAGATGTCCGAAATCGCTGTCTCCGAGAATGTTCCTGTCAAGCAAGGTCCGTTAATGCACACAATACTTGCCCCTAAAAAGGATTGACCTAAGACCCTGATGGGGTTATTAATTTTGCTTGTGAACTCGCTATAGACGAGTATGGCTTTCGTGCCATCTGCGGTCTTTCCGCAGAATAAAGGATAAATAATTATGCCAAAGATGAAGACCAGACGCGCTGCTGCCAAGCGCTTCAAAAAGACAGGGACAGGAAAGTTCATGTATAGAAAGGCGGGATCGAGCCATATTTTGACTTCCAAGACACGAAAACGCAAAAGAAGCCTGAGAAAAGAGACGGAGATTTCCGAGACAAGGGTCAAGTCAATTAAACGGATGACGCCTTTTATCTGATTGCGCTTAGGAGCGGGAGATAAATAAGTTGAACAAAAAAAATAATAGGATTTTTTGTTGTATTCAAGGCGCGAGGAGCGAACATAATGGGTTATGTGATCGACGAGCAACGAAGAAGACGGCAAAAAGGACATTAATTTGTTCAAGTTATTTATTGTACATTCCTTAGTAGAAATTAAGAGGAGCTTGAAAGAAAATGCCACGGGTTACAAGGGGCTTTAAGGCCCATCGTCGTCGCAAGAAGATACTCAAGATGGCCAAAGGCTACAGGGGTGCCAGACGTCTCTGTTTCAAACAGGCCAAGGAGACTGTGGAAAAGGGCCTATGCTATGCCTACAGAGACCGCAGGACCAAGAAACGCATGTTTCGTCGCTTGTGGATAATCCGCATCAACGCGGCCTGCAAGCTGAATGGCATGTCCTATAGCCATTTCATTAAAGGTATAACCAAGGCAGGGGTTGCTGTGGACCGGAAGATGCTTGCCGATATTGCAGTGACAGACTCCAATGCCTTTTCCTCCCTTGTAGAAACTGCAAAGAGCGCCTGATAAAGAACCGGATATATGCAGGATCGCCTAGAGGAAATCAGGACTCAGGCCCTTGAGTCCATAGAATCAGCGTCCAGCGAGGAAGATCTTGAAAATATAAGAGTCAGGGCCCTTGGCCGTAAAGGGGAGCTGACCATGGTCTTAAAGACCATAGGGAAGCTTTCTGCTGAGGAACGCCCAAAGATCGGGCAACTGGCCAACAAGCTCAAGAAGGAGATAGAGGCGTCTATCAATGCCCGGAAGGAGGCGTTAAAGGGCGTTCATATCCGTACCTTTATTCCAGGACTGGATCCCACGCTTCCCGGAAGGCAGAGACGGCTCGGCAGATTGCACCCCATCACCCAGATGATGGATGAGATCTGTTCTGTATTTGAGAGGATGGGTTTTGCCGTGGCCCATGGTCCTGAAGTAGAACTTGACTTTTACAACTTTGAGGCCCTGAATATTCCTCCTGACCACCCTGCCAGGGATATGCAGGATACGTTTTATATTGATGACAAAGTCCTGCTCCGAACTCATACCTCTCCCGTACAGATACACGCCATGGAGAGGTATAGGCCGCCAATGCGCGTAATTGCACCAGGCAAGGTGTACAGGTGCGACTCAGATATAACTCATACCCCGATGTTCCATCAGGTGGAAGGGCTTATGGTGGACAGGGATGTCTCCTTTGCCGGTCTCAAGGGGGTATTGACAGCCTTTGTCCAACAGATATTTGATCCGGATACCTTGGTACGCTTCAGACCGAGCTTTTTCCCGTTTACAGAACCCAGTGCGGAAATAGATATTCAGTGTGTCATATGCAAAGGCAAGGGTTGCAGGATATGTTCTCATACTGGCTGGCTGGAGGTGCTGGGAGCCGGCATGGTGCATCCAGAGGTGTTCAGGCATGTAGGCTACGATACTGAAGAGTTCAGCGGTTTTGCATTCGGCCTTGGGGTAGAACGAATCGCAATGCTCAGATTCGGTATTGACGACATCCGCCTTTTTTATGATAACGACCTGCGTTTCCTTCACCAGTTTTGATTAATAAAGTGATCTTATGCTAATCCTGACCTCCTGGCTCAAAAAATTTGTACATTTTACAGTGCCTGTAGAGACCCTGGCAGAAGATCTCACCATGGCCGGTCTTGAAGTAGAGGAGATAGAGCCTGCCTACAAAGGTCTTGCTCCGGTCGTAGTATGCTCGGTTGAGGAGATCGTCCCCCATCCTCATGCGTCGCATTTGCAGGTCTGCACGGTAACCGCCGGCGAACAGAAGTTTGACGTGGTCTGCGGGGCCCCTAATGTAGAAAGGGGGCGGTTGGTGGTTTTGGCAAGGCCCGGGACCGTGTTGTCCAACGGTACGACCGTGGAGTCTTCTGATATCTATGGAATACGTTCTGATGGAATGCTATGTTCAGAGGATGAACTTGATATCGGCGATGATAAAACAGGAATCCTCATACTGGAATCGACCCCTGGATGCGAGCCGGGGAATGCACTTGTGGACGTCCTGGGCCTGAGTGATTGGGTCCTGGATATTGCCGTTACGCCAAACCGTCCTGACTGTCTCAGCGTCCTGGGAGTCGCCAGGGAAGTATCCGCCATATACGGCATCCCCTTGACGATCCCTAAATTACCCAATCACTCAATCCCTAAATCACCCAATCACCAAATCACCAAATCACCAAATCACCCAATTCCCATTTCCATAGAAGCCCCTGACCTGTGCGGCAGATATACGGCTGCCGTAATGGAAGGGATCAGGATCGGTCCTTCACCTCACTGGATGGCTATGAGATTGCAGGCCAGTGGAATCAGGCCGATAAACAATGTAGTGGATGTAACCAACTATGTATTGATCGAACTTGGACAACCGCTCCATGCCTTTGATCTGGATATGCTCACAGGACCGGCTATTGAAGTCAGGACGGCAAGGCCTGGAGAAAAGATAAAGACCATTGACGGAAAGGACAGAGAACTCCGGCCGGATATGCTGGTCATTGCAGATGCGGAGAGGCCGGTGGCAGTGGCCGGTGTCATGGGCGGGGCTGAAACCGAAGTCAATGATAACACAAAGCGCATACTCCTTGAAAGCGCCTGGTTTGCTCCAACGCAGGTAAGAAGGACATCCAAGGCCCTTAAAACTATTACAGAGTCCTCATACCGGTTTGAGCGGGGTGTTGACCCGGAAGGGGTAATAAGTGCACTTTACAGGACAGTGGAGCTTATTGGTCAGGTAACCGGCGGCTGTCTGGTCGAAGAAATTAATGATGTTTATCCAAGGCCCTATAGACCCGGATATCTGTCTCTGCGTCCTGAAAGGGCCAACAAACTTCTTGGCACAGGGCTTGAGTCCGGGCAGATAGCCAAATTTTTGGAAAGGATTGGTATTGAGCTTACACATATAGGGGATGAAAAGATCAGTGGGGTGGTGCCTACATACCGTCTTGATCTGAAAGAAGAAGTAGATCTGGTAGAAGAGATAGCCAGACTCCACGGCTTTCCCAATATACCGACTTTGGCGCCAAGGGCCGGAATTGCCGCCAGGGCCCCGGAACCGTCTCAAGGGCTTGTTCACAGGATAAGAAATATTCTTTCATCTCAGGGCATGACCGAGGTGATCTCATATAGTTTTATGTCACCGGAGGAAATAGAGGCACTGGGTCTGGGCAAAAATGATCCAAGGATGCAGATGGTAAGTGTGCAGAACCCCTTGAGCGATGATCAGTCAGTAATGAGGACCAGTATCATCCCTTCGCTGATGGGGACAGTAGCCAGAAACCAGGCGAGGCGGAACATGGACCTCGGACTTTTTGAGATCGGCACTGTATTTTATGCAAATGGAACAGGTGAACTTCCTCTTGAAGAACAGAGAATAGTCGCCCTGTGCACAGGGGCGCGCTATCCTGAATCATGGTCATGGCCGAAGGAGCAGGTAGATCTTTTTGATTTAAAAGGAGTGCTGCAAGGGTTGCTCCAGGCCCTTGGGATCTCCGGGTGGAAAACCGTATTAGAGACACCGGATGCTCCTTTTTACCTGCCAGGTACTTCAGCCGGTATAGTATGTGGGGAAAATTTCATCCTGGGCAGCTTTGGGCAAATCGATCCGAATGTTTTGGGATTTTGGGATATAAACGGGCCGGTATTTGTTTTTGAACTCTCTTTTAATGCTTTAGAAACAGCCGCGTCCCGGCAGCTTAAATTCACTCCTCTTGCCAGGTATCCTGCTGTGGAGAGGGATATTGCAGTAATTGTCCAGGACAGGCTTTCGGCTCAAGATTTCCTGGAATATATTTCCGGTCAAGCCCCGGATTTTCTTGAAGAAGTGCGGATCTTTGATATTTACAGGGGAAAACCTGTTCCAAAAGGCTCAAAGAGCATAGGCATGCACTTTACATACAGGGCTTTGGATCATACACTCTCAGACCATGAGGTCTCAGAAGTCCATGATCCAATAGTTCGCTCTATTCTTCAATCCTATAAGGCAAAGCTGAGGGACTGATGGGGGCCTTGACCAAGCGGAAAATCGCGGAGACAGTAAGCAATGAACTTGGCTATTCCATGCGTGTCAGCCTGCAACTGGTCAATGAGATTTTCAGCCAAATCAAGGCATCACTGATCAATGGCGATCAAGTGAAGATTGTAAGGTTTGGTACTCTGCGCAGCGTGCAAAAATCAGCACGCAGAGGGACCAGCCCTGTTAATGGAGAGCCGATTATTATTCCCGCACAGCGTACAGTGGCTTTCCGCCCCAGCCGGTTACTTAAGAGGATCGTAAATGCCAGGAAAGGGGAAGAAATACTACCGGATAGGTGAGGTAAGTGAGCTGATTGGGGTTGAACCTCATGTGCTTCGCTACTGGGAAGGCGAATTTCGGCAAATCCGTACCCACAGGGTTGCAAAACAACGTCTTTACAGGACTGAAGATATAGATTTTATAAGGCGTATAAAAAATCTCCTGTACGATGAAGGATTTACCATTGCCGGTGCCAAGAGGCGAATCGCAGAAGGACAGAAAATGAAGGATGCCGGAGACATGACCAATAAATTGCTCAAGGAAATCCGGCATGAACTAATTGCCATCAGAGAGATGATCGGTCCAAATAATGGATGACAGTCAGTATAAAGAACTCAAACGCCTCAGACAGCGAATTGATAGAATAGACGTTGAGCTTGTAGGCCTGCTTCAGGAACGTCTGGAGGTGGCGGAGGAAATCGGCCGGACTAAGGCGGAATCCTCCCAGCAGCCCCTTGATCTTTCCCGCGAACGGGAAGTCATCCAGCACATTCTGAAGCAAAATGCCGGAAAATTTCCCCCTGAAGGCCTAAGGGTCATATTCGGGGAGATCATATCTGCCTGCAGGAACGCCCAGCGGCCAGCCAGGCTGGGATATCTCGGCCCTGAGACAACCTTTACCCACATGGCAGCAGCCCAGTTCTTCGGCCATGCCCCGGAGTTTGTTCCTTTAGGGAATATTACCGAGGTATTTGAAGAAGTAGAACGTAGACGTACAGACTATGGGGTGGTGCCGGTGGAAAATTCGGTTGAGGGGACCGTAGCCCTGGCCCTGGATGGGCTCTGTGATTTTAAGGTCAAGGTATGCGGGGAAGTTTATTTGCCTATCTCACATGACCTAATCAGTCAGAGCGGCAGGATAGACAAGATCCGCCGCATACTCTCTCATCCACATGCCCTGGCCCAGTGCAGAGGATGGCTGCAACGTAATATGCGTGCAGTTCCGACAGAAGAGGTGGTCAGTACTGCCCAGGCTGCCAGGTGGGCAGCGGTTGATTCTTCCGTGGCGGCCATTGCCAGTCCCTTGGCGGCCCGCACATACAACCTTCAGACAGTTGCCAAACACATCGAGGATTTTGCAGGAAACACTACCCGGTTCCTGGTTCTCGGCAATGAGTGTCCCAGGCCAAGCGGGAAAGACAAGACCTCCCTGCTATTAAGCCTTGAGGACCGCCCGGGTTCACTGTTTAAGTTACTTGAGCCCCTGGCGAAACTTGGGATAAACCTCACCAAAATACAGTCCAGGCCGGTAAAAAACGAGCCCTGGAGATACCTGTTCTATGTAGATATTGCAGGCCATATAGAAGAACCGGCCGTACAGGATGGAATCAATGCCATTAGAAAAGGCTGCACCTTTCTGGAATGGTTGGGTTCATATCCCATGGGAGAAATGGCGGAATCAGCCGCTGATTCCTCGTCTTAAACAAAGAACCGCTATTCTCTATATCCCCGCTGCAGGATTTTTTCTTATTAATCCTTTTGTTTCCAGGTGCCGATACCTTTTTTAAATAAAAGGTGACTGATATCCTCATTAATTTCAAAGACAAGGAAATCCTGGCAAGAATCGAGTCAGTGGCATTTGAAAAGGCGGCCGACAAGGACTTTGAGTCCATGAAAGCGGTGAATAAACAGTCATACTACACTACAAACCTTAAGCACCTTAAAATATGAAACTTGACCATAAAATTATAGCTATTTTTTCAGTGCTATTTTTTATAAGCGTTACGGTATTTATTGTTGCTGTCATGAGAATAGATTACCGCTGTCTGAGTGTAAACTACTTTTGGCTTGTAGTGAAGGATACCACTTTTTCTGAAAAATCTTGGTTGCCTTAGCGATAACAAGTAATTATCCTGAATAAAATGCGGAGAGGCAAAAGACGAACATCGAACATCGAACGTCCAACGTCGAATAAATTAAAAGAGCAAAGGCATAGACTATGAATGTGGATAAGAAGACCCTGGAAAAACCTTGGGGCGGCAGATTCCTGGAGGCCACTGAAAAAATGCTGGAGGAGTTTTCAGCCTCTGTCCACTATGATTGCAGACTGTATCGCCAGGACATGGCAGGCAGCAAGGTCCACGCCCGTATGCTGGCAAGACAGGGGATTATCTCAGATAAAGACGGAGATGCCATAATTAAGGGCCTTGGCGAGATAGAGGAAGAAATCGCGTCTGGAGACTTTGTCTGGAGCCACGAGCTTGAGGATGTACATATGAACATCGAGCAGGCCCTGGTTGAGCGCATCGGAGATGCCGGGAAAAGGCTCCACACTGCCAGAAGCCGTAATGATCAGGTTGCTACAGACATCAGACTTTACCTGAGAGAAGAAATCGATCGCCTGGATGGACTCCTTTCATTGCTGCAGGAAGCGCTTTTGCACCAGGCAAGGGCCCACCAGGACCTGATACTCCCCGGCTACACCCATCTCCAGAGGGCACAGCCTGTTCTTTGGCCACACCACATGCTGGCCTATTTTGAAATGTTCAGGCGTGACAGGGACAGGCTCCAAGACTGCAGAAAGAGGGTAAATATTTGTCCCCTTGGAAGTGCGGCCCTGGCCGGAACTGGCTTCCCAATAGACAGAGAATACGTGGCTGAGGAGCTGGGCTTTCACGGAATTACTGCTAACAGCCTGGACGCTGTAAGCGATCGGGACTTTATCATTGAGTTTCTGGCAACGGCAAGCATTGTAATGGCCCATTTGAGCAGGCTGTCTGAAGAACTGATTCTGTGGACCTCTGCAGAGTTCAGCTTTGTGGATCTGCCTGACAGCTTCTGTACCGGCTCGAGCATTATGCCCCAGAAAAAGAATCCCGATGTACCCGAACTGGTGCGCGGGAAGACCGGTAGGGTTTATGGCCACCTGATGTCTCTTCTTACTATTATCAAAGGCCTTCCCCTTGCCTACAACAGGGATCTCCAGGAAGACAAAGAGGCACTTTTTGATACGGTTGATACTGTATGCGCCTCAGTGGAGATAATGGCTGCCCTGGTGGCCAGGCTGGTCCCAAGGAAAGAGCATATCTCCCGGATCGTGACACAAGGTTTTCTTACTGCCACTGACCTTGCCGATTACCTTGTGAAAAAAGGTATGCCTTTCAGGCAGGCCCATTCAGTGGTCGGCAAGGCGGTTTCCCAGTGTATTTCCAAGGGCAAAGAGCTTACGGATCTGAGTCTTGAAGACCTAAATGCCTTTTCTTCTCTTATAGACGAGGATATATTTGATGTGCTGTCAATAGAGGGCTCTGTGGGAACAAGGCGTTGTCCGGGAGGCACAGCACCTGAGCGAGTAGCCGAGGCACTGGCAAAGGCGGAGGACAAAAGATAATTTAGGAATTGAGGAATTGAGGAATTGAGGAATTTAAGGATAATTTCTTGGAAAAGGTTAATCATTTTTGCCTTTTGCATCTTACTGGCATCCTGTGGGCGGAAGGCACCTCCTGTCCCTCCTGGTACGCTTCGGCCCAAGGCTATCAAGGACTTGAGTTATAAGGTTATCCCGGAAGGTATTGAGCTAAAATGGAGTGTCCCTGTAAGAAACAGAGATGGCAGCCCCATTGTCAGGATCAAGGGCTTTAGGCTGTTTAAGGCAGAGATACCGCTTGAGGAGTATTGTGAAGGGTGCCCGCCGCCTTTTGGGCAGTTTATTGAGGTCCCCTTTGATGCAAAACCGGAAAAAGCAAAGAAGATGGTCTATGAAGACTGGACCGTGCGCTCCAGCATGCAATATATATACAAGGTTTGCACTGTAAAGGGCTGGCTGAATGTCAGTGATACGTCAAATCAGGTCTCTCTGGCCTGGCACGTTTTGCCATCTGCGCCTTCAGGATTAATGGTCCAGTTAACCAAAGACGGGATTTATCTCTCCTGGCAGGTACCTTCTAAATGGACAGATGGCAGGCCTGTGGACAAAGAACTTCTATTCAGGATCTACCGGGCCGGAACAGGGACGGATAAATGGAAGACCCTCCCTGGTTTAGTGGATTCCACAAACTATCTCGATCTTTCGGCAAAAAAGAGGGGCCGCTATCAATACAGGGTGGCGGCAGTTTTACCCTATTATGGCACTGAAATTGAGGGACTCTGTACGCATGAAACCACAGTGCAGCCGACAGATATTGTCCCGCCGGCAGCACCTGCGGGCTTGGTCGCTATCCGGTCTGCCAATGGAGTTGAACTTTTCTGGCAGGAAGAAACAGAGTCTGATATTTCAGGCTATATTGTATACAGAAAAGGACCGGATGAACTAATAGACAAATTAAACAACAAGCCCTTACCCGTATCCGGATTTCTGGACCGGACTATCTTGCCCTGCGGGCTATATTTTTATTGGGTAACTGCAGTGGACAAGGCAGATCCGCCAAACGAAAGCCCTTTGTCTGATATTGCAGAGGTGGAGGTTGTCAAAGAAAAACTGTAAACGTTTACAGTTCGGTGGGTTGCGGTAAAACGGGCATTGTAACCCCGTGAACGGTTACGGGAAACCTTATAAGTAATGAATCACTTCAATTATAAAAATAAAGAACTATACTGCGAGAACATATCGGTAAAGGAGATAGCCAGCAAGGTAAAGACCCCTTTCTATCTGTACAGTTCAGCTACCATGACCCGTCATTTCAATGTCTTTGATAAGGCCTTTTCCAAACATCCGCACTTGATATGTTTTGCTGTCAAGGCAAACAGCAACCTGGCTGTATTAAATCTTTTAGGGGAATTAGGGGCCGGCGCTGACATTGTCTCGGGAGGGGAGCTTCACCGGGCACTCAAAGCGGGAATCCCGGCAAACAGGATTGTTTACTCCGGTGTCGGCAAGACCGAAAAGGAGATCCGCGAGGCCGCAAAGGCGGATATCCTCATGTTTAATGTGGAGTCCATGGAAGAGCTGGATGCCATCTCCAGGCAGGCGCGACGCCTTAAATGCCGTATCAGGGTCTCTTTCAGGGTAAACCCTGATGTGGATGCAAATACCCATCCATATATTTCAACCGGCCTTAAGAAAAACAAATTCGGCCTGCCCATGTCCCAGGCCCTGGAGGCTTATAAGGTTGCATCAGACAGAGATGAACTTGATGTAGCGGGGATAGACTGCCACATAGGCTCTCAGCTAATCCAGATTGAGCCCTTTGTGGATGCAATAGGAAAAATTAAGTCCCTGCTGCAGGAGCTCGAGGGCTTTGGAATAAGGCTCAAGTTCATTGATGCGGGTGGCGGTCTTGGCATAAGATATCATGACGAAATTCCACCTGAACCTGACGCTTACGCCAGGGCACTCCTGTCTGAGGTCAAGGATCTTCCTCACTGCCTGATTGTAGAACCCGGAAGGTCCATTGTCGGCAACGCCGGTATTTTGGTGACAAAGATACTGTACACCAAGGATACTGATGAAAAGCGGTTTTATGTAGTTGATGCAGCCATGAATGACCTTGCCCGTCCCAGTCTTTACAATGCATACCACGAGATTCTTCCTGTAATAGAGGCCGACAGACATTTACATCCAGCGGACATAGTGGGGCCCATATGTGAGACAGGGGACTTTCTCGCCAGGGAACGGCCTATGCCGGACCTTAATCAAGGCGGTTTGCTCGCGGTCATGAGCACCGGGGCTTACGGTTTTACCATGTCTTCCAACTACAACTCAAGGCCAAGGGTCTCAGAAGTCATGGTAAAGGACGATCATTTCAAGGTAATCAGAAAGCGTGAGACCTATGCAAACCTTTTGCGGGGAGAAACCATTTGGTGATTTATGGAATCCCTTTCTTTTAAAAAAATGCACGGAAGTGGAAATGATTTTATCCTGATAGACAACCGTGAAGGCAAGATAAGGGATTCCCAGGGGCCTGATCTGGCCGCATTTCTATGCAGGCGCAAGTTTGGAGTAGGAGCAGATGGACTCATACTCATTGAGAATTCGCACAGGGCGGATTTCAAATGGCATTTTTTCAATGCCGATGGCAGCAAAGCGGAGATGTGCGGGAATGGTGGGCGTTGTGCAGCCCGGTTTGCATGTATGACAGGCATTGCCCCGCGGAAACTCAGTTTTGAGACAGAGGCAGGAATCATATATGCAGATGTCAAAGGATCCACTGTAAAACTTCAGCTCCTCCAACCGAAGGACCTCAAGCTGGACGTGTCCATAGAGATACCAGGCAAGACACTCATTCTTCATTGCTTGAATACCGGCGTACCACATGCAATATATTTTACACCGGACCTGGAATCAGTCCCAATATTTGAGTGGGGACGGCTTATAAGGTTTGATCCCTGCTTTCAGCCCGCAGGCACTAATGCCGATTTTGTTCAAATATTCGACAGACACAATATCATGATCCGGACCTATGAGCGGGGGGTGGAGAATGAGACCCTGGCCTGCGGTACCGGGGCAGTAGCCAGTGCCATACTTTCCGCCTGCAAAGACCTGACAGAGAGCCCGATCAAGGTAAAGACGCAAGGTGGTGAGGTGCTAATTGTCTACTTCCACCTGGATGGGCAGGAAGTCAGGGACGTCTTCCTTGAAGGAGAAACCGTTTTGGTCTATTCAGGGACAATCAATACCACTGCCATATAGGTCCATCAGTTGGGATGGGCTGTTCAGTGCTTGATGTCTGCGGGATGGTAGTGGCAAAAGGTTTTTTAATCCACGAGAACCAGCCTTTCTTCTCTTCCTTAACTGGTGGTTGTGGCAAAACCAACTGCTCTGACGGTAATGATGTGGATGCTGTCTGTTCTTCAGAAGTCTGTTGCTGGATCTGTTCAGGATAATGGATTGGTTCATCAGTAGGTATCAGTTGTTCAGTACTTGATGCTTGCGGAATGATGGCGGCAACCTGTTCCTTTTCGGTTTCTGGTGGCGGATATGGAAGGGTTGAGGCAGGGACCGGAAGGGGTTCAGGCGGCATAATCGGGAGTTCCTGAGTATATGTTTTTTCGTCTGAAGGCATAGCAATTCGGTCTGGTTTGCCGGAGTCCATGTCGTATTGCCTGATCAGCAGGTCAGGATGCATCCTTGCTATTTTTAGGTCTTCAGCCTGGGCTGTTTCCTCTTGTGACAATTCCTGAGGGGCCTTTTGCTCGTCCTTGGTGTCAGGTTCTGCTGTTACGGATTTTGGACCATTCAGGATGTGGTTTGCTGCCTGGGTTGCAAAACTTTCGATCCTGGGCGGTACTTCGTCAAGAGACGCGGGAGAGAAGACAAGAGAAAATAATGGAGACTCGGAATTTGCCTGCAGCAAGTCCATGTCTATTGTTACGTTTTTTCCCTCTGTGGTTACCTTGCCTGTGACGACATAGTCCACTCCGAGCTTGCTGGCCATGTCTCTTGCATCTAGAGGGGAAATAGATCCATGTCTCTTGCCGGTTATACGCTGGATCTCAAGGGAATCCATAACGGAGATGCTGTCAGAGGAAGCCAACCTGCTGCTCAAGACCTCTTCTGTGGCAGGGCCAACGTAGGAAAATGGACCTGCAGAATTAATATTGAATGGAAGCACTGCGATCTTGACTTTATTTTGAGCAGCCTCAAGACTCACAGGACAAAGGGCCAGGACAATAAACAAGCCCAGCATGGCCATGAATATTTTCTGAATACTGTTTTTTATCATGTTTATTGAGTCCTTTGGGGTCCTTACTGAACCAGCTTGGCTATATTTTGTTTTGCGTCCTTGGGATTTAGTGCCATAAGATTCTGTTTTTTCATCTTTTCTATCAGGGTGGTCCTGTTCATCTTCAGCAACTTGGCAGCTTGGTTCTTGACCCATCCCGTTCGGTCCAGGGCCTGGAGAATTAGAGTTTTTTCAAGGAGTACTACGGCAGAACTGAGAGAAAGCCCGTCTTCCGGCAGGATAGCCATAGATAAATCCGCAACCGGAAGTTGTCCGGTCGACGCCAGGATACTGTTTGGGATATCTCTAACTGTTATCATGGGGCCGTTGGCAAGTATCACCATGCGCTCTATTATATTTTCGAGTTCCCTCACATTGCCGGGCCAGTCGTAGGCTATCAGGCATCTAATGGCATCCTTTTCTATACCTTCTATGCATATCCTCTTACCAGAACAAAATTTCAGCAGGAAATGCTGAATTAATAAGGGAATATCCTTGGGACGTTCCTTCAATGGAGGTATGTGTATAGGGATTACGTTCAAACGATAGTACAAATCATTTCTGAAGCTACCTTTATGAAAAGCCTCTTCAAGATCAATATTTGTGGCTGCTATAATCCTGACATCGACATGGATGGTCTTGACTCCGCCAACTCTTTCAAACTGACGTTCCTGCAGGAAACGCAAAAGCTTGATCTGAAGGATCGGGCTCATATCTCCAATTTCATCTAAAAAGATTGTTCCTTTATTGGCAAGCTCAAACCGACCTATCCTGGTGTTTATTGCATGGGTAAAGGCCCCCTTTTCATGGCCAAAGAGTTCACTCTCCAGGAGTTCCGCGGGTATGGCAGCACAATTCACAGGGATAAATGGTCTGTCCTTACGTTCACTGTTGTAATGTAGTGCATGGGCGATAAGCTCTTTTCCGGTACCTGATTCGCCGGTAATCAGAACAGTGCTGTTTGCTTTGGCAACTTTTTCTACCAGCTCAAAGACCTCCTGCATGGGCTTGCTGACGCCCACTATACGATTAAAACCGTGGATGTCTCGCAGTTCCTGCTTGAGTGACCGGTTCTCCCTCCTGAGTTCTCTTACTTCAAGAGCCTTATCTACTACAACAATGGCCTCTTCCAGCTTGACAGGCTTTGTAAGGTAGTCAAAGGCCCCTTGACGCATGGCCTCCACTGCCCCTTGTATAGTCCCAAAACCGGTAATTATTATACAGATGGTCTCCGGGGAATGTTCCTTAAGAAAGCACAGGACTTCCATTCCATTCTTTCTGGGCATGGCGAGGTCAGTGATCACCACATCGAAACAATTCTTTCCGAATTTATCTATAGCTTCTTGCCCGTCACAAGCTACGTCTACGGCAAAGCCCTCACGTCTCAAGACTTCCAACATGCTGAACCGAATTTCCGGGGCATCGTCTACTACTAGTATTGATTCGTTCCGCATACTTTCTCAACCCATTCTGACATTGAAGATATGATTAAATAATTATAAAATTACATAAGGTCTGAGATAGTGTCAATTAATTTATGACAATTTTTTGACACTATTATATTGTTTGCGATTTTTTTGCCGTTTAACTATTCTTAAATTGAGGGATCGAGGGATCGAGGGATTAAAATTAATAACTACCTTCAATTTCACAATTATCATTATTTAATACATTAGGAGTTTCTTCAATGTGTAAAAGGCTGGTAACTGTCTACTTCTTCATACTTCTTTTGGTTGTTTCTGCAGGCCATGCCCATAGCGCAGGTTTTGCAATAATGCAGCAGGGAACCGGACCAATGGGTCAAGGGAATGCCTTTGTGGCCCAGGCCGATGACCCCTCTGCAGTATTTTTTAATCCTGCAGGCATAGCCCAGCTCGATGGCAGACAGGCCTGTCTTGGTGCGACACTTACAGCCCCAAGGGTGACATATAATGGCCCAGGTAACCAGGATGAAGCGACCGTCGCTAAGATCCACACACCCCCATATACGTATCTGACTCAGCAGATATCGCCTCAAATCTATTTTGGACTCGGAGTCTTTTCTCCATTTGGGCTTTCCACGGTGTGGGAGGGAGATTGGGAGGGACGCTATCTTAGCACCTACTCCAGTTTACAGACATTTAACCTGAATCCTAATCTGGCCTTCAAAAAAGGGAACCTGGCCGTGTCCGCAGGATTAAATGTCTTGCGGGCCGATCTTGAACTCAAAAAGAAACTTCCATTTCCATCTTTTCCTGACGGCGAGTCGAAACTCACTGACGATACATGGGGTTATGGTTACAATCTTGGCCTCCTGTACCACGTGAATGATTCCTGGCAGTTGGGACTGTCTTACCGGAGTAAGATAAAATTGAGCTTTGACGACGGAGATGCGGACTTCGAGGTGCCTGCCCCCTTTAAAAGCGCCTTTCCCGACACGAAGGGCAAGGGCGACCTGGACCTTCCTCCTTCTCTTACCGCCGGAATCTCCTTTAAGCCGGATACCAAATGGACCCTGGAGTTTGATGTTACCTGGACAGGCTGGTCTACCTATGATGAATTCAAGGTCAAGTTCAAGGATCCGATAAACGGGCAATATTCGTCTGTTCAGCCCAAGAAGTGGGAAGACGTATTCGCTTACAGGTTCGGCGTAAAATACAGGATGTCTGACCGTTACACCTTCAGGGCCGGATACATTTTCGATGAAGCCCCTATGCCGGATTCAACCCTTGATCCCCAACAGCCTGACGGGGACCGCCACATATATACAGCCGGTCTCGATTGGAACCTTGGAGATAAGACCGTCCTGGGAGTTGCTTATAACTTCATATATGGTGAGGAGCGCAAAAAAGACAACGAAATTATGCCTTACCTGCCTGATGACCTGAGGAATCTAAGGGCCAACGGGGATTATAAACTGAGGGCTCATTCACTGGCCCTGAGCCTGTATTACAGGTTTTAGCAAGTGGCTTAGACAAGACCTTTGAACCCTGAACCCGTGAACGCTTACGAGAAATTGGCAGATAGAACAGGGCGTTCAGAAGGTATTAATGTGACTTCTTGTTTATCTTTCTTGTTGTCCAGGACAATGTATTCAGACAGCGCTGTTGCAGCATCTTTCCATTGATACCACTGTTGGGGATAGCTGAGTATATAGTTCTCAAGCTTGTTCCATGCCCTGGCAGCCAAAGATTCATCTTTGTCACCATCTGCAAGGGACTCAATGCATAACGTGAAGTCCCCTTTTTCTCGCCTCATAAGTCCCATAAGTGCAGGCACTTTGGCCCTGCGTTGTAAGAAGTCCAGTGTCCTGTCCTGTGGTATATTGTGGCCAAAGACTGAGACTTGCTTATCAGGGTGCAGGCGCCATTCTGAGAATTCGTCGCATTCTGTGATCAATATTCTCCCGCTCTTTATAACTCGGAGTGCCTTGAATGCCACTTTAGGTTCACCGGCGTCTATCAATATGACATCAAAATCTCTTGCCCTTTTTATAAGTTCCTCTTTTAGCCTTTTTGTCTTGAATCGGCATATCAATGCGATCTTATAGCCGTTCATGGCCAATGACAGTGGAAGGAACTCTACTGCCCCGAAGTGTCCGGTAACAAGGATGCACCCTTTTCCGGTTTTTGCGACTTTGTCCAGATAGCCCTTGTTTTTGATATGCAGACGCAGGCGCAAAAAAATGATCATCTCAGATAAGGGCCTGTGGGCCATTATTAATTTTTCAAAGTAATGATCAAAAATTCCAAGAAAGGTTTTGTAAGACGGAGATTTTTTGAGATTAAACCTCAAGACATGGTTCAGACAAAGTGATATCTTTTTTCTATCAGTCCGTTTTAAGGAGAAGTATAAAAAACCCACCAGATAGAGATAGATGCGTAGGCATATGAATGGTGATAAGCGAGCCAATTTTACATTAAAGGAAAGTTGAAAGAACTGACTTAAACCAAGACCGGCAACATTAGGTATTCTGAACATCATGTCCCCCTTTATGTAATGTTGTTAACTTAAGAATCATATTATGTGGCTTATTATAATTAGTTGATATTGTGCATTTTTTTGTATTTTCCTTCTGGTCTACTGGTAAAAGGAGTATAGTTATGAGCTGTAAAGGCGTAATCCTTATAAATATGCAGAATTAATGCCGTCCTGTTATGCTGGTTCTGGTAATGTGTAGGCGCTTGCCCGGAAGCCATGAGAAAGCTATAATTAGCTTTATTTATTAATCTTTGTTGTTAATGCATTCTTTATTGCAACTTCTAAAAGAGTATGGCTATGCCTGAAATATATTGGTTCTCTTCTGTTAGTCCTCAGTTTTGACTTAAGTGCGTTACAAAATTGACGGTGAAATAATTCGTAATGGATAAGCACACTAGTTGTATTAATTCCCTTGCTATTATTGAATATGTCGAGGAAAAGGAACCTGGAAATTTGGCTGAGCTATTTAAGGATCCCGGGCCGGAAATGGCAGGGATATCCGATCCAAAGGCATTCCTTTCTGATCCAAATAACTGGATTTCATCCAGCCTAATGATACAGCTTTATGAGAGGGCCAAGAGGATTTTGGGCGACGAAGATGCAGCTTACAAGATAGGCTTTAACTCAGTATTGAAGCAGCATCTGGGCTACATTCAGAGGATTATAATCTATGCCTTTGGCAATCCAGCAAAAGCAATCAGGCATACACAAAGGGTAAATGACCATTTCAACAAGACCAAAAGGATAGAACTGCTGAGTTCTTCCCGTAATAATGCCGTAATACGTCTCATCTGGACAAAAGATATCCCTCTAAGCCGTGATTTGTGTTTGATGAATAAGGGTATTTATAAGGCGATTCCGATGATTTGGGGTCTCTCTCCCAGCCGCTTGGAAGAGACCAAGTGTTTCTTTAAGGGAGATGATTACTGCGAATACCATCTCCAGTGGGAGACCCGGAATAGAGTCCAAGACTTCTATCACAGGATATTCACGCCATGGAAGGTATCCCAGGAAAGCATAAAGGAGCTTGAGAAGGATAAGGGAATCCTTAGGGAAAAATATAATCAGATCTATCAACTCAACCAGGACTTGCAGCGAAAGGTGGATCAACTCACCACCCTTCAGGAGTCCAGCGCTGCCATCCTTTCCACACTCAAGCTGGAAGAACTCCTGGAATTGATACTCAAACGGCTCCTGAAGGTAGCCCACCTTGATAGAGCAGGGATATTCCTATTTGATGAAGACAAAAACTGCCTGATTCTGATTCACGCAGTGGGGGTGGAACCCGACACCTTTACAGATCTTAAGGGTTATCAAATACCCCTGGACAAGAAGGACAATATCATTGCCCGTACTGCCAGAAAAAAAAAGTCTGTCCTGGTAAAAGATGTGGAAAAGATATTCCTTAACCCTCAAAATCCCCTTTTACTGAGGTTAAAGCCAAAGGCCTTTGTTTTGGTACCCATGACTGTGCGGGGCCGGTTAATCGGTGTAGTGCTAGGGGATAATCAAAATGATAAGGATTTTGTCACGGAAATTGATAAGAATTTTCTTACCAGTTTTGCCAACCAGATTGCCATGGCCCTTGAGAATGCAAATCTCTACAGTAAGCTCGAAGATTCAGAGCGCAAGTATCGCGAAATCGTAGAGAATGTTAACGAGGGTATCTGGATACTGGAAGAAAACGGGACTATCAGGTTTTCAAACTGCCATCTGAGAGAAATGTTGGGCTATGAGAATCTGGTGGATCACAGCGTGTACAGTCTCGTAAACGAAGAAGGAAAAAAGGTACTTCTTCGAGTACTCATGGAGAATATGAAGGGGAGAACAGCCAAGGAGGAGATTGTATTGCAGGGGAAGTCAAGTGGCCCTGTGAGTGTTCTGATCAGCAGTGTTCCCATCATGACAGACGATCAGTATAGTGGCTGTCTGGCCATGTTAACTGACCTGACGGAGAAAAAACGCATTGAAAACAGATTGTTGCAGGCCCAAAAGCTTGAGTCCATCGGGACTATGGCCGGTGGCATAGCACATGACTTCAATAACATACTTACTGGTATCTTGGGCTATATAAATCTTCTGAAACTGAAAATAGGGCAGGAGTCTGACATAGGACGCTATGCAGATATTATCGAGAGGTCCAGCCTGAGGGCTGCCGATCTGGTGACAAAGCTTCTGGCTTTCAGTCGTAATGGTCAGCCCGGACGATCCCGTTCATCTGCAGTCAATGAGATTGTGCAGGAAACATTGGAATTCATGAAAAGCTCTTTGCCAGAGAATATAGAGACGGGATTCTCTCTTCAGGAAGATCTCCCTTTGATTAACTGTGACCCCACCCAAGTCCAGCAGGCCATCTTAAATATATGCCTCAATGCTCTGGACGCCATGCCTGATGGAGGGCGCCTTTTGGTGGCCACTAGTGAAGTCGGATACAAAGAAGTTTGTGGCCGTTGCCCGGATTTCATGGCACATCCCGGTCGTTATGTTTGTATAAGCATCAGTGATACCGGGATTGGCATTGAGCCGGAAATAAGAGACCGGATATTCGATCCTTTTTTTACAACCAAAGAAGTAGGCAAGGGGTCCGGGCTTGGGCTTGCCATGGCTTACGGGATTGTAAAAAGCAGTGAAGGATGTATCCATGTTGAAAGTGAGAATGGGCAGGGAACCACCTTTGAGCTCTTTTTTTCTGTAACAGAGTCTGTTCCAGAGCTTGCAAAAGAATCTATAAAAAATCAGGCATTGGCCGGATCAGAGACTATCTTAGTAGTTGACGATGAAGAAATTGTCAGGGATCTGACACTGGAGGTCCTTTCCGCTCATGGTTATAATGTGTTGCTGGCACAAGACGGGCTAGAGGCCATACATGTCTACAAGGTCTTTGGACACACTATTGACCTTGTACTTCTGGACATGATTATGCCCCGGATGGGTGGCAAAGAGGCCTATGATAAACTCAAGGAAATCAATCCTGATATTAAGGTATTGTTCTGTAGCGGCCATGGCTCAGATCATCAAGTATGTGAAGAACTGAAAAAGAGCGGTCTGCCTTATTCCAAGAAACCTTTTAAAATATACGACTTAGCCAGGAAAGTGCGGCAGGTCCTGAATCATAAAGATGCAAGTATTTGAAGTGCCTAAAGTTAAAGAATTCGTCTTCTCCAAACTTCATACTCCAAAAAATCAGAGGAAGTTGTTAAAAATCCGTTTTGTTACTTGTACCGCGTCAGTTTTGGCTGAGAGCTTTAACAGGGATTCCTGCTGAAGCTCACTCTGGAAAATATCGTCGCTTGCAGGAACACAGCCTCCGAACAGGAGATCGGTTTTCTGTATGACCTCCTGTATCTGGTCCTTCAGTGCTGCCGGCAGGTCATTTGGCACCCTGTTTACTATGAGCACTTTATTTCTCACTTCTACTTTTAATGCCTTTGTAAGATTGGCTATGCGCGCCGCTGTGACTATTCCCCGGATTGAAGGGTCAGACACAACAAATAAGGTGTGTATTTTCCGGAGATTTAAGCGACTTAAGTGCTCCATTCCCGCCTCATTATCGACTATGAGGTAACGGTAACTCCTGGCCAGCCCCTCTATTATCTGTGCCAAGATTGTGTTGGCCATGCAGTAGCAGCCAGGGCCTTCGGGCTGGCCCATGACCAGCAAATCGAAATCTTTGGCCTCTATAATGGCCCGGTTTATGTACATCTCCATATAGTCTCTTTTAGTCATGCCGGGAGGCGTCTCTGTCTTCATCCTCTCCCTAAGATCTCCCAGGCTGGTCTCCACTGCAAGGCCAAGGAGCTCATTAAGATTTTCATTGGCATCGGCATCCACGGCCAACACCGGAGTCAGGCCTTTCTCCACAAAGTATTTGATCAGGAGAGCACTAATGGTAGTCTTGCCAGTGCCACCTTTACCGGCCATGGCAAGAATATGGGCTGTTCCAGGACTATGGGTGTCAGAAATCAAATTCAACAGCTAAGTATGGGGTTATTGCCCCTAATAGTTTTGGATTCAGAGGGCTATTAATGGTATCAAGTTCCTCGGCAGAAAGGAGAAAACCAAGACTCTGGCGGAACTGAACGACTCTGCATGCAGTAACCTCACCAATACCAGGAAGCAGTGTCAGTTCCTCTAAAGACGCACTGTTTATATCCATGGGACGAAAAAATAGCAACCCCCTTGCGCTATAAGCATCCTGGGAGTTATTTGTAATAACTGCTTTTTTAAGGGGAACTTGGGCCTGTCCTTTCTTATATAAGGCCAAGTGATGTTCTGCTAATAAAAAACAGCCAATTATGAGGACCAAAACAAGGATTTGTTTTACATATATGTTATATTCTGAAAGGCTACAATTGTGCATTTTTGTAATTCGAGAAAAATGATGTCTTCCTGCGCTTAAGCAGCAGTTGAGTATTTTAACCCGTAACTCGTAACTCCACAAAACCAAATGTCTGTTGATATGATTTTTTTATCACAGTAAGCTATCAATCATTATGAAGCAATATGCAAAGATTGAAAAAGCAGAGCTCTACGCATTAAAAATCCCGTTTAAGATGGTTTTTACCCATTCAATGGCATCGCGAGCCTTTTCTGATTCCCTTATTCTCAAAATTGAGGGGCAGGGGAAAAGGGGATTCGGTGAGGCTATCGTACGAGACTATGTATCAGGCGAGATCGGGAAAGGCGCGGATCTACTGGAAAATGCAAAAAAAATCATAGTAAGAATCCTTGAACCCCTTATTGAAAGAAATATTTCCTGGAAAGACGGAAAAGAGCATTTGGATTCCCTGGCGCTCGAATTACACGAGCTTCCCCTGCTATGTGCAGTGGAAACAGCGCTTCTTGATATGTTTTGCCATAGCTCAGGGGAAGACATCTATGACCTGTTAAAAAGAAAACCTCTAAAAAAATCAATTCAGTATGGTGGAACCCTTCCCATACTTCCTATATTAGAAGCAGAATATATTCTGGATATGTACGAAAAAGTGAATATACGTAATATACGGATCAAGCTTGGCACTGATCTCGATTACAATGAGGAAATACTTAAGCTTTCACGAGAAAAACTTGGATGGGATTTTGATTTAAGGGTCGATGCTAATGCCTCCTGGTCATTAGAGATGGCCCTTGCAAACCTAAAATTATGCCGGAAGTACGGGATATTTCTGGTTGAAGAGCCTTTTGGCAGAGATAGAGAGGAAATACTCTTTCTTCTCAAGTATCCGGAGAACCGTGATTTTCAATTTGTAGCAGATGAATCAGCCCTTACTGTTAGTGATATAGAGGCCATGGCAAAAAACAGAAGTTACCACATGGTCAATCTTCGTCTTTCAAAAAATGGAGGACTCATTAAGGTTTTAAAGATGGCTGAAATCGCTGAAAAAGGAGGGCTTCAGTATCAAATTGGATGCCACGTGGGGGAAACCGGAATCCTTTCTGCACTGGGCCGGGTAGCGGCATCTATTCTACCAAAGGCAGAGTACGTTGATGGCTCCTATGATAGTTATCTTCTTTCAGAAAACATAACATCAGAGAATTTCTCTTTTGGTTTTGGCGGAGTGGCTGAAATAATAAGGGGACAGGGATTGGGTTTTATAGTAGATGAAACCAGGCTTGGGAGGTTGAGTATTGGGAAAACCGGATGTCTTCCAGAAGTGGGGAACTCATAATAGAAATTATCTTAATGCCTGCCAAAAAAAGCGTTTGATCGTTATTTTTTCTGGTGGAAAAGATTCTTCTGCTTGCCTTTTTCTTTTACATAAAGCAAAAGACCGGTATAATTATGACATTGAGGCTCACCTTTATGCCTATCCCAGGCATATTTATGGAGAGGATTTCAAAGAAGATCTACTCTCGTTTTGGGAAAAAAAGGGGGTTAAGCTCTTCTTTCATCCTTCAGAAGAGGATGATTTACTTTTAGAACATCAAGAGAACCCTTGTATAATCTGCCAGGATATCAGGAAAAAAGCCCTTTTCAGGCTTTGGTCTTCCACAGAAAAATCCATATCTAATCTGGTGATTGTTACTGGTCACAGTCTATGGGATCTCGCCAGTTATGCCTTAGAAATATTTATTGCCCGGGAACTGGCTGATTATTCACATCGTGAAAATCCAGTTTCGGCTGAGAGATTCATTGAGATATCCCAGCGCTTTTATCCCTTTATCTCAATGAGAGAAGGATATGCTGTTTTCAGACCAATGCTCTGCTTAAATCAAAAGGAGATAGAACATATTCTGGAAGCAGAGGCCTTACCTGTCCTGGATACCTCCTGTCGATATTCCCAGTTCAGACCTAAGAAGGTCTTGGGGAATTACCTTCAGATGTTTGATTACCGATTCACTTATAAAAAGATAATTGAGTTTGCCCAAAAAGAAATTGGGATTTCAGATACTTCTAAAATCAAATACCTTTCTCAAAAGGAATACCTTTCTCGCCGCTTCTGATCAATGGGATAATCATATCTCTCGCTATGCCGCGCCTGACAAAAACAGAGGATACGTTTTCATTGTGCGATTTTTTTGACATTTTTCTTTAAACTATGGTAAGCACAACACACTTAGTTTGATTTCATATTTTGGAGGTATGTTAATGTTTGAGATCTTGGAACGTCAGGATATGGCCGATGGCACAGTGGTCCTTAATGAAATAAGTGCGCCCCTGATTGCCAAAAAGGCTAAGCCGGGACAGTTTGTCATCCTGAAAGCAAATGAAACCGGTGAACGCATTCCGCTCACCATGGCCGATACAGACCAGAATAAGGGCACCATCACAATAATATATCAGATTGTTGGGAAAAGCACTGCCCTGTTTAAATCCCTTCAGGTAGGTGAGCGGTTTCAGGATGTGATTGGTCCATTGGGTGAGCCTACACATATTGAAAAACTGGGCACTGTTGTATGTGTCGGAGGGGGAACCGGTGTTGCTGTTTTGCATCCCATCACTCGGGGGATGAAAGAAATAGGTAACAATGTCATTGCCATTATCGGTGCCAGGAACAAAGATCTCATCATCCTGGAGGACAAAATGAAGGCCGCATCTAATGAGTTGCATGTCTGCACGGACGATGGATCATATGGCCATCACGGGTTTGTGACTGATGTGCTCAAAGATGTCCTGGATGAGGAAGACGTTAAACTCGTTGTGGCAATTGGTCCTGTGCCGATGATGAAATTTGTGTGCAGTGTTACGGAGAAGTACAAGGTCAAAACTCTTGTGAGTCTGAATCCCATCATGGTGGACGGGACAGGCATGTGTGGTTGCTGCCGGGTGAGCGTGGGCGGTAAGACACGGTTTGCCTGTATAGATGGTCCTGAATTTGACGGGCATGAAGTCGATTTTGACGAACTGATGCAGCGTCTCCAGGCCTATAAGGAGCAAGAGTCTGTTGCATATAAAAAATTCCTGCATAAATAAGGTGCTATGGAGAGTAATATGACAGAAAAACCGCCTAAAAAGGAAAAGATACCCAGGCAACCCATGCCTGAGCAGGATCCCCAAATCAGAAAACGGAATTTCGAGGAAGTTCCCCTGGGATATACAAAGGAACTTGCTGTAAAAGAGGCAGAAAGATGCCTGCACTGCAAAAATCCTTCTTGTATGGAAGGGTGTCCGGTGTCTGTTGACATACCGGGCTTTATCAAAAGCATAAAAGAGGGTGATTTTGCCAAAGCTGTCCGGAAGATATGGGAAAGAAATGCACTTCCGGCCGTGTGCGGCAGGGTTTGTCCCCAAGAGATCCAGTGTGAAGGCAAGTGCATCCTTGGCAAAAAGGGAGATCCTGTAGCAATTGGCAATTTGGAAAAATTTGTTGCAGATATGGAGCGGGAACACGGCAATGGAGAACTCCCGCCCAAGAATGCTCCAACAGGAAAAAAGATAGCCGTGGTAGGGTCCGGGCCTTCCGGCCTGACCGTTGCCGGAGACCTTATTCTCAAGGGTCATGAAGTAACAATTTTCGAGGCCTTTCACAAACCGGGCGGTGTTCTTGTATATGGTATTCCGGAATTCAGGCTTCCTAAAGATATAGTTTATTCGGAGGTAAGTACCCTTGAGAAATTGGGGGTAAAAGTTGAATGCAATACAGTGGTAGGAAGGACCGTTTCACTGGATGAACTCTTTGAACAGGGCTATGATGCCATCTATGTCGGAGTGGGTGCCGGACTACCCCGGTTTCTGAACATCCCGGGAGAAAACCTGATCGGTATATATTCGGCAAACGAGTATCTGACCCGGGCCAATCTTATGAAGGCATACCTGTTTCCTGAATACGATACTCCCCTTGCCAGAGGTAAAGATGTAGTTGTGTTTGGAGCCGGAAATGTAACTATGGATTCCGCACGGACTGCCATGCGTCTGGGTGCCGACAGGGTACGTATCGTTTACCGCAGGTCCCGGGATGAAATGCCTGCCCGATCCGCAGAAATTCATCATGCAGAAGAGGAAGGCATTGAGTTTTCTCTCCTCACAGCGCCTATAAGGTTCCTGGGTGATGAGAATGCCCGTCTGACAGGTGTGGAGTGTCTCCAGATGAAATTGGGTGAGCCTGACGAATCCGGGCGACGGCGTCCCATACCCATAGAAGGCTCAGAGTTCAAGCTGGAGTGCGACCTTGCAGTTATTGCGATTGGTGCAGGGGCCAATCCCCTTTTGACCAAATCAACTGAGGATTTGGAAATCAACAAGTGGGGTTATATTGTTGCAGATCCTGAGACAGGCAAGACCATGAAAAAAGGGGTATGGGCCGGTGGAGACATAGTCACAGGCCAGGCCACGGTCATTTTGGCCATGGGGGCAGGCAGAAAGGCCTCTGATTCCATACATCAGTACCTTACATGGGGATGGTAAACAACAGGTAGAAGGTGGAAGGCTGAAGGTGTATAACTATTCCTCTTTAATGAGCGGACGCATATAATTCAGAAAAGAGGTTATGGAGATACAGGGTTTCTGCCAGAAAGACAATTGCCATGTTGCTGTCTCAAGGGGTTGTTTGTATCCCATGGATTACTGCCCTACCGGGCAAGGCATGCTTGATTCACTAGATTCCCTCCCCCAACGTGTGAATACGCCATACGCCCAAGGATTGTACTCATTTCATGAAGTCCTTAAGGATGACCATGAATTGTTTGTTGTTGCTCCTGATAGCGAACGTAGTGCTGTGGGTCATGCAATTACCCTGGTAGATCCACTCAGAGTCCGTTCTGTAAATCGTAATGGTTCATTTTTCGGATTGGCTCTAAGTGGTACATCGGCTGACTGTGTTAAGTTTGCAGTGCATTACTCCTATCCATTTCGATCTCACATCTTATTTGACCTTAAATTTTTTCCCTACACTACCAATTTAGTATGTTTCATTTCTGGATGATCGTTAGAGGAATGGCCCATGAGTTATTTTTAGTTTTTGCGTTTTATAGCTATTGACAACTTATGATTCTTTTTGTACTTGTATTGCCGAGTTTGTTAATCGGCTGATCTGTGTCTAAATCAGGAAGAAAAAAATGTTGCGATTTAGCCTTTTATGAATTTCGTATTTGTTGTGGGACACGTTGGATAATCGCAACCTTGAGCATATTGTAAAGTATTATCTATTGATCCTGATAAGTGGGATTTAGAGACAGTGTACAATAAACATTTACATTTCAAAAAATCAGAAAGGAGTTTATTATGACTGGAAGAAAGAGAAGCAGGCCCTATAATGTAGATGATGTACGATATGTGCATAAGCATTATGCTGAAATGACGGCTTCTGAGATAGCCGATAAGCTTGGTATCAGCAGGTTTCAGGTATCAAAGATTGTCAGCGAACTCAGGAAGCACATAGATTTGCCTAAAAAGACTGTGCGTAGACCTAATCCAATTCTTAAGTTTTTGGAAGAAGAAGGTATTAAGCCAAAAGAGGCAGCCAAGACAAAGACTAAGGGAAAGCGTAAGAAAGCTTAGCATCCACAAACTATATCCGGAAGGATGAAAGCAGCTGTGTCAAATAATGATACAGCTGCTTTTTTAATCCGTGGATTGTGGTCTGTTGATTGAGATGGCATGGCGTGTTAGCCTAATGAGGCTTCGATGTGAAGATGTAGCCGTTGTGAAGGAGTCTGGTTTATGGAATATGAGACAGTAATAGGACTTGAGGTTCATGTCCAGTTGCAGACTGAAACGAAGATTTTTTGCTCCTGTTCAACTACATTTGGTGCGCCACCCAATACGCATTCATGTCCGGTATGTGTGGGAATGCCGGGAGTTCTACCTGTGCTTAACAGGAAAGTTGTGGAATTTGCCATGAAAATGGCACTGACCACACATTGCGAAATTGCCCCTTTCAGCGTTTTTGCCAGAAAGCACTATTTTTATCCTGATCTTCCAAAGGGCTATCAAATTTCTCAATATGATCTTCCCCTGGCTGAACGCGGTTGGGTAGAAATTGCTATGAACGGACAGGCCAAGAGGATCGGTATTACCCGCATTCATTTGGAAGAGGATGCGGGTAAATTGATACATGATGAAAGCAGGCCGGTTAGCTATGTGGATCTTAATCGGGCAGGTGTGCCTTTGATTGAGATTGTGAGCGAGCCTGATATTCGAAGTCCTGAAGAGGCTGCTTTATATCTTAAGAAAGTGAGACAGCAGGTCCGTTACTTGGGGATCAGCGACGGCAATATGGAAGAGGGTAGTCTGCGCTGTGATGCCAATATTTCCTTGAGACCTATGGGGCTGGAAGACTTTGGCGTCAGGGCAGAACTCAAGAACATGAATTCTTTCCGTAACGTGCAGAAGGCATTGGAGTTTGAGATAAGGCGTCAGACAGCTCTTTTACTTGATGGCCATGAGATAGTGCAGGAGACCCGTCTTTGGGATGCGGCCAAGGGTGTAACAGTCACAATGAGGGGCAAAGAAGAGGCCCATGATTATCGATATTTTCCTGACCCGGATTTGGTCCCGGTAGAGATTGATAATGCCTGGATGGACAATGTAAAGGCAGAACTGCCTGAACTGCCTGATGCAAAGTGCGCTCGATTTGAGGAACAATACAGTCTTTCAGACTATGACGCAGGAGTCCTCACCGCCTCAAAGTCCTTGGCTGATTACTTTGAGGAATGCGTGGCCCTGTTTCCCAGCCCAAAGATTGTCAGCAACTGGGTAATGGTGGAGCTGTTCCGTCTTCTAAAACGAGAGGGTCAAGAAATTGATGCCTGCCCGATATCTCCCGCCGGTCTGGCGGAATTGCTCAAGCTGATAGATGATGACACTATTAGCGGCAAGATGGCAAAAGATATCCTTGAACAGGCATATGATTCAAAAAAGAGTCCTAAAGAAATTGTGGAAGAACAAGGGGTTGCCCAGGTGAATGACGAATCCACCCTCAGCGCTGTAGTCGAGCAGGTAATGGAGGCCCATCCAAAAGAGGTGGAAAAGTGCAAGGCCGGAAAGACCAAGATTCTGGGTTTTTTGGTTGGACAGGTTATGAAGGCGACAAAGGGACAGGCCAATCCCAAAAAGGTAAACGAGCTGTTGCGAAAGGCCCTGGGCCTGTGAAAGACATTGCTGCCGGAGACTACGACCTGCCATTGAGCCTGCTTCAAAGCGAAGGTAATACGTCTGTAGTACCGCTCCGTTGGGAAGAGCACGTTCTATATTTGTTGGACCAGAGGTTGTTACCTCATGAGGAAACCTGGCTCGCGTATAGATCCTCAAGAGATGTTGCTCAGGCTATAAGGGATATGGTGGTGAGGGGAGCACCGGCCATAGGGATCACTGCCGCTTTTGGCATGGTCTTGGCTGCTTATGGACTCAAGGATAAAGGCAGGGATCTCTTTGTAGGAAAATGGCTGGAGGAAGCGGCTTTCATGCTCCAGGCCAGGCCCACGGCAGTAAACTTGAAGTGGGCAGTAGAGAGGCTAAAAAAGTTTGCGCTCAGGCATTATGAGCTGAGCCAGGACGATCTCGCAGCCATTTTAGAAAAGGAGGCCATTTCTATTTGGACAGAAGACGTAAGGGCCAACCTGGCCATAGGATTTCATGGTCAGGCCCTTTTACCGGAAACGGGCGGCGTGCTCACTCACTGTAATGCAGGCGCTCTTGCTACCGGTGGATATGGAACGGCCCTTGGAGTTATCAGGGCGGCCCTTTCCAGAGGCAAGGAGATAAATGTCATTGCCGATGAGACCCGCCCTTGGCTCCAGGGTGCCAGGCTTACCGCCTGGGAGCTTATCAGGGACGGGATAGCAGTTACTCTGATTGTGGATGGAGCCGCAGGTTTTTTGATGCAAAAGGGGCGGATCAAGGCCGTGGTAGTTGGGGCCGATCGCATTGCAGCCAATGGTGATGTTGCCAACAAGATCGGGACTTACACTGTAGCCGAGCTTGCCGGAGCTAATAACATCCCTTTTTATGTGGCTGCCCCTGTTTCCACTATTGACCCTGTCACCCCGTCCGGAGATCAGATCCCTTTAGAAGAGCGTGGGCCCGGGGAAATTACCACTTTTGCCGGAAAGGAGATCGCCGTCCCGGGTGTGGGAGTTCAAAATCCAGTCTTTGATATTACTCCTCACCATCTTATAACCGCCATAATCACCGAGTTGGGTGTGCTTACCCCGCCATATGGTCCTGCTATTTATGCCTGCTTCTCTTAAGCATTTTGTCCAGTTGGTTGCAAATGTTTTTGATTCCTTCACTGCTGCCCTGTTTATCCGTAGTCATCAGGGGGATGATCTCCACCTGATAGCATGGGAGAGTCTCAGTCCTTATATAGTGCCTGAGTGCAATATAGGGATTGGTCAAGGGCTAATAGGCTGGGTTGCACGGGATGGGAAGAGGCTGCACGTAACTAATTTTGATAGAGATACCAGGACTCTTGGTATTTACAGCAGAGACGTTAATATAAAGGCATTTCTCGCAGCTCCCCTGCTCCGTGGTGCAGGTGTCTTGATGGTCGACAGCAAGAATCGTTATTCCTTTCCTGAAAAGAAACAGCGTATTTTAGAAAATTGTGCAATAATAGCTTCTGATTTATGGTTTTCCTGGAAAAATCACCGTGAACTCCAGTTCTATCGTCGTTGGAACAAATGGCACCATGGCCTTTCAGGAAAAATAGAGCATCTGTTGACAAGTCTGAAAGAATTGTTAGGACTTAGAAGTGGTCTTGTGGCCTTTCATGAAAGGGATAAAGATGTTTTCATGATAAAGGCTACTATTGGACTACCTCACGAGATTAGTCTGGAAGGTCAGTGTTATAATGTGGAAAAAGGCCTTGTCGGTTGGCTTTTGAGATACAAAAAGCACTTGATGCTTAGTCGCTATGGAGCGGATAAGCACAAGTCTTATTTTTTGTGGCCCGGTGAGCCCTTTGACAGAGGTCCTGTGCTGATAGGGCTCTTTCAGCCAATTGAAGCAGGCACATTGGTGTGGCTGCTTACCGGAGATACAGACTTGTCAGGGTGGCCGGGAGGTCTTGCCGAACTCCTGGTTTTTTCTCTTGATCGAGTCATTAATAAAAAATGCTGAATTTTGAATGCTGAATTTTGAAAGAAGATTTAAAAGATATATACCTTAATTCAACATTCAACATTTATTGTAAGCAGATGGGATATTTTTAGCAGAATCATTAATGAATGGAGATGCCGTGGCGCTTAAGCACATTAAAAATATAATAAAACAGGACATGGCTATGGATTTGGGCACTGCCAATACCCTTATTTATGTTCAAAGAGAGGGGGTGGTCCTAAATGAACCTACTGTAATTGCGTGTTCAAGTGACGGCGGGGTAATTGAGGTGGGGCTTGCTGCAAAAAAGTATTTGGGCCGGACTCCTGAGGGTATTACGGCTATGCGTCCTATGAAGGAGGGAATCATAGAGGATTTTGATGCAGTAAGTCAGTTAATCAAAGTTTTCTTGAACCGTGCGAAAGAACGAAAGGGGATCTTCTCCCCAAGGGTGGTAATTTGTATCCCTTCTAATATCACTCAGGTGGAAAAACGGGCTGTACTTGAGGCAGCTCAGGAGGCCGGGGCCAAGAAAATATTTTTATTGGAAGAAACCATGGCTGCTGCCATAGGTGCGGGTCTCCCTGTTCGTGGAGAGGAGCCGCAGATGGTACTGGATATAGGTGGCGGCACAACTGAGGTGGCTGTAATAGCTAAGTGGTCGTATTTACACTGCGAGACTTTACGGGTGGCAGGGGATGAATTTGATGATGCCATCGTCCGTTGGTTGACCGAAGAGCATGGTGTAGTGGTGGGTCCGACCACTGCAGAGACAATTAAATGGAAAATAGGAGCGGTCTGGGATGATGGAAAAGGCCTGGATCAAGAATATAACGTAAAGGGAAAGCATCTTTCGCGAGGGGTGCCGGTAACGTCAGTAATTACTCTTCGGGAACTGATGCCTGTTCTGGAGAAACCGCTGGATGCTATTTCCAAGATGGTGGAGGATGTGCTTAGGACTTTGTCTCCGGACACCAAGGCCTCGATAGAAGCCAACGGTATAACATTGACAGGGGGTGGGGCTTTGCTGAGAGGCATTATTCAATTCTTGAGTTTGAGGACCGGCCTTACGTTTAACCTGGCAAGTGATCCGCTGACAACAGTAGTCCAGGGTGCCGGGCGGACAATCGAGGCCTTTAAGGATTACGAGAGGGTTTTTATTAATTAGTGCCTGAATGGAAACCCCAAATTTTGTTTTCTCAATTTAGGTCAGGGACAGTTAATATATTAAGGTTAAGGGGCTATCCACTTCGCTACCCTAAACGACAAATTGTAGGTTGGGTTAAGCGGTTATAGTCATCACTTTTGTTGGGTTCGCCTGACTTAATAGAACCTCAACATACTGAGATTACTGCAAAATTATCGAACCCAACAAAATTAGTTGCAGACCGACGGCTTAGCCCAACCTACAATATACCCAAGGACAATGAAGTGGATACCCTTTTTAAGGTTATTTCCTTTTTCAATTCAACATTCAAAATTTAGAATTCAAAATTGTGTCTGAAATTAAAGTCCCTAAATCCCTTAATTTATACCTAGAGGCTCTGTGATCAAGGTCCTTCCTTCTTTATTTCTTCGTGAAATATTATTTTATTACCTCCTGTTTTTTTTGCGGTATACATTGAGACATCAGCTTTGTGTATAAAATCGTTAATGTCTTCGCGCAATCCACTGTTTGTTTTACTGAAGCGGGAGATCCCCAGGCTAAGTGAAGTCTCACCTATATCCTCGTTCAGGTAATTGCGCCGTATGCGTTCTGCTATCTGTTTTACCTGCTCTGTGCTGGCCTGGGGAATCATTACGGCGAATTCGTCTCCTCCATAGCGAAATGGAATATCAACATTACGTCTGATGGAATTATTCAGCACACCAGCCAGGCGCTGGAGCACCTCGTCTCCTGCCTGATGCCCCAAGGTATCATTCAGTTCTTTGAAATTATCCAGGTCTAATATGATTAGAAAAAGAGGGTAGTCTTGGCGGGTGGCCCTTTGGGTTTCCTCTTCGAGTTTTTGGTCGAGAAAACGTCTGTTGTATAGGTCTGTAAGGACATCTCTTATGGAAAGTCGTTTCAACAGGGCCCTATATCCACGTTCCCTGATTATCCTGTTGAGTTTGGCCTCTAATTCGTCCAGATTAAAGGGTTTTTGTATGAAATCGCATGCTCCGGATTTAATAACGTCGGTGTAATGAAAGTCTCGACTATATCCTGTTATTGCCATTACATCTGTTTCAGGCCAGAGTTTTTTAATTTTCCGAATAAGCTCCATTCCATCCATTTTGGGCATCATGAGGTCAGTGATTACGATCGTGCTGGAGGACTGCTCCAGCAATGACATGGCTTCCAGACCGTCACCTGCTGTACGATATTGGTACCCGAGACTGGAAACGAATTCTGCCAATAAGTTTAAGATGATAGGGTCGTCGTCAACAAGTAGGAGTTGTTGGGGTTCTTGTGGCAGGTCTTTTAAGAAAAATCCGACCTGGTTTTCAGATGATTCTAAAATCTTAGGCAACACATCCTCCCAGGCTGTATAAGTCTATAAGGTTATCTTGAATCAGTTGATTCAGGAATTGCGAATTTAAGGAATTGATAAATTGAAAGTTGTTCTATCGATTTTAATTCCTCAATTTTTCAATTTAAGGCTGAATATAATAATTTGAAGAGGACAGATGACAACATCAAAGATGTAAGAACCGCCAGGAGACTTCATCTCCTGAAGAATTCGCACAATTCCCTTTTTTTGCCTTATTTCGCTAAATTTCTGCGAACAGATGACTTGAGATCATCTAAGTTGAAGGACTTGACTATATAGTCATCCGATGCCCACGACGCCAAATCCTGTTTATACTCAGGATAGGCAGAACTCAAGATAACAGGCACCCTGGGTTTTTTTTGTTTCATTTGACGCAGCACTTCTATGCCATCCATACCAGGCATATTTATGTCCAGGATGACAAGGTCCGGTTCCTGAGCGTCAAAGGCCTTAAGGGCATCTTCTCCGCTCATCGCCGAGTGGACTTCATAGCCTTCTTCTTCCAATTCTTCCTTGTAAAGGAGATGAATACTCTCTTCGTCGTCAACTACGAGTATTTTGTATTTATTCATAGATCACCTTCTTGGCTGTTTACTGTTAATATTTATATTTATATACAGCAAATGGTTTGATCCATATAGTGGAATTTCATTAATCTAAATTGATCTCTCTGAGAAACTGTGCGGATTCTTCAGGCGGGGTAGGGTTGATATAAAATCCGGTACCCCACTCAAACCCTGCCATCGTGGTCACCTTGGGCAATATCTCTATATGCCAGTGATAGTGTTCCAGGAAAGGAATGCGTAACGGAGACGTGTGCAACATATAATTGTAAGGGACCCCCGGGAGGGCTTTGTCGAGGCGCTGCATTGTCTCCAGAAACAGGTCTGTCAATGAATGGAATTGATTGTCGTCCATGGAAATATAAGAAGATTGGTGTCTTTTAGGCATCAGCCACATCTCAAAAGGCGAACGGGGCGCAAAGGGGCAGATCGTGATAAAATCATTATTTTCACATACTATTCTTATGTCTTGGGATTTTTCCTGACGAATGATATCACAAAAGATGCAGCGTTCCTTAAATTCATAATAGTGCAAAGAGCTTTGGATCTCTTCCTGTATCCGGTGAGGTACGATAGGGAGAGCAATAAGCTGGGAATGTGAATGTTCTAGAGAAGCACCTGCAGCCCGGCCGAAATTCTTGAAAATTATTATGTAGCGAAAGCGGGAATCCTGTGCCAAATCTACCATCCGGTCCCTGTAGGCCCAAAAGGTCTGGATAAGCTGTCCATGAGACATCATAGGAATGGTTTCGTCGTGCTTAGGGGTATCTATTATAACCTCATGGGCGCCGATGCCATTCATTTTATCGTAAATACCTTCGCCCCGTTTGTCCAGATCTCCTTCTATAACCAGTGCGGGAAATTTGTTTGGGACTACCCTGAGGGTCCAGCCTGGTCCATTTGGCGAATAGTCCGGCCGTCCATAAGCCAGAACTTCCGGCGGAGTGGTATGTTCATTCCCAGGGCATAAAGGACAAAACCCGCCCCTGGTCTTGTCTTTTTCAATGACAAAGTCGTAGGGGCGATTCCCTCTTTCCTTGGCTATAATAACCCATCGGCCTATGATTGTATCCCTGCGTAGTTCGGGCATTTGGAATCCCTCAAACCAGCCAAAGCCTACGTTCAAAGTTTTTATCAGGTACTTGAAGCACTATGTAGCCCCCCCGAGGCCATCTGTCTCTCACCAACTCATTTCCTATTGTTTCAACATAAAATGTCAGTTCATCTTTGGGGTTAGAGTCCAGAAGTGCAAAAGGTATTGCCACTTCTGTCAACTCATTCACAGCGCATTTTACACCTGTTTCGCGAAAAACAAGGGCCTTTCCATTTTTTAAAACCCTGATTTTTCCCTTAAGGGGGTCTATAGACCGGCTGGGGATCAGCTCGATAGTTATTATAGCCTTAGAAGAGATTGTAATCCTGAGGCCGAGATCCGGCTCCCATACATCAAAGCCCCCCTCTCTGGGATCTATCCTCAGATAAAGCGACTCAAGATCAAAGCCATAGGCAATCTCAGCCAGCGAACTCGCCCCGGAATGCATGGCCCCCCCTTGACCTCCCAGGGTCAGTAATCCTGCACCTCTCCACTCCCAATAATAGCTCACACGTCCATCAATTTGTGGGTGTATAAAACACGTTGGTTCAGTAGTAGGTGTTGCCGGTTTTGGAACCCTTATCGGACTCAGCAGTTCATCAGAAACTGTCATGTTAAGGCTATTATAGACCTTTTTGAGATGACTCCGAAAGAGGTGGTCAAATTCATAGGCATAATCAGTCTCAAATTGGTCTCCATACCACCAGAACCAGTCACTGCCTTCAGCAGCAAAAATAGATTCCATAGCTACATTCAAGGTCTCTTCAGTTATGTCTTCCTGTTTTCTGGCATTGTCGATGGCTTTTCTTGCATGACCCAGGGCTTCCCATGCCCTATTTTCGTCCTGCCCACCGATCCAGATGCCGAAATCATGGTTTATCCAAGAGCCTGTATATAGCCCCGGCAAGGTGCATGTCGGCGGATGGTCTTCCAGATATTGACCAATGGTCACCAGTTCAAACATTGGTTCTGTGATAATTGCATCATATAGGCCTGTCAAGAAGGATTCACCACCGTCCTGGTAATACTCCCAGGGATTTTCCCCATCCAGAATTATGGCAACAAAAGGGGCACGATCCATTTCCTGAAGGCCGCTACAGATTTTCTTCAGCCTGGAAACAAAGTCAGTGATTGCGGCCTGAGGAGGGTTTTTTTGATAAACAAAACCTATCAGATCTGAAAGCTTATGGTGCCGAAAGACCATGTCTGTGCAGCAGCCATTTGTTTCTACTCTATAAGGCTGAAAAAGACTCTGAGATTCGATTTTTTCAAGTGAGTTAAATAGGATGGCCTCGTCTGTTGCGGTCCAGGAAAACCCGGCTTTTTCAATGAGGGGGATAAGCTCAGGGGCAACAGAGCCCTCTGATGGCCAGAGTCCTACAGGAGTCTGGCCTAAAATCTCCTTACAGTAGCGCCTACCTCTTTCCATTTGTGTTCCGGCGTCTTCCGGGCAAGTAAATCGCAAGGGGAGTTTGGTCTCCGGTCTTGGCCTTTTCCCTAAATCCGTATCAATTAGCAGGGGAAGAATAGGATGATAGAATGGGCTGATACTGATCTCTATCTGTCCTTCGATCCATTTTGAACTATAACGGGGAATGAGTCCTTTCATGAGTTCAAGGTGGAAGTCCAGGAGATCCATCTTTTCTTCTTCGCTGAACAATTGTCCTTTTTGAAAAAGAGAGCTTATCAAGGGGTGATTTCTTGAGGAAAAGCCGACCCAGGCGAGATTAAACCAGACCTGAAGGTCTAAATAATCCTGGGTTGAAAATTTTTTTCTCACTTGGGAGGTATAAGATGGACCAAAGTCCCTTCCTCGCAACTCCAGCAGTTGCAGGTACCTCTTATGGGGTTCTACCATAGTGGGCCATTGGCAGCTGAAAAAATGTGTCAGGATGAATTCCTGGTCTGAAGGGGAGAGCTCGATGGCAGGACGACGGCTCAATTCCAGGAAGTCGTCGGTTTTGCCCTGTATATAAGACTGGATTTGGAGAAGAAGGGATGGAACAAGGTTGAAAGTTACCTTTGCCTCAGGCCGAGAGTCCAGACACGCTATCATGTCAGAGTAAGCCTTGACGGCATGGAGCCTGACCCATGGCATCGCAAAGCGATCTCTTGTCGGGTCAAGGTACAGAGGTTGATGCATATGCCAAAGGAAGGCAATATTTAACTGCAGCATTTATAAGCCTTTGGCTTTTTCCTCTTTTTCTTGCTTGGACTTGCACTCAATGCAACGGGTTGTGACAGGTCTGGCCGTCAGGCGCTTAGCTCCTATTTCTTCACCACACTCCTCACATATGCCGTAAGTCCCTTCTTCGATCCTTTCTAAGGCCTTATTAATCTTTTTTATGAGCTTTCTCTCCCTATCTCTGATGCGTAGCTCAAAACTACGATCAGATTCTACGGACGCCCGATCTGTTGGGTCAGGAAAGTGGTCGTTCATGTCAGTCATCTCTTCCAGGGTCTTGTCCGCTTCCCCTAAAAGATCATTGAGTTTTTTCTGGAGTAGTTTGCGAAAATATTCCAGTTGGGCCTGTTCCATGCTACTATTCTCCTAAGAACTTTCTTTTCCAGGTTCCGCTTTTCCCACCGGATTTATAATCCAATTGCACTTTTTCAATAGTTATATTTTTCTCTGCTGACTTGCACATATCGTAAATGGTCAGAGCAGCAACCGAAACCGCGGTTAAGGCCTCCATTTCCACGCCGGTTGCGCCTTTTGCCTTTGCTCGTGCCAAAATTTCTATGGCATTTTTTTCAGGGTTTGGAATGAAGTCAATCTCTACTTGTTGCAAAGTTAAAGGATGACAAAGTGGAATCAGGGTTTCCACTTTTTTGGCAGCCATGATCCCAGCTATCCTGGCTACAGCCAGAACGTCACCTTTTGAGGTTTTACTGTCAATAAGAAGATTAAAGGCATCAGGTCCTATTATTACCCGTCCTGAAGCAATCGCTTCTCTTTGGGTCATAGGTTTTGGGCTTACGTCCACCATGTGGGCCCAACCCTTCTTGTTCAGATGAGAAAAGGAATTTTTGCTCAAGACGTCCTCTCCTGACTGGAGTGCCTATCTGCTTCGGATCGTTTAAACAGTTTACGAAAGAAGCCGCCTTCTTTTTTTTCTTTTTCGATATCAGCGAATTCCTGAAGCAGCGCACATTGGCGTTCTGTCAACTTGGTTGGTGTTACAACAGCAACTTCAACTATCTGATCGCCGGCTACAAATCCTCTAAGATCGGGAATGCCAAGTCCTTTCAGCCCGAAGTGTTCTCCTGTCTGGGTCCCTGCCGGAATTTTTAAGTTGCGGGGTCCATCCAGTGTGGATATTTCAATTTTGTCTCCTACTGCTGCCTGGACAATAGAAATAGGAAGACGACAATATATGTCATTGCCATGACGTTCGAAAAGGTGGTGGGGTTTTACGTGGATTATTATGTAGAGATCCCCCCTGGGCCCATCCCTGAGACCGGCTTCACCCTCCCTCCTCAGGCGCAATCTTGAGTCTGTATCTACACCTGCAGGAATGCGTACCCTTACCTTATGTCGTTCTCTGAGCCTGCCCTTGCCTTGGCAGGTTTTGCAGGGGTTTGTGATAATCGTTCCGGTTCCGGAACAGTGTGGACAAGTAGATGATATCCTGAAGAAGCCTTCTGACCTTATTATTTGGCCTCTTCCCTGACAAGTAGGACAGGTAGCAGGATGGCTCCCGGAGGCCATACCCGTTCCATTGCAACTAGAACAGGACTCAAGACAAACTATCTCGACTTCAGTCTCCGTACCTCTGGCAGCATCTTCAAAGGAAATCTCCAGGTTGTATCTCAGATCCGCACCCGCCTCTGGCCCCATGGATGCGCCATGCCTTCGGTGAGTAGCAGAGAAACCAAACAGGTCTTCAAACAGGTCGCCAAAGTTACTAAATATGTCTTGTGGTCCGGAAAAACCTCTGAAGCCTGTCCCGGCTATTCCTTCGTGACCGTAAAGGTCATAGGTCTGTCTTTTCTGAGGATCTCTGAGCACTTCATAGGCCTCTGCCGCCTCCTTGAAGTGTTCCTCTGCGTCTTTATCACCCTGATTTTTATCAGGATGATATTTTAGGGCCAGCTTCCTGTAGGCTTTTTTTAGTTCTTCAGATGAGCAGTCTCGGGAAACCTCCAAAATTTCGTAGTAGTCTTTTTTCATTGATAATGCCTAAAAACGGTTTTTTTTAACCTTCTGCCTGATTGGTATCTATCTGTAATGCTTGGAAAATGCGTTGTTCTTCTGCCTCTCGGGCCAATTCTTCCAGATTTTCAAATTTTACTTTGTCTTGGGCAATTTCTCTCAATGCCTGGACTATTTCCTTGTTTTGGCATTTAACTAAGGGGTGGGCGCCTTTGCGTAATTGCTTTACCCTCTCGATCGCAAGATGTACTAATTCAAAACGGTTATGCAAATTTCCCAGGCAGTCTTCTATTGTTATTCTCGCCATTGTATATTCTCCAGTTAAAAAATAGGGTATCCTTCATTCATCAGTTTACACTTCCTTCAAAAAAATATGCATTATCAAATTGAAAGTCGACAGAGTGTAAACTACTTTTGACTTGTCGTGAAGGATGCCGAATACCGCATATTTTATTTTGTGACAGACCATTAGAACAAGATCTAGTATTTTGCAAGTGCCTTTTAGAAATTTAGGTATCCTTCATTCACCAGTTTTACACTTTTCCCGAAAAAGCGTGTATTATCGAATTAAATGTCGATGTCGAAACTGGAAATTAGAAATTAGGTAACGCACCTCTACATCTTTAGTTTTTCCCAATTTCAAATTTCCAGTTTCAAATTTCACTGCCAAAATACAAGACCAACAGAGTGTAAACTACTTTTGACTTGTCGTGAAGGATGCCGAAATTTATTATTATAATAACAGTTTTAGTTGTCGCAATCTTTATTCAACATGGCTATCGTAACAGGACCAATATGAGGAACTTTCTTGTAGGCCTTTTTTTATGTCTCATCATTTTAGCACCGACTGTTAATGGGCAGGATTTGGTGAAAATTTCTCAAAATAACATGCCTCAGGCAAGAATTCAGGTAACTCATGAGGAGGTTTCTCCTTCATGGCAACTGGTCTGGAATGAAGCCAGAAAAATGGTAAAAAAAAATGAACTGGATGGTGCCGTAGCCCTTTACAGAGAATTGTTAAGAGATCGCCAAGGTCTAGTAGAAGCCAGATGGGAACTGGCTTTAGTTTTAATGCGGTTAGATAAAGTAAGTCAAGCTATACTTGAATTTGAGCATGTTGTGGAGGCCAGACCCCAGGATATTCAAGCTTTATTCATTCTTGCAGAACTTCTGAGCTGTTCAGGTCAGTGTGATAGAGCTGCCGTCATCTATGATAAGTTGGTGACAGAACTTGGTCTCCATGGGGAAAATTTTCACGTTGCCGGGAATGAATTGCTGAACATCCCTGAAGAGTTGACCTTGGTAAAGGTCTTAGAGAGCCTTGCCTGTTGTATGGAATCCCAAAAAAGGTTTAATGAATCTATAACTTATCTCCAAAAGGCTTTAGCCATTGAACCTGACCGAAAAGACCTTGAGTTTAATCTGGCCTGTGGGCTTCTGCGTCTGAAAAGAGCAAAGAATTCCTTATCTCATTTCCAGAAATTGCTACCTCAATATGAAGATGATCCGGATTTTTTAGCTAACTATGCAAAGGCCCTTTTAGCTGTGGGAAATCGAGATAAGGCCATTAAGATATTTAAGAGGTTTGTGGCACTTTCCAGCGATAATACCGGGGAAGATCACACAGATAATCTTATATGGGGTGTTAATGAGCTTATCTCCTTATATCTGATGGAAGGAGATGTTCAGCCAGCAATCAACGTCCTTGAGGATTTGAAGCATGGTCATCCGGAAGTGTTTGATAAGCAGCTTTTGGCGACTTTGGGGCGTCTGTATTTTGCCTCACGTAATTATCTCAAGGCCCTTGAGACATTCAGGATTTTTTTGAGAGAAAAACCTAACGATAAAATGGGGTTGCTGTTTATGGCCCGTGCGTATGAGCGCCTTCAGCTTTTTGCACCAGCCATTGCCATTTATGAGGAACTCTCACTTGTTGAACCCGATCCGGACATTACTATGCATTTGGTCAAGTTACTTTTAGAGACTGAAAATTTTGATCAGGCAAGCCTTCTAATTACTGAGGATATGCGTAGTGAGCTGGAAAATGATATCAAGGGAAGAGAGCTTCTGTTAAAGGTCTATTTAGGGAACGAGGACAGAAAAGGTGTTGAAAGGTTTTTAGACAGTGAAGGCGATTTCTTTAAAGATGATGACATATTGGCCTCATATGTCTCTCTTGCCACATCGATTGGTTATACGAATGCCCAGATGAGATTTCATTTATATGACGACGCTTTGTTCGCTTTGGCCGGCCGGGTTGAGGAAAGGAGAGATCTCCTGCAGGCCGGTGTGAAACTGTTTTTGGATCTTGGTCAACAAAATATGGCTGAGAGAGTGTTAAGACACTGTTGGTCTGAGGGTCGATCTCTGTGGTCTATTGATATGTTGATCGATAGTTACCTTGATAAGAATATGTGGGAGGAGGCTGTTGTTTTGCTTGAAGAGGCACTATCTATTTATCCGTCTTCGGCAAGGCTTAAACTGAAGCAGGCCTATCTTCTTCTTGACATGGGTGAGACTGACGTAGCTGGGAAAGTGCTTTTTTCAATTTGTTCAGGCGATAATTGGAAGTGGGGAGAAGAAAAAAGACTGTTGTGTGAAGGCTATGCCCTTGGCCTGTCGGGAAGATATGAAGAGGCACTCGATCTTTATGGGGAAATAATTCAACAGGCACCAAATCATCTGGAAGCACATAGAGGCAGATGGATCAATTTTTCAGCCTATGGATTAGGACAGGAGGCTGATGCAGAGGCGTTGGGTTTAAAAATAATTACAGGAAAACCCCCTTTTTTATATGGTGGCGAAGAGGAAAATGGAAATAAAGAAAGACCGGTTCCAATGCTCGCAAAAAATCAGAGGCTGATGCCGACTCCTGGGGCTTACTTGAGTGGACTAGTGCGAAGTGAAGAATTGTTATCACCTAAAGAGATCCTTGTTTCGCCATTTTGTGAGACGGAAGGAGAGGCATGCCCTTTACTGCTTGCTTTATCCTACGAATATTTTGAAAATTTTTCAGAAGCGGTTGTGATGTGGCGTTCTTTTTTAAAAAGACACGAGACATACTGGCCCGGCTATGAACGTCTTGAACGGATATATGAGGGCAGAGGTAAAGTAGAGAGCGCAAAAAAGTTACGGTACAGGACTTGCGAAAAAATAAAATATCTACGTTTGTTTCTTTATTATGGTCAAGATTACAGTGAGTCAAGAACTATCCCGGAAGAAGTTGGGTCTTCAGGCTGGTATATGTGGCGAAAGCTTGATGATATGGCCCTTGAATCCTGGGAAGGAGTGTTCTGTTCCGATTAGATAATTTTTTCATTATTCCTTGATTTTTTCAAACGTTATAGATAAAAAGGTAAAGTTAATATCTGGAGAAATGTGCGCATGAATATTTTAGTGACGGGCGGAGCCGGTTTTATCGGGTCTCATCTATGTGATTACCTTATTTCTAAAGGAGAGTATGTCTCAGTTATAGACGATCTTTCCACCGGCTTCTTTGAAAATATAGTCCATCTGCAGGGTAATTCGAGGTTTCAATATATAAATGACACTATCCTGAACAAAGATAGGATGGATAGTCTTATTCAGCAGTGTGACGTAACAGTCCATCTTGCTGCTGCTGTAGGTGTCAAATATGTCGTAGAAAATCCGCTTTCCTCTATTGAAACCAACATCTGCGGGACTGAAATTGTGCTTAATCTGGCCAACAAGCACAAGAAAAAAATACTCATAGCATCAACGTCAGAAGTCTATGGGAAACATATGCACGCCCCTCTTAAAGAGGATGACAATTTAATTTATGGTCCTCCCACTACCATGCGTTGGAGCTATGCAGCTTCGAAGCTTATAGATGAGTTTACCGCGCTTGCATATCATCGTACCAAAAAGCTCAGAGTGGCTATATTCCGTTGTTTCAATACAATAGGTCCCAGGCAGACAGGCCTCTATGGGATGGTGGTACCTAGATTTATTCAGCAGGCGTTGAGGGATGAGCCTATAACAGTTTTTGGTGACGGCCAGCAGACTCGGACGTTCACTTATGTCGGGGATGTAGTTGAGTCCATATGCCGACTCATGGAGTGCAAAGAGGCAATTGGTGAAGTAGTAAATATAGGGGGCACAGAAGAGATCTCTATATCAGAGCTTGCCGAGCGTATTAAGTCTCTTATTGGGAGCAAGTCCGAAATAGTCTATATTCCTTATGAACAGGTCTACGGCAAAGACTTTGAAGACATGATGCGCAGGGTCCCTTCATCTGAAAAACTCAATAGCTTAATAGGTTTTGTTCCACAAACGTCTCTTGATACGATTCTTGAAAAGACTGTAGAATATTTTCGTTCCATTATCTAGTATGTCGATTACCCTCCTTGATACAGGCTTTTTTTTTCTCTACTCCTTTGGACTAAGTGCTTTCCTGACTCCATGCATGATCTGGCTTTCGAGACGCATTGGCTTTATGGCTCAGCCCAGGGAGGACCGGTGGCATAGGCGTCCAACAGCCCTTCTAGGAGGCATTGCGTTATTCTTGTCGTTTATGCTTCCCAATTTATTTCTCAGGGAAATCTCATCTCCCATGCTTGTCCTGACTTTGGGAGCAAGTGCAATGTTCTTATTGGGGCTGGTTGATGATGTTAACGACTTGTCGCCTCAAAGTAAATTTGTAGGGCAATTAATCATCTCTGCTCTGATTGTGGCCGGAGGGGTGAGGATACAAGGACTGGGGCATCCCGCAGTATCCATAATCGTAACACTTTTTTGGTTCGTAGCTATTACCAATGCAGTCAATATTCTGGACAACATGGATGGTCTGGCGGGCGGCATTTCGTTTATAGCTGCTTGTTCACTTTGGGTATATAGCCAACTTGGAGGTCCGATTCAATTAGGTCTGCCGGCTATACTCCTTGCGGGGGCTACTGCTGGATTCTGGATATATAACTTTAATCCCGCCAAAATATTTATGGGAGATTGCGGAAGCCTCTTCCTGGGCTTTCTCCTGGCCGGTCTGACCGTAACAGGTACTTGGACGTCAGGGCTACTTGATCCGGCAGCCGGAGGTTATACCGGAGTTACCAGTTTGGTACTGGTGCTGGTGGTCCCTGTGGCTGTCCTGATTATACCACTCTTTGACACCGCCCTTGTGTCCTTTACCAGGGTCCAGACCGGACGACCTATTTCTAAAGGGGGACGTGATCATACCTCTCATCGCATGGTTTTGCTGGGATATTCAGAAAAAAGGACTGTGTTAACACTCATGGCATGGGCGGGAAGCATATCAGCCTTAGCCTTATACCTGTCATACCAGAGTGCCCAGGGACTTTTGGTTATGCTGAGTGTGGTGGCGGTGATTTTTTTGTTCTTCGGAACATTTCTTACACATTTGAATGGCACTGTTTATGATAGCAAGGCAGTGGATTCAGATACTGTGTTTCAACGCTCCTCACTTTTATCCCGAATACTTAACAAGAAGCAGATTCTCCAGGCAGTGGTAGATACTGTGCTTATAAGCATCGCCTATCTGACTTCTTATCTTCTTCGATACGACGGTGTTATTAGTTTGTGGAATCAGCAAGTTATAGAGAAATCTCTTCCTTTGATTATCCCTGTCAAGCTGTGCTGCTTTTGGATCTTTGGGCTGTATAGAGGTCAATGGCGGTATATAAGTATCGGAGATATGTGGCAGATTTTTAAGGCAGTTGTGGTCAGCTCTCTAATTATTGTTGGATTGCTTTTATATATTTACCGCTTCGAAGGTTATTCCAGAGTTCTTTTTCTGAACGATGCCCTATTGACTTTGGTAATGATAGGTGGCGTCCGACTACTTATGAGACTCTTTAAGGAATATTTCAGTCTGCAGGCCGAGCGCAGCAATTCTACACCTATTCTAATAGTTGGAGCAGGGGATGGCGGAGATCTGTTTCTTAGGGAACTTAGGCACAATTCAAATCACGATTATCTACCAGTGGGTTTTATCGATGACGATCCTGCGAAAAAGAGCCAGATAATCCACGGTGTCAAGGTCTTGGGAGACAGGGAAGACATACCTGACATTGTTAAAAGATACGGAGTTAGGAGAGCCTTCGTGTCTATCATGTCGGCATCAGACAGCGAGATTGAAGGGATTTCTGATATCTGTAAGGAAAATGGTGTGAAGTGTGATAGGGTGCGACCGCTTTTGCCAATAGTGAAATCCGGAGAAAAAGAACCAGCCTGTTCAAAAAAAGATAAGGTTGTACCCTTTAGGCCCAGGATGAGGAAAAGAAAATGAACGAAAAGCGTCTTTCTAAAACCGAATGGAAACGCCTTGAAAAGGATCTATGCCGTAGCCGAAAATCTGTTTGGTCTCAGATTACAGCTAAAGATCGAAAAAAGGCCCTTTTGTATTCAGACAAGTATAAGGACTTTATAAGTAAGGCAAAGACCGAACGGGAATCTGTTAACATCATTGCAAGCAAAGCGCAGGAGAGGGGTTTTGTACCGTTTGAACAGGCCAGCCCCGGTTCCAATCGGTTCTTGTGGACCTTCAGGGGGAAGGCGGCTGCCCTGGCCGTAATAGGTAAGGCACCTGTCGGTGATGGGGTCAGGATCATTGCTTCACACATAGACGCACCCCGTTTGGACCTGAAACAGAATCCCCTCTATGAAGATCTGGAGATGGCCTTTTTAAAGACACATTATTACGGAGGAATCAAGAAGTTTCACTGGGTAGCCCGTCCTCTCGCTATCCATGGGCTGGCACTGAAAGGAGACGGGAGCGCAATTCCTATTGAGTTCGGTGAGGATCCTCATGATCCTGTATTTACAATAAATGATCTTTTGCCACATCTTGCCCATAAGGTGCAGGGTGAGAAAAAGATTTCAGAGGCCATACCGGCAGAAAAGCTTAATGTGTTGATAGGAGGTTTTTCTCTTTTAGGTCCTGAAGACCTGAAGGATGGCGTAAAATTACGTATTTTAAGGATCCTGAACGAGAGATACGGCCTGGTGGAAGAGGATCTAATAAGTGCGGAGCTGGAAATTGTCCCTGCAGGTGGTTCAAGGGATGTGGGTCTGGACAGGGCCTTTGTAGGTGGCTATGGGCAGGATGATAGGTCCTGTGCATATGCCTCTCTTTACTCCATCCTTGAACTTGAGGAACCCCAGGTTACCTCAGTCGCCCTGTTCCTTGACAAGGAGGAGATAGGTAGTGACGGAAATACAGGGGCCAAGTCCAGTTTTTTTGAGGTGGTGTTATATGATCTCATGCGACACGGAGGGCTTCAAATCGAGGCGGATAGCCTTGTACGAATGCTTATTGCGTCCAAGGCCATTTCAGCGGATGTTACAGCAGGGATAGACCCTGATTATAAAGAAGTCCATGAAGAACGTAATGATGCACTGATCGGACACGGGGTTTGCCTGACAAAATATACCGGCTCAGGAGGAAAGTACTCAGCAAATGATGCCCATGCTGAATATGTTAACTGGTTGAGGCGCGTCTGGAACGATGCCAAAGTAGTCTGGCAGGCCGGAGAGTTGGGAAAGGTGGACGAAGGCGGAGGGGGTACCGTGGCCAAGTATTTTGCCCAGCGTGGCCTGGATATTGTCGACGTAGGACCTCCTTTGCTCAATATGCACTCGCCCTTTGAGGTTGCACATAAGACTGACCTGTTTATGACCTATAGGGCGTTTGCTGCTTTTTATAAGACAGGTGAGTAATTGAGTGATTTGATAATTGAGTGATTGAGTGATTGAGTGATTGAGTGATTGAGTGATTTGGTGATTGCATGAAAATCATAGATCCTTCCTTTAGCGTATTGGACGATTTTTTTGTTCATGGAAGGCTGCTTGAGCAGATCGAGCGATGCGGACGGGTCTGTTACAAGAGTGAAGACCGGATATCTGAGGAGTCAGCCAGGCCTTTTATCAAAGGGATAATAAAACGGGGTCATGAATCAGTGCTTGAGATGGCCCAGATCGTGCTTGAGATAGAGGTGGACAGCGAGCTCACCATGCACAAGTTTTTTGAGAGGATACCAAGGTTCTGCCAGGTGGATAAGCTGGAACGTAAGCAGTATCTTTTGTCTGGGAATCCCAGGGTCTTTAGGGACCTTGCCCGGCATCACCGTGATCTGAAGGTTGTGAAGGCTGTATTGAAAAAACTTACAGAGTTCCATCCTGTTTTATTTGAGGATCTGGTTCCGCGGTTCGGCTGGGTACCGCAAGATGGTATTGTTGTTCGTGTTCTGCCTCCGGAGGAAATTGAAAACCTGCCTTTGGAACAACTTATCAAACACCGGACACTTATGGTTCATCTAATAATTAACCGGGCAGTTTCCCATGAACTGGTACGCCATAGAGTTGCTTCATACCTCCAGGAATCCCAGCGTTATTGCAGATATGGTGAAGCCCGCTTTGGAGGCGAGGTAGTGTTTATCCGGCCTTGTTTTTTCAAGGAGGGATCTGATGAATACAGGTTATGGTTAGATGCAATGTCACAAGCAGAGGGAATTTATCTTAGACTCCTTAAGACAAGCTCTTCCCAGGCTGCCCGCACTGCGCTGCCTAACTCCTGTAAGACCGAGATCATGGTCCATGCCACCCTTGAGGAATGGATGCATATTATGCGTCTCAGGACGTCAAAGGCTGCTGATCCTTCAATGCGGGAAATCATGTTGGCCCTTCTTCCTGAATTTGAAAGACGTTTTTCAGCGGTATTCGGACCTATAAGAGAATGCTGGATGCCGAAACTGGAAACTGGAAATTAGAAATGTAACTTCTCAATAACTCAGGGTAAAATGACTGGATTCCGGCTTTCGCCGGAATGACGATTGGGTGTAAGCGCCTGTCATTCCGGCGAAAGCCGGAATCCAGTGGATAGTCGCAAAATGTAATCTATTCCAATTTATTGAGAAGTTACTTTGAAATTAGGTAACGCATCTACATCTTTGTGTTTTTCCCAGTTTCTAATTTCTAATTTCACTTAAAGGATTTTCTATATGCAGTTCAAAACCGATTTTCTTATCATAGGTAGTGGGATAGCCGGGCTGAGTCTGGCAATAAAACTCGCCCCGTTGGGACAGGTAACCGTGGTTACGAAGAAGGCCGAATCAGACACGGCTACTAATTTGGCTCAGGGCGGCATAGCCTGTGTCTTTGGTACTGATGATAGCTTTGACCTGCACCAACAGGATACGTTGCGCGCGGGAGACGGTCTGTGTCATGAAGATATTGTTAAAATGATAGTCAGCCAGGGCCCGGACCGTATAAGGGAGTTAGATGGCCTTGGATTAGAATTCAACAGGGACCCACACAATCCTGATGTGCTGGATCTGGGAAGGGAGGGAGAACACTCCCGCCGTCGCATAGTACACGTTGGGGATTTTACCGGACGATCTGTGCAGAAGGTCTTGATGGATAGTGTCGACAGATTGCCTTCTGTTGAGGTCTTTGAAAACTATGTTGTTGTTGACCTCATTACCGAAAGCATGATCAAGGCATATTCGCTCGGCAGCATGGAAAAGGAACGTTGTCTGGGGGCCTATCTGCTGGAAGTAGCGACAGGCAAAATCCACACCTTCCTGGCCCCTATTACAGCACTCGCCATGGGTGGGTGCGGCAAGGTTTACCTGTATACCAGCAATCCTGATGTGGCCACAGGTGCTGGTATAGCTGTGGCGTATCGTGCCGGAGCCAGGATTGCCAATCTGGAATTCGTACAGTTCCATCCCACGTGTCTCTATCATCCTAAGGCCAAAAATTTTCTCATATCAGAAGCGCTCAGGGGAGAGGGTGCCAAGCTCCTGGACCCTGAATACAGACCCTTCATGGGAAAATATGATCCCCAGCAGAAGGAGCTCGCTGGAAGAGATGTAGTCGCTAGGGCCATAGATACTGAATTAAAGAATAGCGGAAAGGATTGTGTATATCTGGATATTAGTCACCGCTCTGCTGATTTCATCCAGGAGCGTTTCCCAAATATCTATAAGACCTGTCTGGGCTTTGGGATAGATATCACAAAGGAGCCAATACCGGTTGTGCCAGCGGCCCACTATATGTGTGGAGGGGTAGTTACTGACAGCTATGGAGAGACAAACCTTGAAGGCCTTTTCGCTTTGGGAGAAACTGCATGTACCGGTCTGCATGGTGCCAATCGGCTTGCGTCAAATTCCCTTCTTGAAGCCCTTGTCATGGCTCACCAGGCTTTTCTAAAGATCAGTGAGATATTCCCTGATTTGAAGGAAAAATCGTTTCCACAAGTGCCTCTATGGGAAACCAGGGGAGCTGTGGATTTAAAAGAAGCGATCCTTATCTCTCACAATTGGGATGTAATTCGACGTCTGATGTGGAATTATGTCGGCATTGTCCGCAGCACAAAAAGACTTAAGCTGGCCGGGCAGCGCCTTTTACCGATTCTTGAAGAGATCCGGCAGCACTACTGGGAATATATCCTCACCCGGGATTTTATAGAACTGAGGAATATCGCACAGGTTGCGGAGCTCATCATTATTGCAGCCAGCCAGCGAAAGGAGAGCAGGGGAGGGCATTTCACCATAGACTATCCCTGCAAAGACGACTGGAACTGGCGTAGAGATACAATTATTCAACGGTTTCGGAAGGAAACGTGAATATAGGCAAACCGCAGCTTTTGGGTCACAGAATCTGGGGATTTGCCATTCTTATTTTGATTCTTATCTTCTGGCTTTGTTGGACCTGGAGGCATGAGCTGTGGTCTCTCTGGGGTAGTCTGTTGCAGGCATTTGAATATAGAGAGTCTGTACGAGCATATGCTCTCTCTCTGGGTCATTTGGCGCCTTTTGCCTATATTGTACTGCAGGCCCTTCAGGTCGTGATATCTCCTATTCCCGGTGAGGCAACGGGTTTTATCGGTGGTTTTCTGTTTGGGAAGTGGATAGGTTTTTTTTACTCAACACTCGGTCTTACCATGGGATCTGCAATTGCCTTTTTTCTGTCTCGTCGATTTAGGCACTTGGTAAGATTATGGCTTCTTCGTTCTCGTTTATACGGCAGGTTTGAGCATCTTGTCGAGCATCAAGGGCTTTTCATCTTCTATATATTGTTCTTGTTTCCTGGATTTCCAAAGGATTTTTTGTGTTATCTTCTGGGTTTAAGCCGAATGCCATGGTTGGCCTTCTTAGTTATAGTTACACTTGGCCGCATGCCCGGAACACTGGTCCTGGCACTACAAGGGGCCAATACATATGATAAAAACATAGAGGGCTTCATAAGTATTTTGTTTTTGACCCTCCTGGTATTGATACCCGGCTTGTACTACCGGGAGAGAATCTATCAGTGGGTGGAGGTACATAGCCTTAAGGAGTGAGTACGCGTTCACAGGGCACCGCATCTGCTTTGTTGTCGGGCATTTGAAGTACAGGAAGTACGTCTGCGTATCCTCCGCTTTGCATCTGCAGCACCCTGTAAACGCTTACAGTTCGGTGTGTTGCGGTAAAACGGGCGTTGTAATCCCGTGAACGGTCACAGGAGTGAGTAAATGCGGCAAATTTTCCTTGATTGTTTCTCCGGAATCAGTGGAGATATGTTTTTAGGGGCCCTGATTGATGCAGGGTGGCCTGAGGAAGAATTAATGTCCCTTCCGGAGAAGCTGGGTCTTGAGGATACAGCAGTTGAGGTCCTGGGAGTTAAAAGGAAAGGCATAAAGGGCATTCAAGTCAAGATCTCCGGACCAGGACCTCATCCACTCAGAAATTTGCAGGATGTGGAGGCAATTCTTGAAAGATCTGACCTGCAACCAGGGATAATTCGGCTTTCCCTGAAGGTATTTAATCTCCTTGCCCAGGTTGAGGCCAAGGTGCATGGTTGCTTATTAGAAGAGGTCCATTTCCATGAAATTGGGGCGGTAGATACATTGGTAGACATTGTAGGGACCATCAGCGGCTTAAACCATTTTTCTGTCGGAAAAATTTACTGCTCACCCATTCCTGTAGCCAGGGGATGGATAGATTGTGAACACGGCAGACTGCCTTTGCCTGCCCCTGCCGCTGCCGAGTTGTTAAAAAATGTACCAATTTATGGGGTGGATGGAGAGTGGGAGCTTGTTACACCAACCGGTGGTGCTTTGATAAATGTGCTGGCGGATCATTTCAGGACCTTTCCCGAAATGAAAGTGGAAAAAATCGGATATGGGGCGGGTTCAAGGAATATTCCTCAATGGGCCAATCTCCTTCGTATCTGGCTGGGTGAAGACCGGTCATCGGAAAAGGAATCAGTTGTAGTGGCGCTAAGGAGTTATATAGATGACATGAACCCCGAGTGGTTTGAGTATCTGATGGAGCGCTTGTTTGGCGCAGGTGCTCTGGACGTTGTAATGTGTCCGATACATATGAAAAAGAATCGTCCAGGTGTTGAGATTACAGTCTTGACCACACCTGGTCATGAACATAGCCTCAGTCAGATACTTTTTGAGGAATCCACTACTTCAGGGATACGTCTGAGTAAGTGTCAGAGGTATATTTTGCCTAGAAGGAATGGCATGGTTCCGACCAACTGGGGTAATGTTCGAGCCAAATTGATCACAAGGCCTGATGGGCGGTCCACAATTTCTCCTGAGTACGAGGACTGCAAAGAAGTGGCACGCCGGTTCAATGTCCCTTTAGGTGCGGTTTATCAGGCTGTGAGCCAGGTGCCGGTTGAAGATTTTATAGATGAAGAAGGATCTGTTGTTCCTCAAGATTAGTAGGTTGGGTTAAGCCGTCGGCTGCAACTAATTTTGTTGGGTTCGCTAATTTTGCAGTGATTTCAGTATTTTGAGGTTCTATTAAGTCAGGCGAACCCAACAAAAGTGATAGCTATAACCGCTTAACCCAACCTACAATTTGTCGTTTAGGGTAGCGAGGTGGATAGCCCTTTTATTTAATTTTGGTTTTTGCAAGTGACTCCTAAAACTTTAAATTTCAAAGATAGATTAGTCCTATTTTTGGCAAGCGGACTATTTCTGGGGTTGATCCCTTTTGCCCCTGGTACATTCGGGAGCCTCCTGGGCATTCCTCTCCATTGGCTCTTCAGTCATCTTCCAATTTCCCTGGGAATATGTTCTCTTGGATTTGTTATCCTGATATCTGTGTGGATCTCAGGCAGGGCAGAGCTTTTACTGGGGCATAAAGATCCATCTCAAATAGTGATAGATGAAGTGGCCGGCATGGCAGTGGCGCTTGTCGGTGTCCCCTTTGAACCCTCTTTGATTATAGTTGCTTTTATGTTTTTTCGTTTTTTTGACATCTGGAAGCCTTTTCCAATAAGATATATAGATAAATCTTTCCCCGGAGGATGGGGTATTGTACTTGATGATGTTGCAGCCGGCGTAATGGCAAATTTGGCATGGAGGTTGTGGGATTTAGAGGTAATTAATCATGCATGGTGAAATTGTAGCTATAGGAGATGAACTTGTATCCGGCAAGGTATTAAATACCACTGCCAGTTTTGCAGCTAATAAGCTCTTTTATGCTGGTTGCCAGGTGACCCGGATTACATCCATTGGTGATGATCCCGATGATATTGAAGAATGTCTGCTGGCAGCAATAAAGAGGTCAGAATACGTTATTGTCACCGGCGGACTTGGCCCGACTACTGATGATATAACAAACGAGGTGACAGCCAAGGCCTTAGGGCGTCCCCTGGTCTTGAATGAGATGATTCTAGAGAAGATCAGGAGGGCGAAACAGCGGTTTGTCAATCCTGTTTTTCTGCCGGAAAAGTTGGCCTGGTTACCTGAAGGTGCTGAAGTCCTGAATCCCGAAGGTCGTGCTGCAGGATATCTCCTGGTCCACCAGGACACCCCTCTTTTTTTTCTGCCTGGAGTGCCTGGGGAGTTGGAAGATCACATGACCCAGAGGGTTATCCCCAAGCTTAGCAAGTTTATTTCCAAAAAAATATATATAAGACAGCAGACCTTCAAAGTCTTTGGCCTGTCGGAGACAGAGATAAACGCCCTTTTTGAAAAGCTGGAATCCAGCCGGGATGGCTTGAGCATTGGTTATTATCCCAACTTCCCCGAAGTTAATGTAACTGCCACTGTAAAGGGCCTGAATCGGGAAAAAGTCACTGAAATTTTTCATATGGCATGTAACACCATAAAACAACTGCTGGACAAACATGTAGTTGCCGTCAATGAAGAAACTCTTGAGGAGATAGTAGGTAGACTTCTGCTGGAAAAAGGTGGTGTTCTTTCCCTTGCGGAGTCCTGTACGGGTGGTCTGGTGAGCCAACGGGTGACCAGCATTCCCGGCAGTTCCGGGTGGTTTGAAAGGGGAGTAATTACCTATAGCAACAAGTCAAAGGAAGATCTCCTTGGGGTCTCCAGCGAGACATTATCCATCTATGGTGCAGTGAGTTCCCAGACTGCCGTGGAAATGGCAGATGGCGTAAAACGCTTGGCCGGTACAGGCTATAGCCTTGCTATTACCGGTATTGCCGGTCCATCCGGAGGTACTACTCAAAAGCCTGTGGGTACAGTCTATATTGCTTTATCAACTCCTGAACGGACAGTAGCCGAGCAATTCCGATTTGCCGGAACAAGACACATGATACAGACATTGGCAGCGGAAACAGCTCTTGATTTGCTGAGACTGTATTTAGTGTCTGAACGAAAAGACCGTTCAGACACAATTTTGAATTCTTAATTTTGAATGTTGAATTAAAAAAGGAAATAACCTTAAAGAGGGTATCCACTTCATTGTCCTTGGGTATATTGTAGGTTGGGTTAAGCCGTCGGTCTGCAACTAATTTTGTTGGGTTCGCTAATTTTGCAATAATCTCAGTAGGTTGAGGTTCTGTTAAGTCAAGCGAACCCAACAAAAGTGATGACTATAACCGCTTAACCCAACCTACAATTTGTCGTTTAGGGTAGCGAAGTGGATAGCCCCTTAACCTTAATATATTAATTGTCCCTGACCTAAATTGAGAAAACAAAATTTGGAGTTTTCGTTCAGGCACTAATTAAGTTATGGTACGTATTTTCCTGGCAATAGACCTGCCGGGCACACAGCGTAAGATACTTGAAAAACATCAGGGTCGGTGGAAATCTACCAAGGCGGATGTGAGGTGGATCTATCCGTCCAATATACACCTGACACTCAAATTCCTGGGTGAAATTCAGGAATCAAGTAAGGAGAGCGTGACAACTGCCTGCAAAGAGGTCTGTTGCCTTCACAGGGGTTTTTCTTTGTTTTTAAATGGTACAGGCATTTTTCCGGACCTTAGACGGCCCCGGATACTGTGGATCGGAATCGGAGGTGAAACAGATTTTCTGTGCAAACTGCAAAACAGCATTGAAACAGCCATGGAGGAAAAAGGCTTCCCACGGGAAAACCGTGCCTTTACGCCTCACCTGACTGTAGGACGAGTCCGTTCTCCCCGCAAGCTTTCACGGTTTCTTGAGGTATTTTTAAAGGATAAGATCGTAATTGAGCCTTTTACAGTAGAAGAAGTAATAGTATACAAAAGCCGGCTAACTCCCCGTGGACCTTTATACAGTCCTCTAGCCAGATGCCCTTTAATGTAATTTTCACGGGTGTCCTTATCAAACACTTTCATCAACAATTTCCTGACATTGAGAGATACAAAAGAGTCTCAGTCTATCCTCGAATTGTCTGACTCCAACTGACTGTCAGAAGGAGTCAGGACCACGAAATTTAGGGGACGGAGTTAGTTTAATAATTTAATTGACGTTGATTTAGCGAATTGCTATCATAGCGGCATGCCTCAACACAGACGACTCAATATCCCCTGGTGCGATTTATCATGTCATCACCAGAGGTTTAAATCGCCAAGATATCTTTCTTGATGATTGCGACCGGAATGACTTTCTTGGTCGACTTGAAAAGAATCTTTCTTTGACTGGCTGCAGATGTTATGCATGGGTGCTGATGTCCAACCATGTCCATCTGCTTATCCGCACAAGTAATAGACCCCTTGGGGATCTGATGCGGAAAGTTCTCACCGGTTATGCTATCTCCTTTAACCGTCGGCATGGGCGGCACGGTTATCTCTACCAGAACCGATATAAATCAATACTGTGCCAGGAAGATGAATATCTCCTTGAGCTGGTGCGGTATATCCATCTGAATCCGGTCAGGGCCGGTGTGGTGAAGAGTCTCAGCGAACTTGACCGGTATCGGTGGTCCGGGCACAGTGTTTTGGTTGGTCGCAGGCGAAGGACCTGGCAGGACCGGGGTGAAATACTTTCTCATTTTGGTTTAAAGAAGCGGGAAGCAGTGAAGCGGTATCGAGAGTTCATTGAAGATGGTTTCAATATGGGGAGACGTGAAGATTTGACAGGTGGTGGTCTGAGACGAAGCGCAAGTGGCTTGGAAGGTATATTTGAGTTGAGGAAGGCAAAAGAATATTGGCGTGGGGATGAACGGATATTAGGTGACGGTGATTTCGTCAATGAAGTTTTAAAATTATCTAAAGAGGAGTTGACCCATAAGGAAGAATTGAAAAGGCAAGGCTGGGACCTAAATCGGGTAGTGAATGAAGTTTGCCGTATGCTTTCGGTTGATCCTGATGATTTGCACAAGAAAGGCAGGGCCAACGATCTTTCATCTGCCAAGGGTTTGATTTGTTATTTGGGGTACTACCAGCTTGGCATCAACGGGAAAGAATTGGCCCGGTATTTCGGTATATCCCGGCCTTCAGTCTCGCAGGCCATCAAGCGAGGTGAAAAATTTGCAAAAGAGAATTATGTTAAACTATTAAGCTAACTCCGTCCCTTAGATCCAGTCCCCCAGATCCTCCCGTCCCCCAGATCCTTGTATGTTCAAAGTTAAGACAAATTGCTATCTTTTTTTCGGTAAAACTATCATCATGTCGGATGAGAAGGATTAAGCCTTGGGCTTCGATCCCGTCGCTAAGTTTCTTCCTTCCGCCAGGTTTTTTTATTTATTGTACCCTTTTGCTTTTTAATTATGTTTTGTAAGCTTTTTCAGCAGGTTATCTGTATCATTAGTAACTTCTCAATAACTCAGGGTAAGATGTCTGGATTCCCGCCTTCACGGGAATGACGTTTGGGTGTGAGCGCCTGTCATTCCGGCAAAAGCCGGAATTCATTGGATAGTCGCAAAATATGATTTACCCAGATTTATTGAGAAGGTATTATCATTGGCCTTACAGTTCTTCAACGCTCATCAAAACTAACCCATCTGTGCTCATTTAAATTAACCCATCATATGCGCACCTGTTTCTATGCACTGATGTAATAGAAGGGAGGCTTTCCAGTGAGGAGATGGAGCGGTTGATG
>Ga0307990_1000091_pt1 | contig 85585 bp, 69 predicted proteins | sample EllFjometagen129_FD_203168 | JGI IMG/M metagenome (GOLD analysis project Ga0307990, IMG submission 203168) | Marine microbial communities from Ellis Fjord, Antarctic Ocean - #129 | ecosystem: Environmental > Aquatic > Marine > Unclassified | place: Southern Ocean | collected 2014-10-08
AAGTTTTAACAATGGGGAATATAAAATTGGTGAGCAGGTAACAGCTGTTATCCATGCAACAGAGATTGGTCTGAAATTTGATAAAGATTTGACCAAGATCAATACCATACCGCTCAGTGCTGTTAATGTAACAAGCAATGAGTCAGGATCAGGGATCTACCAGTTATATTACACTGTTGCTAGCACAAACCCAGATCTTTTCTCAGGAGATATTGCTGTAGATGTTGTAATGAAAGATTCTGTTGGCAATGAAAATTCTGTATACCAAACAATTTCCGGCACCAGTCCTAAAATCGATGCACACTACCCTGTTATTACTTCGGCTTCGGTAAGTACAACTGGAGTGAAAAAACCCGGCGATATTATCGAAATAGATATTTTATCTACCGAAATCATACATAAGCTGGGAGCTGGTTCTCACGTGAATAATGTGTCAGCTAGTGGCGGAGGCCCGGGAGATGGAGTAATAAATATGGTAAGTAATTTGGATAATACTTATACATTGACTTATACCGTTGGATCGGAGGATGATGAGGTTGAAAACCCCGGCGAGATGGAAGTGCTTATCATTTTGGAAGATGAATTTGGCAATCAAACTCAAATCACTACCCTGGATCTGGTTGTAAATAATGTTGAGATAGTAACTTCAGGACCAATTGCACAGATCTTCGGTGGCGGAGATGTATGTCCGGGAGAGTCAGTTGAAGTATTTGTCACCTTATCTGGAGAGCCCCCATTTGCGCTCAAAATTAAGGAAAATCCTACCGGCACGGAAGTGGATCATGTTGCGCCAACAACAAATTATAGCTTCATAGCGAGTCCTTCAGGGGCTGGAGATTTTGAGTACACTGTTACTGAGGTGATAGATAATTTAGGTCTTACTGGTACGTCTTCAGGAGTGGCACATGTAGAACGCCATCCTACTCCAGATGTAAGCATAACCAATACTAGAGAACAATACCAGATAACTGAGGATTCAATACTTTTAACTGCAAATAAAGGTCCCGGGTTATTTACCGGACCCGGAGTAGTTACTTCTGAAAAGTTGTTTTACCCGAAAGTGGCAGGTCTCTCAACTGCCCCACATCATACGATCTACTATGATTACACAGATACAATCACAGGATGCACAGCACAGGATATAATAATTTTTGAAGTAGTTGATGCGGAGGCAAATATAACCTTTTCAGATACAAAACTTTGTTACAATGATCCGGAAATGACGGTTACCGGAAATAATTTATCAGGTGAAGGTGGACCAGGTACATTCACTTTATATGAATATTTGAATGGGGGTCATTATTATATTCCAGAAGGAGAGGGAATTACTGGTGGTACTATTGCCGATGACAATGCGGTTATTTCACCTGGCAGTCTTGAAGGCGGAGAATACCGGGTGTATTATTGGTATAATTATCTCGACTCAATACCTTCATATATCTTTGAAACCTTCACACTTGAAAAGATTCCTGAAGTTGAATTCTTAAAGCCGGCGGATCATGACATTCTCAAGAGCAATAGCTTTGAAGTTTGTAACGATTGGGGTGCACTTGAACTTAAAACAAATCTGGATGCTTCCTATCCAGGTATCTATACCATAGGTCCAGATACTATGGAATATAATATTAATGATGATAGATGGTATTTTGTTCCCAGTACAGCTAATACAGGGTATCTGACAATCAATTATGAAGTGACTTCTGAAGGTGAGTGTACGCAATCGGACTCATTTAGTTTTTATAATTATCCGGTTCCAACGGTTGACTTCAATCCACTAGCGATCTGTATACCAGAAAACGGGGGTCCAATCGAATTTGAAAATTTTACAAGTGATGATGATTTGGTTAGTGAGTATCGATGGGAGTTTGATGATTTAAATAGTGCTGACAGGAACACGGACACCGTCTACAACAATGATAATTATGTGCATCGTTTTTCTGCTCCTGCTCAACGTAACGTTAGCCTGGAAGTGCTTACAACTTCAGGGTGTATTGCCAAGCATAGCTCCCTCATAGATTTTGGAGATCGTCCGGTGGCATCATTCACCTGGGTGAGTGACTGTTGGCTGGCTGATGACATGGTAGCAATTCAAAATGAGTCAACAACTGAAACACCATGGAAAGATTTCCATTGGGACTTTTATGATATAGACGGCCATGACACCATATTGCTCACCTCAGTTGACTCATTAGCAAATGATAATGTAGTTCCTCTGAATACAGATTATGAATTTGAGGAGGAAGGAAAATATTTGATAAGATTGATTGTTAATAATAACCTGGATTGTTCAGATGACACAGTTAGGGTGATATCACTGAAGCCGACTATTCCTCTTATGAATTCAGATGAGCCTTATTTTGATGATCTTGATGATTACCTGACAGATGATCCGAGAAAATGGTCTGAAGAAGCAGAGTCAGGCTATGGTACATCAGTATGGAAGCAAGGAGAAATTAACCATGAATTTGCATTAGATGATGGTATGCCATCAGATGAGAACATTGGTTGGTATACAGATTTGATATACAAACAGCCTACCAGGTCGTGGATCCAGAGTCCGTGTTTTGATTTTTCCGGGACTGAACGACCAATGATTCGGCTCAATATAGCAGGAAGTTTTGAGAGTTATCGTGATGGGGCTGTTTTGCAGTATACACTTAATGATGGAGTGGATTGGACAACCCTGGGTAATACTACTGATGGAATCAATTGGTATAATTCTTTTGAAATTATTGAGACCCCGGGTGGTGGGAATGGTACGAGTATAGGATGGTCTGGAGATGTCGATGGAGTAGATGAAGAATGGGTCACTGCTGCTTTTGATCTGGATGATTTAATAGACCAGAGTGGAGTAATATTTGGGCTTTTCTATGCGACATCGGGTTCTGTAAAAGAATATAATGAAGGTTTTGCTGCTGATAATATCTATATTGGAGAAAGAACAAAGCGGGCATTGATAGAGCATTTTACTAACTCTGGTTCAGCTAATGCAATTAGTGCAGATGATGCTATAGATAACTTCACCTCTGCCAATAGCCTGGATGTAACGAATCTGCAATACCATATGCATTATCCTTTTGAAGATCCTATGAATGAGAATAACTCTTCACCTGGATCCTCCAGGGCATTCTACTATGGCGTTTCACAGGTTCCATATGCCTTGATGGACGGTGGAACTGATGCTACCTACAAGTATGATTTTAGCCCGTCAACTCCTACTGCAATTAGCCTGAAAGAACTTACGCTTGATGTTCCTCTTTTTGCGATGGACATTACTTATAAGTTACATGCCAGCAGGTTAGCAACCAAGGTGGAGGTTAAGGCATTGAGTGATATTGATTCAACTGATGTCATATTGTATGTAGCGGTTATTGAGAAAACAATGGATAAATTCACTGAAATAATAAATGGAGATACAGAATTTAAAAATGTAGTGATGGCCTTGCTGCCAAGTACTGCTGGTCAGCTTTATTCAAGGGGATGGGGTATAGACGAAACAGTGAGCGAACAGTACAGCTGGACATACAAGGGAGAAGAAGATAAGAGTGAATTAATGGTAGTTGCTTTTTTACAGGACAGGCAGACCAATAAGGTGCTGCAAGTGACATCAAACGATGTGCCTGAATTTGGGGTGGGAGAAGTTTTGCATCAATTAGATGCAATACATATTTACCCAAATCCTGCAAGAGATCTTCTGTACGTTGAATTCGCAGAAGCTACAACTGGTGAAGGTATAATTGAGATAACAGACATGACAGGTCGTGTTGTAATGATCTCAGAAATATATGACAGGGAGGGAGTTATAAAACTGGACATTAGCTTGTTACTGGATGGTTCATACATACTTCAAATAAAGGAGAATGGGAATATAAGAAGCAGGACAAACTTTATAAAGGTGAGATAGCTCAGGATTCGTTCCTGAGCATTTCACCAAATTCTTCGCCAAATTTGATAAATTCTTCGGCCTTTTCACCATTAGGGTAGAATTTGGCTGCGAGCGTATTTTTAACTATTAGCTTAAGATTACCGAGATGATCTTCAATGATCTTCACGGCTTCACCACTCCAGCCATATGATCCAAATACAGCTGCAGGTTTTCCTTTGTCCCTGATTGGATTAATGACGCTGAAAAGTTTGTATATAGGTAGCAGGGTATTTTGATTTATCGTTGGAGAGCCAACAATAAGCGCATCAGCCCTTACCAGTTTCTCTTCCAGTTCGCCCAGGAGAATATTTTCTATATCTACGATGTCAATCTCAAATTCACCTGCCTTTCGCAATCCATCAGCTATTCTGTTAGCCATTTCCTGGGTATACCCATAGGCCGAAACGTAGGCAACAAGGACACGGTTTTTCTTTTCTGTGTTTTTTAAATATTCAGATGAAATCGCCCTGCTTCTTTCGACCTTTTCTTTCCAGGTTGTACGTAAAATAGGACCATGTCCAGGGCAAATACAATCAATTTCAATACCATCAAGTTTGTCGATGGCTTTGAGCATGAATTTGCTGTATGGCTTTAGAATAACATCGAAATAGTAGTCGAAGGATTCTTCATAATCTCCAACGAGATCGTCAAACATAAGGTCATTGGCATAATGTGCTCCAAATGAATCGCAGGTAAACAATACCTTTTCCTGCTCCAGGTAGGCATATATTGTGTCCGGCCAGTGAAGGTTTGGAGCCCCGATAATGCGAAGCTGTGAATCACCTAAATCAAGCACATCTCCATTTTTTACTTTCTTCCACTTAAAGGGTTTTTCAAGCATTTCAGTGAGATAATTGATGGCCTGTCCGCTGCCTACAACTGTGGCGTTAGGAGCTAGTTCAAGAAGATATTTCAGAGAGCCAGAATGATCAGGTTCAGTATGGGTGCAGATGATATATTCAAGTTCTTCAGGATTAACCAAAGTTTTAAGCTTTGAGATATAGGTATCCCAAAATGTTGATTTCACGGTATCGATGATTGTCTTCTTTTCGGCAGAGATGAAGTATGAATTATAAGTTGTTCCAAACTTTGTCTCCATGACAATATCAAAAGTGATAATATCATAATCCAATACACCGATCCATTCAACCCGATCACTAACCTTTAAAGTTCCAGTTTTGCTCATTTGTCAATACTATTTGATGCAAATATAGAAAGTAAAAAGCATGTTTCATTGACAATACTTATTAAAAAAAGCTGCCTCATTGAAATGAGACAGCTTTCAAAACTCACAATCTGACAGTAACGAACCTAACTAAATCGTAAAGTGATTTCAATTATTTTGAACCATCACATTTCTTTTCACAATCTTTTGCTGCTTTTGCATCGCAATCAGCAGATTTTTTTTCTGCAGGGACATCGCAATCAGCAGACTTCTTTTCTGATTTCTTTGTTTTCTTAGGATCATCATCCTGCAAACTGATCGTTAATAATTCTGCATTATTTGCAGCAAATACGGGGGCAGTAATTCCTCCCAGGAAAAATGAAACTACTAGTATGGCTATAATTTTTTTCATGATATGTCAATTTAACTTAATTAATAATGATGCAATTTAGTTAAACAGGCAGATTTAGATGTTAAGCAGATGTTAAAAAAGACAAGAAGGTATTCTATTATGAAAGAAGAGCGATTTCAGTTATTCCTCCCCTGGTCTTTTCACCCATTTCAACAAGGATTTTTGAGTCTACCGGAAGAAGAAGGTCCAGGCGAGAGCCAAATTTGATGAATCCCAATTCCTGGCCTAAATCAACAGATTTACCTTGCACAGAATTACATACTATCCTTCTTGCAACATAACCGGCAATCTGTTTGACCAGGATTTCTTTATTTCCATGCTCAATAACCGTTGAGCTATGTTCGTTAAGTAAAGAAGACTTTGGATGTCTTGCCACCAGGTATTTTCCGGGGTGATATTTGTAGTACTTGATTTTTCCTGATACAGGATACCAATTGATATGTATGTTATGTATACTCATAAAGATAGAAACCTGGATTCGCTTGTCATTGAAATATTCATGCTCATCTACGGTTTCAATAGCAACAATAATACCATCAGCTGGAGCTATAACAGTATTTTCTTTAATGGTATATATCCTATTAGGAATTCTGAAGAATCTGAAGATAAGAAAGATAAGAATAAGCAGTGCAAGTTGAATCAGCAAGTAGGGCAAAAGTGAAAATAACAACAAAGCTCCGGCAGACAGCAGCAGTATTATTGTTGTGAAAATCAAAAGAATATGTCTTCCTTCTCGGTGAATACGTTTCATAATACTTCCCAAAGAATTAGTAATCCATAAAATATCGGTGCGCTGAAAAACAGGGAGTCAAACCTATCAAGCATACCACCGTGCCCGGGAATTAGATTCCCAGAATCTTTTACCCCGGCCTCCCTTTTTAGTTTGCTTTCGAACAAATCCCCTGCTACAGCTGATAAGCTAAGAATTATTGCAGCGATTATCCAGAATAAAGATGAATATGTATCAGTTATCTCATAGACCAACCATCCTGCAACAGCAGTAAAGACTATTCCACTGATAAAACCTTCCCAGGTTTTCCCAGGGGATATAACCGGAGAAAATTGTCTTTTTCCAATCAGTGATCCGGCCAGGTATGCGCCGGCATCATTTATCCATATCAAAAATAAAAGTATTATTGGCAAAAGAGCTTCGTACTGACCTTCATTTATCCTCCATCCCGCTGCCAACACAAATATTGATGACCCAGATATCCATATCATCGAAAGCGTTAGTAAACTAACATCCCTGAAAGTAACTTTTTTGCTGAAAAGTGTTAGTAAAATTAACAGGGATATAGCTAAAATTGAATAGCATGTAATCCAGGCAATGCTAATATGCTGATCTAAATAAAGATAAAACAGAACAATCAAAATTATTCCAAGAAAGGTGAGCAGCATAAACAGGGTATTATCACCCATTTTAAACATTCGCTTAAATTCAAGGAAACTAATAGTAAATACCACTAACATAAGTAGCATGGCAGAGAGGCCGCCCAGAATAAATGCAAGGGTAACCAATGCAACCAGTAGCACACCTGAGATCGAGCGTATAATCAATGTTCTCATTGGTCTTCAAACTCTTGAATTAGAAGTTTAGATCGCATGACATCCTCCCTGAGAACATGAATCTCAATATCTCCAAATTGATAAGCAGAATCCATTTTATTCAACAAAAATGAGTTGATGCCATGATCTCCCAAAATTTGTCGGACAATCTCAGCTTCATACATTTTGTTTGTCGTATAAACGGCTACTCTGTCACTTGTCATCCTTCTTGTCTGATGTATCGATTTTATTTGATTCTTCTTGTTTTGCTGGTTTTTCAGCAACTTTTTTTACTGGTTTCTTTTTCGCTTTTGGCTTTTCAACCTCTGGCTGTCTTAATAATACTTCTTCAGGATTCCAGGGGCGCTTCCCAAAAATTACTTCAAGGTCATCACTGAAGATTACTTCTTTTTCCAATAGCTTTTCAGCTAATTTGGTCAACCCGGCTTTATTCTTCTTCAGAATATCAATAGCTCTTTTATACTGCTTATCAATAAGTGCTTTTGTCTCATCATCAATCATTTCAGCAGTCTTCTCACTGTACGGTTTATTAAAAGAGTATTCATTTTGTCCGGAAGAGTCAAAATAACTTAGGTTACCAATTTTGTCGCTCATACCAAAGTAAGAAATCATGGCATAAGCTTGCTTGGTTACTTTCTCAAGGTCGTTCAATGCTCCTGTTGAAATCCTGCCAAATATAAGGGCCTCTGCAGCCCGCCCGCCCAGGGTGGCACACATCTCATCCAACATTTGCTCGGTAGTTGTAATCTGTCTTTCCTCAGGCAGGTACCATGCAGCTCCAAGCGCACGTCCACGCGGAATGATTGTAACCTTTACCAGTGGGTTTGCGTGTTCCAGCAACCAACTTATAGTAGCGTGACCACCTTCGTGAAATGCAATGGTGCGTTTTTCTTCCTTTTTAATGATCTTATTCTTCTTTTCCAATCCGCCAATTATCCGGTCAACAGCATCAAGAAAGTCCTGTTTCTGAACCGCCTTCTTATCATGTCTTGCTGCAATAAGTGCTGATTCGTTACAAACATTGGCTATATCAGCCCCGGAAAATCCTGGTGTTTGCTTTGCCATAAAGTCCAGGTTAACGGAATCATCCATTTTCAAGGGCTTAACATGTACTTCAAATATCGCCCTCCTTTCATTCAGATCGGGAAGCTCAACATGAATCTGACGGTCAAATCGGCCGGCCCTCAGCAATGCTTTATCTAAAACATCTGCCCGGTTAGTTGCAGCCAGAATGATAACGCCACTGTTTGAGCTGAATCCATCCATCTCGGTAAGCAACTGGTTAAGCGTGTTCTCACGTTCATCGTTTGCTCCAAAATTCGGATTTTTACCCCTGGCGCGACCCACAGCATCAATCTCGTCAATAAATACGATACATGGAGATTTCTCTTTGGCTTGCTTAAACAGATCTCTTACCCTTGAAGCACCAACACCCACAAACATTTCTACAAAGTCGGAACCCGACATGGAAAAGAAGGGTACATTTGCTTCACCTGCAACGGCTTTTGCAAGAAGAGTTTTACCTGTTCCCGGGGGGCCAACAAGAAGAGCACCTTTTGGTATCTTACCTCCCAGTTCTGTATATTTTTTGGGGTTCTTAAGGAATTCAACAATTTCCCTGATTTCTACCTTTGCCTCTTCAAGTCCCGCAACATCGGTGAAGTTGATAGTTACACTTGTTTCCTTGTCAAATATCTGGGCCTTGGATTTACCAACACTGAAGATGTTGCTGGCGCCACCTCCGCCTCCTCCGGCACCACCCCCCATTCTGCGAAGCATGAATATCCATATCCCAAGAATGAGTAGGAAGGGGAAGACCCATACAAGCATGTCACCCAGGACATTTTTACGGGTCACTGTTGTGAACCCTGGTTTATTTTCAGCGGGTAAGCTGTTAATTATAGCGTTCAACTCCTGCCCAAAAACATCGGGAAAAACAATGGAAAAATAGTATTGTGGAACACTCTGTCCAAAGACAGTATTCTTGCTTTTCTCTTTTATATCGCTGTATTTAGCATCCGTTAACTTCTCCGGCTTAATGTAGATTTCAACTTTTTCTTTATTTACAATAACAATCTTTTCTACTTCACCATCTTTAAGCATCTCAAAGAAGGAGTTGGAATCTGTTTCTGTAACGTTCCCGGTATTGCTAAGAAACTGCACACCCAGGAGGACAAGCAGTATGATTCCTACAATCCAATAGGAATTAAATTTTTGTTTTCCTGATTTGCCTTGTCCAGGTTTACCCAAAGGATTTAGCGATTTTTTTTTATCTTTTTCTGACATGATTTTTTTAGTATTTACTTTTCACCTTCTATGCGCTCAATCTCACCGTCTGACCATAAGTCCTCTAGATTGAAAAATGATCTTTTCTCTTCAAGAAATATATGTACCAATATATCGAAATAATCAATGAGTACCCACTCGCTGTTATTAGTCCCCTCTATATGATGCGCCCTGATATTGGATTCTTTTTTCAATTTATCCTGTACGCTATCAGCAATAGCATCAACTTGTGTTGTTGATTCACCATGACAAATTACAAAATAATCGCTGATTGAGTTGTTTACCTTTTTTAGGTTTATAGATACAATCTGTTTTCCTTTTTTTTCCTTGATAGCTTCAAGAATTATTTTGAGCTTATCCTGAATATTAATTTCTTTAGTGTCTATCATTTAGTATACCTACTCAAAGGTACTGTTTTTTAATTATTTCGCTTCTTTGCCTCCGTGTAACAAATTTACCTCTATTTTTACATTGTAATATGAGAAAGCGACTACGCTGCAACAGAGATCAAATATTATACCATGGAATACGCACCTATTCATTTATCAACAGTTAACTCAAGTAATAGTTTTGCAAAAAAGCTGTTGGCAGGTGAAGAATTAGCAGAGAATACTGTAGTTATCACTGACTATCAGGATAATGGCAGGGGTCAGGGAAAAAATAGATGGGAGAGTGAACCAGGTAAAAACCTATTATTTACATGGATTGTTTTTCCTGCATTTTTGGCAGTCTCTGATCAGTTTATGCTGTCAAAAACGGTATCGCTTGGGATTGCTGATGCTTGGAGTGAGTTAGGATTAAGTATTCAGATCAAATGGCCAAATGATATTATTTGTGCTGATAAGAAGTTGGGAGGGATACTCATAGAGAATACCATTCAAGGAGCGATTTTGAAAAACTCAATAGTTGGAATTGGTCTGAATATGAACCAAACGACTTTTCCTGGGTTTCCGTTTCCCGCTACTTCTGCAGCAAATGAAACAGGTCAGCAATATGATAAAAGGGAAGTGCTGGATCTACTTATGAAACATTTAATTACCAGGTATAGCCAATTGGAGGGGAGACTTAACCAGGAACTTGATAAAGACTACCTTAACTGTTTATACAGACGAAATACCTTCGGCATGTTTCAAGCTGAGAATGAAAGCTTCGAGGGAAAGATTATAGGGGTGAGTGAATTAGGAGAGCTTGAAATTGAAGTTTCAGGAGAACGTCGATATTTTGGGTTCCACTCGATAAAGATGATTAGTTAAGATGCCCGAAATCGAAAATTTCAATTTGATCAATCAAGGAATCTACAAATTGCTTCAAGGGTGTTTTCACCATTGGGATTAACACCTTGTTTATCTCTGGTTCCAGGGTAATCTTCACTCTTGAATCAGTGTCTCCCACTTCCTTGATCTGTATCCACATTGTAAAATTGTATTGAGAAACTGCTGGATCGCTGATAATCTTGACCATGCTACATGGTTCTTTTTCAAAAATTCTCATTTTTATTTTTCCCACAACATCAACTTTGAAGCTACAGCTATCCTGATCTGCTTGCCAGTTGCTGACTTTATCCTGAGGAACGATATTTTTAAAATTCCTGAAATCGGTAATGAAATTATATATCTTTTCAGAGCCAGTAGCAGATTTACCGATTTTACTCTCTATTTTCATTAGGATGAATTGTATAAATTATGCTTCTCTATTTACCGGTCCAGTTTGCGGGATCCATCCTCCATTGCTGGAGCATCTCTACCTGATCGGGCTGAATATATCCACTATCGAGTGCTTGTTGCAACATACTTTCGTAATCTGAAAGGGTAACGATATCAACCTGGTGATCGGCGAAATTTTTCTCTGCAAGATCGAATCCGTAAGTAAATGTTGCTACCATACCAAGCACTTTGATTCCAGCTTCCCTGAGAGCTTCCACTGCTTTAAGTGAACTTCCACCTGTCGAGATAAGATCTTCGATAACAACAACTTGTTGGCCTTTTTCATAGAACCCTTCAATGAGATTTTCCATGCCGTGTTTCTTGGCACTGCTTCTTACATAAACAAATGGGAGATTCATTTGATCGGCTACGAGAGCACCCTGAGCGATAGCCCCTGTGGCTACTCCGGCAATTAAATCCGCACCGTCAAAATTGCTTCTTATGGCCTCAACATATTGATCCCTTATGTAAGATCGGGTATCTGGAAATGACAGCGTTTTTCGATTATCGCAATATATAGGTGATTTCCAGCCAGAAGCCCACGAAAACGGACTTGCAGGTTCTATTTTTATTGCTTTACTTTGCAATAGGAATTCAGCTATTTGTCTCTTATTCATTCAGCAAATGTATAAAGTTTTTTTTAAGGACAGAACAGTATATTTTGGGGATGATTTTTCAAAGATATTTGAAAGAAACAGTGGTCTATTCTATAAATACAACAACATCCATGAGCTGACTGAATTGGTTCATGCTTTTTATTTCCTGAAAAAGATTGATAAACTTTTTATTTTCCACGACGATATCCTGACCTTATTCGATGAGTTTAAAGCATGTTTTAAATATGTTGAAGCAGGAGGCGGAGTTGTATTTAATGGAAAGGGTGAATTTCTCGTGATTAAGAGAAATAATATCTGGGATCTTCCCAAGGGAAAACTCGAAAAAAATGAAAACTTTGAATCTGCTGCTCTTAGGGAAGTGGAGGAGGAGACCGGGCTGGATTCAATGAAAATTAAGCAACCGATTTTATCTACATATCATACATACCAGGAAGCAAATAAGATGATCCTGAAAAAGACAAAATGGTATGAGATGAGGTATAGTGGGGATAAAGACCCCGTTCCTGAAGAAAGAGAAAATATTACAGATACAAGATGGGTTGCTCCAGGTAATATAGATTTTATTCGGAAAAACACTTTCCCAAGCATTTTAGATGTGCTATATCTCAGAGATCTCCTCTAGATCTCATGATTCTGAACAATTGTTGCTCCAGTCCTTCCGTCGGCAGTGTTGCTGGTGACTGTATTAATTTTCCATCGGGGCCAATCAGATAGCAGGTTGGGTAAGCACGAATTTTGTATGTTAGCAGTAATTCCTCGTTATTTTCATAAAAAAGACTGGTCCAGTTGTATTTATTTTTCTTCATGAAATCTTTCATTTCAGAAAATGATTCTGTGATCATAACCGTGACGATCTCCAGGTAGTCTTTATGCTTCTCATGCATTGCTTTTAGAAACGGATATTCCTTCATACAGGAATAATTGTTAGGCGTGCAAAACATAAGAAGAATGTATTTACCACTGAAGTCATAAATGCTGATCTTTTTTCCATATTGATTGAGGAGTGAAAATTCAGGCGGATTGGTTCCAATCATTAAATTGGTCAGTCCTGCACGAATATCAAAGGCATAATCTGCATAAATTGGTAAGCTGGGGTCTGCAATTAATGAATCAAGAATCATTAATAGTGCCTCCTTGTAAAAAAAATCTCTGTAGAATGATTCATTCACCTCTTTCAGGATAACAAGGTCGGCGATGGTATCATTGGGAATAGAACTATGCTTCTTCAGCTCATATCGCAATGAGTGTAAATTATGTTCAAAGTTTACTACTTGATTCAGATTTTTGCCATCCTCTGTTCTGGAAAAATAGTAGAAGAACTTTTCATACATTTTGTTAAAGAGTTCAAGATAAGCAGGGTTATTAATCTCAGGGTAGTCAACTGCCAGGTACCTGTCAAACATCCCTTTCAATGATTTATTGCCACTATTCATCTGAATCAGCCCGTAGCGATAATTTCTATATTTAGAAAAGTAAGTGGAGGGAATACTATCGTATTTCTCCTCAATAGAACTTATGAGTGAATCTATTGGATAGAGCACATTCTGAGTCCTGGCTACCAGCTGTTCTCCATTGATTCTGAACAGCATGGTGTCGAATTTGAATATCTCCGAGTTAAGATCAGGAGCATTTTCATCTTTGTCACTCACTTCAGCAGAAACTCTTAAGTGAACAATCATTTGCTCAAAGAATGGACTTCTGATCTCCTCTTCAGTTTTATCTCTTCGGGAAGGAAGCGATATTTGATACATATATCCTGGTTTAACCATCAGCACACACTTATAAATGCCTAGATTCATTTCTATCCAGCAAAGCTCCTTTATTTCAAATTCAGTAGAAAAATAACCGCTCTTATGCACTACAATAGTGTCCAGGTTCCGGGTATTTCCGGTAATCGGATTATATACCATTTCCACAGGAATATTCATGCCTGCATATTCCTTAGAGGTACCATGTATAATTGTAAGTTGGCTGAAGGAATAAGATGACAGAAGCAGCAGCAAAAAAGAAATCGTGCTTCGAAATTTTATCATTACAGGTAGTTGTTAATATCAATAGATGATGGCAGGAATTGAGATGCATCTCCGCGATTTCGAATAATATCCCTTATGATAGTAGAATTTACCGGTGTATGTTCCGGGTTTGTTAAAAGAAAAACTGATTCAACTCCAGGCAGCATCCTTTTATTTATTTGAGCAATTGCCCTTTCATATTCGAAGTCTGCAGCAGTCCGGATTCCCCTTAACATATATCCGGCATTCACATGCTTGCAAAAGTCAACAGTTAAACCTTCAAATGAATCAGTTGATACCTTTGACTCATTCTTGAAAATTTCTTCAATCATTTTTACTCTTGACTCGACTGACAAGAGGGCCTTCTTACCTGAGTTAACCCCAACGCCAATGATAATTCTGTCAAAAAGGTCTAATGATCGCAATACAATTGATTCGTGACCAATGGTGAATGGATCGAAGGATCCCGGAAATATGGCAATTTTACTCATCTTGGTATTATTTAATCTTTATTTTTCAGGATAAAATTAAGAGTTTTTTATATACTGTGCTATTTGATTTCCTTTTCTTTGTTGGAGCTTACAAAAAGAATGTTGCCCAGTTTATCATAACCGGTAAATACATCATAGCCGGTAGTTTTTATTTTTTCACTGTTGAATCCAATAATTGTCAGATCCGCATCTATTGATGTATTGGCAATCTTCTCTTTTACTTTATCAGGTTCTTTCATATGTATCAAATTGATATTTTTGAAAGATATTGGGAGTCTTCCGGTTTTTATTAACTCTCTGATCTCTTCACTCTTGCGTTCAATCTCCATGCCATCATATAAGGCAAATATTTTAATATATCCATCTTTCCATTCAGGATGTCCCATTAATATATAGCCAAGGAGAATCATTAGGTTGGCATTTTCAAAATCGGAAGGCGAGATCCAAATGTGAATCTGCTTTTTGTACCCAAAGCCCTTGTAGGAGGTACTTAGCACACATATGTCAAAACCGGTGTCACGCAGAATATCATGAGTATTTAATGCATCTTCTAGAGTTTCGGGATGATTCTCGGAGAACTCAAACAGAATCATGTTATTTCCTTTCCCGGAGATACCAGAAAGCTGGATGACCTGTGCAATAGCAGAAGTGTAGGATGGGCTGATAATTGTATCCAGGTAAACCCTGTTTTTACTGCCAGCTGCCAGGTGAAGGAGTTTACGGAGTACGTCTTTTGAGTCCTTATTGGTTTTGTCTGAAAGAAATCCCTTGATGTAGTGGATGTAAGTACCAAATCCATATTTGAAAGAAATCCACCGAAGCATATCGAAGGCGCTCCTTCTAAGGAAAGTATCCTCAGTAATACAGATGGTGAAAGGCCTCCAATGCGTATCAAGATCTTCTTTATCAGCTCGTTGTGCCAAAACCTGTAATTGGCGGCTAAGTTGGAAAATTACTCCCCGGAACAGGTTTTCAATTCCTTTCTCCTTTGATTTATAAGAGGAGACCATGACATATATCAATACCATAATTAGGAGAGAAAGAATGGCGTAAGGAGCATTCATTTTGAACATCAACCAGAACGAAGTAACTGCTCCCAATAAACTTATATACCAACGTGAACGAAAAGTTGGACGATAGGAGGGGTCTGCAGCAAAGTGTTCAAGCAGGGAAATCAAACAGATGGCACCGTAAGTGACCATGAAGAACATAGAGATGATTCGTGCTACAAAATCTATATCTCCCACCGATACAAAGATAAAAGCAATAATAATAGTGATGATACTGCTGTTGATGGGCTCATTCGTGTTTTTCTTCCCGCTGGAAATCCATCCATTCATTTTCTTTCCGGGAAAGACATCATCAAGTCCAATGGCCTGTAATGTCCTGGGTGCAATCATAATTGAACCAAGTGCAGAGGATAAAGATGCTGCGGCCAGGCCAATAGGAATAATGGGCCCCCAGATGGCAATTTTCTCCATGATCATCTGGTCTGAAGCTAACTCTTCAGGAGAAGCACTGATTACTAGTTTATACGCCACCAGTATGTAAATTACCAGGCCAGCGAAAGTTGCCCATAAGGTACCTTTTGGAATGGATTTTCCTGGGTTTTTCAGGTCTCCCGATAAACCCAGGCCAGCAATTAAGCCGGTAAATGCAGGAAATATAATGGTAAATACATAGAAGAAACTGTCAGGGTTGGAGATTTGTATATTGAAGTTGATAGTTTCTGGTGGATCCACTGATTTACCCATGAAAAACATAAGCAGTGACGTGAAAAGGATGGCAACAACAAAATAGAGTGCCTTCACACCTATATTGGCACCTTTGGTAAGCATGAGTATCGAAAGGATAGTCATACTCCCAATTCCTATCCACCTTTTATCAATGAAGGGGATACCGTATTCATAATGAAGGTGTTGAAGCAGAGGTTCAAATGCTTCTGAGAATGCAATTATATAAAAAGCGACACTGATGGCCTGTGAGAGATAAAGGGTTATACCAATGGCGGCACCAATATTTAATCCGAATGATCTGCTGATGATAAAGTAGGCACCTCCTCCCTGTACCTTTTGGTTGGTTGCTATTTCTGCAACAGCCATCGCGGTCGGAATTGTCACAAGATGTCCAAGCAATATGAGTCCTAAAACGCCAATAAATCCTTGATGTCCAACTGCATAACCAAAGCGCAGAAACAAGATTGCTCCCAGGATGGTTGATATGGCAGTAAAGAAGACCGGGGCGGTCCCGAATCCTGGACTATTTTTTTGCGATCCGTTGCTCATATATGCAATAACTATCTTTAAAGGTAAGAATTATACAAAAAGAATCTATCAATTGCGTCCATAGTCTTTTTTTTATGATGATTTATTGGCTTAGCAGTGATAAAAATCAATTTTACGCTTTCAATTATATTAAATATCTGTCCAATTAGTGACTTGATTATGTCAAATATGGAAATTTATAATAAGTTTGTATTTATCAATTGTACGAAAAGCTTTTTCGTATGAATCATTAACACTTTCATTGATTAACAATGATAAAAATACTCATTGTAGATGATGAAGAAGAAGTAAGAGAATTACTTGAAATTTTTTTACGTAGTTATTCCGATGCCCAGGTTATTGGATCAGCTTCAAATGTTGACGAAGCACTTAAGATAAGTGCTAAGCTTAGTCCGGACCTGGTACTGTTGGATATATCAATGCCTGGCAGGGATGGCTTTGGTTACATATCAGAAATCCAGGAAAAGAAATTATACCCCGGAATAATATTTATCACGGCCTTTGAGAACTATGCGATTAAAGCCATAAGAAGTGCGGCTTTTGACTATCTTCTTAAGCCAGTGGACAAGATGGAATTATTTAATGCGATTGACAGATTCAGGACATTTAAGGAGAGTGATAAGGAAACCGAATATTCAAAAATTATTGAGATACTTACTAAATCAAAGCATGGAAGAATCCGGTTAAATACACGGACTGGGTATTTCTTTGTTGATCCCGATGATATAGTTTATTGTGAAGCTGACGGAAACTACAGTCACATCACCCTGGCTCAAGGGAAGAATGAGATCAGTACTGTAAATCTTGGCAACCTGGAGAAGATACTTGAGCAGCATAGGTTTTTTCGTATCAGCAGGTCATTTATCATCAATCTAAAGTACCTGGCAAGGGTTGACAGGCGCCAAAATTTATGTGAGATGGAGTATAACGGTCTTTCTCAGCAGCTTAAGGTGCCTGCTCAGAAAATTAAATTGCTTGAGGGCTATTTTTAGATTCCTCTAATGGTTTATTTTTCTACAATCCCCATTTTTCTGCTTCATACAAGTTTCCATAGGGTTCATAAGGAAAAACCCCCTCTTCATACAATAAGTCTGCATTCTCTTTTATTTGGGAATTAAGCAATCTAAATTTACTGCAGATATCTTCCTTAAATATAACTAAACTACTACTTATGGTCGAAGTATACAATTTGGAAGGAATGCCGGTATACAAATACCGTTCAGAAACCAATAAGACGTTTGAAGTTTCAGAACTAGAGTCAAAAGGACTTCCCTGTGGTGTTTACTTTGTTAAGATCAAAACTGCCATGGGAATTGAAACCGCAAAATTACTTATTTGCTAATCCTTTACATCAGAAATGAAATTAAGGGCTGTTTGTAGCCCTTTTTTTTATGCAATACTCAGAGCGTTTCTAACCTTTTCATTGGTGAGCGCATATTTCAATACATCAGTGATATCTTCCACATACTGGAAGCTCAGGCCAGCCCGGTATATTTCTTTTATTTCTTCAACATCCTTTTGATTCTCCCTGGAAACGATCAGGTGTTTTATACCTGCCCGTTTTGCAGCAAGGATTTTCTCTTTTATACCTCCAACCGGCAACACTTTTCCGCGTAAGGTAATTTCTCCTGTCATTGCCATGTGCTTTTTTACTTTTTGCTGCGTAAATGCAGAGGCAATGGAGGTGATCATGGTAACTCCTGCAGAGGGCCCGTCTTTAGGAATCGCCCCTTCCGGGACATGGATATGTACATTCCAGTTAGAGAAGATATTACTCTCCAGGTCTAAGGTTGTTGAGTGCGACTTAAGAAATTCGAGCGCAATAATAGCCGATTCCTTCATTACATCTCCGAGGTTTCCTGTAAGGGTTAATTTCCCTTCTCCCTTACTTAAGGATGTCTCCACAAACAAAATCTCACCACCGGTAGCTGTCCAGGCCAGGCCTGTTACAACTCCTGCAAAATTATTGTCAAGGTATTTATCCTTTAAGAACCTTGGTGGACCGAGTATTTCCAGTATTCTTTCTACGGTAAGCTTTTTCTCTATCTTTTCATCAAAGGCCAATTGCTTGGCAACAACCCTTAATACTTTGGAAATTCGTTTCTCTAATTGTCTCACTCCTGATTCCCTGGTGTAGTCTTCCACCATCCTTTCGATTACTTTTTTCGGGAAGAAAATAAGCTCTTTCTTAATCCCGTGATTATTCAGCTGTTTTGGAATGAGATGTCTTTTTGCTATTTCAACCTTCTCCTCAACAATATATCCTGAAACATCAATGATTTCCATCCTGTCTAGTAAGGCTGGATGAATTCCGGCTGTTGTATTGGCTGTGGCAATGAACATAACTTTAGAAAGGTCATATTCAAACTCCAGGAAATTATCATGAAACATGGCATTCTGCTCAGGGTCAAGAACTTCAAGAAGTGCGGAGGCGGGGTCTCCATGGGCATCTTTGCCCACTTTGTCGATCTCATCCAACACGAAAACAGGATTTGATGTTTTTGCTTTTTTAAGATTCTGTATAATTCTTCCAGGCATTGCCCCGATATAAGTTTTTCTGTGTCCCCGGATTTCAGCTTCATCGTGTAACCCACCCAGTGACATGCGGATATATTTTCGGCCAAGTGCCTCGCCAATAGATTTTCCCAATGATGTTTTACCGACCCCGGGAGGGCCTACCAGGCAAAGTATCGGCGATTTCATATCACCCTTAAGCTTGAGGACTGCCAGGTGTTCCAGAATTCTCTCCTTAACTTTGTCCAGACCGAAATGATCTTTTTCAAGAATCTTACTAGCGCGGACCAGGTTGAAATTGTCTTTTGTATATTCATTCCAGGGTAGCTCGAGCATGGTTTGAACGTAGTTTACCTGTACAGAATATTCGCCTGTTGCAGGATTGAGGCGTTGCAATTTCTCAAGTTCTTTCAAAAAACCCTCTTCAATCTCTTTTGACCATTTTTTGGTTTTGGATTTTTTCCTGTAGTCTGTGATTTCCTGGTCAAGCGGACTTCCTCCAAGTTCATCCTGGATAGTCTTCATTTGCTGGTGTAAAAGAAACTCCCTCTGTTGTTGATCAAGGTCCGTTTTTACCTTAGATTGGATATCACTTTTGAGTTCAAGCATCTGAACTTCTTTCGACAGGTGTTCTAAGAGGTACAAGCCTCTTTTGGATACACTGTTCATTTCCAGAAGCTTCTGTTTTTCTGATAGTTTCAGTTCGCTGTTCGAAGCAAGGAAATTGATTAGGAAAGCTGGGCTTTCAATATTTTTTACAGCAAATGTCGCTTCAGTAGGAATATTTGATGAAAGCTTGATAATCTTTATAGCAAGGTCTTTAAGTGCTGCGCCTATTGCTTTCGCTTCCTCCTTTGGATCTTTCGAGCTGTCTTCCAGTGTTTTAACCTTGGCAACGTGATAGGGCTTAGTAGTAAGAATGTCTTCAAGCTGGAAGCGTTTTTTTCCCTGGATGATTACGGAGGTGGATCCATCGGGCATCTCAAGGATCTTCAAAATATGGGCTACGGTACCAATGCTATGCAGATCTTTCTTCTGTGGGCTCTCAACAGATGAATCTACCTGGGAAATGGCTCCAAGAATCTTATTTTTCTTATATACGTCCTGAACCAGCTTCAAGGACTTGTCTCTTCCAACAGTAATAGGAATTACTACGCCAGGAAATAAAACTGTATTTCGCAACGGAAGCAAAGGGAGCACATCCGGGACATTCATTTTACTTAAATCCTCTTCTTCTTCTTCAGACAACAATGGTATAAATTCTGCATCTTCATCCATGGGTAGTAAAAGATCACCTAAACTTTTTTCAAATTCACTCTTCATTCTTCACAAATTGTATGTAATAGCCAAAATGGCAGTATGTTTTTTAAAAATATGGTTTTACCTATATGACAATAAGTATGCCAAACAATAATACGTTTAAGATAAGGATTTGTTCTAAATATATGTGACAGAAACTTCCTTAAGAAATTTCTCTTCGAGTAGACGAGCCATTCTTTTCACTACCGTTCTGCGTATTTCTAATTCAACGGGCAGGTTTGGATCCTGGTGTGCAATATTGATTCTCGTTCCAATGATGATATTGATTTCATCACTTTCTTTTACCAATTTCACTATCCTGTCAGCAGGCCCGTTTCCTAGCGAATATGAGGGAGAATAGTCTTTCAGAATCCTGGTGACCTTAGTAATGGTAAGTATTCCTTCAGTTACAAGGTCAATTCCAGGCATACTGGAGATAGGAGGTAATTCCGGGTCAATGAAGTCGATGCTATCTTCAATAGTAACCCCTGTTTCACGGGCTATGATATCTGCGGTTGTAGCACCGCAAACGATCTTTTTACCTTTAAATTCTTTTACAGCTTTTCCTAGTTTGACATCATTTTCTTCTTCGAACGGAGGTCCGGTAGAAATCAATAATTTCCTGGGCTCTCTGAAATATACTGAGGCGCAGGTTGTGTCATCTTTAGAGAAATAGTTATCGTTTCTATGCGCCGTATTAACAATTTTCTCAGATAGCATGGCAGCTGAGATATGGGGTGAGTTTTTTAGCAAGCTCTCCGCATATTGCTCAAGGTTTTCAAGTCCCCAACCCAAAGGAAATTTTTCTGTACCGAGACCCGATTGTGTAATCCCATCTGTGCAAAAGATGATTCTATCTTCCTTCTGTGGTTTGAAACGACAGGTGCGAATTTCTTTTCCTTCGTTTTTTGCTGTATGAAGCACAGTATATTGCCAATTCGGATCGAATAATTTATTGTTGCGAATCACGATGGCCTTAGGGTTGTCATATTCCAGTATGGTTGTCATACCATCCGCTTCTATGTCCAGTACTGTAAAGGTTGAATAGCTCATTTGACGCTCACTACATACCGGGAGGGTATTCATGATGATATCAGCAATCTTCTCAGGATCTTTGTGCTCAGCTGTGAAATTGATCGACATTGTTGAGGTAAGCGTTGCCAGCACATTGGCTTTTACCCCATGCCCCATACCATCTGACAAAACAGCGATGGTGCGGTTTTCTTCAATAATTTTCCTACTCAGGAATACATCACCACAGATTCTTTCGTTCCCGTAATTTCGTTGCTCACAAACTAATTCTATATAGAAAGTGTCATTCATCTGTGGTTCCTATTGCTTTGATTTATAAGACTCAATAATAGAATTCAACATCTTTTCTGTTTCAGAAGCACCTTCTCCAAGAACAAAGCCAATTTGCTGCACCAGGCTAAGGTTTTTGTCCACAACCTCAGTAAGTCGCTTGACAACCTCTTCTTTCTGCACCTCAGGAGATGAAAGGTCCCTTATGACTGCTCCAACGATTTTGTCTTTCCTTATTACAAATACAGACAAGCTGTATTGCGATTCATTAAAAATGATATCCCGATTTGTAATATTTTCATTGTTAGCGAGAACATAAGTAAATAGGTTATAGATGTTGTACGGTAAGAACTTTTTCAGATCCGCACCTGCCAAACCGGGAATTACCTCGTTGATCTCCAGCGCATCTTCACCAAGTAACTGAATAAAACTCTGATTGGCCTGGTGAATTTTCAGGGTTTCATCGAGAATCACTACACCCGATGGCAATTTCTGCAGCATCGTTCTCGTAATCTCAGATGCTTCCCTTGCTGCCTGTTTCTCCCGTTGTGCTATTTGTTCTGATTCTTTCAGGGCCTCTTTCGCCTGTGCAAGTTTCTCATTGCTGATTTTCAGCGATTGGATATGATCCTTCCTGCTTCGGGCGGCATAAGAGGTACACATCTCTGCTACAGCTAGACCTTGTGCAATGGCTACAGCAAAATCATTGCATGAAGGATATCCGCAGGCACCACAACCTCTTTCAGCAGTTTCAGAATTGTTTAGCTCATCAAGTATTTGTTTCACCTTCTGTTCTGAGGGATCAGGCAGTCTCTGATCATCGTTTCGAAATTTCCTGCTGAGATCGATGTCAGCATATTCCTGTAGTACTTCCTGGTGCTCCAAATCGTTATAAGTTGAAGATCTTTTATTAAGATACTTTACCAATTGACTTCTGCGTAGAAATTTTTTTCCACCCGGCGAAGTACCCCTTCCCATGATAAATTCCTTGTAGAAAATATTGAAGTGTGATTTGATCTCCGTGATATTCTCCTCGAATTCAACAATGGCGTCAAATATTAGGTCGCCTTCAACAGTAATAACTTTCGAGCTTAAGATGTGCTGATCAATTTCGGCCGCTTCAAGTATTCCACTTGACAAGGGAAATAGTGATCCACTGTAAGCAATTGGATCGTCAAACTCGCTGTATTCCAGGTTCTTTTCATCGATCTTGAATTCTTTGAATAACTCCCTGAGTTCAATAAATGTCAAAACTACATCGATAGGTTCTTCAGCTGACAAACGGACCGCTTCTTCTTTACTTGCGATAAGAGGAGTTATATATACCAGTTTGACATCCTTGCCATGCTGTTTTCTCACAACCTTCGCTGTGGCAATACATGGAGGCATTATTGGGGCAAGATTTTTAATTAATCCCGGCTTATATTTCTCAATATACATCACTGATACCGGACAGTTTGTGAAAAGATAATATTTCCCTTTGCTATTGTCTATCAGGTCCTTATACTGATTGGCCACCAATTCAACACCAAAGGCAACTTCCTGGATGATACTGAATCCAAGTTTCCTGAGCATGCTTACAAACTTCCTGTAATCAGTGATATCCGGGAACTCTCCTGCAATAGACGGATCTACAATAGCAGCAATCTCCTGCTTACTATTCAGAAGTTTCTTGAGTGCTTCCTTTGAATCGCGGATAATGATAGCATTCTCAGTGCAGGCAGCATGACAATTACCGCAACCAATGCATCGCTCATGTACAATTCTGGGTTTTGGGTGATCAGGTTGAACTTTTATAGCATTCACCGGACAAGCCCTGACACAGGCATAGCACGCTGTACATTTCTCCTGGTCTATCTTTAGTAAAGGATTCATCCTGCTGTTATTTGAAAGTTTGCTCTAGTATGTCCTCAATGCTTTCAGCATTCACCTGTTCATACAATTTATCACCAATCTTTACCACCGGTCCTTTTGCACAATCACCAAAACAATGGTTTCCTTTCAGAACAACATCATTTTCCAGGTGATTGTCTTTCAGGTATTTCTGAATAGTTTTTAGTGTTCCGCCGTTCCCCCTGCTGAAACATGAACTCCCTAAACATATTTCTATTACAATCCGGTTTTGCATAGCTTAAGTAAGAATAAGAATTCAAAGTTAATAAATTCACAATGAATACTTTTACAGATTATTATAGACAAAAGTATGTTTTTTTCTCCAAGAGTAACTTATCGGCTAATTACTTTAGAATCAGTATATATAGAGCTAAATTTGTTAATTTTTAAGAATGAGTGTTGTAATATATGTTATATTTATAACATTGTTTTAGAAATAACAATAAGCTTACTTAAAGTGAAGCATATTTCAAATTAGATGATTAAAGATAATGGACAAAACACAAGAGATTCTTGATCAATTTCCCCAGGTTACGAGAGATGTACTGATTCCTATGCTTCAGGCAGTTCAGGATGAAATTGGATTTCTCACAGAAGAGGCCATTGAAAAAATTGGGATTCACCTGGATTTGCCAGCCAGCAAAATTTACGGATTGGCTACCTTTTACAACCAGTTTCGCTTTTCTCCAACAGGAAAATTTCACATCCAGGTTTGCAATGGTACCGCGTGTCACCTTGACCACTCAGTAGCCATTTTGAAGGAATTGCATAAACTACTGGGAATTAGTGACGGAGAGATTACGCGGGATGGAATGTTTAGTCTGGAAGTTTTGGCTTGTATCGGTGCCTGCGGACAGTCGCCGGTAATAGCTATCAATGGAGTATACTATCCAAAAGTTAAGCCGAGGATGATAAAAGATATCCTTGAAACAACAAAAATGAAATATAGTTGATATGGTGAATTCAATTAATACACGGGAACTCAGGGAGCTGGTTCAGGAGGTCGCCATAAAACAGTCTTCTGAGTACGATGCAAAACTATCGAAAAGCATTGAATTGCTGAGCAGACAGCGGGTTGAAAGACCACTGATTATGATTGGCCTGAATACTTCAGGGCGGATAGCTGGAGGGGACCGCGTTAAGGATGCAGTGGAAGAGTATGTAACAGAAAGAAATCTGGATGTTGAGCTGGCTGAGACAGGTGCAATAGGATTGGCTTCGAGAGAGCCGATACTGAGTATTCAAATGCCGGGGCGAACACGTATTCTTTTTGCCGGTCTGAATGAAGAAGATGTTCCGATCATATTGGATGATATTTTTCACCAGATCATTCCTGAAGAGAAAATTCTCGGGCAGATTAGAAATGAAAAACATGATCCATGGATGGATGTGCCTTTTATAGATGAGATTCCATTTTTTGCCCTTCAGGAACGATTGCTGTTAAGAGATTGCGGGACCATTGATCCACTTTCAATTGACGAATATATTGCCAGGGGTGGCTACAGGGGTTTTCTGAAATCAATCAGGTACCATACTTATGAAGAGGTATGCACCATGATGCTGGACAGCGGACTTAGAGGGAAATCCGGAAGCGCTTATCTGACAGGAGAAAAATGGAAAGAGGCATACAATACTTCCTCTGACCAGAAATACCTGGTTTGCAATGCCGAGGAGAGTGACCCTGGCGCATTTATGGATCGTGCACTGATGGAGGGGAATCCACACCAGCTCATTGAAGGCATTTGTATTGCTTCCTATGCAATCGGGGCCACAAAGGCATATATTTATATACGCTCTGAATATCTTGAATCTATACGTAAACTTGAATGTGCCATTGAAGACGCCCGGGATTATGGCTTGCTGGGTCACAATATATTTAATAGTGGATTTAATTTAAGCATTTCTATCAGGAAAGGACCGGGGGCTTTCATTTGTGGAGAGGAAACTGCATTGATTGCCAGTATGGAAGGCAGGCGGGGAATGCCCCAATCAAAACCTCCATATCCTTCAAGCATGGGTTTTCACCGTAAACCAACTGTCATAAATAATGTTGAAACACTTTCTAATGTGCCTCACATTGTAGTGAATGGTCCGGAGTGGTTTGCTGGTGTTGGAAAAGGCCACTGTTCAGGAACTAAGATTTTCTCAGTTTCGGGAAGAGCCATGCATACTGGTCTGATTGAGATTCCCTTGGGAACGAATCTTAAAACGCTTGTATTTGACATTGCAGGGGGAACACGAGAGGGAAGAAAATTGAAGGCTATTCATATCGGGGGGCCTTCTGGATGTCTCCTTCCGGCTGATAAACTGGATGTTAAAATATGCTTTGAAGAATTAAAAAAGGCCGGAGCTATCATGGGGGCAGGAGGAATACTCATTCTGGACGAAAAGGTGTGTATAGTGGACCTGGTAACCTATTTTATGAACTTCATGAAGCAGCAGAGCTGCGGGAAGTGCATTCCCTGCCGCGAAGGAACAAAACGAATGTCTGAAATTCTGAATAATATCACCCGAAAAACAGTAGGAGATGATAATCAGGATGCGCTGGAAAGGTTCAAGAGTCTTACACGGCTGGAAACCCTGGCAGAAGTTATGCGGGACACCTCTTTGTGTGGTCTCGGACAAATGGCTCCAAATCCTTTAACTTCTGCTTTGAAATATTTCAGAAAGGAATTTGAGGAGCACATTTTTGACAGAAACTGCTCATCGAATGTGTGCAAGGAACTGAGGACCTATTACATTGATGTGGAATTATGTACAGGTTGCACAATATGTGCAAAGAAGTGTCCTGAAGATGCAATTATAGGAACTGAAAAACATCCCTATTTCATTGTTTCGGAGAAGTGCACCGGTTGCGGAATTTGCAAAGACGTATGCAAATTCAGTGCAGTATTTTATAATTGAAAGATATTGGATTACTATGATAAAAATTGAGGTTAATAACAGGACTGTGGAAGCGAGAAAAGGTGAGACAATTTTGTCGGCACTTAATAATTGCGGGATACACGTACCTACATTATGCAGTATGGCAGAATTATCGCCAACAGGAGCTTGCAGGATGTGTGTTGTTGAGGTGGAAGGCCATGAAAAGCTTGTTCCGGCTTGTTCATTTCCTGTTAGTGAGTGGATGAAGATAAAAACCCATTCTCCCCGTGTATTGCGGGCCAGGAAGACCAATGTTGAATTGCTCTTATCGAATCATCCTGATGACTGTTTATATTGTGAAAGAAATGGCAACTGCGAACTGCAAAGTCTGGCTGAAGATCTGAATGTAAGAAAAAGACATATGCGCGGAGTTAGAAAAGAACTCAAAACAGATTATTCCGGATTTAGTATTGTGAGAGATCCTGAGAAGTGCATACTCTGCAGCCGCTGTGTAAGGGTTTGTGAAGAAATAATTGGCGTTTCAACCCTGGATTTTGTGAATAGGGGAAACAGACTTGCGATTGATACTGCCATGGCGAATCCTATTGGCTTTTCAAACTGTATCGATTGTGGACAATGCGTACTAAATTGTCCTACAGGGGCATTGACTGAAAAAACTGAATTTCACCACCTGGATGAGGTCTTGTATGATGCTGAAATGATCTCAGTTACAATATACACCGGCAGTTTCTGTATCCCTGGCTGAAGCGTTTGACTTGAAAGGTAAAACTGATGTCAAGGGAGTGTTGAATGCAGCTCTGCACAGGATAGGCTTCGATTATGTAATTGATTCCTCATTTGGTGGAGACGTTGTGGTCATGGAACAAGCTTCTGAATTCGCAGAGAGATTTAAGAAAGAGGAGAACTTACCAATGATTACGACTTCTTGTCCTTCATTCGTTAAATACATAGAACAATTCCGACCCGACCTGATTCCAAATTTGGCAACGGTAAAGTCACCACACCAGGTGGTTGGAAGCTTGATAAAAACTTGGTTCACCAAACTTAATCACCTTGCACCATCAAAGGTACATTCTACATTGATATCTACTTGTACCGCTGCTAAATATGAGGCACATGAATCGGATAATAAGTCAGCCAAAGATGCTGATATTGATGTTGTACTTACTACGAGGGAGTTAATTCGTCTGATTAAGCTGAATGGCATAGATCTCCAGACACTTGAACATGAACCTGCTGACGGGCCGTTTCATGCAACAACTTCGGCTGGGAAATTATTTGCTGTTGCAGGTGGGGAAGCAGAAGCAACATTGAGAACAATTCACTACATATTGGAAAACAAAGAATTGCCTGAAATCAGAATGAGTAAATTCAGGGGGACAAGAGATGTAAGAGAAGTAACTGTTGACACACACATCAGGGAGCTGAAAGTGGCATCTGTTAGTGGATTAAAAAAGGCAATAAAGGTCCTTGAAGATATTGCCAATGGAAAGAAAAGCTATGACCTGCTTGAAATCATGGTTTGTCCGGATGGGTGTGTAGGTGGGGGAGGACAACCCATTCCGCTCACGGAACATGACGTGAAGACCAGGATGAAGATGATATACGATACAGATAAAAATGAATCGTTAAATGCAGCTCATAAAAACCTGGCTGTTAGAAAAATGTATGAAGAGTTTGCAAAGGCACCTTGGTCTGAAGAGAGCAGGCAAATACTTCATACCAGTTATGCAGAAAGAAAGGTTCTGAAATAGTCATATATTTGTAAATTGAATTAATTGCTTTAGAGATGAAATTACCAGAAAGAACAGTTGAAAGAATCAGCGCCTACAGAAGGACCTTGCTGAATTGTCTTTCCAATGGCAAGACTCATATTTTTTCGCATGAACTGGCCCAGCTTCATCACAATACTGCCGTGCAGGTAAGAAGGGATATCATGTTTATTGGATACAGCAGTATGCAAAGAAAGGGATATGATGTAAGTGATCTGATCGATGTAATTGGTGAAATTCTTGATTCAAAAGATGGCTTAAACGTTGCTGTAATAGGCATGGGTAACCTGGGCCGGGCGGTAACAACCTATTTTATAGGTAAAAGATCGAAGCTTCATATTATCGCTGCTTTTGATGTGGATCCAAATAAAATTGACAGGGTGATATCAGGTGTTAAATGTTATTCACTCAATCAATTACAAGAAATTGTTCAGGAGAAAAATATCTCTGTAGGAATAATTACTGTTCCTTCTGACCAGGCCCGGGAGGTAGCTGAAAATCTATATATGGCAGGCGCAAAAGGGATGTTAAATTTCACTACCGTTCCATTGAATGTTTCTCCGGATGTATATATCGATGAATATGATATGGTAACCTCACTAGAGAAGGTGGCCTATTTTGTGAAAATGCAAAGTGAGTCGGTAAATTCGTAAGATTTATTGATTCACAAAAATCGATTTCGTAACTTCCCTCCTAATATTAAAATCAAGCATTATGAAATTTACTCATATTGTGCTGCTCCTGGTAGCATCATTATGCATCAATTTAGATGCACAGTCTTCAGAGAAAGAAACCGATTCGAAAATTCACCAGGTTACTGTATTCTTCCAGGGAGCCCAGGTTGAGAGAACAACGTCGGCTGTAAATCTACCACTTGGACAAACTACGGTTCTTGTAAAAGGACTGGAGCAATCGCTTATAGAAAATAGTGTGAGAGCAGGGATTAAAGGTACAGGGGTGATACAAACGATAGTTAAGAAAACAGATTATCTCAACCTTCAGGAGAGCAATGAACTTATCAAAATGCTCAATAAAAAACTGGAGTTATTGACTCAACAGGTTGAAGACGAACACATGAAGATGAAGGTCTACGAACAGGAAAGAAACTTTCTGACTACAAATATGAAATTAGGAGGGCAGAACACCGGGGTGAGCGTGGCACAAATTAAAGAAGGAGCAGCATACTACCGTACGCGACTTACTGAAGTTGAAACACTCGTCATGAAAGGAAAGAGGAAGGTAAAAGATCTCAATGAGGAGAAAGGAAAGATTAATAAACAGCTATCAGAGCTCAATTACAAGAAAAACAGGCCAACCAGTACCCTGGAAATTTCCGTTGAAATGGAGAAAGCCGGTTCCGTAAGTCTCTTGCTGGATTATTATATTACAACAGCTGGATGGAGGCCATTATATGACATTAGAGTAGAAGAAGTTGGGAAACCGGTACAGCTGATCAGGAAGGCCTCTGTTGTGCAATCCAGCGGAGAAGATTGGGTGGATGTGAAGATGACATTCTCTACCGGAAACCCACAGGAAAAGCAAATGGTTCCGGTGTTGAATCCATGGTACCTGAATGTGTATTATCCGAATTACAATTATAATCAGAGCAAGTCGAAAGGAATACAGATAAGAGGTATGGCATCAAAAGCTGCTGCCCCTCAAATGGAAATGGCAAAGGAGTCAATGTCTGAATTAGATGATTACGATATGGATGGAGCTGCAGCGAGCACCGTATCTTCATCAAAAAACTCCATTCTTGAATTTACTTTAGCATCAAAGGCAAATATCCCTTCAGATAATAAGGAATACCTGTTTTCTGTCGGAACTGAGGAGATGGAAGCATCATACCACTATCAGTCTGTGCCCAAAATGAACAAAGCTGCCTACCTGATGGCTACTATAAAAGACTGGGAAGGATTTGAACTGGTGGATGGTACTGCAAATATCTATTATGCAAAAACCTTCATTGGAGAAACTTACCTGAATACTTCCATGACGCTGGATTCCATGCAGCTATCTTTAGGAAAAGACAAAGGATTAGTCGTGGAACGCAAATCTGTGAAAGATTTTACTCGTTCGAAAGTGATAGGTTCAAATGTCCGAAAAAGCTACGCTTATGAGATCATTGTAAGAAATACGAAATCCATTGGAGTAGATCTCGTTCTTGAAGACCAGTTTCCGGTTTCATCCAACAGCGAGATAACCGTGGACATGGAGGAAAGTAGTGATGGTGTGGTTGATGAAGCCACAGGAAAAGTGACATGGCGTCTTAAATTAGCGCCAGGCGAGACTGTGAAGATTCCATTGAAATATACTGTTAAGTATCCCAAAGATATGTCTATTAACCTATAGAGAAATACTATGGAAACGAGAATTGGAACTGCTATAATTATTATTGATGATTCTGGTATGAATACTATTCTGAACAGGATCATCTCTGATCATTCCCGAATGATATTAGGCAGACAGGGACTTCCCATGCGTGAAAGAGGTTTCTCTGTGATATCTCTGGTTCTTGAAGGGACAACAGACGATTTGGGTTCGCTTACCGGTAAAATTGGTAAATTAGATGGAGTGAGAATAAAATCTGTGCTTGCAAACTGACAATTTGTTAAAAATGGCCTGCTAATTTGTTAAAAAAGCTCTCTTTAACAACTTTTTTAGAGCTGACGGGTTATTATTGTTGAAAGTAATTGTTGGGGTGCAAGGCAGACTGCGTATCTTTTTGAGGGTTTTAGGGAGTGTAGCAGTCTGCCTTATTTTACTTCTCTCCACAAACTGGTCCGAATTCCCGGACATAATACAATAAAAAACTTCTGAACGATTTGGAAATAAATGTTTCCCATGTATTTTGGAAAAGTGATCTTTATGTCTTCTCTGCCGGGAAATAATTTGCAGTAGTGGTTCCGCAGTCCATTAGCCATCCAGCCATTACCTTACCGCAGGACATATTTATTATGTTTAATGACAGTCATTTTTATGTCTTCCCTTCCTTCACCTTTTCTATCTTTGATTCTCAAAATATTAGCAAATGATTACCAAGCAACTAATTGATCCACAAAGTATTGTAGTTATCGGCGCCTCCAATAATATTCAAAAACCCGGAGGAAAATTGTTTCATAGTATCCAGAATGGTTCATATACCGGGGAGTTGTATGCCATGAATCCGAAAGAGGATAAAATACAGGGTCAACCATCTTATAGGGATTTACAGGATCTGCCCGATATTGATCTGGCCATATTGGCCATCCCTGCAAAATTTTGTACAGATACTGTAGAATTTCTTTCATCGAAAAAGAACACAAAGGCATTTATAATAATCTCTGCCGGTTTCAGCGAGGAGAACGAGGAAGGGAAAGAAATTGAAAGGAAAATCACGGAGATTTGTAATGTTCATGAGGCAGCACTTATTGGTCCCAATTGCATTGGTGTGATGACACCAGGATACCAGGGTGTATTTACCATGCCTATCCCCAAACTTGATCCTGCCGGATGTGATTTCATTTCAGGTAGTGGGGCAACAGCAGTCTTCATTATGGAGGCGGGCTTGCAGAAAGGATTGAAATTTAACAGCGTATTTTCAGTTGGAAATTCTGCGCAAAATGGTGTGGAAGATGTGCTGGAATATATGGATATGACTTACGAAGAAGGAGTTAGCTCAAGGGCAAAAGTGCTCTACTTTGAGGCCATAAAGAACCCGGATAAATTATTGAAGCATGCTACCAGCTTAATTAGAAAAGGATGCAGGATAGCGGCGATCAAAGCTGGTACATCCTCTGCCGGTTCAAGGGCTGCATCGTCACATACCGGCGCCCTGGCAAGCTCGGATAGTGCAGTGGATGCATTGTTCCGCAAAGCAGGCATCATCAGGTGTTTCGGACGGGAGGAGCTGACCAATGTAGCAGCGGTGTTACTTTATCCTGAAATACCTAAAAAGAATTATGCGATCATAACCCATGCCGGCGGACCAGCAGTGATGCTAACCGATATCCTGGCAGAAGGAGGAATGGATGTGCCACATCTCGAGGGAGAGGCAGCAGATGAATTGTTGTCTCATCTCTTTCCCGGATCTTCAACGGCAAATCCATTGGATATTCTTGCTACCGGAACAGCGGAGCATGTAAAACTTTGCCTGGAATATTGCGAAGACAGGTTTGAGGAGATCGATGGAACCATATTGATCTTCGGGACACCAGGTCTGGCTCCTGTGTTTGATGTGTATGATGCACTGCACCAGCATATGCTTACTGCAAAGAAACCTGTGTTTCCGGTATTGCCGTCTGTTACCACGGCACGTGAGGAAGTGGAGCATTTTCTTGGCTATGGCCGTGTCAATTTCCCCGATGAAGTACTGCTAGGCAAAGCCCTGGTGAAAATTCACAATACCCCGGTTCCTGCCGGTGAGACAGTCAGCTTAAATGGGATCAACATTGAGGCAATACGAAACGTAATTGAAAAGTCAGAGAATGGTTATCTCTTGCCTGGGCAAGTTCAGGACATCCTCGATGCTGCTGGAATTCCGAGGGTGAGGGAAATCGTTACTTCAGAAGAGACCGAGCTATGCAAGAAGGTGGAAGAAACAGGTTTTCCAGTGGTAATGAAGGTCGTGGGACCTGTTCATAAAACTGATGTGGGTGGTGTAGCGCTGAATATCGAAAACCAGGATCAGCTTCTTGCTGAGTTTGAGCGGATGAAAAAAATTGAGGGCTACCAGGCAGTGATGGTACAGCCAATGTTGAGCGGACTTGAGCTCTTTGCCGGTGCAAGCTATGAACCGGATTATGGCCATGTGGTCATGTGTGGTTTAGGAGGAATTTATGTTGAGGCATTGAAGGATATAGCAACCGGACTGGCACCACTTTCAAATGTTGAGGCCAATACCATGATCAGGTCATTGAAAAGTTATAGCCTGTTGAAAGGCATCAGGGGAGAGAAAGGGATTAACATACAGAAATATGCAGATATCATTGTTCGCTTATCTACCGTTTTGCGGTATGCCACCGAGATAAAGGAGCTTGATTTGAATCCCTTGATGGCCATAGGAGACAAGGTGGTGGTTGTAGATTCGAGGGTGAGAATTGATAAATAGATAAAGTTTTTTTTTGGATGGTAAATTCCTCATAGCAATTATTGACTTTGAAAAATCGCTGAAGAACACATTATTGTTATGCTGTTCGACACCCTTTATATTGCTAACAATTTATAATTTTGCATAAGAAAAAAGTATCAATGGTTAAGACTCCAATCGACGGTAAAGTTGTCACAGAAGTCATCAATAATTTCGGTATTCATCCTGTTGGTAAAGGCTCTATTCGTGAGATAGTGAAAATTGTCAATGATATCGAGCGTATCACAGGAGAAAAGTTTATCAGGATGGAGATGGGTGTTCCCGGGCTCGATCCTGCTGCTGTGGGCGTTGAAGCAGAGATAAAGGCACTGAAAAGCGGCGTGGCATCAAAATATCCAAACATCGAAGGTATTCCTTCCTTGAAAAAGGAAGCTGCCAGGTTCATCAAGCTGTTTATGAATATTGAAGTTCCGGAGGAATGCTGTATTCCTACGGTTGGATCAATGATGGGTGGTATGGCTTCATTTATGGTAGTGAACAGGTCTGATCAATACCGCATAGGAACACTTTTCCTCGATCCTGGATTCCCGGTGCAGAAACAACAGTGCCTGGTTTTAGGTCATGAATTCGGATCTTTTGATTTTTACGATTTCAGGGGAGATAAACTCGAAGCAAAGCTTGAAGAGGAACTCAATATGGGTAAGTACTCTTCATTACTCTATTCAAATCCAAATAATCCATCGTGGATATGTCTGACGGAAAAAGAGTTGGAGGTAATTGGGAAAATATCAAGGAAATACGATGTTACCGTTATAGAAGACCTGGCCTATTTTGCCATGGATTTCCGCAATGACCTTTCACAGCCGGGGAAGCCGCCTTACCAACCCACAGTGGCAAGATATACTGATAACTGGTTGCTGCTGATATCCAGTTCAAAGGCCTTCAGTTATGCTGGTCAGCGGATTGGAATGATGATCGTTTCTCCGACATTGTTCAACAGGAAATTTCCAGACCTGAAAAGATACTATTCTTCAGAAAAATTTGGACATGCCATGATTTTTGGGGCCTTGTATGCCCTGTCAGCTGGAGCTGCACATACACCTCAGTTTGCACTGGCAGCAATACTGAAAGCAGTAAATGATGGGGAATATAATTTTGTGGAAGTAGTGAAGGAATATGGTGAGAAAGCCAAAATTATGAAACAGCTTTTCACCAAATACGGATTTCAGATTGTATACGATAAGGACCTGGATGAACCCATTGCTGATGGCTTTTATTTTACAATCTCCTATGAGGGATTTGACGGTGTGGAATTGGTTGAGGAACTGCTGTTTTACGGGATCAGTGCGATCTCCCTCAATATTACAGGAAGCGCCTACAATGAGGGGTTAAGGGCTTGTGTATCACTGGTTAGCAGAGACCAGTTTGGTGATCTTGAGCATAGATTAAAGTGTTTTTCTGAGAATCATCCTCTTTAAGGAGCACTTATTTATAGTTACTTTAAAATAGAACGAAAAGGGATGAATAGATTATTATGGGGATAACTTTTTTTTATTATCGTAGGGTTTTCTCTACTTTGTCACCCATAATTTCGAATAAGACACTTTCAGGAATGAAAATTTGGTTTCATTCTATGGATAAGAAAAGAAATACTGAATTGAGTTTAGAATAAAACTATTAGTTATGGGAAAAATGCGTGGCGCAATAGTTGTTGATATTGAGAGATGCAAAGGATGTGAAGTATGTGTGGTTAATTGTCCAACCGATACTATTGCTTTGTCAAAAGAGGTAAATGGTAAGGGCTATCATTATGCATATATGGAGAATCCAGAGGCATGTACCGGATGCACAAATTGTGCTATTGTTTGCCCCGATGGGGCAATAACTGTTTACAGGGTTAAAGTGTAACAAATAAGAACTTTTACATGAGTGAACTTCGATTAATGAAAGGCAATGAAGCTATTGCCGAGGCAGCAATCAGAGCAGGTGTGGATGCGTATTTTGGATATCCAATCACACCGCAGTCTGAAGTGCTGGAATACCTAACGATGGAGCGTCCGGAAGAACGCACAGGAATGGTAGTATTGCAAGCTGAAAGTGAAATAGCCGCGATCAATATGGTTTATGGAGCTGCAGGAACAGGTAAAAAAGTAATGACCTCTTCATCGAGTCCTGGCATCAGTTTGAAGATGGAAGGGATTAGTTATATCGCGGGTGCTGAATTGCCCTGCCTGATAGTGAATGTTGTTCGTGGTGGCCCCGGATTGGGTACTATTCAACCTTCGCAGGCAGATTATTACCAGGCAACCAAGGGAGGTGGTCATGGAGATTACAACATGATTGTTCTGGCGCCAGCGTCAGTTCAGGAGATGGCAGACTTTGTGGACCTGGGATTTGAACTGGCTTTTAAATACAGGAACCCAACAATGATTTTATCCGATGGGCTCATTGGACAAATGATGGAAAAGGTTGAATTACCTGACCAGAAAGAACGGGTGACAGAGTTTGATCAAAGCTGGGTTACAACGGGAAAGACCAAGGATCGTGAGAGAAATATTATTACTTCATTGAACCTGGACTCTGAACTGCAGTATGAACATAACCTCAAGCTGCAGGCAAAGTACAAGGCCATGATGGATGATGTTATGTACGAGACCTTCGATACTGATGATGCTGAATTCTTATTGGTGGCTTACGGATCAAGCGCCAGGATTTGTCAAAAAGCTGTTGACGTTGCTCGCAGCAGGGGAAAGAAACTGGGGCTTTTACGTCCACAAACACTCTTTCCATTTCCGGAAGAAGCAATCGCAAAACTTGCGAAACAGGTAAAAGGAATTCTAGCTGTTGAGCTAAGTGCCGGTCAGATGGTAGATGATGTGCGGCTTGCTGTAAATGGTCGCATTCCTGTACACCATTTTGGTACTCCGGGTGGTAAGATTCATTCACCGGATGATGTTCTGAAAGCTATTGACGAAAAATTATTGGGAGGATTTTAAATGGAAATAAATGAAATTATAAAACCGGAAAACCTGGTCTTTAAGCGTACTGCGCTTATGACTGATAACCATCTTTCTTATTGTCCGGGTTGTGGTCATGGTACTGTTCATCATCTTGTTATGGAAGTAATTGAGGAGATGGGACTCCAGGAAGAAACAATTGGTGTGGCTCCTGTGGGTTGCTCTGTGTTGGCGTACGATTTTATGGATATCGATATGACCCAGGCTGCTCACGGCAGGGCTCCTGCTGTGGCAACAGGAATTAAAAGAACCTGGCCGGATAAAATAGTATTTACTTACCAGGGTGATGGTGACCTTGCTGCCATTGGTACTGCAGAAACAATCCACGCTTGTAACAGGGGAGAGAATATCGTTATCATATTTGTCAATAACGGGATCTATGGTATGACAGGTGGACAAATGGCTCCAACAACCCTCGAAGGGATGAAATCTTCAACCTCACCCTACGGAAGGGATGTAAAAACAATGGGTTATCCAATAAAAATGACGGAGTTGGTTGCTCAGCTTCCTGGAACTCATTTTGTTACCAGGCAGGCGGTTCATAAGCCGGGAAATGTCAGGAAAACAAAGAAGGCCATCAGGAAGGCATTCGAGATACAGCAGGAAAAGAAAGGCCTGGCATTTATCGAAGTTGTTTCCAATTGTAATTCAGGATGGCGTATGACGCCAAACGATTCAAATGTTTGGATGGAAGAGAACATGTTCCCATTTTTTCCACTGGGTGATATAAAAGTCGACGGAAAAATTGTGAAAGATTTACTTGAAGGTCTGAAATAATAAGTCGGGAATTAATACTAAAAACTATGACTGAAGAGATTATAATAGCAGGATTTGGAGGACAGGGAGTCCTTTCAATGGGTAAAATACTTGCTTACTCAGGAATTATGCAAGAACAGGAAGTAAGCTGGATGCCTTCTTATGGACCTGAAATGAGAGGAGGAACCGCGAATGTTACCGTGATTTTAAGTGATGACAGGGTAAGCTCACCCGTCCTGCAAAGTTATGATACCGCCATTATCCTGAATCAGCAATCGATGGATAAATTTGAGTCTACCGTGAAACCTGGTGGCTTACTGCTCTATGATCCCAATGGAATATCCCGACCTCCGGAGCGTGACGATATTAGTGTTTATAAAGTAGATGCTGTTGGTGAAGCAGCCAAATTATCTTCAAATAAGACTTTCAATATGATCGTTTTAGGAGCGTACTTGAAGCTCCATCCCGTTGTGGAACTTGAGAATGTGATTAAAGGACTTAAAAAATCACTCCCTGAGCGCCATCATCACCTGATACCGGCCAATGAAGAGGCCATTACCCGGGGAATGGAAATTGTTACTGAAGTCAGGTAGTTAAATCTCAAAAGACATTGGAAAGTGTGCTGAGTGTTTCTTTTTTTAGATGAATTGCATCTAAAAGCAAGAATAAAGGTTGAAATAGTTGTAAGTGACGGGCTTAAACTAATATTCAATAAAGAAATATTTGAGTTTTCACAGAAGAATAATGTGTGTTGATCACAATTATTGGCTTGATCATAAAGTTAATGATATTCCTGATGTCATAAATCCCGGTTTGAGTTGTAATGATGGAGATAATTCAATAATTTTAGTAGGAAGATTACTGATTATCAATATTTGAAAATCTGAAAAATACATTAAATCATATCGCGCAGGATATCAGGAGGTTGGTTTTTGAGTGGGAAGAGAAATTACGAGATCTCCCGGAAGATGTTTTGGTAACCCGGCTCAACCGACAAGGAAGAAATATCAAACAGATCGTTGGACATATGATCGATTCTGCTTCAAATAACCATCAACGGATCGTTCGCCTGCAGTATACTTCCTACCTGGTCTTTCCTAATTTTGAAAGGGAGAACGATTTGTGGATAAGCATACAGCAACACCAGGAAGAGGATTGGAGCGAGATGCTTCAGCTATGGAAATATTTTAATCTGCACATTGCCCATACGATCATACACACCGATCATAGCTGGTTAGATAATTCATGGACCGATGGTATTACGGACCCCATTACTCTAAAAGATATTATCGTTGATTATGTGTCGCATCTGACACTTCATCTGAATGAGATAAAAATCTTGTTGGAATAAGGCCTACTTCTCATAAAAATGCATTTCTTTGATATAGGTGTAGGTTTTTTCCGGGAGGAAAAACCTGACATCTTTCCCTTCGCTAATAGATTTCCTGATGAAGCTGGAACTTACATCAATCAATGGCGCTTCCATCAGCGTGATGTTTTTATGGGAGTATATCTCTTCACGGGAGACTCCAGGTCTTGGATAAACCAGTCGGTGAAATTTATTTTGAATTTGCTCACTGTTTTTCCATCGATGGAAATTTTTCAACCCATCTGCACCCATGATTAATTGAAATTCATTGTTTGAATGTTTCTCGCTGAGATAGGCCAGGGTATCGATTGTGTAAGAAGGTTTAGGCATACTGAATTCAATATCAGAAATTCTGAAACGCTCATCCTCCTCAATTGCTCTTCTTACTAACTCTAGCCGGTGATAATCTGCCAACAGTGTTTTTTTTTCTTTTAGCGGGTTTTGCGGACTAACCACAAACCAGAGTTCTTCGAGGTCTGAAAACTCAAGCATAAAGTTCGCAATGGCAAGGTGGCCGATGTGAATTGGATTAAAAGAGCCGAAAAATAAACCTGTTTTTATCATATCACGAAGTTACAAAAAACATCTAATGGTGTAAGAATCTTACATTGGATGGATCTATGCTTTGATGAATTTTCTAATTAGCTGTTCAGCTTCTGCGAGTGTTGTATCCAGGTGGTCATTAATAAGAATATGATCAAAGAGATTAGAATAGCCCATTTCCTCCTCAGCTTTGGCAAGACGCTTGTTCAACTGCTCATCTGAATCAGTATTGCGATTTATAAGGCGATTCTCTAATTCTTCAAGGGAAGGAGGTTGTACAAAAATGGCAAGTGAGTCATCTCCAAATTCCTTCTTCAGGTTCACTCCACCAACAACATCGATGTCAAAAAGGACATGTATTCCTTTATTCCGCAATCTTTCCGTCTCTGATCTCAGGCTTCCGTAAAACTGATTTTCATATACCTCTTCCCATTCAAGGAAATCGCCGGTAGAAATTTTACTTCTGAAATCCTCAGGTGAGAGAAAATAGTAGTCTTTACCGTCTGTTTCATTTGACCTTGCTTTTCTGGATGTCGCAGAGATGCTGAATGACAATCCAAGATCTAATTGTAAAAGATGCTTTACAATGGTTGTTTTACCCGATCCCGAGGGAGCAGAAAATATAATTAATTTTCCCTTCATTTATCTCTGTTTCGTTCAGGAAATTATCTCTTTTAGAATCTATAATACATTCAATACTTGTTCCTTGATTTTCTCCAGGTCATCTTTCATTTCTACAACAATGCGCTGAATATCTGCGTGATTTGCTTTGGAGCCCAGGGTATTGATCTCTCTTCCCATTTCCTGACTTATAAAGCCAAGTTTTTTACCATTTGGACTACCTTTTTCGAGCATCTCTAAAAAGTAGTCGCAGTGGTTTTTGAGTCTCACTTTCTCTTCTGATATATCTAGTTTTTCCATATAATATATCAGTTCCTGCTCGAACCTGTTCTGGTCAAACTCCTCTTTGGATTTCATCTCCTCAAGGTTTGAATAAATACGTTCCTTTAGTTTTGTAATTCTTTCCTTTTCAAATGGCTCTACAGCACTTAGCTTTTCCAGTATAGATGCTGTTCTTCCCCTGAGATCTTTTTCCAGTGAGGCCCCTTCCTGTATGCGGAAACCATCCAGTTCTTCCAGACAGGTTTTCAATGCTTCCATTATTTTGCTCCACTCTTCTTCATCCAGTTCTGCCTTTTCGGAGGTTACGGTATCAGGAAGTCGCATGATGGAACTAAGCAATTGTTCTCGACTCTCAATGCCTAAATCATCAGAAAGCTGGCTAAGTTGCAGAAAATACTCTTTTATAATTTTTGTATTTATCTGTACAGATGCTCCTTCTATGAATTCGTAGTGAAAGGAACACTCCACCTTCCCTCTTTCCAGCTTTCCAGCAATGAGCTGACGTACCTGAAGATCTTTGCTTTTATATATTGCCGGCAGGCGCGTGCTGGTATCTATTTGCTTACTGTTGAGTGATTTAACCTCAATGGTTAGTTTCTTGGTGGAGAGCAGGCATTCAGCTTTGCCAAATCCCGTCATTGATTTTAACATGTGACAATTTTATTATTCAATGCAAATGTAATAAAATGAGTGATAAGGAGAGAAAAATATGGAGGACTAACAGCTTGGAGGATTTTCGCTGTCTGATCGGGGTACAGTAAAACTGAATGTGCTCCCTTCCCCGGGAACACTTGAAACTTCAAGGATTCCATGATTACTCTCAATAAATTCTTTGCAGATAATCAGTCCAAGTCCTGTTCCTTTCTCACCTGCAGTACCCTCGGTTTTTATTTTATCTTCAATCCGGAACAACCTTTCGATGTTTTCAGCTTTTATACCCACTCCCTGGTCAATAATTGAAACTTTGTTTTTTGTTTCGTTTTCAACAACCTTAATTTGGATAGATTTTCCCGGTTCTGTAAACTTAACCGCATTTGTCAGGAGGTTTCGTATTACAGTACTGATCATTTCCCTGTCAGCAAAAGAACATACCTCATCTTCATATATTCCTTCAATGGTAATATTCTTCTTCTCAGCAGCCATTTTAAGAAGGTTGATATTTGTTTCGATGATTTTCGAAAGATTAAATTTGCTGTTTTCAATGATTAACCTTCCTCGTTGAGATTTTGACCAGGTTAGCAGGTTCTCAAGCAGGGTATAGATGTGTTTATTCGTTTCCCGGATTTTCTTCACACCATACCTGATCTCATCTGAGCTGGTACTGTCAAAACTATCATCAAGCAATTCGCTGATTGATAGAACGCTGGCGAACGGATTTTTAAGGTCGTGGGAGATGATGGAGAAGAATTTGTCTTTAGTTGCATTTAGCTCCACCAGGTTGTTTTCAGAGATCTGAAGTTGCTTATGCGCCTTTTTTATTTCCTTGTACTGAACCTTAAGTATCTTATTGGTTCTCTGGTGAAGCAGAAAACGATAGATAAAAATAATTACCCCGAAGGCCGCCAGCACTTCAAGCAGGATGAACCAACTTGTTCTCCAGAATGGCGGAGTAATAACGATTTTTAGTTTAGCCGGATTATTTGTCAGGAATCCGTCGGTGTTACTTGCGTCTACTTCCAGGGTATACACGCCCGGTTTCATATTTGCGTAGGTCACGTAATTACGATTTCCTGCAATATTCCAATGATCCTCAAGGCCTGACATCCTATGTCTGAAATTTAATTTTTCAGGCATATGATGATTCAATGCGGTGAAATCAATGGAGAAGAAGCGCTGTTGATAATTAAGTTTAATCTCGTCGAGGTAAGTAACATGAATTGGCAGGTAATAGTTATCTACCATTTCAATCAGCTGATCAGCATCTTCTTCATTTTCTTCTTCGCTTAGATAGGCCATTTCAGGCATTACGGAAACTTCTTTCCCCATTATTTCGAGCCGACTGATAATGATCTCGGCATTGTTTTTTACAGGAATAATTTTAGCCGGATCAATGATATTCATTCCATACACACCTCCGCCATATATAAGTCCACTTTTGCCTGCATGAAATGCCCCTCCATTGAATTCATTGCTTTGTAAACCATCCTTGACATCAAAATTCTTAAATTCAAATTCGGTAAGGTCCAATCGTGAAATACCTTTATTGGTAGTCATCCAGAGTCGGTTTTGGTGATCGGGCATTATGCCATAGATAGTTTCATTTGGCAGTCCGGCTTCGATGCCATATCGCTTAAATTTCCCGGTCGAGGGATTAAACAGGTTGAGTCCGCTGTTTGTCCCTACCCATAAATATCCCTTTTCATCTTCATATATTGAAAACACAACATTATCGGATATTCCGGATTGATCATCAGGGTCGAACTGGAAGTTCATAAATGAACCTGTTTCTGTGTCCAGTCGATTTAGTCCTCCTCCGTAAGTTCCAACCCATACAAATCCCTGTGGGTCCATATATATGGCAGAATAGACAAAATTATTCGATAAGGAGGAAGTATTTTCAGGATCGTGAAGATACCTGTTAAAGGTGCCTTTCTTTGGATTAAACTTATTCAGCCCATTTCTTGTACCGATCCATAAGATACCTGTTGAGTCTTCATAAATGGTTCTTACAGAGTTATTCGAAATAGTAGTTAGATCATTGGGATTAGTAGTGTAATTGCTAAAACTTCCATCAATTGGATTGAACTTACTTAAGCCGCCTCCATCTGTACCAACCCAAACAGTGCCGTTGGATGATTGAAAAATCTTTCTTACAGATGGATTAGGTAAGGATCCTGGATCATTTGGGTCGTGGTTATAATAAACGTAGGTTTGTTGCTTTGGATCATATACATTGATGCCTGTTTGGTTGGTGCCGATCCAGACCTTGCCTTTGCGGTCTTCCATGATGGACCAGACAAAGCTGCTGGACATGCTTTGTTGATCAAATGCATTATGCTTCAGGGTTTCAATAAGATTGGCCTGCAGATCGAGAACACTAATACCCGCACCAAAGGTCCCTATCCAAATAGCTCCGGATCGATCCTGAAATAGGCAGTTGATGGTATTGTCGGAAAGACTGCTTGGATTTGCGTCGTTATGCCTGAAATTTTCAACATCATTTTTTGTGGAAAGGAATTCGTATACACCATTGCCGAAGGTTCCATACCACAGGTTTCCTTCCTCGTCTTCAATCAATGGTTTTATGGGTTTTACAGAAAGACTGGGGGATTGCAATGGGGCATCAATGATCAAACTTAGCTCTTTATTCTTATGTTGAAGAAAGAGTCCTGCCGAGGTCTGGATCCATAACCTGTTTTTGCTATCCTTATAGATGTTGGTAACTGGATCCTCTGTATGTGTTCTTATTTCCGGGTAGCGGAAAGAAACATTAATTTTATCTTCAAGAAGAAATTTTAGGATGCCATCATTGCAACCAAGCCAGAGCGTATCTCCATGAGTTTCAACAGAGCGAACATCAATAGATTTCTGGGCAGATTGAACCTGGATAAGATTATCATATCCAGGCAGATTAACGAATAAGCCACCTGATGCTCCAATCCACAGACGTCCTTTCTTATCCTTGTGCAATGCATGTATTCGGCTACTTCCAGAATTGCTGCCCGGAAAATATTGTTTTGTATTCTGAGTTTGCAGGTTGACCCGGTTTAATCCATTTTGTGTTCCTGCCCAAATATATTTTCCAATGGAGAGGAGGGAAGTAATTGTATCGTTAGACAATGCGCTTTTTTCAGCAGATCCTATTGTATACTGATTCATTTCATCAGTTTTCGGATTTAGTCGTGTAAGACCGCCCCGGGATCCCAGCCAGATCATTCCATCTTCGTCCTCAGTAATTTGCTCAATCCATTTATGAGATAAACTATTCGCTTCTCCCGGCCGGTTGTTGTATATGACAAAATTTACTCCGTCGTATTTGTTCAATCCATCTTCGGTCCCAAACCACATGAAGCCCTTGCTGTCCTGGTATATACAATATACTGAGCTCAGAGACAGGCCATCGTTGATGGTGATTCTATCGAAATTGATATTTTGATTTTGCGCACTGATTGTTAAGCCGCAAATGAGCAGAAAACATAAAATAAAAGTTTTGATATTGATGTTGAGGGTCAGCATCCAGCATATTAAACGTGAAACAAAGACACAAATTACGTATTATTCCTTGTTTCTTCAACTACAGCTTAGGTCGTTGACTGAATTTAAGGATTTTTAACAGCTGCCCTGGAAATGCTATTGGTGTTTATCCTGTAATTTCTACACCCTTCCAAAATGCTACATGATCCTTTATTTGCGTTGCAGCATCAGAGGGAGTTTTATAATACCAGGCGGCATCTTTATTGATCTCTCCCTCCACTTCAATGTGATAATAGGAGGCCACACCCTTCCATGGACATGTTGTTTTCAAATCACTGAATTTAAAATAGTTATGATTTATTGATGATGGTGGAAAATACTGGTTACTTTCCACAACAACTGTATCCTTACTCTCTGCGATTACCTTACCTTTCCAAATGGCTTTCATAGTGTGTTTATTTTTTTTATAAATCTCTTATTTTATCATTTCAGCCATTGCCCGTCATTCCAATCCTTTTCCCTTCTTCCTCCAGAGGGAATTCACAAAATACCCCCTGCTGTCGAAGAAATTCTCTTCAATAGCAAACCCAGATTCCCTGGCAAAGTCGTTTATCATCTTCATGTCATATTTCTGTGACATCTCGGTAAATATGGGTTCCCATTTGTCAAATCGTATGCTTTGGTTTGCTTTTTTAAAATGCACTTCCTGTTTCATTAAGCTGATCAGGTAGCTTTTCGCAGCACCATCAATTGGATCATAAGCAGGAACATGTTTAAAGCTTGAAAGGTCAAAATCTGCACCCAATTCACGATTAAATCGAGCCAGCAGGTTAAGGTTGAAATCACGAGTATGACCTTTCGGGTCATTATATGCTCTCAAAATTACTTCAGGATCTTTTTTTAAATCAAGTCCAATTAATAGTTTGTCGTTTGCCGACATCATTCCTGACATGTGGTTCAGAAATTCGATACTCTGTTCACGATTGTAATTGCCCAGGTTTGATCCAAGAAAAATGATTATTTTCCTGTTCTTGTACTCTGTGCTTAACTCCTCAATCATGTCAAAATAGTCGCCATTCTTTTCAATAACAGTTAAATATGGGAATTTTGCCTTCAGCTCAGCGGTTAATTTCCTGTTCGATTCAACTGATATGTCCACAGGAATATATCTGAAATTTATATTATTCTCATACATGTATTTTAGCAGAATCCTGGTTTTTGCACCGTCTCCTGCTCCAAGCTCAACCAGGTCGACATGTTCACATTGTTTGCAGAAGAAATCAGTAAGTGAAGCTTTATGTATCTCGAATATTTCAGCTTCGCTTATCGTAGGATAATATTCAGGCATCCTCATAATCTTTCTGAAAATTTCACTTCCCTTTTCGTCGTAGAAAAATTTTGAAGAGATATGTTTTGGTGTGTCGGACAAACCTTGCATTACTTCTTCTAAAATAGGGGTTGATACTTGAGTTGCTTCCATAATTATTTTGCTAATCTTATACCGGTAAATTGCCATGCAAGATGGGCATGAAAAAAATTCCGATAGGTTTTTCTACTGTGATTCTTTGGAGTGACAACAGAGGCGCCTCTTAACACTTTTTGATTGACCATAAACTTGCCATTGTATTCTCCAACTGTGCCTTCTGCTTTTTTATACCCAGGATAGGGGAGATAAGAACTTTCAGTCCATTCCCATCGATCACCCCAGTGAAATTTATCTGAAGCTACCTCCCACTCAAATTCTGTAGGAAGACGCATCTTTTTCCATTGGGCAAAAGCAAATGCCTCGTAATAATTTATATGGGTGAGAGGGTGATCTTTTTTCAATTCTTTTAATCCGGCAAGGGTAAATTGAAACCAGGTTTCATTTTCTTTTTTCCAATATAATGGATGTTGTTTCTCATTGTCATTTACCCACTTCCATCCTTCTTCGTGCCAGAATTCATAATTGCTGTAGCCACCATCATTGATGAATTCCAAAAATTCACCGTTACTTACCAATCGATTACTGATCTCGAATGGAGCAATATAGACTTTATGCCTGGGTTTTTCGTTATCGTAAGCAAAACCATTGTTTTCGAATCCCACTTCAGCCGTTCCTCCCTCATGCTTGATATACTCCTGTTTAGGCATCTTACCAGATTCAGCAAATGGATCATCTCCATAAGCCGGATATAGTGGATTTCTACTTAAGTTATATTTGTGGTCTGTATAAAACAGCTCATTGTGTTGCTGTTCGTGATTTAATCCAAGTATAACCAGGTCTGTTAACTCATTTCCCTGTTCTGCTTTAAGGAGTTGTTCCATATGGCGATCTACATATGTACGGTAATCATATATCTCTTTAACAGTTGGACGGCTGAATGTTCCTCTTTCGTCCCTTGAAGTTCTTTTCCCCGCTCCTTCATAATAGCTATTGAACAGGTAAGCATATTGTGAATGGAACTCCTTGTAATTTTTGTAGTAAGGTTTTAGAATAAACTCTTCAAAAAACCAGGTGGTATGCGCAAGGTTCCATTTTGGAGGGCTTGCAAAGTAAGCCACCTGGGGAACAAAATCTTCAGTTAAAAGTGGTTCGCACATTAACAGTGATTGCAGGCGTATGTTTTTATATTGAGCTAGAAGATCCAAATTCATTTGTTGAGATGTTAAGATTAAATTAAGCTAATTTTCAGGGAGCTTATCATGTGTGTATTTAATACAATATAATCTAAGCTTTGTTCAATAATAAATCTATTTGTCGTTTAAATTAAACAACAATTACAAAATGAAAGAAAGTTGTAGATGTGAATGGAGAATTATTTCCAAAAACTGATAAGCAATTTAGATGAGCACTCTTTGTATTAAGCTATAACCGAAGGTTTTACCACTACTTTGTTTTTCCATCTTCCCATCTTGTAGTAAATGACGGATAGAATCATACCAATTGTCCATCCACAGGGGATGGACCACCATATACCGGCCTCACCCATGTGCTTGCTAAAGAAAACTGCTGCAGGTATACGGATAAACCAGAGGGCAAACAATGTGATAAACATAGGAACCAATGTATCTCCGGCCCCTCTCATCACTGCACTAAATATAAACATCGTTGTAAAAATCAGGTAAAACGAGGTGACGATAGTCAGGTATTCTCCTCCTATTCTGATCACTTCTGTATCTTCAGTAAACATGCCCATTAAAGGGTATTTAAAGATAATAACGAAGGCCGTCATTACAGCAGATACCAGCGAAGTCATGATAAGCGTTCTCCACATGCCTTGCTTAACGCGAGTAATGTTTCCTGCTCCCATATTTTGTCCGACGAATGTTGACAATGCCTGGGCAAAAACCATGGCAGGTAGAATAGCCAGGCTATCCAGGCGGCCTGCAGCGGTAAAGGCAGCAACAACATCGGTTCCAAAGGTGTTTACAATGCCCATGAGCGCCATCATGCCAAGGGCTACAAAGGTGTGTTGGAATCCGGTAGGTAACCCGATTCTCAAACTCTGCTTGAAAATTATTCGGTCGAAAGAGAACTCCCGGATATTGAATTTTATCAGGGGATGGGTTCTGTTGAGGTAGATGACAGCTACGATAAATGAGACACCCTGTGCGATTAGTGTTGCATATGCAGCTCCTTCAATTCCCCATTCCAGGACTAAGATGAAAAGCAGATCCAGTCCAATATTGAGGACCGTAGATAGTATAAGAAAATAGAGCGGTGTTTTTGAGTCCCCAAGTCCCCTCAGGATTGCAGCCACCCCGTTGAATCCAAAGAATAGGAATAGACCTGCAATGTATATTTTAAGGTAACTATTTGCCGGAGTCATGAGCTCTTCTGGAAGTTTCAACAACCTGAAAATATCCTCAGAGAATAATAGTCCGACTATTGTGAGTATGACCGATGCACCAGCCAGAATAATAAATAGTGTATCAATCGCCCGCTTAACCTTCGTAAAATCCTTTGCGCCAAAAAATTGAGAGATTACGATTGTTCCTCCCGAAGCGATCCCAATTACAAAGGCAATCAGTGTAAAGATTATAGGGAAGGATGCACCTACGGCAGCCAGGGCTTCTTTACCAATGAAGTTTCCAACAATGATCTGATCTACAAAGGTGTAGAGCTGCTGAAACATCTGTCCGATCAGCATCGGCAGTGCAAAAGCAAAGATCTGTCTTCCTATTTTTCCGCTGGTAAAATCTTGCATTTTTTATACTAAGGGCACAAAGGTCGGATTATTCATGTAAAATACAAGGAGATAACGTTATAGGGAGGGAATTGTTTTTATTGAGACGCGCCATTTGGCGCGTCTCAATAAAATATACGTATATAAATACGTGTTTATATACGTATATTTTTTATTATAAAACACAAGAATTATATTTCTATCTAAACAATCACTGCCCACTGCTAACTGGCTCAAGCTGAACTGTAAAATGTCTCATGATTGGTGCTTCCTCGATGATTTTGTACCCGCTTTTTATTTTCTCTCTTCTTTCATAGACATTGTGAAGAGCTGCAGCGATATAGTCCATGTGCATGTTGGTATACACCCTGCGTGGTATGGCCAGTCGGACAAGTTCCAGGCGCGGATACCTGTTCTCCCTGGTTTCAGGGTCGCGGTCTGCCAGCAAGGTGCCAATCTCCACTGATCTTACGCCGGATTCAAGGTATAGTTCGATGGCCAGTGTTTGACCGATATATTCTTCCTGTGGAACTGAAGGGATAAACTTTTTAGCATCAATAAAGATGGCATGGCCACCAAAGGGCTCCTGCACCGGGATATCAAAATCTTTCAGAAGTTGACCAAGGTAATGTACCTGGTTGATGCGGCTCTCAAGAAAGGAGAAAGTTGTACCCTCGCGCAAACCCTGTGCCAGTGCTGCCATATCTCTACCTGTCATACCTCCATATGAAAGATATCCTTCGAACATGATGTTGAAGGTAGATGCTTCTTTATATAATTGCTCATCATTCATAGCGATGAACCCGCCGATATTCACTATAGCATCCTTTTTTGAACTCATGGTCATCCCGTCTGCATATGAGAACATTTCTTTTACGATTTCGCGGATATCCTTGTCTGCAAAACCTTCTTCACGTTGTTTAATGAAATAGGCATTTTCTGCAAAACGTGCGGAGTCATAAATAACAGGCAACTCGTACTTATCGGCGAAAGCCCGAACTTCCCTGAGGTTTTTCATGCTGACCGGTTGCCCGCCTGTTGAGTTACAGGTGACGGTAACTATGATCATTGGAATCTTTTCGGCACCATATAATTCAATTTCATTTTCCAGCTTCCTGATATCCAGGTTTCCTTTGAAAGGATGGTAAATGGATGTATCGGCAGCTTCGTCGATTGTGCAATCATGTGCACTTGCTTTTCGGAATTCAATATGACCCTTTGTTGTATCAAAGTGGGCATTCCCTGGTACAATATCACCGCTTTTAACCATGACTGAAAAAAGTACATTTTCAGCGGCTCTTCCCTGGTGGGTGGGCAATACATACTCAAATCCCGTTAATTCAGTAATGGTATTCTTCATTTCATAGAATGAGGCACTCCCGGCATATGATTCATCGCCGCTCATAAGTGCAGACCACTGCTCCTGGCTCATAGCCCCGGTTCCTGAGTCGGTTAGTAAATCGATAAATACCTGCTCGCTTTTCAGGTTAAACAGGTTATATTTTGCGTCCCTGATCCATTGTTCCCTTTCTTCGCGGGTACTAGGATGCATGGGTTCGACCATTTTTATTTTGTATGGTTCTGTGTATGGTAAATTCATAATTATACGGTTTGAAGGTTTGAACTTTTTCGCTAAAGCTTTGAAGCTTGAAAACGGTTCGACACTTGTGAATAAGACTTAAAAGTTGGATAAAGAAAGACAGGCTGAGTTTGTCTGTCTATTTGAAAAAGTGGTAGGTATCCCTGTTCTTTACGTTAATAAAGAGAAGCTTTGGGTTGTATGTTATATACAATTTTTCCATGTTGCAAAAGTAGTACGAAAGAACATGATTTGAAAACCATTGGTGATGTTTTGGGACAGTGTTTTCGCAAAAACTTTAAAAAATGCATCATCTTGGTTTAAAAACAAACTGACTACATTATTTGTTTTACCTTTGTCCTCCAATTAGTGCTATGAGTTTTACTGTTCCCTGGCAAATATTTACGATTAAGCATTTCACTTAAAAAGTTTATACTTTACCTATTAATAGGTATGGAACTGCATTCTTATTCAACTACTTTTGCCTGCTGTATTGATGATTCGATGGTTTTTACTAACAAGCAATGGAATTAGTATTAGAATATATAAGGGCCTTTTTTATTGAGTTGATCGTATTGCTGGAAGAGATGGCACCATATCTTCTGATCTCATCAGATTTAATTGGAGATGAAAAGATAAAAGATGCAGTAGAGGGATTAGGTTATATTTATAAAGGTACAATAGAGTAATTGACATTAAACGATTTACATACCGGTGAAAAGGCGATAATTATCAGAATTCGCGGCATAGGTGCTTTCAGAAAACGCATTACTGAAATGGGTTTTGTTGAAGGGCAATCTGTGAGGGTGATAAAGGCTGCTCCATTGAAAGATCCTGTTGAATACAGGGTGATGTCAGGGAATGTATCGCTGAGAAGGGCAGAGGCAAGTTTGATTGAGGTGAGGCCAAAAGAAGAATGTGAGCACAGGGAAGAAGGGAAAAAATTCAGGTCATTCGTAATTGATAGTCCAAACAATGGTTCAAGCAGTGCTGAGACTAAGGTAATCAATGTTGCCCTGGTTGGAAACCCAAATTGTGGAAAAACAACCCTCTTCAACAGGGTATCCAGATCACATGAGCACGTTGGAAATTACTCAGGAGTTACCATAAGCTCCAAGCAAGCATCGATTGAATACAAGGGCTATGATGTCAGATTCACAGACCTTCCAGGAACATATTCTCTATCAGCATACTCGGAAGAGGAGGTCATTGTTCGTGACCACATCAATAAAGAAAAACCTGATATCGTTGTCAACGTAGTTGATGCCAGTCACCTGGAGAGGCACTTATACCTGACCACCCAGTTAATAGACATGGGAATCCAGGTAGTGTTGGCACTGAATATGTATGACGATCTTGAAGAGAAAGGCGACAAGCTGGATATTGATATGCTGGGGAAATTGATTGGAATTCCAATTGTCCCGACTATCGGACGAAGAGGTAAAGGAATCTTTAGATTATTGAACCGGATTATCAAGGTAATTGAAGATAGAGAACCAGTGATCAGGCATACCCATATCAATTATGGAACTGAGCTCGAACAATCTATATCCAAGATTGAAAAGAAACTTGAAAATTATCCTTTCCTGGCTGGGAGTTATCATATTCGACAGTTGGCAATAAAAGCAGTGGAGAAAGACGATTACAGTCTGCATATTCTCTCTGAGCTGGAAGAATTCGCGGAGATTCAAGCATTGGTAAATGATGAAATTTATCGATTAGAAAACTTGTATAATAATGATAGTGAGACGCTTATATCAAATGCTCGTTACGCGTTTATTTCAGGTGCTTTAAAAGAAACTTATAAGAAAAGTAAAAGTAATCCTGGTGCCACCCGTACGCAGCGTATAGATCGAATTCTTACCAATAAATATCTTAGTTTTCCTATATTTCTTCTTTTTCTGTACATTATGTTCCAGACAACTTTCAGTCTTGGAAATTATCCGATGGAGTGGATTGCTTTGGGTATCAATTTTTTGAGTGATACGCTTATAAATGTTTTACCAGCGGGTATTTTTACTGATCTATTGGTGGATGGAGTTATTGGTGGAGTGGGAGGGGTCATTGTTTTTCTCCCAAATATTTTAATTCTCTTCCTGTTCATTTCCATTATGGAAGATACAGGATACATGGCCCGTACTGCTTTTATAATGGATAAGGTGATGCACCTGTTTGGGCTACACGGAAAATCGTTCATCCCGTTAATTATGGGATTCGGCTGCAATGTTCCTGCCATTATGGCTACACGAACCCTGGAGAATAAGAAGGACAGGATACTGACCATGTTGATCATTCCGTTTATGTCGTGCAGTGCCCGTTTGCCGGTATATATTCTCGTTGCCGGGGCTGTTTTTCCGAACAATGCAGGCAATGTTATTTTCCTGCTATACCTTATCGGGATTGTAGTTTCGTTGTTAATGGCGATACTATTTAAAAACACCCTGTTTAAAAAAGTGGATGCCCCATTCGTAATGGAGTTGCCATTATATCGGTCTCCCGGGCTTAAGGTGGTTTTAAAGCATATGTGGATAAAAGGAGAGATGTACCTGAAGAAGATGGGTGGAATCATTCTTATCGCATCTGTTATTATCTGGGCCCTGGGATATTTCCCAAGAAACGTTGAGTATAGCAAAGATTATGACAAGCTGATCCAGGCTGAGCTCGTTTTAATTGAACAGGAGAATGTAGTGGATAAGTCTGTTGATTCCGATATCATTGAAACATCATCTGCTGAGAAGCAGCTATCACAGCTATACTGTGCGAAAGAGGGTGAGAGACAGGCATATTCCTATATCGGGAGAATCGGTCATGGTATCGAACCTTTAATCAGGCCACTTGGTTTTGACTGGAAGATGGGTATTAGTCTTGTTACGGGCTTTGCAGCAAAAGAGGTTGTTGTGAGTACTATGGGAGTTCTATACCAGGATAATAGTCACGGCGAGGCAACGGTTTCGCTCCAGGAGAAGATAAGAACATATGAATATACAGAGGGAGACAAAGCTGGTCAATTGGTTTATACACCACTTGCTGCTTTTAGTTTTCTCTTATTCGTTCTGCTTTACTTGCCCTGTGTTGCTGTGATAGCAACCATTGGACGTGAATCCGGATCCTGGAAGTGGTCGGCATTTGTTTTGTTTTATACAACAGCACTGGCATGGACCGCTAGTTTTTGTGTATATCAAATCGGTTCCCTATTTTAGTGCCCTGTTTAAAAACGAGTTCCTTTGCAAAAAGAATAGATAGATGTTGAAAAAATTCATGTTCCTCTTCCGTATGCCTTTTGCCGGAATATTATTGGTTATATTAACCGTAGCAATGGCTGTAGCTACATTCGTAGAAAGCAGTCATGGGACAAATACTGCATGGGCTCTTATTTACGGGACGTGGTGGTTTGAGTTGCTCTTTTTTCTCACCGCCATTAACCTGGTAGGGAACATCTTGATTTTCAAATTATACAAGAAATCTAAACTCACAGTTCTTACTTTTCATGCCGCTTTCATTATAATTATCCTTGGAGCGGGAATTACAAGGTTTTTAAGTAACGAAGGAATGATGCATATCAGGGAAGGAGAAGTTGCCGGAACGATGATGGGCAATGACACCTATATTGATATCCAATTGAGATCAGGATCGGATGAGATTACAGACAGCAAGAAGATTCGACTTTCCGCATTAACACCTAATAAATTTCGGTGGAGCAAAAAAATCAATGGCATGCCGGTGAAGATCAAATCAGTTGAGTACATTCAAAATGCTGCTACTCAATTTGTGTCAGGTCCGGGGGGATCTCCTTATTTGCAACTGGTTCTTTTCTCTGAACAGCAATATACCATTGGGCTGGCTTCCGGAGAAGAAGTTTCTTATCCGGGTGTTTCAGTGAGCATGGATTCTCCCAATAGCCAGTCAGATCTTAGGATTTTTTCAGGTACATCCGGATTATTTGCAATTTCTGTCCTACCAGTACAGGTGAGTTCAATGGGAGAAGGGAGTATTTTGTCTTACAATCCCGGCGATACGATATTGTTAGAACAGGGTAAATTGCTTACTCTGGGAGATGTGAGGGTGGTGCTTCAGCGTTATCTTCCATCAGCTCGTCTTAAATATGTTCAGGCAGAGAATGCATCTCACGGCAATGGAATGGATGTCGTTAAGATGGAGGTGGATGTAGCAGGAATGAAATCAGAACTTTTTTTACCGGGTAGGAGTAACCTGGCAGGTGAACCTGCCTCTGTGAAGATGGGGGACCTGGAGATTATAGGTACTTACGGATCTCACAAATTCCCTATCCCTTTTATGCTTAAGCTTAATGAGTTTCAAATAGAAAGATATCCGGGTTCTAACAGTCCTTCATCATTTGCCAGTGAAGTTACGCTCATTGATCCTGAGATGTCTATCAAGGAAGATCGAAGGATTTATATGAATAATGTATTGAAGCACAGGGGATACAGATTTTATCAATCTTCATACGACCAGGATGAATTGGGAACCATATTGTCAGTAAACAGGGATAGTGTTGGAACCAGCATCACTTATATTGGGTATTTCTTTCTAATGCTGGGAATGTTTGTGGCATTGTTTGCCAGAAAAAATCGTTTTGCCCGCCTTGCAAGGAGGGGCAATGAAGCCGCCAGGGCGAAAGCCATACTTATTGCTGCACTGATGATCCTTGGAAGTGTAAGCATTTTTGCCCAGCAGCTTCCGGCTCCGTCGAAAGAGCAGGCGAAAGAATTCGGACAGCTTTGGGCACAGGGGAAAGAGGGCCGTTTTAAGCCAGTGAATACCCTGTCTAACGAGATTGTAAGGAAAGTAACCGGAGAAACACATCTTGATGGATTGAATGCTGACCAGATCTTACTGGGTATTATTCTTTATCCGCAGGAATGGAAATCGGCTCCCCTGTTTGAAGTTGATAATCCGGAATTACATATGCTCTTAGGTTTTAAAGGAGCAACGGTTTCTTTCAATGACTTTTTGCCCAACGGTAAGTATCTTCTTTCCGAATTTGTGAACAATGCCTATAACAAAAAAGTTCCTGAACGAACTGAGTTTGATAAAGAGGTAATGAAGCTCGATGAGCGGGTTAACATCATGTACATGGTTCAGAATGGTGGTATGTTGAGGATCTTTCCTGACCTTGAATCGGAAAACAACGCCTGGGTATCGGTTTCTGAGATGTTTGAACCCGGACAGGCTATTACAGATACTATTGCACAAGTCTACCTGGCCTATGCTGACGCTCTCAGAACAGGAGATGAAGCACTGGCATCGCAAATTGTATCCTTTGTTGGAAAATACCAGGAAAAGAATTGTGATATCCTGCCCCAGGAAAGCAGGAAGAATGCAGAAATTTATTACAACAAACTCCGGCTGTTTAACCGACTTGCACCTTTCTATGCCTTGTTTGGTATCATACTGATTATTGTGCAATTCCTGAGAATATTTAAGCCAGGGAGGTTGGTCAACTATTTGTTTAAAATAGGTATAATCCATCTTGCTGTAGCTTTTGCATTACACACCATGGCTTTAGGACTTCGATGGTATATTGGTGGACATGCTCCGCTAAGCAATGGATATGAATCGATGATATTTGTGTCGTGGATATCCCTGCTTGCCGGATTGATATTTGTGAAAAAGAGTGGATTCGCCATATCGCTTACAGCAATATTGTCCGCACTTTCATTGCTGGTTGCGCATTTGAGCTGGATGAATCCGGATATAACCAACCTTGTGCCTGTATTGAAATCACCCTGGCTGACTATCCACGTTACAGTGATTATGGCAGGATATGGTTTCCTTGGATTAAGTGCCCTGGCCGGTTTTATCAACCTGGTTTTCTATGCCATCCAAGATAAAAATAACAGTTCAAAAATAACGCCGGTTATTGATCAGATTACAACGGTAAATCATATGTCGATTATTGTTGGACTCTATTTTCTTACGGCAGGAGTATTTCTTGGCGGAGTTTGGGCCAATGAGTCCTGGGGCCGTTACTGGGGCTGGGACCCCAAAGAGACCTGGGCCTTAATTTCTGTCCTTGTGTATGCCTTCATTGCGCATATGCATAACTTCCCGGGATTCAAGGGAGGGTATGCTTTTAACCTGGGTTCACTGGTTGGATATTCATCCATTTTGATGACATACTTCGGCGTGAATTACTTCCTGGGAGGAATGCATTCATATGCGGGAGGAACCACCCTGGTGATTCCCTGGTATACTTTCGCCATACTGGCCTTGATAGTTTTGCTGTCGGTATTTGCCTACAGAAGGCAGAAACAATTCAGCAATAATTACATGGAGGAGATTGACGAGAGCTAGTAGCTTTTTCCTCCAAAATCGATAACACAATTTTGCCCGTAGTCTTTGTGCGGACGATTAGCTACACCCACTGAATTGTATGATTTATTCAGGATGTTTTTTCTGTGTCCAAAACTCTTTACTCCATCATCAATTAGAAGAGAAATAACAATATCCAATGCTTCTTCATAGCCATAAGAGCAATTTTCTGCCATGTGATTGTAAACAGATCCGAGTAAGGGATCGAAGCGTTTCTGCATGTCTTTGTGTCCAACATGGCCTGTCTTACCCGATTTGCTTGCATGGCCATTTGCGATATCGCTAAGGTCTTTTTTAGGATTCAACACGGGGAGTCCGCTCACCGATTTAAGATTACGATATAAAGAATTGACATAGGTATTCTTCGGCATTCCCATGGATTGGATATAATGAGTCAGGAAAGTAGACGCAAATAATTTTCCATCTATTCTGGAAAGGTTCATAAGCAATACGATCTCTTTTTCCACCTCGTTATAATAGCCAATATCCTTAGCTGTATTTGCCTCCTCAATTACTGCCTTATCCCATTGGTCCCAGGTTTCTTCTTGTGCTGATACGGTAATAGTAGCAATCAGAACTGTTATCATTGAAAGTACCAAGTATTTCATAATTAAGAAAATTAATTGTTGATTGGTTTAAATATTATCCACTTCACGAATCATGTAGATATCATAGTCTGTAAATGCGAAGAATCCCATCTTTTCATAAAGGTGCTTGGCTACGAGGTTTTCTTTATGGACTTCAAGTTTTACCTGGTAGCCAGTTTCTTTAATGAACCTGCTGGATTCTTGTGCAAGAAGAGTGCCATACCCCTTCCCCTGGTATGATTTAGCGATGCCAAAGTGGTGGATAAATAATCGTCTTCCATCATTGGTCATCCACGAGGAACCAATAATATGATCATCCTTGTCTGTCATGATAATAAGTTTGCCACCATGTGAGATAGTTTTTTCAATTGTATCCTGTGTATCTCCCCTTTCCGGACTACTGAGGTCCAGATCTTCCCACAGGGAGGACAGCAGTAGGTAATCACTAGGTTTATAATCCCGGAATATCATGAAAATCAAACTTTTGTTACATATACCTGGCCTGCTTCATATCGAATCACCTTTATTGTTTCTCCCTTGTTAATGAAGCCGTATTCTGATTTAGCATCAAATATTTTTTCTCCGACTATTACTTTTCCCGAAGGACGCAGAACTGTTTGTGCTATCCCCTCACTACCAATGATTCCATCTTCTAATTGGTCAACTCCTAAATAACCCTCCTCTATTGTTTGTTCCTTATTCAGAGCGAGATTGGAAAAGGCCTGTGAGGTAAGTAGCTTTTTAGCCGTCCAAAGGGAAACACTTAATCCAAGGAAGGCCGACACAATTACCAATCCAAATGATTTCATCAGTAGGTTTACACCCTCACCACTGAATTCCCTTTCTTCGAAAACAACATTGTCGAAAAGACTCAATGCAAGTCCGGTAACCACTGCAATTATACCTAAGACTCCGGCTATCCCGAAACCAGGTATGGCGAATAACTCTACCATAATAAGTATAAGTCCTGCGATAAAAATTAATAATTCCCAGTACTCGGCAAGTCCTTCAAGATAAAGAGGTGCAAAGTAGAGCAGTGCTGCCAGAATGGCTGCTCCAAGCGGGAACCCAATGCCGGGTGATTGAATTTCGAAGTATATACCTCCAACAATAACCATGATCAATATCCCGCTTATCAAAGGGTTAATAAGGATACCAATGATTTTATCCATTCCGGATGGATTGTATTGTTTAAGTTCATATTCCTCAATCTCTAATCTTTCAAATATTTCTTTCTTGCTATCTACAATCGCCTCACAGTAATTGTTTTCTAATGCTTCTGAAGCGGTGAAGGTGAGAACTCTTCCAGAGTCTATTACACCCACAACAATTATCCTTGGGTCAACCATGGACTCTGCGATTCGTGGATCGCGTTTCCAAATAATGCTTGTATCGCCATCAACTATTATGGTGTCTTTCCCTTTTGATTCTGCAGTGGCCCGCATGGTGGCCCTCATATAAGATTGGTATTTATCAGGAACCTGTTCTCCTGATTGGTTTACTACTGTAGCAGCTCCAATTTTGGCACTGGGTTTCATGTAAATGCTGTCACAGGCAATGGAAATCAGAGCCCCGGCAGATGCTGCATTATCGTTTATAAAGCAATACACCGGAATCTTACTGTTTAATAATCGTGTGCGAATGGAATCTGCGGAGGCAACTTCCCCTCCATAAGTGTTCATGGTTATCAGAATCAGATCCGCTTCCATCATTTCTGCTTCTTCTATCGCATTTTGCGTTGATCTCCATATAGGTGCCGCGATATTTTCCCGGATATCGAAAGTATAAATAAGGATCTTTTCATCTTCTCCTGTTTTAAGAGAGTCTGCATCAAAGGCCTCTTTTATACCGAATTGAGCATTTAATCCTGAGAAGACCAGTGCAGTTATAAGAAGTATTATTAATTTTTTCATAGTTCAATTGAGTAATGGAATAAAAATACAATAAAAAAGTGATTTGTCAGACTTACTCCTTGAGAGATGAACACAGACAAAGAAATTCTTTCCAAAGCATGGAAAAAACCACTAACTTTGGTGATAAATACACAAGTAAATGAGTTTAACTGCATTAATGGCCATTACTCCCATAGACGGCCGATACAAATCAGGTGTTCAGGTCCTGGAATCGTATTTCTCCGAATATGCTCTTATTAAATACAGGTTAAGGGTAGAAGTAGAATATTTTATTGCACTGTGCGAAGTAGGGATACCTCAATTAGAAAAATTCCCTTCAGAGAAGAATGAGAAACTCAGAGATGTATATAAGAAGCTGAATCCTGAAAAAGCTTTGAGAGTCAAGGAGATAGAGAAGGTTACCAATCATGATGTCAAAGCCATTGAATATTTTTTGAAAGAGCAGTTTTTAGAGTTGGGACTTCAGGAGTTTGCTGAATTCATACATTTCGGATTAACATCTCAGGATATAAATAACACTGCCATACCCTTGTCACTGAAGGATTCTTTTGATCATGTGTATTATAACATGCTTGACGAGTTAATCGATCAGCTGGAGGGACTGGCAGAAGAATGGAAAGATATTTCCATGCTGGCCCGAACACATGGACAACCGGCTTCTCCAACCAGGTTAGGGAAAGAAATGCTCGTATTCACATCACGTATAGACGAGCAGTTGGTGCAGTTAGAAGAGATCCCTGTACCTGCTAAATTTGGAGGAGCTACAGGGAATATGAATGCACATAAAGTTGCTTACCCTGAAATAGATTGGTTTGCATTCGGGGAGAACCTGGTCACTAACTCTTTTGGATTAAAACGTTCCTGGCCAACTACCCAGGTTGAGCATTATGATAACCTGGGAGCAATTTTCCATGCAATGTCCCGGATTAATACTATTCTATTAGATCTGTCTAAGGATATGTGGACATATATTTCCATGGATTATTTCAAACAGAAAATAATAAAGGGAGAGATTGGATCGTCTGCTATGCCTCATAAAGTTAATCCAATAGACTTTGAGAATGCTGAGGGAAATTTTGGTATTGCGAATGCTATGTTTGAGCACCTTGCATCAAAATTACCCATCTCCAGGTTACAGCGCGACCTGACTGATTCAACAGTACTCCGGAATATTGGTGTCCCTATAGCTCATACTATTATTGCCTTGAACTCATTGGGAAGAGGCCTGAAAAAACTCATCGTAAATGAAGAGCAAATCAGGAATGATCTTGGAAATAACTGGGCTGTTGTAGCCGAGGCGATTCAGACAATTTTAAGGAGGGAAGGATATCCGAAGCCATATGAGGTGTTGCTTGAACTTACCCGAACAAACAATAAAATCGATGAGAAGGCCATAAAACACTTCATTGATACGTTGGATATTAGTGAGGAAGTGAAAGAAGAATTGAAGAGCATAACTCCCTGGAACTATACTGGATTATAATCCTTGTAGTTAAGAAATCTAATTCCGGCATATGAGAAGATTTTTCCGACTCCTGAGATACCTTATTCCTTATAAATGGAATGTCATACAGAATGTGATCTATAATGTTCTGGGGGCATTTTTTGCACTTTTTTCTTTTGCCATGATTATTCCTTTTTTGAAAATTCTGTTCGACAATCAGCCCCTGGTTACTGAACCTATGGAGTTTGAATTTAAAACGCAATATTTTATTCACACCCTCAATTATTATCTGAGCCAGTTAATGATCTCACACGGGAAATCAATGGCCATGGTGCTTGTAAGTGTAGTTGTGGTGATATTTTCCTTATTGAAAAATGGATTTCTTTTTGTTGCCAATTATCTCCTGGCCCCAGTGCGAGCATATACGGTTCGGGATATTCGAAATGATATATACAGCAAAGTGCTTCGGCTGCCACTTTCTTACTATTCTGATTCCAGGAAGGGTGACGTTATGGCACGAGTCTCAAATGATGTGCAGGAGATAGAAAGCTCTATAATGAGTTCTCTTCAAATGTTGTTCAGGGATCCCATTACTATTGTTGTTTATATGATATTCCTCTTTTCAATAAATTTAAAACTTACCTTGCTTGTGCTGCTGATATTACCACTGTCGGGACTTATAATTGGAAGGATCGCGAGGAAATTGAGAAAGAGAACATTCAGGGGACAGCAGCGGCTAGGAGAAGTAATGGCCATTTTGGAGGAGACGTTAACCGGACTCCGTATCATTAAGGGGTTTAATGGAGAGGAGCCGATGGAAGATAAGTTCCAGACAGCCAACAATAAATTTGCACAATTGCTCAAACGGGTAATGCGCAAAAGGTATTTAGCCAGTCCCCTGAGCGAGTGGATGGGAACAATTGTTCTGATGACGATAATGTCGATTGGTGGTGCAATGGTGTTATCCGGAGAATATGGAATGAGCTCAGAAAGTCTGATATTCTTTCTTGTTGTATTTAGCCAGGTGATAACTCCGTCAAAGAATTTTTCCAATGCCTACTTCAATATCCAGAAGGGTATGGCATCGGTCGACAGAATTGATGAGTTGATGAATGCAGAAGAGAAAATTGTCGAACATCCAAATCCAAGAAGTATTGAGTCGTTTCAAGATCAGCTTGAATTTAGAAATGTAACATTCAGGTATGATAAGGAGGATGTACTGAAAAATATCAATATTACTATTAAGAAAGGCCAGGTTGTTGCGCTTGTTGGAAAATCAGGAGCAGGAAAGTCCACTATGGTAGACTTGTTGCCTCGGTTTATGGATCCAACTGAAGGTGAGATATTGATAGACGGTGTTCCAATTCATGAATGCAAGATCAAAGATTTGCGCAATCAAATGGGAATCGTGAATCAGCAATCTATTTTGTTTAACGACACATTCCTAAATAATATCGCATTCGGATCTGATGATTTTGATATTAAAAAGATTGAGGAAGCAGCTAAGGTGGCAAATGCCTATGGTTTTATCATGGAATCGCCAGGTGGATTTGATTCGGGAGTTGGTGAGGGAGGCAACAAATTGTCGGGTGGACAGATGCAGCGCATCAGTATTGCCAGGGCGGTGATGGCTAATCCACCTATCCTGATACTGGATGAGGCAACCTCTTCATTGGATACCGAATCGGAACGGCTGGTTCAGGATGCCATTGAACAACTCATGAAAAACAGGACTGCTATTGTTATCGCTCATAGATTGTCGACCATAAAGAATGCGGATGTGATTCTTGTTATAGACGAAGGAAGAATTGTGGAGAAAGGCACGCACGATGAGTTGCTTGAAAAGAATGACGGTGTGTACAGAAAACTCCATAGAATGCAAATGTTTTAGCCAATGAAGATCAGCGGTTTCTCAATGGGCAAAAATGCCCACAAGCTTTATTATCCAATGCGGTATGCTATTGAATCAATACTGCCCATTGTGGATGAGTTTGTGGTTGTATTGGGGGATAGTGATGGGGATGATGAAACGAGGAGAGAAATCGAGAAGATACAGAGTGACAAGGTGCGAATTATTGATACTGTATGGGATATTGAAAAGTATCCCAGGGGAATGGAGCACGCACATCAGACCGATATTGCCATGGAGCAGTGTTCTGGAGACTGGCTGTTCTATTTACAGTCTGATGAGGTCGTTCATGAAAAATTTCTCCCTGTAATTAAGGAGAGTTGTTTGAAGTATATCGAAGATAATGCGGTGGAGGGACTGCTATTTAAGTATAGGCATTTCTGGGGAGATTATGAGCATATCCAGGACACACATTGCTGGTATCGGAAAGAGATCCGTATAGTAAGAAACAGTCCTGATATTCATTCCTGGGAATCGGCCCAGTCGTTCAGGAGAATACCCGGTTTTGATGACTTGAATTATCGCCAGCAGGAGAATACCCATAAATTGAAAGTAGCAGAAATAGAAGCATACATATACCACTATGGATGGGTTCGTCCTCCTATTGTTATGCAGAATAAAATCAAGGCCTTCAGTATGAATCATAAAGGCAGGGAGTCGGTTGAGAAGCAAATTCGGGAAAAAATGTATGATAATATTTTTGATTTTGGTAACCTGGGCAAGCTTACTTTTTTTAAGGATTCTCATCCGGCAGTGCTGAAGCCCTGGATAGAGCAATTTGATTGGAAAGATCAATTGAGGTTTAGCGGTCCCGCAAGAAGCATGAATCCAGTAAAAAATAAACACGATAAAAGTAGATATCGTATCGTCTCATGGCTGGAAAAGAATCTCTTTTTCGGGCACCGGCTCGGAGAGTTTAAGAATTATATTATTGTGCGCAAGTAATTAGAATCCGGACTGTTTATTTTTCGTATTTACTTCATTAAAAGCATCTTAGTTGTTATAAGAAACCCACTCAGCAAGCTGAGTGGGTTCTTGAGTGGATGCGGAGGAAGAGGGATTCGAACCCCCGGTACCGTGAGGTACAACGGTTTTCAAGACCGCCGCATTCGACCACTCTGCCATTCCTCCGGGCGCAAAATTAGTAAAATTTTGTTATGCTAAAACCAATATTCGTAAAAAATATTTAAGTAATTGATAATTAGATATATACGAAATGAAGTTTTTTCTAATTTCAATATTTGGATAGAGTTTGGTATGGCATGCAGACCTTTGTTTAAAGGGCTTACAGATTTCATTTGAAAAGTTTACATGCCCAAAATAGGTGAGTTTATGAATAAAACCGGCGGGTTTATCAATAAATAGGGCATTTTTTGAGTCTTATATTTGTGTGGGCAAAGAAATAGTCTATATTTGTATTACGTATTTGGCACAAATTAGAAAATATTATTACTAACCCTAAAAATTCATTATTATGAACAAAGCTCAATTAATAGATGCTATCGCCGCAGAAGCTAATTTGACAAAAGCTGATGCTAAAAGAGCACTTGATGCATTCATTTCTACTACTACCGGCGCTCTAAAAAAAGGTGATCGTGTTGCTTTAGTAGGTTTTGGTTCTTTCTCAGTTTCTGAAAGAGGCGCAAGAATTGGACGCAATCCTCAAACTGGCGCTGAAATTAAAATCGCAGCCAAGAAAGTTGTTAAGTTCAAAGCTGGTAGCGAATTAGGAGAAGCTGTGAAGTAAAAATATTTGAACTGAAAAATTTTAGGGGAGTTTTACTCCCCTATTTTTTTGCCTTTTTTTTAACTTTTAATAATATTGCTCTCGAATTTAAATTTACAATTGCAGTGAAATGAATAGCACTGATAGAGCACTCTTAGAGTTTTTAGAGAAATTAGTGAATGAAAATCGTCTTGAATTACTGGAAAAGGTGATGCAGGACCGGACCCGGTATGTCACTGTGCTTCTTGAAGATATCTTCCAGCCACACAATGCCAGTGCTGTGCTTAGAACCTGTGATTGTTTTGGAATCCAGGATGTTCATATAATTGAAAACAGGAATGAATATGTTTTGAATCCTGAAATTGAACTGGGATCTGCGCAGTGGCTAAGTATCTTTAAGCACCGTGGGAATGAAAACAATACCATGACTGCCATTGAAAGCTTGAAGAAAAAGGGATATAGAATTGTGGCCACAACACCCCATACTGATGATGTGAACCTGAATGAATTTGACCTGGAAAAGGGTCCGGTTGCTTTGATGTTTGGGACTGAAATGAAGGGATTGTCAGGAGAGGCCATAGAATTAGCAGATGAATACTTGAAAATCCCTATGCATGGATTCTCAGAAAGTCTGAATATTTCGGTTTCGGCAGCTATTATCCTGCAAACTCTACGAATGAAATTGAATGATTCTGATATCGAATGGAAATTGAAAGAGGATGAGAAAGAGGATATTAGACTGAATTGGATGCGAAATTCAATAAGAAATTCTACAATAATCGAGAGAGATTTCAAAAAACGCTATCTATAATGATTTTTTTTCTTTGACTATTTACAATTAAATAGATTTGATTATCTTTGATTAATAGAGGGTATTGTGTGGTTAGCACAATATTTTAATTGATTAATATGACTGGCCTATGAATTGCATGATATTAGATGATGATGAACTTTCTAGAAGAATCATCGAAGAGTTTATAAGTAAAACAGACGGCCTGTTATTAACTCACAGCTGCTCAGACCCTGTTGCCGGAATTAATGAGCTGAAAGCTGACGATTCTGTCGACCTTATCTTTTTAGATATCGAGATGCCAACAATGAACGGCTTGGACTTTTTAGATAGTCTAAATAAGTTACCACAGGTAATTATCTTTTCATCAAAAGATAAATATGCTGTTGAATCCTACAGTTACGATGTTACGGATTATCTCCTGAAGCCGGTGAACTATAAAAGATTTTTACAGGCAGTTGATAAGGTACAGAAGAGGATGGACGAAGATCATAAGGGTGAACTTGGTCAGAATGAAATCTTTATTAAGAAAAACTCAACCCTGGTGCGTCTGAAATATGAAGAGATACTCTGGATTGAGGCGCTGGAGAATTATGTAATTTTCAATACTTTCAAGGATAAATACACCATCCATTTTACAATGAAAGCCATTGAACAAAAGTTACCAGCTAAGAAATTTACCAGGGTACACAGGTCTTACATTGTTAATACCGGGAGCATTGAAGTAATTGAAGATAACTCGGTAATTATAAAGACTGAGGAAAGTACAAAATCAATTCCTATTGGTAAATCCTATAAAGAGAAACTGATGAAAGATATCAACTTGATCATCAAATAAACAGGTCAGTTTTTTCATTTACAATTCATGACATTTTCAAATAAACAGTTATTTCTGAGTTATGTGGGGCAGACCTCGGGTTCCCCATCGTCCCTGGAAATTGAGAAAGCAGAGGGGGTCTACTTGTATACTCCTGGCGGAAAAAAATACCTGGATCTTGTTTCAGGTGTTTCAGTTTCAAATATGGGACATGGTCATAAGGATGTAATAAAGGCAATTAAAACCCAGTTGGACAAGCATATGCATCTTATGGTGTATGGCGAATTTGTCCAGTCCCCACAGGTTAATTATGCCAATTGGCTCGTTGAACACCTGCCTGATCGTCTTAACAATGTATATTTTGTGAATTCAGGTAGCGAAGCCATAGAAGGGGCAATGAAGCTGGCTAAACGTGCCACAGGCAGACCAGAGATTATATCATTTAAGAATGCCTATCATGGCAGCACACAAGGTGCGCTTAGCATATTAGGAAGCGATATTTTTAAATCGGGATTTTTGCCTTTGCTACCTGGTATTTCTCATATTGATTTTAATAATGAGGACGATCTTAAGCTGATATCCAATAAAACAGCTGCTGTAGTGGCTGAGCCCATACAGGCTGAAGCTGGCATCATTGAACCGAAGGATGGGTTCCTGAAAAAATTAAGGAAGAAGTGCGACGAAACCGGGACTATGCTGATATTGGATGAGATTCAGACGGGATTCGGAAGAACAGGTAAGCTATTTGCCTTTGAGCATTACGAAATAGAACCTGATATAGTCTGTTTTGCAAAGAGCTTTGGCGGTGGAATGCCTTTGGGCGCATTTATAAGCAATGAACAGGTGATGAAAACCCTGACATTTGATCCTCCCCTGGGTCATATTACAACCTTTGGTGGACACCCTGTTTGTTGTGCCGCCGGGCTTGCTGCTCAGGAATTCCTGGTGGAGCATAAGCTTGCTGACCATGCCAATAAAATGGGAATAATTTACCGGGAAATTATGAAGCATCGCGGTATCGAAAGTATAAGGGGAAAGGGACTCTTCCTGGCTGTTGTGCTGAATGAGAAAGTTAATTTTGAGAGATTTATGGAACTTGCGTTTGAGAATGGCCTGATTCTTGACCAGTTTCTGTTCTGTAAGAATGCTTTCAGAATATCTCCACCTTTGATTATTGAAGAGGAGGATGTAAAAATATCTTCAGGATTGCTCATGGATGCAATAGAAAAATCAATAATATAAGATCTTATCCTTCTATCCGTTTTGTAAAAAAACAATGATGAAAAGTACAGTTGCTATTTTCTTTTTGATGCTTACATTTTTGTCGGCTTCATATGCCCAACAAGAGAGTCATTACCTGGAGATAGTAAAAACTGAAAGCCAGTTAAGTGTACTTTTTAATCAATTGTATGATATGGATAATCAAATAGATAAGGATAAACTGTATGTGCTTATCGACTCCTTATTTATGTATGGCTTAGAACAAGCAGGTTCATTTGACTACAGTTGGAGCAAATTGGACATGATCGGAAAACTGAAGTCTGATGATGGCATAGTAAAGGTATATTCCTGGTTATATATGAAAACCAGGGATGAGTATAAGTATACCTGCTATATGCAGGTTCGAAATAGGAAAGGTAAAGCAGATATATTTAAACTGTCTCCAGGGAATGAAGTAAATATAGAGCATGAAGATTATCGTCAGAAACTTGATGATTGGCATGCTAAAATCTATTACCAGGTCATTACTTCGAAATATATGAGAAAGACATTCTATACCTTGCTTGGAGCAGACTTCAATACTGCTATTTCATCTATTAAGACGATTGAAGTAATGGCCATTCAGAGAGGAAAACCTGTATTCAGAGGGGACCAGTTTTTTCAGGGGGGAGAAGTCAAGAACAGACTGGTCTTTGAATATTCATCAGAAATAACGATGTCCCTGCGATATAACCCACAACTGGGCCAAATAGTCTTTGATCATTTAACTCCATTACATCCACTATACGTTGGTAGCTATCAGTTTTATGGTCCGGATGGCTCATATGACGGATTAAATTTTATTGAAGGTATCTGGGTTTACGAAGAGGATGTGGATGCCCGGAATATGAGTTTCTGATCTGTCAAAATCTCCAATTTTTCTTTCACTTTCTGACTTAATGTCAGTTACTCACAATTGGCATATTCTTTGACTGTATCCCACAAACAAAGTATAATTATAAAATCGAATATAATGCAGAAAGGTAAAATCAATGTTACAACGGAAAATATTTTCCCGATAATTAAGAAATTTCTCTATTCAGATCATGAAATTTTCCTGCGTGAACTTATTTCTAATGCTGTTGATGCGACTCAAAAATTAAAAACACTTGCTTCAGTTGGAGATTTTAAAGGGGAACTGGGAGATTTGACAGTTAGGGTGAAAGTAGATAAGAAGAAGAAAACTATAACTGTGTCTGATGCAGGAATAGGAATGAATGCTGACGAGATTGAGAAGTATATCAATCAAATCGCTTTTTCCAGCGCAGAAGAGTTTATGGAGAAGTATAAGAAAGATACCAATGCAATTATTGGACACTTTGGACTTGGCTTTTATTCATCCTTTATGGTCTCCGATAGTGTTGAGATAGCTACTAAGTCATGGAAAGAGGAAAAAAAGGCCATTAAATGGTCATGCGATGGTAGTCCTGAGTTTATCCTGGAAGAGGTAGAAAAGGAACAGCGTGGTACTGATATCATTCTTCATATTGATAAAGATTCATCAGAATTTTTGGAGGAAGCCAGGTTAAATGCACTGTTGAGTAAGTATTGCAGTTTCTTACCTGTTGAGATTGCTTTTGGTAAAGAGAAAGACTGGAAGGATGGCAAGGAGGTAGAGACAGATAAGGATAATATTATCAACGATACCAAGCCAATTTGGACCAAAGCTCCGTCAGAAGTGAAAGATGAGGAGTATGCTGATTTCTACAGGAAATTGTATCCTATGGCAGAGGAGCCCTTATTCAATATTCACCTTAATGTTGATTATCCCTTTAACCTGACAGGTATACTTTATTTTCCTAAAATTTCAAATAATGTTGAAGTTCAAAAAAACAAGATTCAGCTATACAGCAACCAGGTATTTATTACTGACTCAGTGGAGGAGATTGTACCTGAATTCCTGACATTGCTGCATGGAGTACTAGATTCTCCAGATATTCCCCTGAACGTGTCAAGGAGCTATCTTCAAAGTGATGCTAACGTTAAGAAGATTTCTTCTCACATTACAAAAAAAGTGGCAGACAGATTAGAAGAGATTTTCAAGAATGACAGGGAGCAATTTGAAAGTAAGTGGGATGATCTCAGGTTATTCATTGTTTATGGAATGATCTCTGAAGAGAAATTCTATGATCGTGCTGTAAAGTTTGCGCTGCTGAAAAATGCAGATGGAAAGTACTTTACTTTTGAAGAATATGAAACATTGATAAAGACCGAGCAGACGGATAAAGATAAAAATCTTGTTTATCTCTATGCTACGGATAAGGACAAGCAGTTTTCTTATATTGAGGCAGCTCAGGCAAAAGGATATGATGTACTTCTTTTCGACGGACAATTGGATACACATTTTGTTAATCATATTGAAACGAAGTTTGAGAATTCAAAATTTGCACGAGTTGACTCTGATATTGTTGAAAAACTTATCTCCAAAGAAGATTCCCGAGAGAATAAATTGTCTTCACAGCAAAAATCTGACCTCATCCCGGTATTTCAATCTCAGCTTAACAATAGCGAGAGTTTTATTGTAAGTTTTGAAGCTATGGGAGAAACCTCTCAGCCGGTAATCATTACCCAGAGCGAGTTCATGAGGAGGATGAAAGATATGTCTGAAATGGGAGGTGGAGCTGCATTCTATGGCAACTTGCCTGATTCGTATAATTTGATCGTTAATTCAGATCATTCACTTATTGCTAAAATTCTGGAGAAAACAGAAGCCAAGTTAGGAAAAGATGTTGTGAAAATACGTGAAGATAAGAGTGCTCTTAGCGATGAGCGGACAGCTCTGGAGAAAGCTAAAGAAGGCAAGAAAGAGGAAGAGATAGTCCAGGCTGATAAGGATAAGTTGGAAGAGCTTATTAACAAGATTACGGATCTGGATAATCAGAGAATTGAAAAGCTGAAAAAATACGGTGCCGGCAACAAGGTTGTGAAGCAATTGGTTGACCTGGCTCTTTTAGCTAATAATATGCTTCAGGGCGAAGAACTTGCCAAATTTGTGAAACGAAGTGTGGATCTCATCAAGTAGTACACTTACCTCATAAATATATCCTGCACCTCCTTTTTCAGGAAACTTATTGTTTGCTGGGAAGGAGGTGTTTTTAATTCCATTACTTTCTCTAAAACGATTTTCCCGAGCGTGCTTCCACTGGCTTCTTCTTTTAATTCTCCAGCACTTTCATTGATCAGTTTCATGATTTGATTTTTTGCATTTTGTACTTTCTCCCATGCCTCAGTGCTGACATAGGTTTGCTGTGCGAGATTGTGTTCATATTCTTGACGAATAGTAATCAATAATTCAGACTGAAGCTGGGCCGATGTCATTCCATTTCTGTTTAATCTTAACAATATCGATTCAGGTGCTATTCTTTCCAGGAATAGAATGATGCGCTCATAGGCCTGCAATCTAACAGGCAGAATGTCGTCTTTAAGTTGCATGTTGAATTCATGATTTCTACGTGCTTCTTCATTCCGGCTCCAGGTTTTTAAGAAGTAAAAAACAGTAATAAAAATGATCAATGAAGGGACTGTATATTTTAGAATTTCAAGCAAAACATCCATGTTAATTATTTTTTATTACTATGTATATACAATATTAACGAAATTATAATTAAAACTGTATTTTTGCGTTGTTAAACACGATTTACATATTCATTTAAAACAGACTGTTATGGAAAAATTATCAGCCAGAATTAAGGCACTCTCTCCTTCTGCAACGATTGCTATGAATCAGAAGGGCAGGGACTTGAAAGAGAAGGGCGTTGATGTGATAAATCTTAGCGTAGGCGAACCTGATTTCAATACTCCGGATCATATTAAGGAGGCTGCTAAAAAAGCTGTTGATGATAATTTTTCTTTCTATGCTCCAGTTCCTGGATACCCTGTATTGAGACAGGCAATTGTTGATAAATTGAAAAATGAAAACAATCTTGATTTTGCACCTACACAGGTTGTGGTAAGCACTGGAGCAAAACATGCGCTTGCAAACGTTATTGAATGCCTGGTTGAGAAGGGAGAAGAGGTAATTATTCCTGCACCTTACTGGGTAAGCTATGCTGAGCAGGTAAAAATTGCTGAAGGAGTAAATGTAATCATTGAAACAACAGTTGAGGATGAATTTAAGATGACGCCTGAGCAATTACGTGCTGCGATAACGCCCAAGACCAGGGCACTTCTATTGTGTTCTCCATCTAATCCCACCGGAAGTGTATATTCAAAGGAGGAGCTGAAAGCTATTGCAGATGTGCTTGCAGAGTATGATGATATTTTTGTTATTGCAGATGAAATTTATGAGCACATCAATTTTGTTGGTGGTCATGAAAGCATTGCACAATTTGAAAATATAAGGGATAGAGTAATCATCATAAATGGTGTTTCTAAAGCATATGCAATGACCGGTTATCGAATTGGTTACATGGCCGGACCAGAGTGGTTGGCTAAAGCATGTACCAAGCTACAGGGACAAGTTACATCAGGAGCGACATCTATAGCTATGATGGCCGCCCTGGCTGCAATGACTGGCGATCAATCCTGTTTAGGAGAGATGAGTAAGGCCTTCCTGAGACGGAGAGATCTTGTACTGGGTCACCTGAATCAGATCGATGGAGTTAAGTGTACTACTCCCGGGGGAGCGTTCTACGTATTTCCGGATATGAGTTCCTATTTTGGCAAATCTGCAGGCGACAGGAAAATTAACGATTCCATGGATATGTGTATTTATTTGCTAGAGGTTGGACATATTGCTACTGTTCCGGGATCTGCCTTCGGAGCTGAAGGTTGTGTAAGAATCTCTTATGCTAACTCTGATGAGAACCTGGAAAAAGCAATGGATAGATTAAAGAATGCACTTGCGTCTCTCTCTTAAATAAGAAAAGAAAAATAATGAGGCAGGTATCTTTCAGGTACCTGCCTTTTTTATACTGATCGATTGATGTATGTACTGTAATCTTTTAGTATCGGAGTATAATCCTGCTGAAAATGCACACTGTCAACCATAAAATCTGCACTGGAGCGGTTACAGGCCGTAGGTACATTATAGAGAACAGTGATTCTTAACAATGCCTTAACATCCACATCATGGGCCTGGGGCTGCATCGGGTCCCAGAAGAAAATCATAATATCAATTTTTCCTTCAGAGACCAATGCTCCGATTTGCTGGTCTCCTCCAAGAGGCCCTGACTTGAGTTTGGTAATTGACAAGGGCATGCTTGTTTTTGATTTTAATGCTGCTTCCACAACATTTCCGGTTGTGCCAGTGCAAACTAGCTCATGGTGGTGCAATTTTGACCAGTTGTATTCAACCCAGGTTTTCAGATCCTCTTTCCTGTTATCATGTGCCACAAGGGCTATTCTTTTAATTGTATTCATATTCTATATTGAAAGAACTGTTTGTGTATATTTAATAAAAATTTAAAGCAAAAATAGAGCATATTGAACAATTCTCTTTATGCTTCGTATTATTAATAGTATTTTTAATCATTAAATTAATGTTATGCTTGAAAGAAAAAGATCGAGATTCGGTGGAAAATATTTCTGGATTTCTATGCTGGTTGTTTTCCTGGGTTTAATGATAACGGTTGTGGTAGTCTTCCAAAACTACCAAAACGTATTCGTATCTAACGTTGAATTAAATAGTGACTATAAGATATTCTATGTTCCAACGGGAAGTACCTATGAGGAAGTGAAGGATAAGCTAGGGGTGGAGAATTTCCTGATAGATAAAAAGTCTTTTGACTGGGTTGCGGAAAAGAAAGAGTATTCAATCTCAGTAAAGCCGGGTAGATATAAAATCACCAACGGTATGAGTAACAACGAATTGATTAATATGCTTCGTGCAGGAAACCAGGATCCGGTTATGCTGGTGTTTAACAATGTAAGATCTTTTGCTGATTTGGCCGGAAAAGTTTCAAAATACATTGAGCCGGATTCTCTTGAGCTGCTGGCACATTTTACTGACAGCCAGTTACCGGAAAAGTATGGTTTCAAAACGGAATCATTTATAGGCATGTTTGTTCCTGAGACATATGAGTTCTTCTGGTCATCAAGTCCTACGGATTTTACAAACAGGATGTCTCGTGAATATGAAACTTTCTGGGAGAAAAGAGACAAAAAACTGAACCGTTTGGAGATGACCCGAGAAGAGATATCCACACTGGCATCAATTGTAGATGAGGAGACAATACATGATGATGAAAATGAAATAGTAGCAGGCCTGTACATGAACCGTTTGGAAAAGGGTATGCCTCTGCAGGCAGATCCTACCTTGAAATTTGCCATGGGAGATTTTACAATAAAACGGATATTGAATGAAGACAAGCAGATTGACTCTCCTTATAACACTTATAAGTTTAAAGGATTGCCGCCAGGTCCAATTACTATTCCTTCAGTCTCTGCACTTGATGCTGTATTGAATTATGAAAAACACAATTACATATTTATGTGTGCCAAATCTGATTTTAGCGGCTATCACTCATTTGCACGAAATCTGAAACAACATAATAAGAATGCAGCTGACTATCAAAAGGCATTGAACCAGAAGGGAATTTATAGGTGAGGCAATGAGTCAATGACTCTTACTTCGCGTTCCAGGTTGATGTTGAATTTATCTGATACTGATGCTGCTATCTTTTCAGAGAATTGGTATATCTCCTCTCCGGAGGCAGCGCCATAATTTACGAGGACGAGAGCCTGTTTAGGCCAGCATCCAACATCGCCTTCCCTGTGTCCTTTCCATCCGCATTGATCGATAAGCCATGCTGCCGGTATTTTCACACGATTGCCTTCAGCAGGATAATGGGGTATTGAATCATTTTCCATTTTAAGATCTTCAAATAGTGATTTCTTGATTACAGGATTTTTAAAGAAGCTACCTCCGTTGCCATACTTCTCAGGATCGGGTAATTTTTGCTGCCGAATCTCAATAATTGTATCCCTGAGTGCGGCGAGGTTTTGTTTGGGCTTTTCTTCGAAATATTCCTTAACCTTTCCATAATCGAGGAGCAGATCAGCAGATTTCTTCAATTTAAATACAGTTGAAGTAACAATGAATCGTTTGGATTCACCATGCTTGAATATACTATCCCGATATCCAAATTCACAAGCAGAATTAGATAACATCGTTAGCTCACCGTTTTGGGTATCAAAAACTTCAACATATTCGACAATATCCTTGACTTCCCTTCCGTAAGCACCTATATTCTGTACAGGAGCTGAACCTACTGTTCCAGGTATTAGTGACAAATTCTCAGGGCCATACCAGAGATTTTCCACACATACCGAAACAAAATTATCCCAATTTTCCCCGGCACCGACACGTACAAGAATCTCTGTCTGTGATTCATCAATCTTCTGTATCCCTTTTATCAATGGGTGTATGACAAGGCCCTTAAAGTTACTTTTGAAAAGTAAGTTGCTTCCCTCGCCAATAACAAGAAATTCCAGGTCACGCTGCTGGCAATAGTCCATCAATTCCCTTAATTCATTGATGTCTGATGGTTCAGAGAAATAACTGGCAGTACTTTCAACGCGAAAGGTATTGTATGAAAGAAGTGAGTGATCAGTGTGGACTTGTCTCATTTGATGGATTTGCCAACAAAGATAATGAAGATCAAACAATATTTTTAACTTCGTCAATGTTTGATTTATACAGGTGAAAAAAATTACAATATCCGTTATTAACGATCTGGTGACTGATCAACGTGTTCAGAGAATGATCAGTACCCTCCAGAAGGAGGAGGTTGAGATAATTCTGCTTGGAAGGAAATTACCAAACAGTCTTCCTATGCCTGAGACCAGTTATGCTTACAAACGAATGAGTATGTTATTTAAGAAGGGACCTTTGTTTTATGCTTTCTTCAATTTTCGCTTATTTTTTCTTTTACTCTTTGGAAAACGACAAGATCTCTTTATCAGCAATGACCTGGATACACTGCTGGCAAATTACCTGGTCAGCAAAATAAGAAAGATTCCCCTTTTGTACGATAGCCATGAGTATTTTACTGAAGTGCCTGAGCTTACAGATCGGCCGGGCACAAAAAAGATATGGGAACGGATTGAGAGATGGATTTTACCAAATATCAAACACGCCATAACAGTTAGTGACTCCATTGCCTTAGCATACCGGGAAAAATATGGAACTCAGTTTTTAGTAATAAGAAATGTTTCCAGGGACAGGACACGGGAAGATGATCCCACATTTCACGATTTATATAATTCACGCTATAAGATTATATACCAGGGTGCATTGAATATTGGACGTGGATTAGAAATGTTGATTAGTGCTATGCAATGGATTCCGGATACGATCTTGCTGATTGCCGGAGATGGAGACATCCGGTTTGAGCTTCAGCAATTGGTTAAACAATTGAAAATTACAGATAAGGTAGTTTTCCCAGGGAAAATAGCGCCTGCAATGCTACATAAAATAACTTCTCAATGTGATCTCGGGTTTTCTCTTGAGGAGGACCTGGGTCTGAATTACAGGATGGCTCTTCCCAATAAAATATTTGATTATATACAGGCACGCATTCCGGTGATGTGTTCAGATTTGCCTGAAATGGGGGCTTTGATTAATTATTACAAGATTGGGGAGATAGTCAGGTCACGTGACCCCTCAGATCTTGCTTCACAGATTCATGCAGTTTTAAAAAATGATGCTATTCGAAAAAGCTGGGGATTGAACCTGGATGTAGCTGCAGAAGAATTGTGCTGGGAGAAAGAGGAACTTAAGTTTTCCGGTTTATTAGAGAATATATGGAAAGAGAGAAAGTAGATTATCTTTAAAGGCTTGATTAGAAAAGAAATGAAACGAATTATATCATTTACGCTAATATTGATAGCATCCGGGCTTGCCATTCTATCTGCACAGGTTGATTTTGTAAAAGTGAGTAGCAGTGAGAAAATGGATGAAGTATGGGAAAAAGCTGCGGATGAGAATTTGAATGTTTTTGTTGATGTATATGCTACCTGGTGTGGTCCCTGTAAATGGTTGGATGCAAATGTATTTTCCCTGGAAGAAGCTGGCAACTATTTAAGCAAAAGCTTTATAAGTGTAAAGATTGATGGTGATTCTGATTTTGGTTCAGGATTTGCCAGGAAAAATGGTCTACAGGTATATCCCTCGCTATTTGTATTCAACTCTGAGAAAAAGTTGATGAATATACTGGTTGGTGCTCAGCCATGGGAACAGTTAGAGCCAGCTCTGCAAAATACTATTGATTTCTTTCCAGTGTTAGAGTTGTACCAGAGCAAATATGATTCTGAATTACTTTCCAGGAATGATTATCCCGCGTATGTTGCGGCACTGAGGAAATTGAAAAAAGATGACCTGGCTAAATCTGTTGTAGGTTACTACAGGGATGCCTATATAGAAGAGAATAAACTTACGGGCAAGGATATAAATGTAATCGCATTTTATGTTGAGCCGGGAACAGGTGAGTGGGAAATGCTTACGAAAGACATTAAGAAACTTAGGAATTCGCTGGGAAACAATTTATCTGAGTTTATTGAGCAGGCGCTGGAAAAATCAATAATGGCTTCTGTTGAGGAGTATAATTATGAAATTGCTGAAAAGTTCAATAAAATTTTACCGTTTCTGGCAAAAGGGACGGAACTGGATATTGAAGAAATGGAAACAAGGTCACACATCTATTATTATCATTACAGTTCTGATTTTGATTCTTTGATCGGATATATTGACAGTGTTTATGCAGGGCCTAAAAAGGGAGATCATGGATGGCTGTTTAAGGCAGCTGCGGATGCCGTATTTCTGGATGCACGAAATCGGCAGATGACAATGAAAGGTATTGAATGGTTTACAAGCTGTATAGGGGAGAAGGAAACTTATGATTACTACTTCCACCTTGGGCTGAGCCAGTATTTTTCCGAAATGGTTGATGAGTCACTGGTATCATTCAAAAAGGCGAAAGAATTTGCCAGTGATGATGAAGAGAGAGAAAATATAATTGGTGTAATTAAGGAAGTGGAATCGATGCAATGACCTTTACACTTTTGCTAATCCCATAAGCTCATCTGACTCATAAACAAGGTTTGGTTTATCCAGATTCAGGATTTCAATCATTGCAGATGCAACTTTCCGTGTGCTTATCCCTTTATATTTTTCCAGTTTCCCAACCATCGCCCAGCTTACTAGTGAATTGACCACTTTCCCGGCATCTTCGCTTATTCTGAATTCATCCCTTTTGCTTAGAAGTAAGGAAGGACGCACGAAACTTAGCTTTTTAAAGTCAAATTGAATGACCTGGTTCTCCATCTCGGTTTTTACATCAAGATAAAATCCACGTCCGGGTTTTCCGGCTCCAATGGAACTGATTGCAATAAAATTGGGGACTCCGTTTGAAGAGGCAATTTCGGCAAGTTGAACTGGTATTTCCAGATCTACTTTCTTAAAGTTTTCTTTGCTTCCGGCTTTTTTGCTTGTTGTTCCAATGCAGCAGAACAAATCATGACCATTAATCTGTTCATGAAATTTTGCCAGGTCGGTTAAGGTGTCAAGAATTACTTCAAGCTTCGGATGTTCAATTTCTAAAACGCGTCTCGAGAATACTAATATTTTCTCATAGCGAGCATCGTTCAATAATAAGTGAACCAGCTCTTTCCCAACCGCGCCGGTTGGTCCGAATACAAGGGCGATTTTACCAATTTGTTGCATGATAAATAATATTTTTACAAATCAAGAAGTAATGATTCTGCACTACCCGAGCCAAATAACATCGTTGAAGGATCTTCAATATACTCCTTGACAGTTTTAAGAAACCCAACAGAGTCTCTGCCATCTATAACACGATGGTCATAACTGAGAGCAAGATACATCATAGGTCTTATTTCCACCTTACCATTTACGGCGACAGGACGTTCGATAATATTATGCATTCCCAGAATTGCGGATTGTGGAGGGTTGAGAATAGGCGTGCTTAACATTGAACCAAAAACGCCTCCGTTGGTGATAGTAAATGTCCCTCCACTCATATCATCCATAGAAATTCTGTTTTTCCTGGCTTTTCCTGCCAATTCCAGAATCTCTTTTTCAATCTCTGCCATGCTCATCGCTTCTGTATTCCTTAATATTGGAACCATAAGTCCCTTGCCTGTTGTAACAGCTATCCCGATATCGCAATATGCCGGACTAACCAGAGTATCACCATCAAGGTATGAGTTTACAGTAGGATATTGCTTGAGTGCCTCAGTAACTGCTTTGGTAAAGAATGACATGAAGCCAAGCTTAAGTCCATGCTTTTCCACGAATTTTTCCTGGTATTTCTTGCGGAGCGCCATGATTGCACTCATGTCAACTTCATTGAATGTGGTAAGCATGGCAGTTTCATTCTTCACAGCCACCAGTCGTTCACTGATCTTTTTCCTAAGCTGACTCAACTTTGTCCGGTCCTCTTCACGGCTTATCTTTTCATTCACGAAATTCGTTACAGAACCTTTCTTCAATACTGCGTCAACATCTGATGCATTAATTTTCCGAAGCCCATCAATAATATCATTGACATCCAATCCTTCTTGTTCCATCATTTTTCTGGCAACGGGAGTCACTTTTATACCTGCTGTTTCCTCTTTGGCAGGCTCTGCTTGACTTTTTTCCTCTGCGACACTCTTTTCAGTTGGTTTTGAAGTAGTTTTCGATGCATCGGGTTTTACAGATGTATCAATCTTACACACGACAGATCCTACTTGAACGGTATCACCAACTTCGGCCAACAATTCAACTTTGCCGCCATCCTCTGCAATGAGTGGCAACGTTGCTTTCTCTGATTCAATTTCGCCAATTTCCTGGTCTTTTGTTACGATGTCTCCATTCTCAACAAACCAGTTTGCAATTTCGACTTCGCTTATTGATTCACCGGGACTGGGTATTTTCAATTCAAGCATCATGGGGATTTATTTTAAATGTATTTTGTCCTTATCAAAGTAATAGTGTTGTTTCAGGATTTCTTTACGTGAACCACCGATCATACATTGCAAACCACAATATTTATTCTGTAATTCACAAGTGCACTCCCTGAAAACTTTATCAATTATTTCATTCTGACTCAATTCGTGCAGCTTACTTAGACCCGTTGCAGGGCTACCAGAAGCTTGACGCATTACCGGGATGATATCATATGATTTCATCTGGTTTTGTATATAGTACCATGCTCCCATATTCTCTGGTTCTTCTTGTACCCACAGGTTTAACATACTGTTGGAATACTTTCGGATAATTTCTTTCACCATCTCAGAAGGGAAAGGATGCAACTGCTCAATTCTTATAAGCGCAATATCTTTGGCCTCCAATTCTTCTTTTCTTTTCAGGAGATCGTAGTATATTTTACCGCTACAAAATACTATTCTTCTCACTTCCTTGCGCTCTGTATCCAGGTCGTCAATTAGGGGGAGAAATCCTCCTGACTCAAATTCCAGAAGACTGGAAACACACTTTGGATGTCTGAGCAGACTCTTTGGAGTAAACATAACTAAAGGCACCCTGGAATCCTTTTTCATATGCCTTCTGAGCAAGTGAAACAAGTTTGCTGGTGTCGTTGCATTTACTATATGCATGTTATTACGTGCAGCAACTGACAGAAATCTCTCAACACGGGCACTGGAGTGTTCAGGTCCCTGTCCTTCAAATCCATGCGGAAGATAGAGAACAAGTCCATTCATTAATCCCCATTTTTCTTCCGCGCTGCTAATATATTGATCGACAATCACCTGGGCTACATTGAAGAAATCACCAAATTGAGCTTCCCAGATGGTTAGTCCATTTGGATGAGCCATGGCATATCCGTATTCAAATCCCAGAACCCCGTATTCATTGAGGGGGGAGTTGTATATATTGAAAGGAGCCTGATCATCAGTCAAGTGATGTAAGGGAATATAGTTTTCGTTTGTATCTTCAATGACCAATCCGGCATGACGGTGCGAAAAGGTGCCACGCATACTATCCTGTCCACTGATTCTTACCGAATGACCTTCGAGCAAAAGTGATCCATAAGCAAGGAGCTCTCCCAGGGCCCAGTCAAGCCGGTTTTCTTCAATCATCTTCTGACGTTCTTCAAATAGCTTATGCGTTTTCTTTATGAAGGATTTATCAGTTGGCAGGGAATTGATTTTATTTCCAATTTCAATCAACTTCTCTTTTGAAACTCCCGTTGGTACCTCATCTGTAAAATCTTCATCCTTAGCATATTTATATCCTTTCCACTCTTCTTTCAGGAATTGCGGGATAAGTACCTTCGTTAGTTTTCTGGATGATTCCAGTGAATCTTCCATCTCCTCATCGTATACTGATTCTGCAAGGCGTAACTCATCTTCTGTACAAATATTTTCATCCAGGAGCTTTTTACTGTAGATATCTCTGGGATTAGGGTGCTTGGAAATCTCTTTATATAGCATAGGTTGTGTAAACCTGGGTTCATCACCTTCGTTGTGACCGTATTTCCTGTAGGCAAGGATATCAATAAATACATCGGTATGAAATGCCTGCCTGAAATCGACAGCTAATTTCATCACATGAACAAGTGCTTCAGCATCATCACCATTCACATGAAAAATAGGAGCTTTAATTACTTTGCCAACATCAGTACAATATGTACTTGACCGTGCATCGAGATAATTGGTAGTGAAACCAATTTGGTTATTGATAACCAAATGTATGGTGCCTCCTGTTTTATACCCGTTCAACTGCGACATCTGAACCACCTCATATACTACTCCCTGCCCGGCAATAGCCGCATCACCATGAATAACAACAGGGATAAGCTTTTTAAAATCTCCATCATATTGGTGTTCAATGATTGACCTGGATATCCCTTCAATTACCGGTGTTGAGGACTCTAGGTGAGAGGGATTTGGAGTAAGGTGAAGCTTAACTTGTTTCCCTGAATCTGTTGTTATGGTGTTTCCATATCCCAGGTGGTATTTAACATCACCAAGAGCGATACGGTCTTCATATATTTCCCCTTCAAATTCTTTAAAAATATGTTTGGCGGGTTTATGTATTACATTCGCAAGGACATTTAACCGGCCTCTGTGAGCCATGGCAATTGTGACCTCACTTACTCCTGATTCAGCGCCATAATCAATTAATTTGTTAAGCGCCGGAATAAGAATCTCAGCTCCTTCAATTGAAAAGCGTTTTTGTCCTACAAATTTTTTATGAATGAATTTCTCAAAACCAACAGCTCTTTTCAGATGGTGATAGATCAATTTCTTTTCATCATTTGTGAATATGGTTTTGTTCCGACTGCTTTCAATTCTGTTCTTGAGCCATTTAGTTTTTTCCGGGCTCCTGATAAACATATACTCTGATCCAATATCAGCACAATACGTTTCTTCAAGGTATTTCACTATTTCTGATAACTTCGCTTTCCCGATTCCAATCTCTTTCCCGGCATGAAATTCCTGGTCCTTATCCTCTTCAGCTAAATCATAGTTTTCCAGGTCAAGGGTTGGAAAATATTTCCTTCTTGATCTTACAGGGTTTGTAGTTGTGAAAAGATGTCCCCTCTTTCTATAGGCATTAATGAGATTTACTACCTTAAATTCTTTATCAAATGCCTCAGAAAATTCTCCATCAAATTGTGTGCGGGAAAATTCGAATCCTTCAAAAAAGCGTTGCCAGCTTGGTTCTAGAGAAGCCGGATCTTTAAGGTATTGCTGATAAAGCTGCTCAATGGCAGAAAGATCCATATTACCAACATAAGAGAATTTGTCCATAGCTGTCAGGGTTATCAATTTTATACCAAACCAAAGTTATTGGTTTTTTGAAGAGTACAATATTTTTTTAGTGTTATGATTGCTCTTTATATTATAGGTTTTTAAACATTTATCTATAGGGTTTTGTTTAATAAAAAATTTTTAATATCGCTTTTTTTAAATGTATCTTGTACATCTTTAAAAAATAAAACTACAGAAAGAAATCTTAAATATCTACTCTAATAATCATCATAAAATCATAACCTTAAGTATGAAAATTGGAATTTTAAAAGAACCCGCAGGTGAGAATCGCGTTGCCATGTTACCAGATGGAGCCAAAGCACTTGCAGGATTAAAAGTTTCTGTACTGGTTGAAAAGGATGCCGGTAGTGGTGCATCAGTGCCTGATAAGCTGTATGAGGAGGTTGATGCCTCTATTATGTCCAGGGCTGAAGTCATTAAACAAGCTGATATTTTATTAATGATCAATGATCCTGGTGAATCAGAGATTAAAAAATTCAGGAAGGGACAAGTGGTTGTTGCTGCTATGAACCCCCTCGGTAAGCATGATTCAGTTAAGACATTCAGGGATGCAGAAGTTTCCATGTTTAGCTTAGATGTAATACCCAGGACAACCAGGGCTCAAGCTATGGATATTCTCTCTTCGCAAGCCACGGTATCGGGATACAAAGCAGTGCTAGATGCCGCCGGTCGTTTACCGGGATTCTTACCTATGTTTATGTCGGCTGCGGGTACTATCAAACCATCTAAGGTTTTGATTCTTGGAGCTGGGGTGGCTGGTTTGCAGGCTGTTGCAACTGCCCGTAAATTGGGAGCAATAGTTGAAGTGTTTGATGTAAGGTCTGCTGTTAAGGAAGAAGTACAAAGTTTAGGTGGGAAGTTTATAGAAGTTGAAGGAGCTACAGACGATGCGGCAGCCGGAGGATATGCAGTTGAACAAACAGAAGAATTCAAAGAGCGTCAGCGTCAGATGATACATGAGCATTGTGCTAAAGCAGACATAATAATCTGTACGGCTCAGATACCAGGAAGAAAAGCACCTCTTTTAGTTACCAAAGCATCAGTTGAAGCAATGAATCCGGGATCTGTAATTATTGATTTGGCAGCTTCAACCGGAGGCAATTGCGAACTCACAAAAAATGCTGAAGTAATTATTGAGCATGGTGTTACAATAGTTGGAGAGTCAAATTATCCATCAGGTATGCCAAGGGATGCCAGTCAGATGTTCGGAAAAAATATGATCAACTTCCTGAAACTAATTATTGGTGAGGAAGGAGAATTGAATCTCAATTGGGAGGATGATTTGGTGTCAGGAACACTGGTAACTCACGAGAAAGAGATTCGTCATGAGAGAGTTAAAGAATTTATGAATCTGTAAATCAGAATATTATGGATGCAATATTAGAATTTTTCTATTCAAATAAAGAAGCGATATTTATTATAGCGCTTACAATTTTCCTCGGTTTAGAGGTGATTTCTAACGTACCGTCTGTGTTGCATACACCGCTTATGTCTGGTGCAAATGCAATTAGCGGTGTAATTATTATTGGAGGTATTATTCTTGTGGGACATGCAGATCTTGAGAACCTGAAAGAGGGCTCCAATCTTCTTAATCTCATTTTGGGAATTTTTGCCTTATTCTTCGGCACGCTGAATGTTGTAGGAGGATTTGTTGTGACAGACAGAATGTTAGAAATGTTTTCAAAGAAAAAAAGGTAACTCTGAACCATTATGGAAACAACGATAAATAATATAGAATTACTGAACGGAGATATAATTCTGGAATTTAGCTATCTCCTTGCGGCTATCTTTTTCGTGGTAGGTTTGAAATTGTTAAGTCATCCTCATACTGCAAGAAAGGGAAACCTTTGGGCAGCGGGAGGAATGTTGCTTGCCATGATAACCACTATCTTCTTATATCGGGGCGGTGCTGATAACTCAACAATTAAGCCCGTAAACCTGCTTATAATTTTTATAGCCATTGCTATTGGTTCTGTTGTTGGGGCTCTTATTGCCCGGAGAATCAAGATGACTGCTATGCCTCAGTTGGTATCGCTGTTTAATGCCAGTGGGGGTGCCGCGTCGGCCCTGGTTGCTCTTATTGAGTTTTCAAATCCGGATAATAGTTCAGCACTTGTAACCTTACTTGGACTTGCCATCGGTAGTATTGCTTTCAGCGGAAGTATGATTGCTTTTGGTAAGCTGGATGGAAAAATTAAAGATATTTTTACCAAATGGCTGACATACATCAACTTGCTATTTTTGGCAGCAGTTATATTCCTTGTAGTCTTTATTATGTTCACCGGTTTACCGGTCGAGACTAAACAGATACTTGTTTATGCCTTGCTAGCTATGTCACTGATTTATGGTGTCTCTTTTGTGATGCCTATTGGTGGTGCTGATATGCCTGTTGTAATTTCACTGCTAAACAGCTTAACGGGTATTGCAGCAGCAATGGCTGGTTTTATTTATCAAAATCAGGCGATGATTCTTGGTGGCATCTTTGTTGGTGCTGCAGGTATGATTCTGACCCTGTTGATGTGTAAAGCAATGAACAGGTCGCTTATAAATGTAATTATTGGAGCATTTGGTGGTGGTGGAGCAGGTATTGACAGGGAAGCAGGAGTCGTAAAAGAAATTTCACTTTCTGATGCAGCTGTATTGCTCAGCTATTCAAGCAAGGTTGTTATTGTACCAGGATATGGTTTAGCAGTTGCCCAGGCACAGCATGCGTGCAACGAGATGGTGAAGCTTTTGGAAGACAAGGGTGTGGAGGTGAAATTTGCTATTCACCCGGTAGCAGGCCGTATGCCAGGACATATGAATGTTTTACTCGCTGAAGCAGATGTGCCTTATGAGCAGTTGATAGAGATGGATGATATTAATCCGGATATGCCAAACACTGATGTAGTGGTTGTCATTGGAGCAAATGATGTGGTCAATCCGGCTGCACTCGATGATCCTTCGAGCCCAATTTATGGCATGCCAATCATTAAAACACATGAAGCGAAAAATGTGATCGTTATGAAACGTGGAATGGGTAAAGGATATGCCGCTATTGAGAATTTTCTATTCTTTGAGGATAAGACGAGGATGTTGTTTGGAAACGCAAAGGATTCTCTTCAGAAACTTGTTGGGGAGATTAAGAATTTGTAATCATTATAAATAGGATTTAATAGGGAGGTGAATCTTTGGATTTACCTCCCTTTTTCTTTTTTTTTTCAACATTAATATACTTTTCCCCTTATGTTGATCAAATAAAATGCCATACTTACCTGTCAATTTCAAATATTCGTCAATTCAAAGCATATTAGATGCAGTTATTAACAGCTGATTTTAGTAATAGAGAAGGAAGTAACTGTTAAATGGTTATTTTTGAAACTAAATAGTCTATTCCTCGTAAACAGGGGAAAAGAGAAGATCGAAATCTCATTTTGCAACTTTATTTAAAGGTGCAACTGTGATTTTATTGGTCTTAAAATATTGATTGTAAAGGATGCGTCAATTAACCACTTATAAAAGAATGTTCTTAGGAACAGGTATTTCGTTTATGACGGCGAGGTGGTTAATGGTATTTTTACTTTTCTTTTTCAGCGTTTCAGCTTCCTATGGACAGACTACACACTTAATAAGTGATGCTGGTCCAATTACAAGCTGTTCAGCAACTCTATATGATACAGGTGGGGCTGGGAGTAACTACTCAGATGGTGAAGATGAAACAATAACCTTCACTTCAGCAACTGGTATAGCTATCGCTGCTGAAATTATAGCTGTTAACATACGAGGTGGTGACCACTTATATATATATGATGGGACCACTACTGACCCAGCAAATCTAATTGCGGATCTATCTGGTGGTGCAGGTTTAGCAACTTATACCTCCTCAGGTACGAGTATGACTTTTAATTTTACTTCAAATGCAACGACTAATCGAGCTGGATTTGAAATATCTATAAGTTGTACACCTATAGTTCTAAAATACACAATTGATGATGTTGGTCCAATTACAAGCTGTTCAGCAACTCTATATGATACAGGTGGGGCTGGGAGTAACTACTCAGATGGTGAAGATGAAACAATAACCTTCACTTCAGCAACTGGTATAGCTATCGCTGCTGAAATTATAGCTGTTAACATACGAGGTGGTGACCACTTATATATATATGATGGGACCACTACTGACCCAGCAAATCTAATTGCGGATCTATCTGGTGGTGCAGGTTTAGCAACTTATACCTCCTCAGGTACGAGTATGACTTTTAATTTTACTTCAAATGCAACGACTAATCGAGCTGGATTTGAAATATCTATAAGTTGTACACCTATAGTTCTAAAATACACAATTGATGATGTTGGTCCAATTACAAGCTGCTCAGCCACTCTATATGACACAGGTGGAGATGCTGGTAACTATTCAGACGG
>Ga0307990_1000092_pt1 | contig 85290 bp, 65 predicted proteins | sample EllFjometagen129_FD_203168 | JGI IMG/M metagenome (GOLD analysis project Ga0307990, IMG submission 203168) | Marine microbial communities from Ellis Fjord, Antarctic Ocean - #129 | ecosystem: Environmental > Aquatic > Marine > Unclassified | place: Southern Ocean | collected 2014-10-08
CGGGCGCTTCGCGCCCGACTACCCTCCTCCCACAACTATAACGGAAGCGATGTCACCTCGAAGGAGCCTGCAGCCAGCCCCGACCCTTCGGGGACTGAGAGGTCTGTCGAAGAACATGCACTCCAGATTCTTGTAAAAAGTTGTCATTAGTACTGGAAAAACGCAGCACAGCAAGTTTTGGAGGGGGAAATCTATTTTATGCAACAACATGGATTTTGATAAAATTTAAATAACATATTGAAAAACAAGAGTCAGGTCAAGGGTTTTGAGTTTTGGGACCAAAATTAACTTGGCAGCTAACAAATCCACATCCTAAACTTCACCCGGTAAATTGTTTTATTTCTCCCCTCTCCCCTCTATCCTCTACCCTCTACCTTCTACCTTCTACCTTCTACCCTCTACCTTCTAACCTCTAACCTCTTTCCTCTACCCTCTTTCCTCTACAAATCATCAGCAATTCTGTGAATAACATCTATCAGCGATTCGCCCAAATTTTCGCAGCGCTCCGGCGACCAGCCATATACCGGATCGGGGAGGTTCGCGTTGTCTTTAAATGGCATTTCAATGGTTAATGATAAGCATTTAAATTTTTCGCCTATGGCTTTGGAGCAAATATTCAGGTTGGCAGTACCGGGATCATTTACCGGATAACCATGTTCTGTTTGGAAATCAGGACTGATCTCTACCCAGCTATTTTTAAACTTATCAAGCAGGAATTTTAGTTTTTCATCAAAGGAAGGAATACCCTCGATGGAGGAAATAAAATTGTAGGGAAGCCCCTCATCTGAATGAACATCGATGTTAAGGTCAACGCCCTTTTCCTCCATTTTCTTCATAATATGATAAACTTCCGGGGCAGTGTCCCGATTGGGATTTCCCCATTCGCGATTTAAGTTTTTGCCTGCAATATTAGTTCTTAGGTTTCCTGCAATAGCACCATCAGGATTGATAAACGGGACAATATAAAAAACGGCTTTGTTGAGTAATGTCCTCGAAACAGGATCGTCAATTTCGCAAAGTCGGCTAACAAAAGCTTCGATAAAAAACGATGCCTGGCTTTCGCCGGGATGCTGGCGTGCAATAACCCAAATCTTTTTTGCATCATCGTGTTCGTTACCGATAGTCAGGAAATCAATTTCACGACCCTCCACAGTTTGCCCGATACTCTCATAATTTACCAGCGGTGAAAACTGGATGTTGTGTATAAAACTAAGATGCCGCTCATAAGTGTATGGGGCGAAGTAGGCATAAAAAACCGCATTGTGTTCCGGTTGATGGTCTATCGTCATTACCTTGCCATCGAATTTTGTGGAAACCATGAACCAATCTTCCATATTGTATGATGCTCTTACCATATAATCATCGAATCCTTCCGGGTAGCTCGCTTTGCCCGCATTTAATATTTTCATTCTGAGGCTTGTGTTCTTTGCCCCGGTAACCCTGAAGTAAAACCATTGAAAATGATCGGCTTTATTGTCTTTCCTGATCTTTAGTTCGATGTTTTCAGGATATTTAGCATTAACAATTTCAATGTTGCCGCTGTCGAATTTTGATGTGATGTTTACCATAATATTTGTTTTTTACAAAACTGGGCTTTTTTCGACTGCCATTACTTTTGTTTGTATTTAAAAAGTCTTAAAACCTCCTTTATCCTCAATCGTTTTAATTAGTGTCGGTCTTTAAAGTAACATTTAGAAAAATATACGATTTCAGATTAACCCGCCTTGCCGCTTGATGTGGCTTCTGATCAGGCGAGGCAGGCGATTTTAGATATAAGATGTTGGTGATACTCAGCAAAATCTAAAATCTCAGATCGTTAATCGATATTCTTAAATCAAAAAAAGTCGACTTTATGGACGAGTACTAATTAAGGCTTGCTGAAAAACACAAAATTATATAATGAGTCTTAATATTTCGGTGCTCTGCACCTCCCTTGGCAAGACAAATGTATATTTCTACAAAGATTATCACCACGCTGTGGCTATTCTTCCAGGTGCAGAGCACCGATAATCCTCGCCTCGCGGCGAAACGGGTTTGTAGAATTCTATCCGGCTACTGAGAAAAAGGTGCAGCCTGCCCGCGTGACGCAACCAGGCGGGCGCACCGTAATATTAGGTGTAGGGTTTTTGATTGAATTGCCTCCAAAACCTTGCATAAGGAATCAAATGTTATAGATTAATTATTTATAAACCTATGGATTAGGAGTTTTTTTTAGAATATTAAAAAGCCCCAACTTTATGGAAAGGCACTACGTTTTTCCCGGGGAGAAAAAAGCCTTTCAGGGAAAAAACAGCAGCATAAATATCGTTAACATGTTAGCATTAGTGGTTTTTTAAGAGCCTAAGGTTCACAAAGGTTAGTTTAAAAAACACCATTATTTCCTTCGTGTTTCTTCGAGCCTTATATGTTTGTGGCAAGGAAATAAGGGGTAGTTTCTAAAATTTGCTCTTAATGCTCAAAGCAATGCCGCAGCCTGAAAGGCTGGCACATCAAAGGGGTCAGGCGATGCCTGACCTTACGAGGGAAGCCACACCCCCCCCCTCAGCCTGAAGGGCTGAAACCCATTTCCAAAAAAAATAATTTTCAGCCGGAGAGTTTTCCCACTTAGTCTATTGCAGACCTTCGGCCTGCCGGTGATCATTGGGGTGCTTTTGTGCTTTGATGTTTCTCCGCAGGAGTCCTATGGACAGGCTTTTAGCCTGTGGTCATAACCCCAATAAACATCATCGAAGATTTTTGCTAAACCGTTTTAGGGGCAAATTAAGCAAGAGTAGCCATCCACATTGTGATGTCTATGGCACAAGACACCAAGACACTACGTTTTTCCCTGAGAGAAAAAAGCCTTTCAGGGAAAAAACAGCAGCATAAATATCGTTAACATGTTAGCATTAGTGGTTTTTTAAGAGCCTAATTATGGCCGAAGCAGTGAAAATTTTGTCGGTTTGTCTTTAATTATTATTATCTTGCAATAAAATTGGGGGTATGAAAAATAATCAAATTGATTAACTTACCTTCTTGAAACTTAAAACGGGGAAAATGAAAATAATTTGTATAGGCAACTATCCACCGCGAAAGTGTGGTATAGCAACATTTACCGAAAACTTAGTGAAGTCAGTACTTACTGCGGCTGCTAATCATCAGATGAAAATTACTATTGAAGTGATTGCCATGAACGACCCCAATCAAAGGTATGGTTATCCTGATATTGTAAAACTTACAATCAACGATAATACTCCGGGCGATTATCTAAAGGCTGCTGCGTACATCAACAGCGCCAATGCCGACCTCTGTCTTTTTCAACACGAATATGGCATTTACGGCGGTAATAGCGGACTATTGATTTTGTCGTTGTTGCGCAGAATTAAAATACCCATTGTTACTACCCTTCATACAGTTTTGCAAAATCCTACTTTTCATCAAAAGGAAGTGCTGAAGAAAATTGCAGGCTATTCAGAGAAGATCGTTATCATGAATGCTATGGCCATCCCTTTTCTTACAGATGTGTTCGGAATTGCAAAGTCGAAAATAGCCACCATCGAGCATGGTGTACCGGATTTTAGCATGGTGGATAAAAAAAACCTCCAAAAACCCTCATCCTGGAACAAGCGTACAGTAATCCTTACCTTTGGTTTGTTGGGTAGGAGCAAAGGAATCGAAACTGTAATTAAGGCGCTGCCCTCCGTGGTTGAAAAACATCCTGAAGTATTGTATGCTGTTTTGGGGAAAACACACCCCCACGTGGTAAAATATGCCGGAGAAGAATATCGTGAGTCACTTGAGGCCCTGACCGCGGAACTTGGCCTGGAGAATAATGTGGAGTTTTTGGACAAGTATGTGTCTGAAGAAGAACTAACAAACCATTTGCTGGCCTCTGATATTTATGTTACTCCTTACCTCAACAAAGCACAAATAACCTCCGGAACATTATGCTACGCGGTTGGCGGTGGCTCGGCAGTGGTTTCTACACCCTACTGGCACGCTGAAGCACTGTTGGCCGAGGGTCGGGGACGGTTGTTTGATTTTGAAGATCATGAGGAGCTTACTGTAATACTGAATGAATTGCTGGACGATCCTGATGAATTGGAAAGGCTTAAACAGCGTGCTTATGCCTACGGACTTAAGATTGCCTGGCCGCATATTGGTTTTGAATACATCTCTACCTTCCAGTTAGCAATTGAGAATTTTGAAAAAACAGACACTTATTGGAGGCCATTTAAGATTGAGATACCTGATTTTAATATTACACACCTCGACCGCCTCACCGATAGCACAGGTATAATTCAACATGCTAATGGTTGTGTGGCCGATTTTAAAACCGGATATTGTGTTGACGACAATGCCCGGGCATTGATGGTTTGTCTCATTGCCTATAAAAAGACAGGTGATCCAATATATTTTCCTTTAATCCACAGGTATCTTGCCTACCTCATGTTATTGCAAAACCCTGATGGCTCATTTAAAAATTACCTTACTTACTGGCGAAATATGGTGGAGGAGGTAGGCTCGGATGATGCCTTTGGCCGTGCTGTATGGGCTTTGGGTGTACTTATTCGACTGTCGCCATGCGATTCGATGTTTCATGTGGCCATGGAATTATTTTACAAGTCAACCACACAGTTTTCAAAATTGAGGTATGCACGTGGATATGCCAATTGTATTTTTGGTTTATACCACTATATCAGGAGGTTTCCCGATCAGGAAAACTATATAAAAATGCTTACCGGTTTGGCTGATAAGCTGGTTGGAAAATTTAAAGAACACCATAAAGAAGGGTGGGATTGGTTTGAATCGACCATTACGTATGATAATGGCCTTTTGCCTGCTGCAATGTACCTGGCATATAAATACTCCGAAAACCCGGAGTACCTTGAAGTAGCTGATCTGTCGCGAGAATTTTTGGAAAAAAGATGTATTTTAAATAAGCAATTAACGGTGGTGGGTAATAAAAAGTGGTGGTACGAAAATTATGAAATGAGCGAATTCGCCCAGCAACCTATCGATGCTATGGCAATGATCATCATGTACGACTGCGCCTACAGAACCACGGGAAAAGCTGAATACATCGAAAAGCTCAACATTTGCTTTCAATGGTTTTATGGTAAAAACGATTTGAATTTGCCATTGTATGATGCGCAAACCTTTGGCTGTAACGATGGGCTTGAAGAATTGGAAGTTAACCGTAACCAGGGTGCAGAAAGCACCATTGCTTATCTGATGTCGTGGCTAATTGCAGAGCCTTACCTGAATGGGGCGGTGCCGAAATAAATAAATTCGTTGGCAGATTATATTGATTCTTTTTTTTTTGGAGTCAATATTTTTAGGGATATGGATATCCGATAATAAAGAGTCCTATTCCTGGAACTACCATCACAGCCCGGCTTAAACAGCGAGGATATACGTCTTTGCCCGCCGATTGCAGGTTGGTATGCACATAGGGATGGCTTTGCCAAGAGGCGTTTTGTGAGCTTTAGGGCTCACGGCCGTTTACTCGATTGGCAACTGGTCTTATTTAATTGTTTCAATAAATTGTTTGGCAGTTAGTGTTGGCAACTTTGAATTCTTAAAATCTAGTTATCCGTTAATAGTTTATCCGTTATTTATTATTTATTATTCGTTATTTGCCTGCCTCGCCTTTGCGTAAGCCAACTGCAGACGTCTAGGCGGGTTAATTGTTAATCGTTCAAAAAAAAGAAATAATTCTCTAAAGGAGTCTTTCGGATAATTTTTCGTAATTCCCCGAGTCCGCCTTGCCAGCCATGCCGGCTAGGCAGGCTCGCCTCGCTCGCCTCGCTGGCGAAGCGGGCTGTGAAGCGGGTCGTCAGCGTAGGCTTTTGTTAAGGCGAGGCAGGGATGTTCTTAGTCCAATGGATTAGGTAATTATTCTCTATCTTTGTACCTATTAAAACAAAGCATCGCCATGAAAAAGCTACCGTTAGGTATCCAGGAGTTTTCAAAATTGAAAGAAGAAAACTATATCTATGTTGACAAAACTCAACAAATTTACGAATTACTGCAGCACCAATATTACTTCCTTTCGCGCCCGCGCAGGTTTGGCAAGTCCCTGCTGTTAAATACAATCAAAGAGATTTTTTTGGGCAACAAGGAGCTTTTCGAGGGACTGTGGATTTATGATAAAATAGATTGGGAACCGCACACGGTAATCAAGATTTCGTTCTCGAATATCGAATACAAAACCATCGGGCTTTCAAAGGCAATAAATAATGAGCTTGACCGAATAGCGGCTTTTCATAATGTAACCTTTAGTGCAAGCGATGAACATTCCAAATTCAGGGCATTGTTCGAAACCTTAGGTCAGAAAAAAAGAATAGTGGTTTTGATTGACGAATACGACAAGCCCATCATCGACTACCTGGATCAGCCCGAAAAAGCCAAAGAAAACCGGGATATTTTGAAAAACTTTTACTCGGTAATAAAAGATGCCGACCAATACATCAAATTTTTCTTCATTACCGGGGTTTCCAAATTCAGCAAGGTTTCTATCTTTTCCGACCTCAACAACCTGGACGATATTACGATGGATGAAAAATATTCGACCATGCTGGGTTGGACACAAGCGGAAGTGGAAAGCAATTTTGGCGATTTTATTACGCAAATACAACACCGCTACCAAAATATTTTTGAAGACATCAAACCCGAAATAAAACAATGGTACAACGGCTACTCATGGGACGGGAAAAACTTTGTGTATAACCCGGTATCGCTGATGAATCTTTTTAGCAACAATGTTTTTAATAACTACTGGTTTACCACGGGTACACCTACATTCCTGATGAAAATCATTCGGGAAGGGCACTACACCGCCTTCGATATTGAGCAGCGAAAAATAAATCTGAGCCTGCTCGATATGTACGACCTCGAAAATATGTCCCTGATCCCTTTATTATTTCAAACTGGCTATCTTACCATTAAAAGCTACGATATTATACGAAACACAATCGTGCTGGATTACCCCAACAAAGAAGTAGCCGATTCGTTTTCTACCCACATCCTTTCGGAACTGACCATTGGCAAACTCGACAAAACCGACATGCTTTTGGTTGACATCGTGCAAAGTTTTGACCGGGGAGAAATGGATAAGTTCATCAGCCACATCAACACGCTTTTCAGGACCATTCCCTACACCCTGATCGAAGAAAAAGAGAAATATTTCCACTCGATATTTTATATGGTGATGAAGCTGGTGGGTTATAAAATAGAATCGGAGATACTAACCATCGATGGGCGGATTGATGCGGTGGTACAATCGGAAAAAGCGATTTACATCATCGAATTTAAGATTAACCAAAGTGCCGAAACAGCCATTAAACAGATTAACGAAAAACGCTATGCCGAAAAATATGCCAACGACCGGCGTCCCAAAATACTTCTCGGCATAAACTTCGACACCGAAACCCGGCGGGCAGATGATTATAAAATTGTTAATTGTGCCGAAGCGTAGCTTCGAGCATGCCCGGGCTTTGCCCGGCATTAATCGTTATTCGCCCCGAAAAGTAGAAAATCTTTGATTTTCGTGACTTTTCGAGCCAGCCTCGCTGGCGAAGCGGGCTGCCAGTGTAGGCTTTTGTTATGGCAAGGCAGGGATGTTTTTAGTCCAATGGATTAGGCAATTATTCTCTATCTTTGTATCAATTCAAAATAAAGAAACGCCATGAAAAAGCTACCGATGGGTATCCAGGAGTTTTCAGAAATTATAAATGGTAATTACATTTATGTTGATAAAACTGAGAAAATCGCTGCACTGCTTAATCAGAAATATTATTTTCTTTCGCGCCCGCGCAGGTTTGGCAAGTCCCTGCTGTTAAATACAATCAAAGAGATTTTTTTGGGCAACAAGGAGCTTTTCGAGGGACTGTGGATTTATGATAAAATAGATTGGGAACCGCACACGGTAATCAAGATTTCGTTCTCGAATATCGAATACAAAACCATCGGGCTTTCAAAGGCAATAAATAATGAGCTTGACCGAATAGCGGCTTTTCATAATGTAACCTTTAGTGCAAGCGATGAACATTCCAAATTCAGGGCATTGTTCGAAACCTTAGGTCAGAAAAAAAGAATAGTGGTTTTGATTGACGAATACGACAAGCCCATCATCGACTACCTGGATCAGCCCGAAAAAGCCAAAGAAAACCGGGATATTTTGAAAAACTTTTACTCGGTAATAAAAGATGCCGACCAATACATCAAATTTTTCTTCATTACCGGGGTTTCCAAATTCAGCAAGGTTTCTATCTTTTCCGACCTCAACAACCTGGACGATATTACGATGGATGAAAAATATTCGACCATGCTGGGTTGGACACAAGCGGAAGTGGAAAGCAATTTTGGCGATTTTATTACGCAAATACAACACCGCTACCAAAATATTTTTGAAGACATCAAACCCGAAATAAAACAATGGTACAACGGCTACTCATGGGACGGGAAAAACTTTGTGTATAACCCGGTATCGCTGATGAATCTTTTTAGCAACAATGTTTTTAATAACTACTGGTTTACCACGGGTACACCTACATTCCTGATGAAAATCATTCGGGAAGGGCACTACACCGCCTTCGATATTGAGCAGCGAAAAATAAATCTGAGCCTGCTCGATATGTACGACCTCGAAAATATGTCCCTGATCCCTTTATTATTTCAAACTGGCTATCTTACCATTAAAAGCTACGATATTATACGAAACACAATCGTGCTGGATTACCCCAACAAAGAAGTAGCCGATTCGTTTTCTACCCACATCCTTTCGGAACTGACCATTGGCAAACTCGACAAAACCGACATGCTTTTGGTTGACATCGTGCAAAGTTTTGACCGGGGAGAAATGGATAAGTTCATCAGCCACATCAACACGCTTTTCAGGACCATTCCCTACACCCTGATCGAAGAAAAAGAGAAATATTTCCACTCGATATTTTATATGGTGATGAAGCTGGTGGGTTATAAAATAGAATCGGAGATACTAACCATCGATGGGCGGATTGATGCGGTGGTACAATCGGAAAAAGCGATTTACATCATCGAATTTAAGATTAACCAAAGTGCCGAAACAGCCATTAAACAGATTAACGAAAAACGCTATGCCGAAAAATATGCCAACGACCGGCGTCCCAAAATACTTCTCGGCATAAACTTCGACACCGAAACCCGGCGGGCAGATGATTATAAAATTGTTAATGGAGGTTAGATAATCGTTATTCGGAAATGCTGCCAATAACCATTAACTGATAACTATTAACTTTTCAACTAATAACCCAAATTCTTATGGTGTAAAAATTAGCTTTCGGGCGGTGCGCTTATCACCTATTGTACACATTATTATATAAACTCCCGGATTTACTGCTGCGCTGCTCTCATCCAAACCTGACCACCTGACGTAGTAATTCCGTGTATCGTTTTGTGTGGGCACCAGCGTTTTTACCAGTTGTGAATTTGTATTATAAACTTCAAGATGTGGTGTATTTCCTTCTTCTTCAACAGATATTGTGAGCAAAATCTCCGTGCTAAAGGGGTTGGGCTCGCCCGTAATCGAAAAACCTTTTCCCACTTCCGGGTCGTGAGTGCCAGTCCAGACGTGTTTGGCATCGCGCATGTAATAAATGTCATTGTCTATCCCCGAATCGTCCGTCCAGATAAAATCGACATACTCAAAATTAAAATGCTTGTAGGCTATGGATGGATTTATAATACCGTTTCCCGAAATGTACTCCATGGTTGACATCCAGTTGTTCCAGGCAAAGCCATACGAAAAGTTATGCCTTAATTGCCCCTCGCCTAAAGACAAAAAACTATAGCCTATGGGAGAAGCCAAATCATCGATACACACATATTCCACATCCTCCCAAAATGGCATTTCAAACGGCCCCTGCACATCATAAGTATTAAAAACTAACACTTCCATCTCGCACAGTTTATTATTTGTATTGATGTATAAAAACCGTGCTGAAGCCTCGTTCGAGATTTGCCAAAAAGAATTATAGCTTATACAAGGCTGCGAGCCGATGGCAGCATAAAGCGTGTCGAAGCTGTTCATCCAATCATCGGAAACAAAAAAGGCAATTGAGTCCAGGTTGTATTGCATGGCAAAAAAAAGACTGTTGTCGAGATATTGCAAATGATTGGCTATGGCAATATCTGAAATTTGGGTTTTTGTGAAAACTGTTTTACGCTCCAGAGGCCAGGCATCTGTTATAGCAGCGTAAATCAGCGATTCGGTGTAATCGTTGTTTTGCTGTTTCCAAAGTGCATTTAATTTTCCTGCAGCATCAATATCAGCTACCGGCAGGCTACTGCTCTTATCCGGATAACTTATGGTATCGGCAGGCAGCCAGCTTGTAAAATTATCGCTTTCGAGATGAAGGATTTCCGCCGGTGTATTGTTCGACTGCAAAAGCAGGTGTATCTGATCATCATCACTTATGGCCAGGGTGGGATTGGTTCCGGCAGCAATAAAAAAAGCTTCGCCCCATTGCTGCAAAGCAGGGTCGTACATCAGGCCTTTAACAACATTTTGCTGATCAATATAATCAACAAACACCACGTACATATTACCACCGGAATCGCGGACTATTTTGCGTTGATTGTGGTTAGCGGTGGCCTCGCTGTGGTTGGAAGTGGCAATAATGGTTTGCGAAGAAAGGTTAGTCGCGAACACGTAAATAAGGACAAACAAAATAAACTTTTTCATGGCGCATGTATTTTTATTGTTCTCTATAAATAATAAACATGCCAAAGGTAATTTCAATAATTCAAAAATCAAAATAAAGTTAAGTGTTTTTTTTCAGGCACTTGCCTATTTGAATTTGAACAATTTAATCCAATCGATCGCACCATTAGAGTTGCAAAAATTATTTCCAAATTCGAGAGTAAATTGATTAAGCATTTGGGAACTGGCAGACAGAAATCGGGGAGGATATCACCAATAAACTTTTTGGCTTGAGCATTTTGCAGTTTAATATTCTACTTTACTTGATGCTACAATAGTTCTTTTTGTATTTTTGCGGCTGACCGGGGTATGGTTCGTCCTTCCTGGACACCCGCCACTCGAAAAGAGTGGCTTATTTTTTATCCACTATTGCACGATAAAAAAATATTAACAGCGAAAATACGGGGGGTTTCTAATTCTATTAATTTCAGATAACCTGTTACAAATATTTATATTATTATTTCTGCCTCAATATCTAAAAGTGAATCGTAAAGTTGATTGTTAAACCCTAATTGCTCATTTAAATAATTTTTGTCTGATGGAATACCTTCATAGTTGCCAAGCTTAAAAATTGAACCATCTTTTTCATCTAATTCATAAATAACAATGTCGTTTGGATTTACTGTTGAGTCTAAGGGAACTATTTTATTTAGTTTAATTTTTCGTCCACCTGATTTAATTTTTCGTTTTATAGTATTTGCTTTGATTGCAAGTGTTAAAAAATTAATTAAATATGGGCTATGGGTAGTAATGACTAATTTATTGGGATTATTCATATTATTGAACTGTAACAAACTATAAAGCATTTCTCTTTGAGAACTTGGATATAAGTTTTGCTCAGGTTCTTCAACAATATTTATAAATGCAGTTTTTTTAAATTTGGAAGATAAAACAGATAATGCAACTCTTCTTTGTTCCTCGGTAAAACTATCATTTGCCCAAATTTCTTCAACACCTTTTCTAAATCTCTCCATTTCTTCACTACTCATATTCTGAGAGGAATCGGACTGTTTTTTTACAGAGTTTGCCAAGAACCAGGAAACCAGATAAAGAGGAACAATGGATTGAATGCCAGATGATGCTTCCTTTAATTGAATTTTATAATCGTTTCCTTTAATATAAACAATATCATTTAATTTCTGATACTCAACATACAATTCGTTACTAACAGGTAGTTTCATTGCTCCTTTCATCTCATTTTTTGCATTGTCAAATTCAGTAACAAATTCTACCAACGAATCGGAGGTTAGTTTTAATGCTTTAGGAGTTTTGACATTTGCAATGAAATTGCGTTCAGCCGGAACATACATTATCTGGGGTAAAGAATATTTTTTTTTGTTATCCAATTTATTAACAGAAAGACTCCCCTTAATATATTTGAAATGAAAAGAAGTCCCCTTGAACTCTATCTCCGGAGTATCATTTCCTTCAAGGTCGAAGAAGTAGTTTTCAATTCTGTGATAAGCACAATAAGTTTTTCTAAACCGATTATAATCTGTAAAGTCTTTTATTTTGTAATCACCTCTTGTTAATGCTTTCTCTATCCAGGTAAATGTTGAAATTAACTTAGAAATGGTGCTTTTTCCACTCCCTTGATTTCCAATAAAAACAGTGACTTTTTTTATATCAATCCAGCCATCATTTTCCTGATACCCTTTTTTAACAGGACCAAAATTTCTTATTCTTATTTTACTCATTTGTTTCAAAATTATTCTCAAATGTACAACATTTCAAATTTCTTCATTAAAAAGTTGAAAAAAAGTTAGGATTTACCAATTATTTAAACCCCTTTCACATCACAATAATTTATCCTTTTAATTCCACGCTTGTCGCAAATTAATTTAAAATACCGGTAAGTAATTTGTTTTCCCTCGTAAAATCGCAAAATCAGGTTAAGATGATAAACATGATTTACGGCATGTCGGGTAAGATTTTTTTTGGCTTTGATAAAAACTTCTTTTTCGTGGTCGTCCATTATTGTGGTAAAAGGGCTGATGTCGAAACGCAGAATTTGGGATATGCCCTTGAACGATTTCAGGCTGAAAGACTTGTTGATTGTAATTTTTGTTTTGTAGAGAATCACCTTGTCCTCCAGCCACTCTTCGGGTATTTCGGTAACGCGCATCTTTTCCTGGGCCGCTTTAATTTCGGGGAGAATATATTTTTGACTTTCAAATCCAAAGCTTTCCTTCACCACCCCAATCTTTGGATTTTCCTGCATCGAAATAATGGTTAGAAAATCAAAAAATGCCTATTTCCATTTCTTATCCAAAAACATGCGTGTATGTTCCTTAATCCTGTCTTTAAACATATAACTAATGACCAGGATAATAAAAAACGGGAGCGTGAGCGTACCAAATATCATTTGTGTGGTAAAAGAAATAGAAGTAGCAAAAACCATTGCAAGACCTGCTGCCAGACTAAAAAACAGTTGCTCGTACAAAACACCCTCTTTCCGGGTATTGATGGTTAAAAAAAACACACTTTCGATAAATCTTTTTAGCCTTACCTCGCGGTGTACCACGCTTTCCACTATATTATTGTTATTGGCAACCGAAGGATATTTCATTTTCTTCCGGTATTTCATTTCATCCAACACGAGCTTATTAAGCCGGCCAATGGTGGGATTTTCGGGTTTATCATTTATCCGCAATCCACTCATCAAAGTAAAAATTAAACGGTCGAGCATCAGGCTCTGATATTCGTCAGCAAACCTGGTGGCCATGTTTACCTTCTCGCTCACATTCAACCCTGAAATTTGCCCGAATATTTTTTTCTGCATATTCCTCATGGAATAACATCCCGCCACAAAAATTTCAAGCTCAACGGCCTGGGTTAGCACGAAAAAGATATCTGAATACTGCACAAAAAAAACTAAATCCGGTGGATGCGGAGAGAGGTACAATCGGATTTATCCTGATGGACATCGTGACTGATTGAACGTTCTCAGTGCGAAATATATATCTTAAAACTGCTGGTTTTTTTCCCGAAAATAATAACTAATACTTTTTGCATAGGTTCATATTGCAAACTATCCGAAGCATAAAACCCCTTCTATAATTTTTGGTATTTTTGCATCCTTTTAAAATAGAAATCTATATGAATATCAGAATTGTAAATAAATCTAAACATGAACTGCCTGCTTACGAAACCAAAGCTTCGGCAGGAATGGATTTACGGTCGAATATTGATGAACCGGTAGTTATGAAACCGCTTGAACGGCAACTTATTCCAACAGGCCTGTTTATTGAATTGCCCCTGGGTTTCGAAGCCCAGATTAGGCCCCGCAGCGGACTGGCCATTAAAAAAGGGATTTCGCTGGTAAACGCACCCGGCACCATTGATGCTGACTACCGGGGTGAGATAAAAATTATTCTTATCAACCTTTCTAACCAGGAAGTTGAAATTGCTGATGGTGAACGCATAGCGCAAATGATTATTTCAAAAGTAGAACAGGCCGAATGGATTGATGTGGAGCAGATCGAAGAAACCGAAAGGGGCGCCGGAGGATTTGGCCATACCGGTACTATTTAGAGTCTGTCTTTTTAGTAATGTTTCCCGCAGACCTGCCTGGCCGGCAAGGCTGGTTTCGCTGATTAGCGCAGATTTTATCTGCGCTAATCAGCGAAATCTGCGGGAGGTCTTTTTTTATTATTGAAAAATGACGACTTTATGGATAGATACTATGTAATCTCTTTTACTTTTTTTAGTATTTACTTTTAGTAACAAAAACAATTTTAGACCCCGGCAACTGTTTATCAGCAGTATTAAATATTGAAGATATAAATTATGAAATTTCAACAACCATTTTTTGCGGTAATCCTAATACTCTTTTTTATTTCGCCGGTCTTTAATGGCGATGCATTTGCTCAGAAGAAAGGGAAGAAAGATCAGGATAAAAAGGATCTCAACGATTTTCAAATCAAAGAACGTAAAGCCGCTTTCATGGATGCAAACAAGGCGAAAATGCTTGAGAATTATGAAGCTGCCACCGAAAATTACCAAAAGACTCTAAGGATAGACCCCAATCACGATGCCTCGATGTATGAACTGGCGAGGATTTATCAAATGCAAAAGCGCCCCGATGATGCCATTATTCTGCTTGAAAAAGCAATCACTATCAACGATCAAAACTCCTGGTATTATTTGCTGCTTGCTGATTTGTACAAGCAAAGCCGCCAGTTCGATAAAGTTGTTGAGATTTTTAAAAAGCTCACCGAGAAATTTCCGGGAAGGATCGAATATCGTTATGATCTTGCACTTACCTATGTAATTATGGGCGATTATAAAGAGGCTATTAATGCCTACAATGATGTGGAGAAAATTATTGGTATTTCGGAAGATGTTTCATTGAAAAAAAGAAACCTTTGGAATAACCTGAATAAACAATCAAAAGCCCTGGATGAAATTGAAAAATTAGTAGAAGCATATCCCGAGAGTAGCAGGTATCTGCAAATACTCGCCGAAAGTTATGTAAATATGGGCAACTACGACAAGGCTCACGAGACTTATCTAAAAGTGCTGGAAGTCGTTCCTGACGATCCCTACATTCATATTTCCTTATCAGATTTATACCGGCAGCAAGGTAATGATGAAATGGCTTATGAAGAATTGAAACTTGGTTTTGCCAATCCGGAGCTTGATCTCGATTCTAAAATTCAGATATTAATTTCTTACTATTCGTTCGATCAATTGTTTAACGATGAAAAAGGCCACGCCATTGAGTTGGCCGAAATCCTTAATCAGGCACACCCGGGCGACCCCAGGTCACTTTCACTTTATGGAGATTTGCTGTATCGTTCGGGGCAGCTAAATGAGGCTTTGGATATAATTGATGAAGTTTTACAAGTTGATAGCAGCAATTATGCCGTGTGGGAGCAAAAATTGTTTATCGAAAACGAGCTTAAGAAAAATGAGCAACTCATCGAAACCTGCCGGATTGTAAATGAACTTTTCCCGATGCAGCCACTGCCATATCTGTTTAGCGGATTTTCCAATAACCAGCTCAAGCATTACGATGATGCCCGAAAAGCTTTGGAAACCGGCTCTAAACTTGTGGTTGGAAACGACAGGTTGCTGGCACAATTTTACAGTACTTTGGGCGATATTTATAATCAACTTGAGAATTACGAGAAATCGGACGAATATTACGATAAGGCGCTTACCATTACACCAAACGATGCCTATATACTCAACAATTACAGTTATTATCTTTCATTACGAAATACCCGGCTTGAAAAGGCCAGGGAAATGGCCATGAAGGCAAACGAAATTGATCCCGAAAGTTCATCATTCCAGGATACTTATGGTTGGGTGCTTTACAAACTTGGCGAGTATGCCGAAGCTGAAATCTGGGTAAAGAAATCAATCGATCATCCTGAAAAGGATAGTGCTGTTGTGCTTGAGCATTACGGGGATATCCTCTTCAAGCTCAATCGTAAGGATGAAGCCCTGATATACTGGCAGAAAGCGCTTGTTACCGGGGAGGAAGCGTCAGAATTTTTGGAGAAAAAAATTAAAGATCAAACATTATACGAATAGAAGCATAAATATTCCGGATAAATGAAGTTAAAACAAAACGTCTTTTTTTTATTGATTGCGATATTTCTTGGAAGCCTGCCTGCATGTAAATCATCAAGGAGTCTGATAAAAGCTCCCATTAAAGAAGAAGGGCCTGACTACCTGTTTGCTAAAATGAAGGAAAAAGAATTTATGTTTCGCACAATTGAGGCAAAATTTAATGTTGAGTACAACCAGGGGCGGAAATATTTCGATTTTAAAGGACAAATCAGGATGGTAAAGGATAGCCTGATATGGATAAACTTTAACCAGGATCTGGGTATTGAAATTGCCAGGATTATGATAACGCAGGATTCGGTGAAGTTTCTGGACAGGTTGCAAAAACAATACCTCATCACCGATTACAATTACATTAATAAGTTTCTAAATTCAAATATTGATTTCGGAATACTGCAATCGATTATTCTTGGCAACGATTTCGAATATTACGAAGATGCAAAGTTTAAAGCTTCGATTGATGGTGGACAATACAAACTGAGTACTTCCGAACGAAGAAAGTTGAAGAAATATGTGAGGAACAGTGATGATGAAACACGAATATTGCTGCAGCAGATATGGCTTAATCCTGAAAACTTTAAAATTGAACAGGTTAAATTAAAAGAACTAACAAACGACAGTAAAAAACTAACGGCAGAATATGCTGATTTTGAACCGGTTGGTCGGTATTTATTTCCTCACAATGTTGATTATAATATTGAAGCTGATGATGCTATCAATGTTAAGGTAAAATACAATCGCATTATTTTAAACGAAAAACAGAGTTTCCCATTTAAAATTCCTTCTAAATACACTTCTGCAAAATAGAACATCTATACATTCTCCCATGAGGTACATTAGCACAAAATATACACTTTTAATTTTTTGCTTGTCGGTTTTGCTACTGTGGCCTTCTGAAATTTTTCCCCAAAAAAGCAAATTGTATCTTGAAAAAAAGAAGGAAAGACTGGAAAAATCGATCGAATATGCTGACTTACTAATAGATGTTGCCCATCAGCAAAAAAGCAGTACACTCGGGGATATTTCGTTGTTAAAATCAAAAATTAATAGCCGGAAAGCACTTATTGATAATTACTGCGAATCGCAAAATCTGCTGTTCGATACCATTTTTATTAGCCTGCTCCAGATTGATAAAATCAGTACGCAATTACAGGAACTTAAGGATGAGTACGCGCTGATGATTAATAGTGCTTACAAGAATCATAACCTATACAAACGCTTGGTGTATGTGCTCGCTTCCGAGGATATTAACCAGGCCTATTCAAGGTTCAACTATTACAAGTACTACGCTAAAAATCGGAATGCCCAAATCGAAAATATCAGGAATGTTGAGTCGATATATTTTGAGAGGGTTGAACAACTTGAAATAAAAGCTCAACAAAATCAGCATTTCATCAATGAAATTAACCTGGAAAACCACAAGCTTGAAAACGAAGTTTTGCAATTGAATGGGCTTCTTGCCGAATTAAATCACAAAGTTGACGAGCTTGTTTCTGAGCAGATAAAAAACCGGAGGTCAGCCCTTAATTTAGAAAAGAAAATCGAGGAAGTGATTAATGATGAACAATTGATGGCTAATAGTTTACCATCAACCGAACAAGTACTTATTACACCTACTCCCGAAACTGCCAACCTTTCCGAGGGTTTTGCCGATAATTACGGAAAATTACCCTGGCCATTGGAACGTGGGATAATTTCAGTAAATTATGGCGAGCATAATTATCCGGAACTGGAGGGTGTGATGATAAAAAATAACGGAATTAATATCCTTACCCAAAAGGGCGCTATAGCCCGATCGGTTTTCGAAGGGACAGTTACACGTGTATTGTCAGTTAAAAATTATAATAATGTCGTCATTTTGCGACATGGTAATTATCTGACAGTGTATTCTAATCTTGCTGAAGTTTTTGTTGAAACTGGTATGGTGGTAAAATTAAAACAGGATATTGGCATTGTATTTACCAATGAAGATGATTTGAAAACGGAACTTCATTTTGAAATCTGGATGGGAAAACAATTGCAGGATCCGGAAAATTGGATTACTTCATTGCACCTCAACGAGACTCATTTGAGCCCTAAGCCCTGACAAATTACTGCTTAGCAAATCCTTAACCTGTTAAACATTCTTAAAGATAAATATTGAAATAACTGTATATTTTACCGGACAACTGTCGGGCTCTCCGGTTATAGGCATCCCAAAATTTATTTTAACAATTGCAAATCAATAGCTTGGCTGTTTGATTACGACTTGTGTAGCCCCGGGAAAAGTGCCCTTACAATAAATGACAGCGAAGTACTAATGTACTCTTTTACTTGATTTTCGGCTCTTTAGGTATTACATTTGCACCCCTTTTTTAAAGGCAAATTTATTTCTTGTTTAAATACCTATATGAAACTATCTCAATTCAGATTTCACTTACCACCAGAACTTATTGCAAAAGAACCCTCCATTGATCGCGACAAATGCCGCATGATGGTGCTCGACAGACAAAAGAAAACAATCGAGCACAAAAACTTCATGGATGTCCTCGATTACTTTACTGATGGGGATGTATTGGTGCTTAATAATACCAAAGTTTTTCCGGCCCGGCTTTACGGAACAAAGGAAAAAACCGGTGCACGCATCGAAGTGTTTTTACTTAGAGAGCTTAACCAGGAAACAAGGTTGTGGGATGTTTTGGTTGATCCGGCAAGAAAAATCAGGATAGGCAACAAACTTTATTTTGGCGATGATGATGCGCTTGTAGCCGAAGTAATCGACAATACCACTTCTCGTGGAAGAACTTTAAGGTTTTTATTTGACGGCCCCTACTCCGAGTTTAAAAAAACTTTGCAGCAATTAGGTAAAACTCCTTTGCCAAAAACCATCGAACGCGAGATCAAACCTGAAGATGAGGAATGGTATCAAACTATTTTTGCAAAACATGAAGGTGCTGTTGCTGCTCCTACGGCAGGATTGCATTTTAGCCGTGAGCTAATGAAGCGTCTTGAACTGGCCGGTGTAAATTTTGCCGAACTTACCTTGCATGCAGGTCTTGGCAATTTCAGGCAAATAGAGGTTGAAGACTTGTCGAAGCATAAAATGGATTCAGAGGAATTGATTATTAACGAAAGAGCCAGCGAGATTGTAAATGCTTCTCTTGATAATAAAAAGCGTGTTTGTGCGGTGGGTACTACCACTATGAAAGCCATCGAATCATCACTCACAATTTCGCGTCATCTGAAACCCTTCGAAGGTTGGACTAATAAATTTATTTTCCCGCCTTACGAAGTAAAACTCGCAAATTCGATGATAACAAACTTTCATCTTCCCATGTCGAGCATGATGATGCTTGTGTCGGCTTTCGCCGGATATGATTTCCTGATGAAAGCATACAAAGAAGCCATCGACAAAAAATACAATTTTTTCACTTATGGTGATGCCATGCTAATTATTTAGTGTCCATCTTTAAAGTTGTCATTTTTCAATAATCTAAAAATAGCCTCCCGCAGATTTCGCTGATTAGCGCAGATATTATCTGCGCTAATCAGCGAAATCTGAGGGAAAAATTACTAAAAAGACGAGTACTATTTATTCAAAGAAATTATACTTTTGAAGGGCTGCTTTTAAACAGCCCTTTTTTTATGGAACAAACAATACCAAAATCAGTAATTATCGTAGCCGGAGGCAGCGGCTCAAGGATGGCCACAGAAATACCCAAACAGTTTTTGTTAGTTGCCGGTCGTCCTGTAATAATGCATACCATTCAAAAGTTTTATAATTGTTTTTCGGAAATTAAGATTGTCCTCGTGCTGCCTTTCCATCACATCGAACTTTGGAACAGGCTAATTTCCGAACATCGTTTTTTTATTCAGCACCAGGTTGTTGCAGGAGGGAATGAGCGTTTTTTCTCCGTTAAAAATGGTTTAAAAATGATTAATGATGAGGGGCTTGTTGCTATACACGATGGGGTTAGACCTCTCGTTTCCGATGAAGTAATAATTAAGAGTTTTCAAGTTGCTCAGGCTTATGGCGGTGCCGTGCCGGTTATTTCTCCCGCTGAATCACTTCGCAAATTGGACAAGGACAATAGTTATCCTGTCGATAGAAACCTTTACAGCTTGGTTCAAACCCCGCAAACATTTAATACAGCATTATTAAAAAAAGCTTACGAGCAACCCTGGGACAAAACATTTACTGATGATGCCACAGTTTTTGAAGCTGACAAAAATAAAATCCACCTTTTTGAAGGCAATAGAGAAAATATAAAAATTACATGGCCTTCGGATATTCAATTTGCTGAGGCTGTTTTAAAAATTAATTGAGGTGTTCAAGTGCTTGCTTATTATTTATGCCAAGTTTGTGTTTCTTGTTTTTGAACGCGGATGATGCGGATTAAACTGATTTACACGGATCAGTGTTAATCCGCTTCATCAGTGTTATCCGTGTTCTTATCCCTAAAAAAAATCGCCAACAATCTTATGTTTATTTCAATGAAAGGCAATTTATCTAATTGGATAAAAAATGGTTCGGCTTTTTCGTAGCAAATTTATTATCAGATGATTGGTATTAGTGTTTAATTGAACACCTCCAAAAATTAATTAGTGCTTGAACCAAAACTACTGATGTTGATAATTTAATTTGCAGGGTTTTCTTACAAGCTTTAATTAACACCCATATCAGTCATACTCCTGCTAAACATTTACCTTTGCCAAAAACATAAACATTGAATTATAATCGAATAATATTGGGTATTGATCCGGGAACTGTAATATTGGGTTATGGTCTAATCGGGATTGTGGGCAAGGACATCCATGTTATCACCCTTGGGGTTTTAAAGCTGTCGAAGTATGATACCCAGGCATTGCGATTGAAAAAAATCTTTGAACGTATTCTTGGCATTGTTGAAGAATACAAGCCCGATGAACTTGCAATTGAGGCCCCGTTTTATGCAAAAAATGTGCAGTCGATGCTCAAGCTTGGCCGTGCCCAGGGTGTGGCAATGGCAGCAGCCCTTTATCGCGACATTCCAATTACCGAGTATTCTCCACGCGAAATAAAGCGGGCAATCACCGGCAACGGAAATGCGTCAAAAGAGCAGGTAGCCGGTATGTTGGGCAACCTGGTAAAGCTGCCCGAAATTCCTGAATCCTATGACGCTACCGATGCGCTGGCTGTTGCAGTTTGTCATTTTTTTAACCAGGGAAGAGTAAGCACGAAGAAAGGCTACAACAGTTGGAAGAATTTTATCAGCGAAAATCCCGGTCGAATCAAAAAACCATAAAATTTTTTGTCAGGATATTTATATAGGATTACAGCTTAATCCTGTTGTATTCCTGATCTAATCACTGAAAAAAATTTACGTTATTTGCATTTTTTTCAATCTAAATCACATTATTAAATTTTATAAATACTAATATTATGAAAATAAGGAACATTTTTTTGATTTCAATTTTGGCAATTTTTGCCTTCACCGCATGTAATAACCCGGCAGCAAAAGAAGAAAAGGCTGAAAAACCTGTTGTGAAGAAAGAAATTAAAAGTGAGAAAAAAGCAACAACAAAAAGTGAAGCTGCAACACCAGGAAAGTCAGAGGCAGCAAAACCTGAAGCAAAACAGCTTAAAGGACAAAAAATATTGTTAAGCACCAAATATGGTGATATGACAATCCTGCTTTATGATGAAACCCCGAAACACCGCGACAACTTTATTAAGCTTGTTAATAATGGATTTTATAATGGAACACTTTTTCACCGTGTAATTCGTGATTTTATGATCCAGGGTGGAGATCCTGATTCAAAGGGTGCAGCACCAGATCAACGGCTTGGAATAGGTGGCCCCGGCTATACTATCGAAGCTGAGTTTTCTCCAGCATTTATTCATAAAAAGGGTGCTTTATCTGCAGCGCGCCAAGGCGATCAGCAAAACCCTGAGAAAAGATCATCAGGATCACAATTTTACATTGTTCAGGGCAAGAAAGCTACTGCCGATGAGTTAAACAGGCTTGCTCCTCGCACGGGTGCCATCTACACCACCGATCAAATTAAAACCTATCAGCAAATTGGCGGGGCACCATTTTTAGATAATCAATATACTGTTTTTGGTGAAGTAATCGATGGGCTGGATGTGATTGACAAAATTGCTGCAGTTAAAACCAAACCGGGCGACCGGCCGGTGGAAGACATCAAAATGACAATGAAACTCATCGAAAAATAAACCTGTAAAACTTTTATCTGATGAAAAAAGGACTGTTTTTTATTGCCATAGTTTTTGCCTGGTGTATGCAACTTTCTGCCCAGGAGAAACCTGTTAAGTTTATTATTCATACCGATTATGGCGATATGAAGGGATATTTGTATAACGACACGCCCCAGCACAGGGATAATTTTGTTATGCTTGTTGAGCAGGGCTGGTACAATGGATCAATATTTCACCGCGTAATCCAGAATTTTATGATACAAGGCGGACAAAATGCTTCAGGGAAACCTGATCCGGGATATACTGTTCCGGCTGAAATTAATGATGCACATTTTCATAAAAAGGGTGCATTGGCTGCTGCTCGTATGGGCGATCAGGTTAACCCCACAAAAGCTTCTTCCGGTTCGCAGTTTTATATTGTTCAAGGGAATGTTTACAACGAACCTACGCTGGATAACATAGAGCAAAAAATGGGGAAAGCATTAAGCGAGGAACAACGTAAAGCTTATGCAAGTGTTGGAGGAACGCCGCATCTTGATGGCGGATACACCGTGTTTGGACAAATAGCTGATGGTTATGATGTGATTGATAAAATTGCTGCAGTTAAAACCATGCCGGGCGACCGACCGGTTGAAGACGTAAAAATGACCGTTGAGATTGTTAAATAGCACCCTGCTTTTTACAAGCTTGATAATAGAGATAATTGGAATGGTATTATTACAGATGATTTTGGTTTTGAGTTGCAGATAGAAATAAAAACAGAATTTGATTTATGAAAGAGAAAATAAATAACATACTTCACGAGATTGAGAATTTTTCAACCGAATCATTGGAAAAACTCGAGGAATTTAGAATTGAATACCTAAGTAAAAAGGGAAAAATACCGGCGCTTTTTAGCAACTTTAAAACCGTACCTGCTGATCAGCGCAAGGAAATGGGAAGTTTGTTGAATGAGCTTAAAAACAAAGCCCAGGATAAACTCAATGATCTGAAACAAAAAGTATCGTCAACAAATCAGGAAACATCAGGCGAAGATATTGATCTCACAAGACCGGTTGATTTTAGGGAGGTGGGTACACGGCATCCGCTTTCGATAGTGAGGCGACAAATTCTTGATATTTTTAGCAGGATTGGATATACTGTAGCTGAAGGGCCTGAAATTGAAAACGACTGGCACAACTTTTCAGCATTGAATTTCCCCGAGGAGCATCCTGCCCGCGATATGCAGGACACATTTTTTATTAGTGACAACAAAACACCCTCGCTTGAGAAAGTTGCATTGCGCACACATACTTCTTCGGTACAGGTGCGGGTTATGGAAAGTCAGAAGCCCCCAATACGTGTTGTTGCTCCGGGCAGGGTTTTTCGTAATGAAGCAATTTCTGCAAGGGCTCATTGTATTTTTCACCAGGTTGAAGGGCTTTATATCGATCACAATGTTTCATTTGCCGATCTTAAGCAAACGCTTTTCTACTTTGCACGTGAATTTTTTGGCGAAGATACCAAAGTCAGGTTCAGGCCTTCATACTTCCCTTTTACCGAACCTTCGGCCGAAATGGATATTTCGTGCAATATTTGTGGCGGGTCAGGTTGTAAAATATGTAAATACTCAGGCTGGGTCGAAATTTTGGGTTGCGGAATGGTCGATCCCAACGTTTTGGAAAGTTGCAACATTGATAGTAAAGAATACACGGGTTTGGCTTTTGGTATAGGCATTGAGCGCATAACCATGCTCAAATATCAAATTGATGATTTAAGATTGTTTTTTGAAAACGATATCCGTTTCCTTAAACAATTTGAGGGCGCTTTTTAGATTAGAATTTGCGTTGCAAAAAAAATCCGTTCAAATTATAATTGAACGGATTTTTTTATGAATCAACTATGTTATTTCTATAATTTCTTTGGGCGTTCCGGAACGGACATGTGGGTTTGTACCAAAAGCCATTTCCCGTCTTTTTTAGCCAAAACCCCGGTATATCTCAATCCCTCATAGCTGTGTGCTTCGCCATCCATGATAAAGTTGTAATTTATTATTTCTGAAAACCAGGCCGTATTCCCTGTTTCATTGATTTCGATAATTTGATCGCGATAGGAGATAAATGTATCGCTAAATCTGCTAAACTGCGATTCAACAGCATTTTTTATCGTTTGCCAGCCAACCATCTTTTCCCCTGATACTGTACCAAAACTAACAATTCGTTCGGATGGGCACCAAATATCTTCAATCATGTCCATGTCCTGGTTTTCGTTAGCGATGGCATATTTTTCCAATACCAGTTTTATGGCATCTTTCTCTTGCTGCACATTAATTTCTTCCTTTTTTTCAGGATTACAGGCAAAGAGGATCATGGCGCTAAAGAGCACTAGTAAAACATTTTTTTTCATAAGAATTTTCCTTTCTAATTTTGTTAAACACAATATTTCCCGTAAAGGTAGTAAAATGAATTTTAATCTGAAAAATTCATGAATTTTTCACTCTGCAAGCTTTTTAGCTTGCAGGGCCGAAATTCCAAAGGAAATTCGAGGATTAGCCTTCGTAAATATTTTAAATAAATATTTATGGCCTTCGGTGATTATTTCACAAATTCAACGAATTTGTGAAATAATCAGGTTAAAATATTAGTGATTCCCTATTTTATTTTTCACTAATGAATGTATTCCTGGTAATGCATTAAATGTACTAAAATGACAGGTTATTATTTGGAAAGACTATAAATTGAGGGTTTTTAGGTTTTTTTTTAATTATACGCTTATTCAAGATGTTCTAACGCTCAGGTAAAATATCCTAACGCTTATTCAAGATGTGGGTACATTTTGGCCTTTTATATATGTAAGAAACAGCAATATGTATTTGGCTTTTGACGCAAAAGAAACTATTTTAGCACTCTAATTCAAAAACAAAAACAAGTTCTTTAAAATATTGCATCCCCGGCTGTTTGTTCACACTTCTAAATTATCAGGCAGAATTATCCATTTTCATCGTCCCCCACCATTTTAGCTCTAAAATGGTTCCCCAGTCCTAAAAACAGTTTGAGGTGCAACATCGGTTGCAGAATTATAACATGTCTCTGACAGGTTTGGTTAAGTTTTTCTGACAGCCACAACTCCTAAAACGATTAAACCTTTCGCAAATACCCCCCGCGAAAGGTTTTTTTTATGGGTTAAAATGAAAGTGTAAGGCCAAGGCTGGGCATAATGGGCAATTGACGCACTACATCACCCGAAATACGATTTACGTAAAATACGTTCTCGCGGTCGTAAATGTTTGTAACACTAAAGTCGGCCTGGAGGGTTGTTGTTTCGGTGAGGTAAAAAATCCTTTTTAAGTTAAAATCCAAACGATGGTAAGTAGGGAGTCTTCCCTTATTAAGGTCAGCATATTGAGTACCAAGGCTTCCATTTTCGCTGAGATAATCGGCATTGATGCCACCAGGAAAATATAGTTTTTCGTAATTTCCCTGGGTTTGGGTAAAAGGAAATCCTGTGCCAAAGTTCCAACGCAGGCTTACTTCCCATTGGTTTAAATCGCCAAATGAGTACGAGCCCAGCATATTTAGGTTGTGGCGTCGGTCGTAATGAGGGTAGTACCAAATTTCCCCATCATATCTTTCAACAAATGCAAACGAATATGCTGCCCAAAGGTAAATTCCGTTTCTGGAATATTTTAGCGAAAGGTCGATACCGTAAGCCTTCCCTTTTTCGATGATAAAATCTTTTTTCTCGATATCCGGAGTGCCCGGGGGGGCATCATCTTCGTTGTAAATTTTATATCTGTTGAGGTTGGTAAGTTGGGGGAAATACTTAAAATATCCTTCCAAATTCAAAGTTAGGCTTCGGGATAGGTCATGTTCAACACCCAATACAAGATGCTGTGATTTTTGCAATTTGCTGGTAACTTCTTTTCCGTCGAACTCTTCGGGGAGGTTGTCGGGGCCTGAAAGGAAGCCGTAAAACAAGTTTACAACATCGCGGTCGGAACGTGCGCTTATAAGATTTTGGGAGTATAGTCCGGCTGCCAGTTTTAATCTTGTATTGTCGGTGGCATTATATTTCATAGCAAAGCGTGGTTCCAGCGAAATTTCTGAAAGCGATGCATACCACTGAAGTCGTAAGCCGGGTTCGATTAAGAATTTACCTGCTGTAAGTTTATATTTACCATAGAGAGATATTTCGGTAGTATTTTGCTGCTGTTCAATTCTTGAGCCTGTTTCGTTAAAAAACTCAAAATCAGTTTTAAAACCATTCAACTCCAAGCCATACTTAAGTTCGTTTTTCCCCATAAAGTATGTAAAGTTCAAACCTGCATTAAATCCATTGATAGAGCTGGTGCGCGGTTGCTGGTTTTCTTCGTTCAATTGCATTTTGTATGATGAGTAGGCAAATACACCTTCCATAAGCACAGGCGAGTTCCCGGGGATAACCACAAAGTTTGCCCCTCCGCCAAAAGCGTCCCAGTTGTAATCGGAAATATCCTGATAGTTTACCTTATCGGTAAAATTAAACCCGAACAGGTTTAGTTTACTACCATTAGAGCCGTTTATCGAAACCTTACCATAAAGATCGAGGAAATTAAAAGGAAGTCCGTCTTCGTTAACGTAACCATAAAAAACCTTTGACGATTGTTCAAGGTAGGAGTTTTTGGCAGATAAAATAAAAGAAGAGCTTCCTCCACCTCCTTCGGGCTGTTTTTTAATTGGACCCTCAAGCAAAACGCTGGCACCAAAGGTGCTGGCACCAACTTTTCCGGCAAGTTTTTTCTTGTTTCCATCGCGTGTTGTGATGTCCATCACCGATGATATCCGGCCTCCATGCTCTGCATTAAATCCTCCGGTAAAAATGTCGGCATTACGAATAATGTCAGTTTCGAAAACCGAGAATAAACCTATGGAATGAAAAGGGTTATAAATTACCATCCCATCAAGCATCACTTTATTTTGAATGGGGGAGCCACCCCTGATATAGAGTTGCCCGCCCTGGTCGCCGGTAAAGATTACTCCGGGTAATACTTGCAAATATTGAGCTATATCGGCCTGTCCGCCAATTGTAGGTATTTGTTTAATTTGAAGTGGTGTTACCTTAACTATCGAAGTTTGTGTTTCGGTTCGTGCTGCCTGCCGCTCGGCTGAAACACTTACAATATCAAGCATTACCGAAGATTTCACGAGAAAAAGATTTTCGCTTCGAACTTCACCGGGTTTGAGGTTTACATCAATTTTAAGTGAGTCGTAGCCCATGTAAGTTACCATGAGGGTATAATTTCCTGACGGGATTTTGGTAATGGCAAAATATCCGTTTACATCTGAGGCTGCACCGTACGAAGTCTTGTACAAATAGGCATTGGTGAAAATGACCGGTTCACCGGTTTCCTTTTCATAAATAAAGCCCCTTACGGTTGCATCCTGCGCCTGAACCGATTTGAAGCTAAAAAAAGAAATTGTAAGAAAGGAGATGAGGAGTACAGCAACGATTTTTTTCATACGAAGGGAAGTAAGAGTATTTTCGATAAGTATTGTTTAGTTGATAAATCAGATTTGACTAACGGCATTGTGCAATAAATATTTTCGTGAAATAACAGAAAAAGGCAGCCGGCAAGGCTGCCTTATTTTTACTTTCTTAGTAAGGACAGTTTTTCAAACAATTTCACTTCTTCAGGAGTGAGTTGTTTTGGAAGTGATACATTGATTTTTAGGTACAAATCGCCGAATTCATCGGGTTTTCCATACACCGGCATTCCTTTTCCTTTTAGCCTGAGAACTTTCCCATTGGAAGTTTCAGCAGGGATATTCAGGCTGATGGGTTTATCCATGGCGCTAACACTAACCTTTCCACCAAGTATTGCAGTATATAGGTCAATGTTGATGGTGAGATGAAGATTGTTTTCTTCCAGTTTGAAACTGGTATTATTAATTACATTTATTTTTAGTAGAAGATCACCATTTTCTCCTCCTTGCCTTGAAGGGGCGCCTTTTCCTTTTACTCGCAATATTTGCCTGTCTTTAACTCCCGGCTTAAGGTTGATTTTAATTTTTTTATTGTCAACATTTAATTGGGTGGAAGTACCATGAAAAGCATCAGTGAGGTTTAATTTAATTGTGGCCTCATAATTCTGACCTTTCATTTGCCTGAAGCCTGCTGATCTCCTGCCACCTCCAAAACCCCTTCCTTGTGTTTGTCCCCCGGTAAAAAAACTCTGGAAGAAATCGCTAAAACCGCCACCTCCACCAAACATATCATCGGAGCTACGATATTGTCTGCCATTACCCGAATTTGCCCATTGCGAAAAATCAAATCCATCGGCACCGGCATGTTGATATTGCTTCCAATTGGAACCTAATGTGTCATATTTTGAGCGCTTTTCAGAATCCTTCAATACTTCGTAAGCTTCCTGTAATTCTTTAAATTTTTCCTCCGAAGCTTTATCACCAGGGTTTTTATCGGGGTGGTATTTGCGAGCCAGTTTCCTGTATTGTTTCTTAATTTCATCCTGGGTAGCCTTTTTATCCACCGCTAATATTTTATAATAATCTCTGTATTCCATCGGTATTGTATTTCTATTCCAAAATTTGAATTGCGATCAAAATTCATGCAAAATGATTGACTCTGACAAAATTGGCAGTAGATTTCAAGAATGGATAAAAAAAGATTAAGATAAAAAAATTGAGTATTTTGTCGCCGAAATCAAAAAAGATTGTCAATGGAATTCAGGTTGCTAAAAAAGTGGTTTTTATCATGGTTTGGTTATTTGGTTATAATGGCAGGCTGTAATAGCGTGGCTCCTGAACAGGAAACTTCAAATAATAGTAATCAGTTGGATGAACCCCAACAATCAAAACTTGAAAAAGCTACAACAATAATAAATAATGAAGCTGTAGAATTGGTTGCTGAAAAAGTAGTTAGGGAAACTCCTTTAGTAAAGGCCGAAAAGAAAATTAATCCTGAGCCCAAAAAGCAATCTTCTGCTAATCTTAAGCTTTCACCAAATATCAAGACAGAGTTACCTGATTTTTCCAAATATATAAACACTATCAAAAAAAAAGGCCTTTTTTGCCTTTCTGGAGCCTATTGTAGTTAGCGAGAACAAAAAAGTTCTTGAGCAGCGCGACTACATTCTCTCGCGATTAAAGTTTGTGAATGAAGGAAATGTTTTAAAATCTTCGGATAGTATCGCCTTAGGGGATTTAGCCCTAAAGTACAGAGTTTTATATGATGAGGTGGGTGGGGAAGTTTTTTTTGACAGGCTATTGATGCATGCGGATATTATTCCCCGCGACCTGGCGCTTGCACAAGCCGCTAATGAATCAGCCTGGGGAAGTTCTTATTTCGCCAGGCATGGCAATAACCTTTTCGGACAATGGTGCTTTATCCAGGGCTGTGGTATCGTGCCGCGGAAAAGACCTGCAGGTGATACCCATGAAGTTGCTGTTTTTAATAATTTGGCTCATTCAATAGCTTCCTACATTCAATACCTTAACTCTCATCCGGCGTTTAAACAATTAAGGCATGAAAGATACCAGGCAAGGAAAAATGGCAAGCATCCTTCAGGTTATGATATGGCAACAGGATTAAAGGCTTACCCAGCTCGTGGAATGAACTATGTAAAAACCCTTCAGTCGATGATTGAAAAGAATAAGAAATACATGGGCTTAGATGCACTGAATTCACCGAAAGAAAATTTAAAAATTGGTAGCTTGTAATATTTGTATTATTAATAAATTAAGGATATTTTGAATGGGTTCAACTGAAATCAACCTTAAAATATAGTTTTCCCATTAATTTATTTTTTAGAAAGCATTGATTATGAAAAGTTCAAAATATCTATTTTTTCTAATACTGTTGTTATTTTTTGGATGCTCAAAAGATGAACCGGTGGAGGTTCAGGTCAATTTTGAGCCTGTGGCTTTGCCATGCTTGTCTCAGGAAAATGCTCAATTTATTATTAAAAGCAAAGAAGAATACTTTCAAATGGTTTCGCAAATTTATAATGAGTTTCCAATAGGGAATTGTGTTGACACAACCATTACGCCATTCAGCTTTGATGAGTATGTTTTATTGGGTAGGTATTTAAAGTATTATTTAAAGGATACGATAACAGAAAGTGTGATAGAAAACAGGGTTGAGAAAACGTTAATTTACACTATTTCACGGACAATTCTCGGTGGCTCTACCGGTGGAGGATTTGGTGATATTCAGTCTCAGGGTATGAATTGGATTAAAGTCACAAAACCACCGCTTGATTATACTTGTATCATTTTATATCAGGAACATTAACGGCGATTTGAAATCACTTAGAAAATAATAATTCGTCCTATAAAATAAAAATCTAATAACTATTTACCCAATAACGAATAATGCCGGGCTTTGCCCGAGCACCCTCGAAAAATTACGAAAATTAAAAATTTTCTATTTTTCGGGGCTATTAACCCAATAACGAATAACCCCCGAAAGCTTTCGGGGACACCCGATTTCTCACACATTTACCTGCTCGAAAAAGATACCCAGCTCCCTTTCGAATTTTCTGAGCTGGTTTAGCTCACCAGAGGTGGCAAGGCAAAGTGAGGTCCCTTTTTTTCCTGCCCGTGCAGTTCGTCCGCTACGGTGGGTGTAATAATCAATTTGGTCGGGCAATTGGTAATGAATAATATAACTTAAGTCGGCAACATCGATTCCGCGGGCGGCAATGTCGGTTGCCACAAGAATTTGCAACCTGCTTTTCTTGAATGCACGCATGGCTTTTTCGCGTTCCTTTTGCAATAAATCGCCATGAATGGAATCGGCGGCAATGTTTTTAGCAATGAGTTGTTTGGTTAGTTTTTGGGTTGCAACTTTGGTTCTGCAAAAAACCATTCCCATCTCTTCGCCCTTCGATTTCAGGAATTTAATGAGGGCATTCAGTTTTTCGCTTTCATCGCAAACATAATATTGATGGTCGATGTTTTTATTCACCACGGCTTTGGCCGAAACATCAATACGATGGGCATTGGGTGAGAGGTGTGTATTTACAATTTGTTTAATCCCATGGGGCATGGTGGCAGAAAAAAGCCATTTGTTTTCCGCGTTTGAAACAAAAGTTAATATTTGTTCAAGCTCTTTTTTAAACCCCATGCTGAGCATTTCGTCAGCCTCGTCAAGGATTACCGTTTTTACATCTTTTAAATTAACAGCTTCACGTTTTACCAGGTCGATAAGCCTGCCCGGGGTTGCTACCACTATGTGCGTTGGCCGCCTGAGATTAGAAATTTGCCTTTCGATGGGTGCGCCACCATACACCGCTTCGGTAAAAATTTTGTCGGTGTATTTGGTAAACCTGAACAACTGCTTTGCAATTTGTTGCCCCAATTCGCGGGTAGGGCAGAGTATCAGCCCCTGGACAACTTTTCGGTTCACATTTATCCTTTGAAGTAATGGCAAGCCGTAAGCTGCTGTTTTGCCCGTACCAGTTTGTGCCTGACCAACCAGGTCGGTGTCGGTTTTGAGGAGTAGCGGAATTACTATATTCTGTATTTCGGTAGGAACAATAATCCCAAGTTCATTTAAGCCTTTAATATAATCTTTGCCGATACCCAGCGCTTCAAAATTTTCCAATGTAATGGTTTGTTAGTGTGGGCGCAAATTTAAACGGAAAAAACTTTGGAACGGGTGTAAATCGAGAATTATCTTTGCTGTGCCTCTTATAACTTTGTTTTTATAATGATTTTAATATTTGAGTAATATTATTAATTTTGTGTATTAAGATACGAAAAACTGATGAAAACCTCTAAAGCTTCTTTTGACAGTAAAAATGAAATTGTGGCAGCAATTAACTACAGTTCAAGCTTCAACAACAAACTTAGCATCATTTTTATAGTTTTTCAAACAATACTGTTGGGAAGTATTTTATCAACTACCGATGTTGACATACTCCTTTCGGTAAAACCTTTCTCGAAGATTAGTTTTAGCGGGTTTGATGTTCAGATACCTTTTATGGTTGTTTATGTTTTATTCCCTGTTGCATTGCTATTAATTCATTTTTTCCTGCTGTTGAACTTTACAATGCATTTTAGGAAGATATCATGTAATTCAACAAATGTTAATAATTTGTATCCGTTTTTTTTAAACTTCTTCAATTCACATTATCTCAATTCAACAAAAAAGACTTTTTATGGTCTGATTGCGTATTTCCTTTTCTTTTGGCTGCCTTTGTTTGTTTTCCTGCTTATTTTAATAATTATTTCAAAATATCAGTCCAATTGGCTTTTTTTATTTCATATAGTTTTTTTATTGGCCGACTTTATCATTGTCGTTTTTTATACCAAAGCATTGTCAGGCAATTTGAAATTCAAAAGTTTTTATTGGCTTTTTCATTATGCAATACTATTAGTAGCCCTGCTTCATTTTACCGTTTATATAATACTTGTAAATGAAAAGTTTCCGGTAAATTATGCCCATAACAGATTTTACTCATTTGCATTGCCAGTTCTAACAATAGAAAATGAAGTTATTAGCAGAAAATTTCCTAATGAAAAAGTGATGGGGGATAATCAGGTTTTGTTTTCATCAGGCTATCAAAATTTGAAAAACCGCAGCTTTAAATATTCTAATTTCAAAAATCTTTCATTCTATAAAGCGGATTTCCGAAACTCCGATTTTTCAAATAGCCAGATGAGCGAAATGGTTTTTGATGAATGTATTTTGCAAGCAGCAAATTTTCGACTGGCTACTTGTTTACATTCGGGTTTTATAAAATCCGATTTGAAAGGAGTGAATTTTTCCGGCAGTAAGATCAATGGTTCAAAGTTCACGGATGTAGTTTTAGAAAATGCTATATTTATTGCTTCTGATGCTACCTGGGTTGATTTTTTTTACTCAGATTTGAAACATGCAGACTTTACAGGATCAGCATTAGATCATTCCAGTTTTAAAGGGGTAAACCTTTTTAGGACAAAATTTTATGCAGCGGATTTTTATCAGGGAGACCTAAGTTTTACAGATCTAAGATATACCTTATTTCAGGGGGCAAATTTGATGGAAGTTAATTTTGATGGATCAATATTCGTGGATTTGAATTTTCAAAATATGGGGGTTAATTGTAGAAATATGTATAAATTGTACATAGATAAAGGATATTCTTTTTTTAATCTCAGGGGAGCGATGATGCCGAGGGCAAAAGGTAAAATATTGATGGTTAAAAACCCGGATGAAAAATGCATCTTTTATAATGAAAAAATATATTATCCAGATACCACGAAATTTGCTCATTTTGTTGATTCGCTTAACAAATTATTAAGTTCTGATATTGTGTCGATAGATACTATTAGCGGTGCAGTTCGGCCATCATTGGCCGAAAATTTTAAAAAGCGAATGTTGGCTTCAAAGCTGAGATACGACACCGCATCAGACGAGGAATACCGACTTTCACCATCAATAGCAATTATTACTTCGGACAGTATAAAGCCATATCTTGAACTTTTAAAAAAGCAGGGTGTTGAATCTCCTAATATTGTTACATCCCTGATTAATAATTATTCGGAAGTTGCTAAGGATAGTATTTATTTACGGTTTAAAGCTATTGAATATTAATTGTTTATGTTGCTACAGGTAAATTTATTGTGTTAAATTATTTTAAAAGTGCAATAATTTTGAAAATACGTTTGCTTTTAATAAAATAATTTCTTACAATTGTTGCCTTAAAAAACACATCTAATGTAATAATCAAAACACCTCAGGATTATGAGAGCAAAAAACCCCTACGTTTTATTTGTATTGGCTCTATTTCTTTTGTCAGCCGCTTCCGATCAGCCTTCCAAGATTTATGATTTCAATAGTTTATCAGAGGATGGGTTTGATTCCCCCACATTTCAAAATAAGGTTAAAGATAAAATTGGTATTGTAGAAGGTTCAAGAACGTTTTTTACAGTGCCAACAAGCATTATAAAAAATGCGATTAAACACGACAGCATCTCATTTTTAAATTACGCCATTCCTGAAAATATTTTTGTTGACAAGCTTGATTTTTTAACCTACAATTTTTCTGACTATTATTTGTTTGCAAGCGGTACTTTTTATAGCCCTACCGGATCAGAATTAACTACCTTTACAATAGCTTATGAATTGATTTATGAAGCCGATGCACTATATAATATGAGAAATCAACAAAGTGTTAATATGTGCACCGGAGTGGAATGTAGCTCATGCGAATTTGACACCAGTTCGGGTGGGCAGATTATTGGCTGTAAATGTGGATCAGGTTCGGGTACCTGTAATCATACGCTAATTGCTTTGGATGCAATGGGTTCAGGATATTCATTACTAAATATCGAATATGGAAATGATGTGATGGCTGATCAGTAACAGCTTCATTTCTTATAAAACCTATAAAAATTTGCATGGCTTTACTTTTCTAAAGTAGAGTCTTTTTTTTTGGAAGGTTTTCAAGTTTTTTTCTTTAAAAAAATGAATTTTAGAATACTCCTAAAATATTCCAAAAACTCCGTTGGGTGTGATGTCTAAATAACGATACCAGGTTTCGCCCATCAAAATATTTACCAACCAACCAATGACCAGCATGGTAAATCCAAATTTAAAAGTATCGGTCAGGCTATACTGATCGGTTTCGTAAAGCAATGCTGCCGGTTTGCTGTTGAAGGGCAACATATAAACGTGTTCGATGAGGAAAGCTACGGGCAAAGCCAGGCTAATGACACTGAAACCAAAACGATTGGCGACACCAATGGCAATGGGTACGAAAATCATGGTACGCATGGTTTTGGATTGAAAGAACAATGCGCTGAAGGCCATAGCAAAAGTAAGGGCAAGGTAAAGAATCCAAAAGGGTGTATTTGTGCCAAAACCCAGGGCATCGAAAATAGCATTTACCGAAATATTTGGTAGGTCGGTTGCCTTAAATCCGGCACCCAGGGTGTAAGCGCCAGCCGAAAATAGCATGAGGTGCCAGGGGATATCCACATCATTCCATTTGAGGATGCCAATGCGGGGTAGCAAGGCAACAATAGCACCCATAAATGCTATAGCTGTAGGACTGATGCCATGATATTTATCCGTTGACCAAAGTGCGAGGATGATGATGAAAAGTGCTGCGGATTTTATCTCCTGGAAATCCATCTTACCCAATTTATGGAGTTCTTCTTTGAGGCGTTCCATACCTCCGGGAATCTGCGGCAATCGTTCCTCTTTCTTCAAGGGGAAAAATATGCGTGTAGCCACAAGGTAACCGATAAATAAAAGGAGGATGGCCACTAAAAAATTGGCTTTCATCCAATCGGTAAAAAATATGTCGGCACCTGTTGCTCCTGTTATCAGCGCTGCAGCAAGTAAGTTTGCCCCCGATCCTGTTAAAAATCCGCTTGCGCCAATGTTGATGTAAAAGAGGTTTTGCAGTACGATATTTCTACCGAAGTTATTTTTTTTATCTCCGCCCCGGGCACCGTAAATAGCAGCTATAACCATAAATATGGGCAGCAGAATGGCGGCTTTTGCCGTGGTTGCCGATATAAAGGCCGAAAGCACCACGTTGATAAGGAGGAAGCTAAGAAAAATAGACGAAGAACGTTTTCCAAAATGGACGATAAACCACAGCGCAAAACGTTTGGCCAGGCCTGTTTTTACCAACATGCTGGCAAGCACAAACGACATAATATTCAACCACATTACCTTGTGCCCCAGTTGAGCGTAGGCTTCTTTTTCGGAAAGTACGCCTGTAAGCACCAGCCCAATGATAATGATTAAAGAAGTGAGATAATTGGGAATGGCTTCGGTTATCCACAAAACAATGCCAAAAACGAAAATTGCCAGCATTGCAACGTTAATGCGCGAAAATTCCTGCGATCCTATTTTTTCAAAAATATTGCGTGAATAGTCTCCCAGGGAATCCGGATTGATGTTGAGCAGGTAAGCAGGTTGAAACAAGAAATAAATGAGAACAAAACTGAGTATTGCCAATGGCCCTCCCAAATTCGCAAGAATACGTTCAACGCTCGATTTTGATCGCTTTGGAAGCTTCTCAATCCTGTAGTTGTGCATATCCAGCGGATCGAAATTATTCGTTTGCATTACTGAAATATTTTCCTCAGTCATAATTTTCTGGCATTTGCTACGCGTCATTAATAGTCATCCCGAAAAGTAGAAAATCTTTGATTTATATTACTTTTCGAGCCCGCCTTGCTCGCCTCGCTGCGAAGCGGGCCGCCAGCTTAGGCTATTGATATGGCGAGGCAGGGATGTTGTAAATCCGGGATTTTTGAATCCTGGGCTCGAAAAAATATGAAATCAAATCCCGAACCTTCGGGATGTTTTTTCGGCATTTGCTTCACGTCATTGGTAGTCATTTGTGGCCATTTATGAAAAGCTATCAAATAATAGACATTATATTTTTCAAGGTTGATATTAAATAGTTTTGGAGACACGGCATGCCTTGTCTCTACAGAAAAACATTCTAATAGTAACCATTCACCAATAATGCCGGGCTTTGCCCGTGCACCCTCGAAAAATCACGAAAATCATAGATTTTCTATTTTTCGGGGCCATTAACGAATAACCAATAACCATTAACTAATAACCAATCCACTAATTTACCAGCTTTTGAAGGGATTTTTCATCAGCATTGAATTGTAATATCGGGAATCTCCGGTTACTTCTTCGCCAAGCCAGTCAGGCTTTCCAAAAGGATGATCTTCGGAGGGGAGTTCGATTTCGGCCATGGTCAGACCTTCGTTTTCGCCATAAAATTCATCCACTTCAAATTTCAATCCGCTTTGCTCGGGAACGATAAAACGGGTTTTGTCGATTGTGCCCGGTTCGCATATTTTGAGCAGTTCGTTGGCTTCTGCTACCGGAATTTCATTTTCCCACTCAAAGCGGGTTGCTCCTGATGCGCTGCCAATTCCCTTGATGGTTAAAAATCCTTTTTTGCCTTTAACCCTTACGCGCACTGTGCGCTCCGGTACGGAAGATATGTAGCCCTGAATAATCCGGGTTTGCTTGCTAACACTGCTTTTGTAATCTCCCTTTACCAGGAATTTTCTTTCTATTTCGTTTGCCATGATAATAATTAATTTGCAAGTTTTTTGTCGATCATACCTGTAACACGCTTTACGGCCTGAAGGTAATTGATGTTTTCGATGCCTTCCAAACCGAGTGCTGTTATGGTTTTCACAATGTCTTCCGGTTCTGTGGATTCGGAGTTGATGGTTTCTACCAATGCACCATTGATCCATACCAGGGCATACTCACATATTGTGTTGTTGACCATGTATCCATAGCGTTCTTTTTCGACAGAAACTGCAAGTAAATCGGGATGATTTTTAACGATGCTCAGAAACTCCCCAAGGGTATATTCATCTTTTTCGAGTTTTGGCATCTCAACCTGGAAGGCAGGGAAAACTTCTTTTTCGAGTTTTTCCGCTTTCATCGGGAATTCACCTTTCATGAGTGGATTCCATTGTTCCAGCCCGTCAACTTCCTGAACAAAGGTTTTGATATCCATTTTCCCGTCACGGATTTTTGTGTTGTTGATGTTGTTTGTTTTTGAAACGATGTAAGTTTCGAGGGATATCCGTTCCCAGACTTTTTGAGGTACCGGCATGGATAAGCGTGACATAAGGTAAGCCGATTCTTCGAAATCCCTTCCAAATGTTCTGAATTCAAAGCGAGGTTTTGAAACTTCGCCAATTTCTAATTTTTCTTTCGTCATAATTAATTTTATATGTAATATTTTTTTGATGTCAATTGCCCTTCGGGCGTGATTTGTCCGCCTGCCGGCAGATGTCATTAGTTGTTATTTGGCTTCGCCGTAATTTGTCCGCCTGCCGGCAGATGTCATTTATTGTCAATAGCTTCGCGTCAATTATTGTTTTCTACCCTCTATCCTCTATCCTCTAACATCTATTCTCTAACATCTATCCTCTAACATCTATCCTCTAACATCTATCCTCTAACATCTATCCTCTAACCTCTACCCTCTAACATCTATCCTCTACCCTCTATCCTCTAACATCTATCCTCTAACATCTATCCTCTAAAATACAATTCTATTCCAACTTTCGGGAAGGGCTGTTAAACCCATAATTCTTTTGAGTGCTAATGGATAGCTCACGTTTTCGATTTTATTACCAATACCCAAAAGTTTTTTCGCATCAAGTACTTTATCAGGATCTTCGGACTCAATACAGATGGTTTTTATGCTGGCGCCATTCACTTTAATTTCAGCAATTTCGGTAATGCATTCGGCAATAGTGTAGGCATATCTTGTTTTCCAAACGTAGGCTACGGCGAGGTCAGGGTCGATGGCAAGTACTTCGGCAATGAACTGTTTGAGCGAATATTTTTTTCTTTCAAAAACAGGGCTTTCTACTCCAAGTGCAGGAAATACCACGGTTTTGATAACATCGGCCTCCAGCGGAAATTCACCTACCAAAAAAGGATTCCATTGTTGCAGTCCTGCATGTTCTTGTTCCAGTACCTTAATGTCCATGATGCCTTCCCTGATCTTCACATTTTTTTTTCTTTTCCAGGGGGTGAGCAAATATACCGAATCCATTTGCCGGGTCATTTCCCTGGGTGAAAGCTCCTTGATTTTTTTTTCGTAGGTTTCCAGGTCGTTGCCAAAAATTCTGAATTCGTACCTGGGAATTACTGCCGCTACCATGATTAATTGTTTTTAATTTTATAAATGTTCAGCTTTGCTGTTGCATCATTTACAAGATAAATCATATCTCCGTCAATCGCAATGCCTTCAAACTTAAGCTCGCCAAGGTTAAATGCCATCAAAACATTGTTGCTATAATCGCATTGATAAACCCTTTGGGATTCATCGCTCACATACCATAAATGAGATTGATTTGCATCTGTATAAACACCGGAATAATCCAGGGCAAACTTTAGATTTTCCTGATTAATTATACCTGAAACAGGATTCCAGATGACAAGTAATTCCGGGTTGATTTCGTTTACAATGTAATAATACTTGTTGTTGATATTGTATGAAATGCCTTCAAGACCGCTGTTTTCGGACCCGATTGGGATATTGATTTTGAAAGTTTCTGTTTTGTTCCCAGATTCATAATCCACCAGGCTTACTTCGCGATCTCTTTCGTCAACAACAGCTATCAGGTTTTCATCGGGATTGTATGTTACTCCTTCAAGGTCGCGGCCTGTGAAATTGAAAACCCTTAGAATATTGCCTTCAAAATCGAGCTCATAAATTTGATTGCTGTTGTCGCTTACAGTGAGCAATGTGTTGCCCCCCGGGCCAAAGGATAACCCTGAAGGCTCGGGGACATTTAGTTCGTAGCTATGAATCAGTTCCAGTTCACCAATGGGAAAATCAACCACAGGATCGGAAGGTTTCTTGTCCTTACAGGAATACAAAAAGAACAATACGAAAATGATGATTGAGATTCTATACATGGCTTCTTAATTTATTCTGTTTTGATGTTTGATAATAAATATTGTGTTTTTTGCAGACAAGGCAGACAAGGCATGCCTTGTCTCTACTGAAAAAGAAATCAATAACCATTAACAAATAATGCCGGGCTTTGCCCGTGCACCCTCGAAAAATTACGAAAATTGTCCGAAAGACTCCTTTGGAGAAAATTTTCTATTTTTCGGGGCCATTACCTTAATTCCCGTTTGCGCTTCCGGGTGTTGGTCCTGTTGCAGTAGTGGGGTCATAAACTACCCATGTTGCGCCACCATCTGTAGTTCTTCCTGCCGACTTATCTGTGCCGGGAGTCTCTACCTGAAATCCGCCGCCGGCACCTGTTCCATAACTTAAGGCATCAACATATGTTTTGCCATCAGGAGAGAGACCAATATCATCACCACCACTTCCCAATTTAAAGTTCAGGCTTAAGCCCTCTCCTATGCCGTTGGCTTTCAAAATAAGATAGCCATGTCCGGGGATTAGTGTTTGCTCGCTTATATCCGTTGGGATTTGATACATCATTGTATCCGCAAGGGTCTCAGTAAGATACCAACCACCAATATCGATGGCAGTTTCGCCGGTGTTGTAAATTTCAATCCAGTCGGGATAGTTATCGGGGCCAACTTCGTCAGGAATAAATGTGGTATCGTTGCTGCACATAAATTCGTTGATGATAAGGTTGCCCACAACAGGTTCACCACCTCCGCCACCATTGGCAGTGCCGGGTGATTTTTCGGCAAATACCACCCATGTTTCCGAGGCATTGGTTTCGCGGCCATAGGATTTATCATCTTCGAGTCCGTTAAAATCATCCGATTTATCGATTTCAACTTTTTCAGGATCGTAAATTGCAATAAAATAATCCTTTGTAGAGCTCAACCCCATTTCAATAAATATTTTACCATCAGCAATTCCTGTAGGTATTTTGCTACCATCAGCATTTTTGGCACCACAAATCAAAACCAGGTATCCCTTAGGGGGAATTGTTGATACAGACTCATTGGTATTTGGAATCTGGATATAATCAGCTTCTGCACCCGGAAGGTCAGTGATCCACATATCCGAAATATTAATGGCGCTTGTCCCATTGTTGAATAACTCAATCCAGTCGGCACCTTCGCCTAAGCCATCAATATAATAGGGATTGGTTGTGTCTTTAGTTATTAGCTCGTTGATGATAATTGAGCTATAATCAATTGGAGGTGGGGGAATAGGGGCGGGTTGTTCGTCCTTTACACAACTGTTTAAAAACAAGATGATAATGATGCTGGTTAAAATATATCTTTTCATTGTATGCTTATTTTAAAGTTTAATATTTCAAGAATTAAAATGCAATTAATACCCTTGCCTGGATAGTACTAAAGTCGATGCCCGCTTCGCCGGCGGGCAATGGTTCTATTTCATCAGTAACAAACGATCCTTTACCATCGGCCCATCTATCGTGGTTAACAAAGGCATAGTTGAGCATAAATTTCACATTATAGTTCACATGATAATTGAACCCGATGGTATAGGTTTCGCCGGATCCTCCCGGCATCCAGGGGATGTCTTCGCCATCTTTAAAAGTATTGGCATCCATGTATGCATATCTTAAGGCAACCTCAAAGGCTCCTTTGTAAACATCCCTGAAGTCGATTTGTGAAAATTCTGCATCACCCATGTTGTAATAATAGTCGGCATTGTTGATGAGCCATGACCCTTGTACATAAAAGCCTTTTAAACCATATTTATCTTCACCTTCGGGAACCAGGTCGGTATCCCGGGTAATATCCGATCTCAAATACTCGCCTTGTACGCGGAAATTTTTGAAGGCATAAGCTGCTTCCAGACCCAAAATAGTTTTGTTTTCGCAGTTGGTCACCCAATCGGTGTCGATGTATTTTTTGCGATTGATTTCTGTTTCGGCATTTTCGCCATATCTGAAACTATTTTCCGGGTCGCCAATTTCCTGCAGTTTAGGTGTGCGGTACGAACCTGAAACCCCCAGATGCAATACTTCCTTATCTTTTTTAATGGGAGCCCAGGCAAGGCGTCCGGTTAGCGACCAGCCTGCATTTGTGCCTTTACTTTTGTTTTGGTCGCGCATCAGGTCGTTGACAAGGGCGCTCGAAAACAATCCCCCTTCAAAAAACAGGTGGTTTGTAAATACTTTGTAGGCGATACCGAGATGCCTCGAAGGAGCCTGCTCTACGGCATAAGGTCTTTCCAAAAAAGTAATATAGCGCGAAGTGGTCATTGTTTCCAACGACATGGGTTCACGGAAATGGCCAGCTTTTACCTGCCAGTTTTTTCCTATATAGCGCACGTAAGCATCCTTGATATCAACTGCATTGTTGCCAAAATCAAAATCAATTTCGCCACCCCAGTGTCCCCAGAGGATAGCCTTCATTGCAAAGCGCATGCGGCGAATATTAACACCATTTCCGATTTCATGCTTAACATTCTGGTAGGTGTTATCGCCAAAATAGGCGGCTCCATCAAAATATACACGGTTATCAAACCAGTATTTAAATCTTTTATCAGTGGATGAAAACATTAAAATCCCATCCCTTGATTCGGGGTTGAGCGTTACACGCACACCCACATCCTGACCATAGTCGTTTTTTACAGCCTCGTCAGCACTCATGTAAACACTAATATCAGATGATTTTTTCACGGTTACTACCTGATCCTGGTAATTATTTTTTTTAAAAACAATTTTTACCGGAAATGATGGGATCGTCAAACTAAAAAATCCGTTACCATCTGTGACAACAGCGGATTCATCATCACCCTCAATTTGCACGGAAACATTTCGCATCGGTGTTTCCATACCGGCAGGAAATACCTTGCCTGTAACAATATTGCCATCTTGCGACCATGCAGATCCACTGTTAAGGATGAGGATCATCAAGCCAAAAAATGAAATTTTACTGTAGTTTGATTTTTTCATCGAATTAATAATTTAGTACATAAAAATTGAATGGTTTTTGAATGGCGAAATAACATCAATTTCATTAACTACCTCAAAAAAATGCCTCTACACTGACCCTACAATCAAGTATTTTTAACCCTCTAAATTAGATTAGCAATTGATTTTATGGAGATTAATTAGTGTCCGTCTTTAAAGTAAGTTTTTTTTGAAATATCAATTGCCACATCCTTTAGGGTGTGGATTAAATTGATGTGATGAATGCCCCCGCCTTTTCGCTGTCAATGCCTTCGGCATTGACAGCGAAAAGGCGGGGAAGGCATTGCTAAATTCATTAATCCCCGGGTTAAAACCCGGGGCAAGTGAAAATTATCGACTTTATGGACGGACACTAATTAGGGCTTGCTGAAAAACACAAAACCATATCGTGAGCTTAAATATTTCGGTGCGCTGCACCTCCCGTATCAATTCTAATTAATGCTTCTACAAACCCGCTTCGCCGCGAGGCGAGGATTATCGACACTCTGTGGCTTATCTTTCAGGTGCAGAGCACCGGTAATCTTTGTAGAATTTTAACCGATAATTGGGAAAAAGGTGCAGAGCACCGTGACATTAAATGCAAGGTTTTTTGAATAAACGTACAAAAAACCTTGCATCAAAGCATAACATTATTTATGTAATGGGATAAATAACAAATTGTTACCAATTTTTCAGCATCCCCTAATTACAACATGACTTTCTTGAACCACAGAAGTACACATAAGAAAACATAAGCAATCAATGACAACAAATAACGCGAACCAAATGACAGTGAAACCAAATGACAATCAATGACCACCAATGACCATCAATGACCACCAATGACTTCCTTCAATCACAGAAGTACACATAAGAAAACATAAGCAATCAATGACAACAAATAACGCGAAGCAAATGACAGTGAAACCAAATGACCATCTTCCTTAAAACTCCCTGATAAAATCGGAGAGATTTACTTTGGGGTCAACTTTAAGTTTTTTACGTAGCCGGTATCTGTTCATCTCCACGCTTTTTGGTGAAATGTTTAGGATTGAAGCAATTTCTTTTGATGACAGATTTAAGCGTAGCATAGAGGCAAGCCTCTTTTCGTTTTCGGTCATGGTGGGAAATGATTCGGTGAGCCTGTGCAGGAAATTGCTGTGTTGGGCATTGATGTTCATCTGGAATTTTTCCCTGTCGTGGTCGATGGAAAGATCCCGGGTAATCATCAGCGAAAGCCTGTTTAACCCAAGCCTGGTTTCGTGTTCCTTTACCTGCGATTTTATTTTTATTATTTCTTCTTTAAGTTCATTCAAAAACTCATTCTTGCGGATGATACTCATGGCCATGGTCACCATTTCGCCCTGGCGGAACTTTAGCTCCTTTCCCAAATCCTCTTGTAGATGCCTCTTGTTTTCCAGGCTTTTCTCCAGCCGTTCAAGCTTTAGCTTATGGCTTTCCTCTTTGGCATCATGCCTGGCCTTTTCAAGTAAATTTTGCGTTTTATTTTTTTGCATCCAATAAATCAGCACTACAGCAACCAAAAATAAAATGCTCATTCCAACTAAATAATAGAAATGGATATTTGTTTTATCCGTAAAAACGGGCAATTTATTATTGTGGTTTTTAAATGTATTCACTGTGTTTATGCTGGTAGTATCAGGATTTATCTCATCTGCAAATTCGTCAATTATAATAGACGTTGAATCTGAGCTTAACACCTGGGGGATTTGTGTTAATTGGCGATCGCCACCAACATCCTGTTGAAAAACATTATTTACAAAAAAGAGCATGAAAAAGGCAATAACTCCTGCTGCGAGTGGTGTTGCAATCCAGCCCAGGCTGATACTACCCAAAATATTAAATTTGATTTGTTTTCCTCCTTTATAAATACCTATGCCAATAATTGCTCCAATTACTACTTGTGAACTCGACACCGGAACCAACGGTATGGCAGGCAGTCCAAGCGAAACCAGCGCATCTGATAATCCCTGCGATGAAAACACGAACAAAACCAGCGATTGCGACAATACAACCACGAAAGCAGCCTCAGGGGTTAAGGGCATCAGGGTATTTCCTACGGTTTGCATAACATGCTTCGAGTAGGTTATGATGCCAACAGCAATGGCCACACCGCCAATAAGGAAAAGTTGCTGGGTACTGCTGAAAATAACAAAACCAAGGTTGATGGCCGGAAGGTTAACCGATGAAGTGAACACACCCATTACGTTGGCAATATTGTTGGCTCCCAGGCTGTATGCCGCAAAAGCGCCTACCAGCAGCAGGCCATATTTCGTGTGGGCATCGAGAAATAAAACATGTGTTTTTGTTTTTTTTGAAAGATATCTTACCAACATGTATAGCGGGATGGCAAACAATCCTCCCAATATGGGGCCCGAAATCCATGTAGTAACAATTTTTGATAAAGTAGAGAGGTCGGTTGAATTGTCGGTATAGAGGTTCCAGCCAATAATAGCGCCAACAATGGCTTGAGAAGTAGATACCGGCAGGCTCAGGCGTGTCATCCAGTAAACGGTAAGTGCTCCCGCAAGGGCAACGGTAAATGCTGCTGCCAATGTTGAAACACTTCCCAGCGCCCCCAGGGTTTCATTTGCCCCGGCACCTTGAATTACAGCGCCAAGAATTACAAAAATACTCGCTACTATCGCAGCCGTTTTAAACCGGATCATCCGTGTGCCAACGGCTGTACCAAAAATATTGGCAGCATCGTTGGCTCCAAGCGACCAGCCCAGAAATAAACCACTCGAAAGAAAAAACAGGATTATCATAAGCTCATTTTCAAAGCCAGTATTGAAAGTGTGTCTGCCAGGCGCTCAGCTTTATCCGAAACGGTTTCGATGTGCAGTGCAAAATAGCGAAGATGCATTTTTTGGCTCAACTGCAAGTCTTTCATATCATGAAACAAACGTCTTTTAATGTTCCTCGAAATGTTGTCGGCCTCTTTTTCGTAAAAATAAACTTTGGCAAGCATTTCTTTTACTTTGAGAGGCTCCCTGAAAAATGCACGTGCCGCTGGAAAAACATTGAGCGCTGATTCTACCGAAATATCAACCAGGCGGATAAACTCGTTTCGAAGTTCTTTGGGGACGAAAGGCAGCTCATCATCAAATTGATAAAGGTTATCTTTACAAATATCAATAATCTCGTCTATTTTATCTAACATGCCTTCGATGTCGCTGGCATTTTGAGGGAGAATGGAATGGCGATAAAAAAGATCGTCAATCTTTCGTTGTAGTTTATCTGCCGAAGATTCAAGTTTGTTGATTTGAACAATTTTATCAGCGAAGCTTGCCTTTTCATCTTTCAGGTAGTTTGTTACACCTTCCTTAAATACAAGCACACCTTGTTCAACAGTATCGATAAAAATATCAATATCAAAAACCAGTTGTTTAACATTTTTGTAGAGCAAAGACATAGCATTTTGAATTTTGATTTCCCGGGCAAAGATACTCAAAACCTATAGCTCTGATATTTTTGATGAGTAGATGTATGGTGGTTTTCGGTTTTTGTATAGGTTTGTTTTTTGCTTAAAAACCACATTTATTGTTTGTTAGGGTAAGGACGTGTAGAGTTGATCCGGTATCTTTAAAATCAGATACTAAGTATTTATGTTGCAATCGATGGGTGGTGTATAGTATGAATAGGGTTCATTATTGAATACTATTTGCACTATAAAGGTGTATATTTGCGGCACCAAAATATATTTTTTACTTAATTAAATTTCAAATGAAGAAAAACTACTTTTTATTTAGCTCAATGATGGTGATCATGCTAACTGTTATGGCTTTCACCAACAATGCCAAAGCCCAGCTTTACGTAAATGAGTTTTTGGCAAGTAATGACGCATCCTTCCCCGGCCCTCAGGGCGATTACCCCGATTGGATAGAAATTTATAATGCAGGTATCGATGACGTGATGCTTGGCGGCTACTACATGTACGACACACTTGATGTGAATGAAGCTTATATGATTCCGGCTATCCATCCTGATTCTGTTACTGTAGCTGCCGGAGGATTTTTAGTGTTTTATGCCAATGGAAACCCCGAATCAAGTGTTATGAATTTAGATTTTAAACTAAAAGGCGGGGGTGAACAAATCGGTTTTTGGACTCCCGATCAAAGCGTGGTTGATTCGTTGAGCTATGATGCACAAACCAGCGATATATCTTATGGCCGCTACATGGATGGCACCGATAACTGGTATGCGATGGTAGATATTACGCCTGGCAGCGCCAACACCGATCCCAACCTCACTCCGGTAGAAGTTGAACTTTGCATTAATGAATTTATGGCCAGTAATGATGATGCTTTGCCAGGCCCTCAAGGTGATTACCCCGATTGGATTGAAATTTACAATGCCGGAACTGAAGCTGTAAATCTTAGTGGTTACTACATGTACGACACACTTGATGTGAATGAAGCTTACATGATTCCGGCTACCCATCCTGATTCTGTTACCGTTGCTGCCGGAGGATTTTTAGTGTTTTATGCCAATGGGAACTCCGAATCAAGTGTTATGAATTTAGATTTTAAACTAAAAGGCGGGGGCGAACAAATCGGATTCTGGACACCGGATATGGCAGTTATCGATACATTGACCTATACAGCCCAAATGGCCGATACCAGCTATGGCCGTTATACAGATGGATCTGAAAACTGGTATTTAATGACCGAATACACTCCCGGTGCAGCCAATGTTTATAACCCGGGTCCAGTTGAAGTTGAACTCTTCATCAACGAATTTATGGCCAGTAACGATTTTGCTTTCCCCGGACCCGAAGGCGATTATCCTGACTGGATCGAAATTTACAATGCCGGCAGCGAAGATGTAATGCTTGGCGGATACTACATGTATGATGCCCTTGATGTTACAGTAGCTTATCAGATTCCTGATACCCAACCTGACTCTGTTACTGTTGCTGCCGGAGGATTTATAGTTTTTTATGCTAATGGAAGCCCCGCCACAAGTGTTATGAATTTAGATTTTAAACTAAAAGGCGAGGGCGAACAAATTGGATTTTGGGCACCGGATATGGCAGTTATCGATACACTGACTTATACCGAACAAATTGCCGACACTTCTTATGGCCGTTATCCTGATGGCAGCGAAGAATGGTTTATGATGCCAAACTATACACCTGGGGCAAGTAATCAACCTGTTGCAATAAACGAAATTAGCAACAATGTTACTGATATGCAAAACTATCCCAATCCATTCAACACTGAAACAAATATCCAGTTTACACTTGAAAATAGCGACAATGTGATAGTTCGTTTGTATGATGCAAGAGGTGCGCTGATTAAAGTTTTGGCTGATGGTAATTTCCAAACCGGAACACACAGTATAAATTGGTCAGCTGCTGATATGGAGGCAGGATATTATTTTTACACTTTACAAACCAGCACTAATTTCCTTAGCAGAAAAGCATTGATAGTTAAATAGATTACTTTTTGCTGATAGCACAATTGTGCGTATAAAATTTATGAAGTCCAAAATTCGGGGTTAAACATTTAGCTTCAGGTTTTGGACTTCTTTGTTAAAATAATTTTAATGTATGATTCAAATTAGAATTAAGAAACATTCCAGTCAGTTGTTTCAATTGAAGCTTGATTTCCCGTCCGTAAGCTTTTTGCAGAAAAAGAATAATTATGGTATGGATATGTTTCTTTTTTTACCACAAACGCTTGGTGTAAATAGTATCTGCTGAAAAACTCGCCATCTTCATCATAGCTATTTGGTCATGCAGCTAAGCCAAAGTGTTGAATTAAATTATCACGGTTTTCATTTTTCCAATTTGATGACATTATGAAAATATTTCAGTTGCCTTGCTGAAAAACTTTCACCAACTTTATCAAAAAGGCATAATACTCCCAGCCCGGTCAATTTGACCAGGTTGAGTACTAGGATTATGCTGGCAATCATCGATTCGCTTGTTCCAATTAGTCTTGCACGTATGCGGTATAAACCGTAGGCTGTTTTTGCCTGCCCGAACTTGCCTTCGATAAGATTCCTTTTTTGGAAAGCACTTGCACAGCCCGGTAACTACCCCAAAATCTCCACCAGGCTATTATAATCGTTTTTGATTTTTGTTTTGAAACCTGAATCTAAGTTCACTTTGTTTGTTGGATAGCCGGGAATGGCTTTCTTTACAACAGCCTCAAATTTTCGGGGATGGGCAGTGGCAAGAAACAGTCCCACTTGTTCGGGCTTGATTTGGGATTCGAGCGCCAGCAGGCCAATCGCGCCATGCGGATCGAGTACATATCCTGTTTTTTGGTGGGTGGTGCTGATCTGTTCCAGCGTGGCCTCATCTGAGAAAGTTGCAGCAAGCATATCCTTTTTTATGGCTTTATGATTGTGCCTGTAAAGATGCATGATGCGTTCAAAATTACTCGGTGTACCCACATCCATAGCATTGGAATAAGTTTGGACAGATGGTTTTGGCTGATACTGTCCGGAATGATAATATTGATAAAATGTATCGTTGGCATTGTTGGCGGCAATAAAGCGGTGAACGGGGAGTCCCATTTTTTTGGCGTAAAGTCCGGCAGTCAGGTTTCCAAAATTTCCGCTGGGTATCGAAACTATCCACTCCCTGCCTTCGAGCAATGGTTGAAGTTGCTTGTAAGCCAGGAAATAGTAAAGCATCTGGGGCAGGAATCGCGCCGCATTGATTGAGTTGGCGCTACTTAGTAGCATTGTGCTTTTGAGCGCCTGATCGTTGAGTGCTTGTTTTGCCAGCGCCTGGCAATCGTCAAAAGTGCCTTCCACCTCAATGGCTGTAATGTTTTCGTTCAGCGAGATCATTTGCTGCTCCTGAAAAGCGCTGATCTTTCCTTTCGGGAAAAGGATGAAAACTTCTACACCTTCCACTTTGTAAAATCCGTTTGCCACCGCACTGCCTGTATCGCCCGAGGTGGCTACAATTACTTTTACAGTTTTTCCGGGTATGGTAAATTCAGAAAGGCATCTTGCCATAAAGCGTGCGCCCACATCCTTAAAGGCCATGGTTGGCCCATGAAACAATTCCAAAACGTGAATGTTTTTGTGCAGTTTAACAATGGGCAAAGGAAACGAAAGGGTTTCCCGGATTATTTTTTTTAAAGATGATTCTGACAACGAATCCTTCACATAAGGCTGCATGACTTCAAAGGTAATTTCAGTATCATCCATTTGAGTGATGTTGTCGAAAAATGTGGTTGGCAGGATGGGAACAGTTTCAGGAACGTACAGCCCTTTTTGTGTGGCCAGGCCACTGAGGGTGGCTTCCCTGAACGAAACTTTCTCGTTAATATCTTTGGTATTTATATATTTCATTTGTGTTTATTTTTGCCACTGATGCATGGATAAAAAATTGCCACTGATGCACGGATAAAAATCTGTAATGAATGCATGGATGGAGTATTGCCACTGATGCACGGATAAAAGATAGTATGGATATGTGATATAATTATTCTCAGTCTTCAAAAGTTGTAATCCTTGTCTCCGGTTTATCGGTAAGTCTTACTGTAAAATGCTGTGCATTGATTCCGCAGGTAAGGTAAACCTCTTTTAATGCTTTGATAATTTCGCCAGCACATTTTGCGCTGTTTGCGAGGGCAAACATGGAAGGCCCTGAGCCTGAAATTCCAAAAGCAAGCGCCTGGTGTTTCATGGCTGCAAGCCTCATTTCATCGAAACAGGGGATAAGCATTTTGCGGGAAGGTTCCACCATGAGGTCTTCCATACTTTTGGCCATTAAAGTCAAATCGTTTTGATACAAGGAGGCCACGAAAGCCCCCATATTTGCAATCTGTCGTGAGGCAAGTTTTAATGGCAGGTTTTGCCTGAGTATGCTCCGCGACTCTGCCGTGTTGATGGTGATTTCGGGGAAAAATAGCGCGGCATGAAGGCCACTCGGTAAGGGAAGCTTCACCAGACTTAGCTCATGGATCAGTACCAGCCCACCCAGGATGGCCGGGGCAACATTATCAAAATGGGCAGTTCCGCAGGCTGTTCGTTCGCCTTCCGCGGCGAAGGGAACAAGCGCTTCCGGTGTAAAAGGATTGTTGAGCAAGGCATTAAAAGCCACTGCTGCCGCTGCACTGGAAGCGCTGCTCGACCCCAGCCCACTCCCGGAGGCAAAGCCTTTTTTTATGCGGATATCCACACCATCGTACCGGTTCAAGGCTTCCTGTATTTTTCTAATCACCACACTGCAGGAATTTTTTTCTGGTTCGGTGGGCAGGTTTTTGCCGTTTACAATTTCAGTAATCCGGTTTTGGCTTGTCCCGTTTCTTGTTACCTCCACCTTGTCGCCGATGGAGTTGAGCGAAAGCCCAAGAATATCGAAGCCCACGTTGAGGTTGGCAATGGTTGCTGGTGCAAATGCACATATTTTATTTATCATAACTATCTGTTTACGATGAAAATCAAATCGGAGAAAACGCCGCTTGCCGTAACTTCAGCGCCTGCCCCTGCACCTTTGATGATAAGCGGTTCGGGGTTGTATCGATTGGTGAAAAGCGATACAATATTGTCCTTTCCGTCCAGATGATAAAACGGACTTGCCGCATCAACTTGCTGCAAAGATACGGAGAGCTTTCCATTATCCATCACAGCCACCACTTTCAGGCGGCAATTGTTTTGCTGTGCCTTCTGATGCATTGCCCTAAAATGTGCTTCCTCGCTGCGCAGCACTTCAATAAATTCTTCGGGGGTTTCGGTTTTCAACGAGCTCTCCGGTAAAAATCCACTGAAAGTAACATCTTCAGGCTCGACCATATAGCCCGACTCCCTGGCCAGGATCAGGATTTTGCGCATCACATCCAGGCCGGTCAGGTCAATTTTCGGGTCGGGCTCGGTGTAACCCTCATCTTTGGCTTGTTGCACTATGTCGGCAAAAGGCAGTCCGGTGTTGTAGTTGTTGAAAATAAAATTCAAACTCCCTGACAATACGGCCTCAATACGGTTCACGCGGTCGCCACTGTGGCTCAAATCCTGGATGGTCTTTATTACCGGCAAGGCTGCGGCTACGGAGGTCTCGTACTGGAATTTACAATTTTTATCATGGGTAAGTTTCATTAGTTTTTGATAATTTGAGATGGGCGAACTGCCTGCAAATTTGTTGCAGGTAACCACCGAAATACTGTGACCGAACAGTCGGTCATATTCCAGGCTCACCTCCTCCGAAGCGGTATTGTCGATCACGATACTATTGCGTAAATTGAGGGCAATGATATCATCCACAAATCCGGCAAACGATGAATATGGTGTTCCTGCCTGCCTGATTTTCCGCGCGGTTTCAAAGCTCAAGCCATCAGTGTTCAGTATAAATTTTGTGCTGTTGGCAACGCCTACCAGTTTCAATTCAATTTTGTGGTTTTCAAGGAAGTTGGCCTGTTGCTTTTCCAGGATATTCAAAAACTGGCTACCAACATTTCCCACACCTGCAACAAAAAGGTGGATCTTTTTCACGGAAGCCTGGAAAAACCTTTCGTGGATTACATTCACTGCTTTATGCTCATCTTTGGCATCCAGAACGATGGAGATGTTTCGCTCAGAAGCACCCTGTGCAATAGCTTTTACACTGATGTTGTTTTCGCCCAGGGCTCCGAAAATCTTTCCACTCAGGCCCACCTGGTGTTTCATGTTATCACCAATCACAGCCAGCACAATTTTGTCGTCCTCCAGTTCCACAGGGTTTACCAGCCCATCTTTCATTTCATGGTGAAATTGGGAGGCAAGTGCGTTTTTGGCATCTTCGGCAAACTGTGCTTTAATACCAAGACATATACTTTGCTCCGAGCAGGCCTGTGTTATAAACACGATGTTGATGCCTGCCTCTTCCATGGCCTGGAATACGCGACGGGCAAGGCCTTTGGTTCCCGCAAGTCCCACTCCCGAAATGGTGAGTATGGCCATTTGTGGCAGTGTTGATACACCAATTATCTTATTTGTTTCACCCTCATTGCTGCCGTGAATCAAAGTTCCGGCCTCGCCTGGCTGGCTGGTATTTTTAAGGAAAACTGGTATTTTCTTTTGCATTACCGGGCGAATGGCTGGCGGATAAACAACCTTTGCCCCAAAGTAGGCCATTTCGAAAGCTTCTTTGTAGCTTAGTCTTTTAATCGAGCCCGCGTTGCGGACGAGGTTTGGATTGGCGTTGAGCATACCGTTCACATCACTCCACAATTCAAGTGCGGTGGCATCAATGGCACCGGCAATAAGTGCGGCGGTATAATCTGAGCCCCCACGCCCCAAAACCACCCTATCACCTCTTGGGTTGATGGCCACAAAGCCAGGTGCAATGTAGCAGGTGTCGGGATTAATATAATCCCTGATCCGGCTATACGAAACCTCATAATTCACATCTGTATTCAAGTAGTTGCCATTGGCTGAAATCAACTCTCCGGCAGGCAGGTTTTTGATGGACATGCCCTCCTGGTTAAGGTAATGCCCAATGAGCTCAGATGATAGCTCTTCGCCAACAGCCAGCACCCGTGCCATGGTTTTGTCGCTCAGTTCCCCAAGGCTGCGAATGCCATTGCACACATCCTCAAGCTTAAGCATGGTTTGCTGAATATGAATAAAAGTTTCGGTTTGAGATACAGGCTTGAGTAATGCTTTAGCCAGTTCAAGATGTCGTGTTTTAATATGTGCCAGCGAATCATCAAAATTGCTTTCCAGGGCTTTTTGTGCCAGCAGGCCAAGTGCATCGGTAATGCCACTAAGGGCTGAAACCACCAATACGAAAGGCTCCTTTTTCCGGGTCAGGATATTTTTAATTTTTTCTATGTTTAGTGCGGAATCTACACTCGATCCACCAAATTTTAATACAAGCATAATTATTTTTTTATCGAATTAAGAAATAATGGTTGATTTGGGGAGGATTGCCCCGGACGCTGAATGGCATACTACGATGCCCGATATGTTTACCTGACCCCTTTCGGGGTGGTGGTGGTTGTGCATGTAAAAGTGGTGGTAAAAGCAGGGCTTGTCTCCGGGAGCGCCAAGCTTAAAAAATCTGTATGTTGCTGTACTTTTTTCATTTTGCAGGGACAATGATAGTCATTTATTTTTTTGGCCATTCAACAAATTTCAAAAATTAACCGAATATTAACAATTAGTTTTGAATCTGGTGAAAATACTGTTTCACTTTTTCAAGGTTTTTGTTTATTCAATTCTGGATGTCTAATCTACAATAGTCCAACCCATACTGGGTTGCATGTTTTATCAGTTGTTTGAGACCAAATAACCCACTAACCCATTAACTCAATAACTCAATAACCCAATAACCCAATAACTCAATAACCCAATAACTAATCTCCACTGCCAATATTTAAAACGCCTACCTTTGCCGCCATTATTTTAATTATGGAATATCAATACGCAAAACTGGCAAACGGAATTCGGATTATCCACAAGTATATGCCCAACCATGTGGCGCATTGCGGTGTGGTAATCGATGCAGGATCGAGGGATGAACGAGAAAACGAAAATGGCATAGCGCACTTTATCGAACACCTTATATTTAAAGGCACTAAAAAGCGCAAGGCTTACCACGTGCTGAGCCGGCTCGAAAATGTAGGCGGCGACCTGAACGCATACACGAGTAAGGAAGAAACTTTTGTGTATGCTTCATTTTTGCATCCGCATTATGAAAGGGCACTGGAGCTTTTTGCGGATATCATTTTCAATTCCACTTTTCCCGAAAAGGAAATTGCCAAAGAAAAGGATGTGGTGCTGGATGAAATTAACTCGTATAAGGATTCGCCTTCGGAGCTAATTTTTGATGAGTTTGAAGAGCTGTTGTACCAAAATCATCCCATTGGAACTTGCATTTTAGGAAGCCCTGGCTCAGTTAAAAGTTTCAAGAGGGAGGATGTGCTTAATTTCATGCAGCGAAATTATCTTACTCACCGAATGGTGATCTCATCGGTGGGGAACATTAAATTTGAAAAGCTTGTACATTTTGCTGAAAAGTACTTTGGCGCAATTTCCACAGCGAAAGGTGCGGTTAAGAGGGAGCGTTTTAATGATTACAGCCCAAAAAATCTTACCGAAGCCAAATCAAATTACCAGGTGCATTGTATTATGGGCGTGCCTGCGTATGATGTTACGAGCGACAAGAAGACAACACTGGCTATGCTGAGCAACATATTGGGAGGGCCAGGCATGAACTCGAGGCTCAACATGGGTATTCGTGAAAAATATGGCTACTGCTATTCGGTCGAATCCCATTATCAGGCTTATTCCGATACCGGAAATTTTCATGTTTACCTGGGCACCGATAACGGATATCTTGAAAAATCGCTGAAACTGGTTTACAAGGAGCTGAAATTATTTCGCGAAAAAAAGATGGGAACCTTGCAACTGCATCGCGCCAAGCAACAAATTGATGGCCAGCTTGCCATTTCTCTGGAATTGAACGTGAATGAAATGACTTCCATAGGCAAGAGCCACCTGTTTTTTGATGAGGTGGATACCTTTAAGCAAATCTCCGAAAAGGTAAATAAAATAACTGCGGAGAATCTTCTGGAAGTCGCCAATGAAATTTTTGTACCTGGGCAGTTTAGCACCCTTACTTATGTACCCAGGAAAAACGGGGATTAAAAACTGCCAACAGATTTCTTGGGGAATCTATGATGATGATAAAGTTATTAGAGTATATCTGTTTTATCAGGTTTCCCGCAGATAACGCAGATTTTCGCAGATAATATCAATCAGCGAAATCAGCGGAAAATTTTTTTGACCTCGGATAGAAGATCTTGACTTTAAGGACAGAACATAATTTGAATGGGTCAACAAAGTAGAATTAAAAAATATACGATTTCAGATTAGCGATTTCAGATTTAAGATGTTGTTATAGCACAGTAATATCTAAAATCTCAATTCATCAATCATTAATCTGAAATCAAAATTTCGCACGAACTGATAAAGACATTAATTTTATTATTGAACAAGTTTGAATAAATATTTAGAAAATGCCACAACAAGACTATAAAGCCACACACCCCGATTTTGAGCAATATGCCGAAGATCACACCACGCCTGAATCCGATTTTTTTCACCGTCTTTACCGCGAAACCAATTTAAAAACCATGTATCCACGTATGCTCTCAGGACATCTGCAAGGACAGTTTTTACGTATGTTGAGCAAAACCCTGCAGCCTGACGCGATATTGGAAATCGGGACTTTCACGGGATATTCCACCATTAACCTTGCCATGGGATTGGCCGAAAATGGGATGCTTCACACCATCGACAGTAACCCTGAATCGGTCGAAATCGGGAGAAAATATTTCAGGGAGTCGGGCTTGGAAAATAAAATCACCACCCACATTGGCAATGCGCTGGAAATAATACCCGCGATCGGGGTTACCTTCGATCTTGTTTTTATTGATGCCGATAAGGAGAACTATCTGAATTATTACAAAATGCTAATCGGCAACATGAAATCCGGCAGTGTGATCCTGGCTGATAATGCTTTCTGGGATGGGAAAGTAATGGATAAAAGCACCAGGGATAAAGAGACACAGGGTATTCAATTGTTTAATGATTTTGTGCAACAGGATGAGCGTGTGGAAAATATTCTGCTTCCTTTGCGGGATGGATTGATGATGGTTAGGAGGATATAGGATTGAAGATTAGTGATTTTAGATTTATGATGTTGGTGATACTCAGCAAAATCTAAAATCGTCCCGAAAAGTCAAGAATTTTCTCCAAAGGAGTCCTTCGGACAATCTTAAATCAAAAAACCATTGACCTTATGGATATACACCAGTCAGGGCTTCACTTTGAGTGAAACCCTGACTATAAACTCAGAATAGTTGTATTTTTGTAAAAACTCAACCGTCATGGATAAAATCGCCATTTTTCCCGGATCTTTCGATCCCATCACCCGCGGGCACGAAGATGTTATAACTCGTGCAGTTCCTCTTTTTAATAAAATCTTCGTCTCGATAGGGATCAACCGCGAAAAGAAAAATTATTTCACCATCGAAGAAAGGGTGGGTTTTTTAAGAACAGTTTTTGCAAAATATCCAAAAATTGAAATCGATACCTACGAAGGCCTGACGGTGGATTATTGCCGCAAGGTTGGGGCTCAATATATTTTGAGAGGCCTGAGAACTTCTGCTGATTTCGAGTTTGAAAGATCCATTGGGCAGGTTAACAAAAAGTTATTTCCTGAAATTGAAACTGTATTTTTCCTTACCCATCCCGAGTTTACTTCATTAAATTCATCGGTTGTACGCGATATTTTAAGTCATGGTGGCGATGCCTCGATGTTCATCCCCGAAGTGTTGAAACTGGGTTAATCGTTATTGGTTAATCGTTAATCGTTAATTGTTATTGGTTAATCGTTATTGGTTAATCGTTATTGGACAATAGTTTACAACTAACTCTCACCTCTCATCTCTCAACTCTCAATGCCGGGCTTTGCCCATGCACCCTCGAAAAATTACGAAAATTGTCCGAAGGACTCCTTTGGAGAAAATTTTCTATTTTTCGGAGCTCTCACTTCTTTCTCCCTATACTTTCTGTTTCCTCTCAGGGCGTCTCAGCTCAAAGTTTTCTCCGAGGTAAACTTTCCTTACGTGTTCATCCTGGGCCAGTTCTTCGGCAGTGCCGGTTTTAAGGATTGAACCTTCGAAGAGCAGGTAGGCGCGGTCGGTGATATTGAGTGTTTCGTGTACGTTATGATCGGTGATGAGTATGCCGATATTTTTTTCTTTTAATTTGGATACGATGGTTTGAATATCTTCAACGGCAATGGGATCAACGCCTGCAAATGGTTCATCCAATAAAATAAAATTGGGATCCACGGCCAGGGCTCTGGCAATTTCGGTTCGGCGGCGTTCGCCCCCCGAGAGTGTGATACCGAAACTTTTGCGAACATGTTGCAAGCCAAACTCCTCCAGGAGAGTTTCCAATTTTTCTGCCTGTTGTTTCTTATTGTATTTTGTAAATTCGAGTACCGATTTTACGTTGTCCTCCACGCTTAAATTCCGAAAAACTGATGCTTCCTGGGCAAGATATCCAATGCCTTTTTTTGCTCTTTTGTACATGGGCTCGTTGGTAATATCCATTTTGTCCAAAAGTACTTGTCCTTTAAATGGTTTAATCAAACCCACAATCATGTAAAAGGTAGTAGTTTTTCCTGCACCGTTCGGGCCAAGCAAACCAACAATTTCTCCCTGCTTAACTTGCACCGAAACATCGTTTACCACCATTCGGTGCTTGTATTTTTTAAATACACTTTTGGTTTGGAGTATCATATTACTAAATAAATGTAAGAAAATTTGTCAAAAATACATAAGCAAAATCAACTATAAAAATTAAAGCTTGTTTTAAACTTTTGAATTAAAATAAAAAATGCAGGCTAAACCTGATACCAAAATTTGAAATGTTGGAGTGATCGAGGTATGAAAGTCGCCAGATGGCATCTACCCTGAGCAATTTAAAAATGTTTTCTATGCCGGCACCTGCTTCAAAATAAGGCTTGTCTAAAGTGTACATCCCATTTGGAAATACTGAATACTCGCGATTATCTTTATCCAGTCCGCCGACCAATCCCTTTGTAAAAATCACTTCACGCCATTTCAGTTTCCTGAAAAGGGGGATACGATTAAAGAAATATCCATCGAAATGATGGGTATAAAACACACTCAGGTATTTATCACTCACAAACTCGAAATAATTCATCATGTTGAACGAGGATTCATCGAAGAAGTAAGTTTCGTTTCCTTCGTGAAGTTTGAGCAAAGGATAGGGGACAGTTCCCCATATTCTGCCGGCCTCGATGATGAATTTTGACCAGCCCAGGTTAAAAGTACTAAACCAGTGGCTTACTCCTAACTGAAGCCTGTGGTATTCATTGTCGCCACCGGTAATGGTTGGAATTCCGTAACCATAGCGGATTTCAAGAATCGGGTATTTTGCCCCGAGGCTAACGCGTTCGAATTCGCCCATTAAAAAGCGCTCTTTGTATGCCAGGCGGGTGTCGAGCCTTACTTCGGTGGAGGTGATGGCCGATTCGGTGGCAACATAACTATTCCCTTCACTGTCAGTTTTATTAATTTCAAAAGTATTGTCGCCAACCGCGTAAAGGTTGCGGTGAATTATATTAAGAGTATTTGAAAATCCATTGAACCATTCGTGCTCATAGTAGGCTTTGTAGCCTTCAACGATGCTTAACTTATCGGCAGGATTTCGCCTGAAAAGGAAGGCCAGGAAAAAATCTTCGCGGAAAGCATTTTGGCTTGCCCCCAATTGTTCGAGGTCGTACTGAAATTCAGCGCCAAATGTCCGCCTTGGGTTTTTATTGAGCATATATTTAAAACCTCCGCCATATTTCCAGCGGCTGTCGAGGGTTCCAAAAGCTACGTGGCCGAATAGCATAATTTTTTTGCTAAATTTATTGCTTGTTCTTCCCCCAAGTCTGATGCGCGCTCCTTCAACGGCATTAAAGCTCAAAGTGGATCCGTAAGGCCCGATTTCGAAATTCCCGGTTTCGTAATATCCCGTGGTAATCATTTCGATGATATCGATATAGGTGTTGAATTTGGGTATCTGTTTCAGCGTATCTACCATATAGTAAATGGTCTTTTCATCGCGTGTTAGTTCCTCATGCCGGTGCTGTGCCCAATATTCATCAGATTGCTCACCCGCGGTTTCATTGATAACCACGCTAACCGGCGCTTTGTAAAAATCATCGTCCTTTGGCCGGTTAATCACAAAATTGCGGTAGGTTGTGGTTTTACTGCCAAAGAAGCCCACCAGCTCCGACTTATCATTTTCGATAATATTCAGATCGCCAATAATGTAATCTTTAGTAAGCAACCAATATTTTCCGTCAATCAAATCAAATTCTTTGTGAATTACCATGTCGTTGATAAAATTAATGTTGGCATCATCCATAATTTTCATGTCAACTTCCTTGATGGCAAAAGTGGTATCGTGAACCCAAAAACTTCCTGTAAAGGTGAGGGTTTGTTTCTGGCGGGGTTTAAACATGATTTTGTAGCACCATTTTTCACCGAAAAAGGTGCTGTCGATGAGGTAGTATTTATAAAAATTTAAACCAAAACCGGCAATGGGGCTGATGAAGTTTTTTTGAAACAGCCCGATGTAACTATCGTAAATATTGATATGTTGAAATTTGTCGCCCAGGAATTGCATCACGCTTTCGTTTTCGATGCCTGAAATTTTATTGGCTTTTACAATTTCGATGGAAGCTTTAGGTTTTCGTTTCGAGTAAACGTCAGAGATCGACTCGGATAGAAAAATGGGGAGGTAGGGTTTGCCATTTACTGTTGAGGTATCAACATTATCAAAAATAAAATCGAATTCCCTAAAAATTCTTCGATTTTTAAATTTATCCGTAATGTTGTTGGCATCGATCTGTATTTTGTTGTAAGCTTCATATTGATAGGCATCATACTTATCAGGGTCGTTATTTTTTTTGTTTTGATTGATTTTCCTCAATAAAATTTCTGCAGGATTTTCCCCGGCTTTTATTACTACGGTCTCAAGTTCAAAATTATCCTGAACCATTTCATAATTAATATACTGAAAATGCCCTTTAGAAACCACTTTAGTTTGTCGCTTGTAACCAACAAAGGAAGCAATAAGCGAATCACCGGGCTTTGAGGTTTCAATGGAAAAGACGCCATCGAAGCCTGTGGTAATTCCAATATTTGTGCCTTTAAAAATAATGTTCACAAAGGGCAAAGGTTCCCCTGTTGCTTTATCGGTAACAGTACCCATAATTTTTGTTACCTGGCTAAAAGAAATTGCAGGAATAGCTATAGCCAGAAAAATTAAAAGTGTTTTAAATGGGATAAATTTTATTGGCATAAATATTCTTAATCAGCATAATAAACATGAGGTAAATCCATTTATTGCAAATACAGACAACATTTTAGCATAAGGGTCAAAAGAATGTTCCCAAATTAAAATTCCAATAAAATGAAAACATTAGCTTATAAAATTCCTTCTTTTAATATGTCGTGCAGGTGGATTACGCCCAGGTAATTATCGCAATCAACCACAGGCAGTTGGGTGATATTGTTTGATCGCATAATATCAAGGGCTTGAGCAACAAGTATTTTCGGGCTTATGGTTCTCGGGTTTTTAGTCATGATATCAGATGCATTAAGTGTCTCGAATGGCTTGCCCGACTGGATCATTCTTCGCAAATCTCCATCGGTAATAACACCAACCAATTTTCCTTTGTTCATCACAGCGGTTGCACCGAGGCGTTTCGATGATATTTCAACGATTGCAGATGGGATATCGGCATCAATTTCTACCATTGGTTTTTCATTGTTTACATAAATATCCGATACCCTGAGAAAGAGTTTTTTTCCCAATGCACCCCCGGGATGATACAATGCAAAATCCTTGGGCGAAAATCCCCGAAGCTCAAGCAAAGCTACTGCCATTGCATCGCCCATAACCAACTGCGCCGTAGTGCTTGAGGTGGGAGCCAGGTTATTGGGACATGCTTCCTGGCTCACTGTAGTTTCTATTAAATAGTCAGCCTGTTTAGCAAGATAAGAATCCAGGTTTCCAACCATAGCTATTATTGTGTTTCCCGACAGCCCCAGGTAGGGGATTAAAAGTTTGATTTCGGGAGTAGCGCCACTTTTTGAAATACACAGGATAACATCATCTTTTTGAACGATTCCCAAATCTCCATGCACAGCATCGGCAGCGTGCATAAAAATTGCAGGCGTACCAGTTGAGTTGAAGGTTGCTACAATTTTTTCGCCTATTAGCGCACTTTTCCCAATTCCTGTAACTATTACCCTTCCTTTACTATTGAATATTAATTGGATACATGAAACAAAGTCGTCATTAATAAAATTGGTTAATCCTGCAATTGCCTGGGTTTCCAAATCAATCGTATTAAGAGCACTCTTTTTAATTTTTGAGGAGGATATGTTTATCATTATCAAAAAATTTGTTAAAAAAATCAAATTTAATTTGTGCAAAATTAGATCATTATCGGGAAAATACTTTAATTTTATAAATCAAAACAAAATGAGTCTTTTTTATACACGAATGATGTTTTAAATTGTAAACTGATTTTTATGACATCATTAATGGATTATTTGCTTAAATTTGTTTGAAATGCTTTTGGTTCTGATGGGTTAGAAAAAATATTGTTATTTAAAAATCGTTTGCGATCGTCTAAAATCTACCTAACCGTGATGGAAATACTGCTAATTGATGAGAAAAGAATTTTACTATGTTTAAACAAGAAACAGACACTACAATGACTGAAACCCATGAATATCCGCTTCACAGGGTAATGAAGCAGGTTTTTGGGTTCGATAGTTTTAAAGGAAATCAGGAAAAAATTATTAATAATTTGCTTCATGGAAACGATACATTCGTAATCATGCCCACAGGCGGAGGTAAATCCATGTGCTATCAGTTACCTGCTATTATTAAGGATGGCACTGCCATTATCATTTCACCACTCATCGCCCTGATGAAAAACCAGGTTGATGCACTTCGCAACTTTGGATCTAAGGAGGGTTTTGCCCACGTTCTAAACAGCTCCCTTTCGAAAGCAGAAATTCTTAAAGTAAAAGAAGATCTTACAAACGAGGTTACTAAATTATTGTACGTTGCTCCTGAATCGCTCACTAAAGATGAAAATGTTGAATTCTTTAAAGGAATAAACATTTCATTTTATGCTATTGATGAAGCACATTGTATTTCGGAATGGGGGCATGATTTCAGGCCCGAATATCGCAGGTTGCGACCCATTATTGAAAACATTGGGCAAAAGATTCCCATAATAGCCCTTACCGCTACTGCAACACCCAAAGTTCAACACGATATTCTGAAAAATTTAGATATCCTCGATGCTACTGTTTATAAATCGTCATTCGACCGGCCAAATCTTTACTATGAAGTTCGTCCTAAAACCAGCGATGTAAATAAAGATATTATTAAATACATTAAGAATAACCACGGTAAATCAGGAATAGTTTATTGTTTGAGTAGGAAGAAAGTTGAAGAGATTGCCGAAACTTTGCAGGTGAACGGGATAAAAGCCCTGCCTTATCATGCAGGTCTTGATGCAGTTACCCGCCGTAACAACCAGGATAGTTTTCTTATGGAGGATGTGGATGTAATTGTTGCCACCATAGCTTTTGGGATGGGTATCGATAAACCCGATATTCGTTTTGTGATTCATCACGATATGCCCAAAAGCCTTGAAGGATATTACCAGGAAACCGGCAGGGGTGGCCGTGATGACGGCGAAGGAAACTGTATTACCTTTTATAGTTACGATGACATACAAAAACTGGAGAAGTTTATGAAAGGCAAACCGGTAGCCGAGCAGGAAATAGCCCAACAACTATTGCTCGAAACAGTTTCGTATGCCGAATCATCAATATGCAGGCACAGGCAATTGCTTCATTATTTTGGCGAAGAATATAAACATGAAAATTGTGGTAGTTGCGACAATTGCCTGCACCCCAAAGAAAAATTTGAAGGTGTTGAATTTGTAGAGATTGTTGTTGAGACCATAAAAGAAGTAAAAGAGCTTTTTAAAGCCAAGCACATTGTTAACATTCTCGTGGGTAAAAATACTGCTGCACTAAAGTCGTACAAACACCATAAAATAAATGCTTTTGGCAGGGGTTCGGATCATGATGATAAATTTTGGAATGCGGTAATTAGGAAAGCCCTGATTTTAAACCTAATCACAAAAGATATTGATAATTACGGGCTCTTGAAAATTACCAAAAAGGGGCATGAATTCCTCAAGAAACCATATTCAATACTCATTGCAAAAGACCATGATTACGATAATACCGATGATGACAGCGATATAATTGACGGATCTCATAAAACCATCTCTGCCGATCAAAATCTTTTTAATATATTGAAGGATTTGAGAAAGCAAATATCGAGAAAGGAGAATTTGCCCCCATTCGTGATTTTCCAGGATCCGTCGCTCGAAGATATGTCGATTCACTATCCCATAACCATGGATGAACTCACTCAAATTACCGGGGTGGGTTTAGGTAAGGCTAAAAAGTACGGGACACCTTTTCTTGATTTGATTATGAATTATGTGGAGGATAATGATATTATGAGACCAAACGACATGATTGTTAAGTCGGTGATTAATAAATCGGGGCTTAAAGTGTATATTATTAAAAGTATTGATCGTAAGCTTACCCTCGATGATATTGCTCATACCAAAAACCTGACACTCGAAGAGCTGATCGTTGAAATAGAACGAATAGTTTCCTCGGGCACAAAACTCGACATCACCTATTACATCAACGAGGTTGTAGATCCATATCATCAGGAAGAAATTATTGATTATTTCCATGAAGCTGAATCCGATTCGATAAAAGATGCACTTGAGGAACTCGGCGAAGAAGAGTTTAATGAAAATGAGATCAGACTGATGCGCATTAAGTTTATGTCGGAAGTAGGAAATTAGAATTATAACTCATCCTAAAATAAAGCGCAACTACCTTTTTTTGACAGTTGCGCTTTATTTTTATTGTTTAAAAACTCTTTTGAGGTTATGATCTTTTTAGGGGTGTTAGGCCTTGGTGCTTTCTGTTTTCTTATTCCTGTCGTCAATTATTCTTAAAATCCTCTCAAAATAATTGTCAAATGACTCTCCTTGTTTAACAGGAATAGTTTCAATAGCTATTGAAAAGTTATCAATTAGATCTCCATTTTCTTTAAATTTTTGTTCCAATAATTTTTCGTTCCTTGTCTCCCAGTATTCTCCTTCATCGGTAAGGTTAAATTGTTTGAAGTAGTTTTTATTGTTCAAATAGCGGAATAATTCGATTATTGTTTTATGAATAGCAGTTCCCGAAAATTGGGTTTTAGTAGAAAGCATATAAAGAAAATCACTCTCAGGTTGATTCTCAGAATGTCCATAAAATTTCAAATGCACATTGCTTGACATCCGATAATTTGACAAAAAGCATATTGATATTGTTTCACATTCTGGTGGAGTAAAACTAATCCCATATACTTTTCCGTCATAAGATTGGTTTTCATTATTATCAACTGGAAATGCTTCCTGATATATTTTGTAATCCCATTTAAATATTTCTGCAATTTCTTTAACTTCAGTTATTAAATCTGAAAGTATTGCGTTTTTATTGAATTTCCCACCATAATGAATGCTTAATCCCATTTTATACAGCCTCCAAATCTTCAATGTTCAATCGGACTTTTGTGTTTTTTAATTCTCCAAGTGTTATGTTTATATGATTTGTAAATTCCTTTTTCAAGAAAGGTGGTATTAATTCCTTAAACTCAATATCAAATAATCTGTGAATAACAACAATATCATCTTTTGAAAATGGACGAACCCCATTCATTAGTTCTGACATATAATTTGGTCTATGTCCAAGTATCTTCCCCAAGTCCTTTTGAGCTATTTCATTCTCTTTTAGTTTCACCTTAATCAGTTCTTTTCGTTTTTGAATAAAAAGGCCTTCGGCGTTAACTATCTTCTCAGCTAAATCGCTTTCTCTTATTTGTTCATCTGTAAATGTAGCCTCATTCCCCCAATTCTTTGCTTCATACTTTTCAATTAATTTAAATAAGTGCTGGCGAATAGGTTCTAATGACCTGTCTTCTTTAACCATCCACCTTAATTTCCCTTGAATAGATGTAGCTTCTTCGAATTCAAGTTCACTATTCAATTCATCAATTTTTATGATATTATCAATTTCTAATCTATCCATTTTACTTTATTTTACCGTGATTACGCAACCAGGCTTCAATCGTTTTCTTATTTCCTTTGAAAGTTGTGTCATATTCATCATGGTTTCCAACCCAAAGAATTTCAACATACTGTTCAGTAAAAACAACTAAGGTAAATGCTCGATGAACGTTAATGTCAAAAAATAAAAAATCTTCGCTATGAACTCTATCCGCATCTGGTCTGGACTCTATTAGCCCTAACTTATCTTTCCATTTAGCCCTTTCAATATCTATAATCAGCTTATCAATATCTTTAGCAAGCTTCAAGTTCCCTCGATTCTTTCTTTTAAGCTTTAATAATTTGTCTTTACGTATTAATTTCAATTAAAATTTTTTTGAAACAAAGATAAAAATTAAATTCCATTTATTTTGGAACTATGTTGTTTTTTACCTGGTGTCTAACTATGATATTGGTATCAAAAAGTACTTTTTTTATTTGTATTGTTCCATTGCTTGATATTCTTGTTATAAACTTGTAAGCTGTCATGTTTTTCATTTTTACAAAAATAGGGTTTTATTCATAAAAATTCATTTTCTCAATTTATATTGTAACACTTATTCGAGAACTATTGCGTTTATCACATCATGAAAAATTCACTTTTCTTTTTAGGTTTATTAATTATAATGGGGATTTCATGCACGCCAAAAAAGGACATCAGCGAAACTGAGATTCCAAAAAATATAATCCCCCCTGATTCGATGACCATGATTATTAGCGATATTCAGGCTACCGAAGCCATACTGAGGGAGTACAAGAGAATTGGACAAGATAATGAACTAAGATCAGCGAAATTTCTTGAACAAACCTTTGAGAAAAATGGAATTAGCCCCGCGCGTTATGATGAAAGCGTGGCTTTTTACGAAACGCATCTTGAGCTTTATCACAAAATTTACACCGATGTGGTTTCCAGGCTAACCCAAATGGAAACCGAATTTAAGGATGATGATGCTGAAGAATGAAGCCCCATCAGTGCCATGTTCCCAATATAACCCCCATTACCACAAACTGTATGGTAATGTAGCCTGCATGGATTAACCAAAGGCGAAAACTTTTTCGTTCCTCTAATCAAAATCTGTTTCATCAAAAATGATGGCTTCATAAATAAAAATATCGGCAGTTTTCCAACCATCCCAGCCTATCTTCGCCTTGTCTCGTGAACAATGACCCAGGAATTCTTCGATATTCCATCCCGTGTTGTCGGCAACCTGGGGTAAAAACGTGCCTGAATTGTAGCCCTTTTTAATGTATATTCCATGACGACCCAGTTCAATTTCATCAATATTATCGATTTTTTTCATTGGGGTGAGTACAGAAATCTCAATATCTATTTTCAATAGTTCCTTTGGCTTTACCGGGCTAAAGCGATAATCTTTGGTGGCAGCCGAAATAGCCGCATCCTGAACAACTTTATACAATGGAATCGTTGGGTTGAATTGCCCTATGCAACCACGAAGCTGGCCATTGCTGTGTAATGATACAAATGCCCCGGTCAGTTCTTTCAAAGTTGAAGAATAATTTTCAGCATCAATTTCAGGGATTGGTTTGCCCGTAACTTTAGCCTCAATGGCGCTTCTTGCAACAGCCAGCAAATCTTTTTTATCCTGATCAGATAATTTGAAAGTACCCGAATCTTCTTTGTTACCATTTATTGCAATGGCCCAATATCCAACCACCCTGTTTTTATCTCCATACATTGCATCGCCAGAGTTTTTATAGTAAAGCGGATTAATTTCAATTCCGGTCATATCGTGGGTTATATTCAAAATCGCAAGCATCGAAGACCATCCGCACATACAGGTTGCCAGCCCGGGAACTTTTTTTGCTTCATTTTTCGAGAGTGTTTCCATGAATATTTCCGGCGAATTTGAAGCAATAGCATCAGCAGTTATTTGGTCAACAATATTGGCTTCATCATAAGAAGGATAATGCGAAAAATCGCTGCTGATTACAAATAAATTATTGGGATTGAAAAATGGTTTTAGCGCTTCCGCGATTTTTTTAATGGTTTTTTCAGATTGACTTGCAATGATAATTGGTACAATTTTAAAATTATTTTTAAGATGAAATTGTAAAAAGGGCAACTGTACTTCAAGGCTGTGTTCCGAAGTGTGAGCATTTTCCCTGAACTCGAAAACTTTATTGTCATTTATAAGTCGGCTTGCCAGTTCCCGGTCAACTTCAACCGTACCAAGAGGCGTAAGGTAATTTCCGATATTGTAAATGGAAGCGCCATCGAACCAGGTGTGGTGGCTTGAACCGATAAGAAATATCCGCTCGAATTTACTTTCGGGATCGATCTGGTTAAAACTATTTGCAGCCACCTGGCCCGAGAAAACATAGCCTGCATGAGGAGTTACTATGGCCAGTGGATTTTTATTGCCGGGTGGAATAGCTCCGGCAAAAAATGATTCAAGTTCGCCACGCAATTCGGTGGCCTTGCCCGGATAAAATTTCCCGGAAACACAAGGCTGTCGATCAATTGTTGTTGAGGATTCTTTGTCGGATTGTCCCTTTGCCGAAAATAAATTTCCAAACATCATCGCGATAAGTATCAGGTGAAAACATAAATTTTTCATTAGCCAGCTAATTTCGAAATTTGAAGAATTTTAGCCATTCATTTGAAATATTACAAATGTACAGCATCCCGGTTAAAAAAGAAAGCAGTTTGTGGGTTTACATTTGAAATGCCGGGTAAGTGGGGGCAAAAATATTTATGTTATTTCATTTTCCCGGAAAGTAAAAGCATCCTTGCCATTCTTTCGGAAGCCTCTTGTAATAAACGTCCTGCGTTTTTTAGTGAATAATCAAGTGGCATGGGTTGATCGGTAATCGGAAAAATCACATCAAAACCTTTCTGGTAAAGATTTTCATGTTTTTCACCAAGACTACCCGCGAAAGCAATCACCGGCTTGTTATATTTTTTTGCCAGCATGGCAACACCGAAAGGTGTTTTGCCAAACTGTGTCTGGTTATCAATTTTCCCTTCGCCGGTAATTACCAAATCTGCCCGACTGATTTTTGATTCAAGTTCTGTGATTTCTGCTATAATTTTAAACCCCGACATTATTTTGGCATTTGCAAATGCCATCAAACCGGCACCCAGTCCTCCCGCAGCCCCTGCTCCTTCAAGGTTTTCAAAGTCTTTGTTGTAGGTTTTTCTTAAAATAGTGGCATAATGCGAAATGTTCTTTTCCAATATTTCAACTTGATTTTTATCAGCACCTTTTTGGGGGGCAAACACTCTGGATGCGCCAGTTGGCCCCGTTAAAGGGTTGTTTACATCGGCAGCAATCAGTATTTCACAATTTTTTAATCTTTGATCAATCCCAGAGTCGTCGATCAGTGCCAGGCGATTTAAGGAGTCACCGCCCTCACCAATTTCGTTGTTGTTTTCATCTAAAAATTTTAAACCCAAAGCCCTGGCCATTCCTATTCCGCCATCGTTGGTTGCGCTGCCACCAATGCCAACGATTATTTTATTGCAGCCCAAATCCAGGGCTTTTTTAATATGTTCACCGGTTCCATAAGTAGAGGCGGTCATTGGATTTAGCTCATTGTCGTGTAGTAATTCTATTCCCGATGCTACGGCCATTTCAATCACAGCAGTTTTATCGTCTCCAAGTATTCCGAGAAATGAATTTACTTTTCGCAACAGCGGATCGTGAGCCTCAAGGTTTTCGATACGCCCGTTTGTTGCATCAATCAGGGATTTAACAGTACCTTCTCCGCCATCAGCTAAGGGCACAAGTATTGTTTCTGCTTCGGGGAATATCTTTTTTATTCCTATCGCAATATTTTCGGCTACAGCAAGTGCCGGAAGTGAATGTTTAAAAGAATCGGGTGCAATGACTATGTACATTTTTGCTTTGATTTACTCCTCCCATTCAACCAAAAAAAGATTGGTATCGTGCGTTCCCCCGTTGTTTCTGTTTGACGAAAAAACAAGATATTTTCCATCGTTCGAAAATACAGGAAAAGCATCAAACACATTGTCGTAGGATATTTGTTCCAAACCGGTACCATCAATATTTATCATAAACAGGTTGAATTTAAAGCCTGATTTTGCAGCATGGTTGGAGGAGAAAATAATTTTTTCGCCGGAAGGATGAAAAAACGGACTCCAGTTGGCATTGCCAAGATCAGTAACCCGGGTAAGGTCGGAACCATCAACGTTACATACATAAATTTCCATATTTGTTGGCATCACCAGGCCATCATTAAGGAGGGTTTTATATTTTTTAATTTCTTCCTTGGTTTTTGGCCTCGATGATCGAAACACAAGTTTGGTTCCATCGGGCGAAAAGAAAGCCCCGCCATCATAACCCAACTCATCAGTAACCTGCCTGATATCCGAGCCATCAATGTTCATTGTAAATAATTCAAGATCGCCAGTGCGGATTGAAGTAAATACAATTTTATCTCCTTTCGGAGAAACGGTGGCTTCGGCATCATAACCATTAAAGTCTGTTAATTGTGAAATGATATTTCCATTAAGGTCGGCGGTATAAATATCGTAAGAATCGTAAACCGGCCAAACATAATTCCCATCAATTTCGCGTGGTGGTTGATGCGGACAAAAGGCATCGTGTTCATGTGTTGAAGCGTAAAGAATGGTGGTGTCGCCGGGCAGGAAATAGGAACATGTTGTGCGTCCCTGGCCGGTGCTGACAAGCATGGGTTTGGTATTTTTCATATCAGAGCTTTGCACATCCGTAATAAAAATCTGGTCGCATTCTGCATTCCAGGCCGGGTTGCTCGCCTGGAAAATAAGTTTCGAATCATCAAAACTCCAATAAGCCTCGGCATTATCGCCACCAAAAGTTAGCTGCCTGATGTTTTTAAAGTGCTTTTCGGAATCGTATTTTACTTTGTCGGCATTTGAAGGATTTGAAGGTTGTGCAAGCACATTGGCGATTGTAAAAAGTAGAAAAAATGAAATCAACTGTGTTTTTATCATAATGTGTTTGTTTATTAAAAAAGTATGATTTCAAACAGGCAGGCCGGGTAAATGTTCACAAAATTGAGAGAGAATATGCTAACGTAAAAGTGTAACCGATCCAGTTAGTGTTCTTTTAGAAAGTCCTTCAAGGCGTATTTCAAAAACATCACAAACATAAAAATATACACCGTTGGCACAATCCTGATTATTGTTCATGTTTTTCCCGTCCCAGTTTATTTCCGGGTTGTTGGTTTCGAAAACTATCCTGCCCCAGCGGTTAAATATTTTCATGTCCACTTTTTCAACAGAAGTGTATTCAGGATAAGGCTTGAACAGTTCATTAAATGGATCATTGTTGGGCGTAAAAACATTGGGAAGCCGGTACGAAGAGCAACTATCGATGCTTACGCAAACCATATTGCTTAATTCTCCGGTATTGCCAATAGAATCATAAGCGGCTACCTGGTAACAACCCGCGATGCTTGGTAAATTTGTGTGGATATACTGCATCTCAAGCGGATTATTAATCGAATCAAAAAGAACGAGCGAGTCGTTTTGCATTGGCGAATAATAGACATAATACCCGGCAATATCTTCAGGACAATCTTCGGGGTTTTGCCAGCTTAATTCATTTTGAACCAGTTCGCAATTGGTTTTTACATTTAATATTTGCGGGCAGGGAGAAACATTATCTTTTGGACTGCCTGAATTTATTTGCGAAAAATTAATTATCGGGTCAACCAATCCCGGAGCGGAATATTTCCCGATACTTTTGATAAAGTAGGTGTATGTTTCTCCATTTACAAGATTACTGTCGGCATAAAAAGGTTGTGTACTGAAGCCGATCGAATCGAAAACTTCGGATTGTGGGTTGAATCGATAAACATCGTACCTTGAATTTCGCCAGGGTGCTTCAAGATTCCACGACAAAAGCAAGGTTTGGTCTGATGGCGAAATCTCCAAAAACATCGATCTGGCTACTTGTGTAGAACCCATGAATACTACCTCGCCACCCGAAAGATTGTACATGTCAATTCGGTACGAATATTTTAATTGCGAAGTGTTGAGCCCGGTGATATCAATAAATGAGGTGTCGTTTATTCCGGAGTTTTCCGAAATCTCAACAAATTGTGGGTTGTCAGTATCAGAGCGATTTATGGCATACTTGTATGGGCCACTATAAATTAAGGTGTCGAAGTCGATGGGTTTCGACCAGGCTACGAATATTTCGCCCTGGTCTTGCGAGGTTTCCAAAATGGAAACATTGGTGATGATGGGGACATCTTTTTTTAATGTCGCACAGACCTCCTCCGAAGCATAACTTTCGCTGCCATCGGCAAAAAATGCCACAACTATGTAACAATAGTCAATGCCGTGAACCAGGCCCATTCCTCCATTGTCATCAATAAATGTGGTGTCGTTGATGCTTTCAAGTGTTTCAATTTTTTCGTAACCGGTATATGCCGGAACGCCCGTTTCGCAAGGGTCCGGATCAAAATCATAATAGCCACTCCTGCGGTAAAGATCATATCCGATAGAATAGTTGCATACCGCTTTGTTCCAGCTTAAATGAATGGAATTTCCAATTGCCGTGGCACCTAAATTTTCTGGTGGCGGGCTTATCACCCTGATGCCAACCGTTTTAATGTCGGTAAGTTGTGGAAAAGTAAGTGTGTCTTTGGCGGTAAAAACCACCTGGTAGGGCTGAAACTGAACATGCGAACAATTTGTATTCCATGTAAAAGTAGATGATACACTTCCCTGGCCAATGGCCGGTGGAAAAGTAGCAGGACTATTATCCACAATAAATGGTCCACCCAACGCCGTAATCACCACCTGATCTTCATCAGGGTCTGTGGCTGTTACTTCAAATGTTAAATTATCTCCCGCCATTATGCAGGTATCCTGTACATTCCCGATAAGGGGTGAGCGATTGTCGCAGGCAATAATTGTAATTTGCATATCACGGGTAACGTAACCAATTTTAACTCCACTTCGCCATTCTTCAATAACAAAAGCAATGTTGTATTCGCCCTGCAAAATCGGTTTATCCCATGTAATTGTTCCTGTTATAGGGTTAATCTCAAACGTAGTGGGTACTGTTGTATCAATTTCGTTGGGTAAAACATATCCCGGGATGGGGAGGCCAAAGGCACCACGACAATCAACCAACTTGTATGATAAGCTGTCGCCATCAATATCAAAAGCTGCAGGATTGTGTAAAAAAAGTGTGTTAACACAACCATTGTCAATTGGCGGAGCCAATAAGTCAACCGAGTTATTTGGACCTAAAAAGGGGTTGATGACGAGTTGGGTGCGAATAAAAAACGGGACATTAACGGAATTGGGAATGTTTAGCACACCATAATTCCGGTTTGGGTCTTCAAGCGAAATGGTGTAGGCTCCCTGTCCCGGGAAAGTATGTACAGCGCCCGAATATACATTGCGACTGATATTATTGGGATAGTTAATTTTTTGGGTTCTGGGGACGACCTGTGAAGTGCCGTCACCCCAGAATATTGGTAGTTCAGGACGATCTGCCTGACTTGGGGTGTAGGTGTAGGTAACAATTGTAAATTCATACTTTAAATCAGAGATATTTTTATAGGTAATTTCGCCAGCCCGCTGATGGGTAGAATAAGCAAGCGAGGATAGTAAAATGAAAAGTAAAAACAGTAAAATTTTTCTCATCAAAAAAAAATTAATAAGGTAAAATCAAATTTTTAACCTGATTAATTCACAAATTCGTTGAATTTGTGAATTAATCACCGAAGGCCGAAAATATTTTAAATAAATATTTTCGAGGGTTAATCCTCGAATTTCCAAAGGAAATTCGGCTCTGCAGGCTTTTTAGCCTGCAGAGTGAAAAATTCATGAATTTTTCAGATTAATACAAATCTGTTTGCAAAATATTCATAATATTGCCATATCAGGAAATTATTAACGTAAATATTTTAAAATTTGGTACAAAGATTATTAATAAGCGATTCGTTTATTTTTAATTTTGCTTGATTTCAAAAATAAAGGTCTCGGATGTACACCGAAGAAGAACGAAAAGAAATAGCCCAGCGATACAGGGTTTTATTAAGGGTTTGGAAAAACCGTAAGCACGAAGATGAAGCCGCGATGATAAGAAAGGCTTTTGATTTGGCTGTTGAAGCACATAGCGGAATGCGAAGGCGCTCTAAGGAACCTTATGTTTACCACCCTTTGGAAGTTGCCACGATATGCGCCAAAGATATGCGGCTCGATGCAACAGCAATAGTTTGTGCCTTGCTACATGATGTGGTTGAGGATACCGAAATATCCATTGAGGAAATTGAGCACAGGTTCAATCCGCGTGTAGCAATGATCATTGGCGGACTCACCAAAATTCAGGGGATTTTGGATGATGGGCAAATTTCCATCCAGGCCGAGTATTTTAAACGAATGATCCTGGCTTTGGCCGAGGATATGCGTGTAATTTTAATAAAGCTTGCCGACAGGCTGCACAATATGCGCACGTTAAATCACATGCCCCGCGATAAACAACTTAAAATTGCCTCAGAAACACTTGTGCTTTATGCTCCGCTTGCCTATCGCATTGGCCTTTATAATATTAAAACCGAACTCGAAGATCTTTCGCTAAAATATACCGAGCCGGATATTTACGAGTTCATTTATAATAAGTTAGAAGAAACGAAAATTGATCGCGACAGGTTTGTCAATCGTTTCATTTATCCAATTAAAACTATCCTCAATAAATACGAGATACCCTATGTAATTCATATCAGGCTAAAATCAGTGTATTCAATTTGGCAAAAAATGCAAAATCAAAACATCAATTTTGAAGATGTTTATGACATTTTTGCTGTAAGAATAATTATAAATTCACCTCCCGAAAATGAAAGGCTTGATTGCTGGAAAGTTTATTCGCTGATAACGGAAATATATAAACCCAAACACGACAGAATCAGAGATTGGATTTCAATCCCAAAATCAAATGGTTACGAGGCGCTTCATACCACAGTGATGAGTAGTTTGGGAAAATGGGTAGAGATACAAATACGTTCGGGCAGGATGCACGAAATTGCCGAATCGGGGTATGCATCACATCATTTTTACAAAAATATGTTAGATGAAGGTTCGGCTATCGAAAGCTGGCTAACAAAAATAAAAGAGCAATTTCAGAATCCGAATAATGATGCGCTCGATTTTCTTGATGATTTTAAATTAGACCTCTACTCTGAAGAAATTTACACATTTACACCAAAAGGCAATATGAAAAAGTTGCCCATTGGTGCAACTGCCCTCGATTTTGCTTATAGTATCCATACCCAAATAGGCGATTGCAGCCTTGGTGCAAAGGTCAATCTTGCACTGGTTCCCTTGAAACATGTGCTGAAAAGCGGCGATCAGGTGGAAATTATTACATCAAAAAAACAAAAACCACAAGCTGAATGGCTCGATTTTGTTACCACAACCAGGGCCAGGAATTATATTAAAGAAGGAATTAAAGAAGAAAAAAGACAATTTTATAAGGAAGGAAAAGAAAAACTTGAAAGTTATTTTTCTATACTTGAGCTTGAGTTTAATAAAAACAGCCTCAAGGAATTTCAGGAACATCTTGCTATTAGCAGCCTAATCGACCTATATTATGATGTAGCAGTTGATAAAATTGGCCTGGACGACCTGAAATCGTGCTGCCAGAAGCCGGAGAAAAGTCAGTGGCTTAATTCCCTGAATCCATTTTCGAAAAGTAAAACTGAAACAAAGTCGTTAAACGAGAGCATTGCTGAAAGGATTAGAAATAAACCCGAAGAGGTTCTGCTGACCGATAAAATGGAACTTAAGTACAAGGTTGCGCCGTGCTGCAATCCTATTCCCGGTGATGATATTATTGGATTGATAACTCCTGAAAGCCCAATAATGGTTCACCGCGTGAATTGCAAAATTGCTCGTGAGCTCATGTCAAATTTCGGAAATAGAATTGTTAAAGCAAAATGGAATAAAAAAGACCCTATACTTTTCCTGGCCGGTATCCAATTTAAAAATATTGATGCAATAGGCTTTATTTATCGTATTTCGGATATTATTTCTAATAAATACAAGCTGAAAATACGCTCATTTAATTTGTATAGTTCAAACGAGGTGTCCGAAGGACAGGTCATGCTTTATGTGCAGGATACCAACAATTTGAATGAACTGATAAAGGATTTGAAAAAAATAAAAGAAATAAAAAAAATCAGCCGGATGAATCCGGTCTGAAAATCGTCATGGAGCTTGCTGTTTATTGCCAAATTATTTATTCTGTTTCCTCAATGAGTTCATTGTTTCGGCATCCGGAGTAATAGGGAATGAAATATTAAAATTGTTAATTTTTGTTATTTTAGGTTTTTTCAAAAAAAAAACTATTTTTTATAAATCAACATTTATCAAATGTCAATATTATTATGCCTGCATATTCAGGGATTTCACACAAGAAATATTATTGAATAAATAATCTGTATTATCACAAAAAAATTATTTTTGCCAAACTTATTTTTATTTATACTAAATAACAACTGATTTTTTTTTATTTTAGGCAAAAATTTGACGGTGATGATAGATATGCAAGAAACATTTGATGCAGTAAAAATAATTTTTACTGAATACCTTGAGGGCAAAGGGCATAGGAAAACTCCTGAACGTTATACTATCTTACAAGAGATTTACAATACTGAAGGCCACTTTGATATCGAATCACTCTATATTAGAATGAAGAACAATAAATACAGGGTGAGTAGGGCTACACTTTACAATACAATCGAATTGCTCTTGAACTGTAGCCTTGTTACCAAGCACCAGTTTGGAAACAATTGTGCCCAGTTTGAAAGAACGTTTAAGTTTAAAAAGCACGATCACTTTATTTGTCTTGATAATAGTCATGTAATGGAATTTTATGATGAGAGAATTGCAGACATAAAATCGTATGTAGAAAAAGAACTGGGGGTAAGCATTACGCATCACTCGCTAACATTTTATGGACATTGCAATGGAAAAGGCAAAAAAGAAAAGGTGATTCCTGTCGAGAAAAAAGAAAAGGTGATTCCTGTCGGGAAAAAAGAAAAGGTGATTCCTGTCGGGAAAAAAGAAAAGGTAATTCCTATCGGGAAAAAAGAAAAGGTAATTCCTGTCGGGAAAAAAGAAAAGGTAATTCCTGTCGGGGAAAAAAGTTAGTTTTTAGTCGCAGTTTTGGTTAAAATTTTACATTTGCTATGCAAAGTTTTTATGAGCGAAAATCGCTCTGAAAGGCTTTGCATTATTTATTTTTAGTAAGTAAATTAAAAAATATGAAAGTTGATGTGTTATTAGGTCTCCAGTGGGGCGATGAAGGAAAAGGTAAAATTGTAGATGTTCTCTCACCCGGGTATGATATCATTGCCCGGTTTCAGGGTGGCCCAAATGCCGGACATACCATTGAATTTGGAGGCTTGAAATTTATTTTGCACACCATTCCTTCCGGAATTTTCAACTCCAAAAAGCAAAATGTTATTGGAAATGGCGTTATTATCGATCCATACATTTTCAGGAAAGAAGTGATGCAGTTAAGATCGAATAATATCGACCCCGTAATAAATCTTCTTATTTCAAAAAAATCGCACCTGATACTTCCAACACATCGAATGCTCGATGCAGTTTACGAAAAAAACAAGGGGAAATTAAAAATTGGTTCCACGCTCAAAGGTATTGGGCCAACCTACACTGATAAAGTTGCAAGACATGGCATTAGAATTGGCGAAATTGCCAGGCCCGAATTCATGAAAAAATATGTAGCCCTAAAAGAAAATCATCAGCGTATTATTGATTCTTATGGCTACGATACTTCAATAATTCTTATAGATGGGCTTGCTTTTACAGATTATGAAACGCAATGGTTTGAGGCTATCGAGACCCTGAAGGAATTCAGGCAAACCGATAGCGAACATTTTATTAATCAAAGCCTGAACGAGGGAAAGAAAATACTTGCAGAAGGTGCCCAGGGAACCCTGCTCGATATTGATTTTGGTTCTTATCCCTTTGTAACTTCTTCAAATACAATATGTGCGGGTGTTTGTTCCGGTTTGGGTATTGCACCCTCCAGGATCGGAAAGGTGTTTGGCGTTTTCAAAGCTTATTGCACACGTGTTGGAAGCGGGCCGTTTCCAACCGAGCTTTTTGATGCTGACGGTAACTTAATGCGTGATGAAGGGCACGAATATGGCTCAACAACTGGCAGGCCCCGGCGCTGTGGCTGGCTCGATCTTGTTGCCCTAAAATATGCCGTTATGATAAATGGTGTTACCGACCTGGTAATGACAAAGGGCGATGTTTTGAGTCATTTTGAAACCATAAAGATTGCAAGCCATTATAAATACAAGGGCAATCTTATCGAGCATATTCCTTATGACGACAGTGAATTAGAACCACATTATTTAGACATGCCCGGATGGAATGACAACATCGAAAAAATAAGCACACCTGCCGAATTTCCAGAAGCTTTAAACAAGTATATTGATTTTATTGAAAAGGAAACGAAAACCAAGGTTTCGATTGTTTCAGTAGGGCCAGACAGGAAGCAGACTATTGTAAAACAGGTAAGCGAAGAATAATTAGGGTTTGTCTTTAAAGCAACATTTAGAAAAATATACGATTTCAGATTAACCAGCCTTGCCGCCCTAAGTGGCTTATGTGTAGGCGAGGCAGGCGATTTTAGATTTAAGATGTTAGTGTGTATCAATCAAATCTAAAATCTCCAATCGTTAATCATCAATCTTAAATCAAAAAAGACGACTTTATGAACGAGCACTAATTAGTGTTGGTCTTTAAACTCGCGATCCACCACACACCCCTCTAACTCCCCTGAAGGGGAGAACCAGCCAACGCACTGGTAGCGAGGGGTCTCCCCTTCAGGGGACTAAGGGGGTCGCGTGGGCAAAATCAGTAAAGCACCGACTTTATGGATGGACACTAATTAGCGTTGGTCCATGAGGTCGTTTATTTCTATCCGAGGCTAAAGAATTTCCCGCAGATTTCGCTGATTTGCGCTGATTTTTTTCTGCGAAAATCTGCGTTATCTGCGGGAAACCTGACTAAAAAGACGAGCTCTAATTAAGCCTCAGCCTTATTCATCATCAAAATCCTCGAAAGGTTCGTCAACGGGTTCGGTAAATTCGGGGGTGATTTTTACGCCATCATACTTTTTCTCAATTCCATTTTCATAACTAATAACAAGTAACAGCGATCCATCGTAGTTGTATTTTTTCCAATCCCCGTTTTTCATCCCCATCAGGTAGTTAATTTCATCTTTTACTTTTCCATTGTCCCAGTAAAAGATGTGTTTCCCATTGGGGTTGTTATCAATAAACTCACCTTCGAAAAGTAAATTTCCTTCGCTGTCAAAGTATTTCCAAAACCCATTTCTGTAGCCATACGAATAAGTTCCTTCTTCCTTAAAATCGCCATATTGATACACCCACGGGCCTTCTTCAAAACCTTCGATGTACTCACCTTCTGTGATGATGTTACCATCTTCAACATATTCTGACATCATTCCATCGGCCAATCCTTTTATATAGTTTTCTTCACGCCATAAGTTGCCCGAGGCGTAGTACCAAATCCATTGGCCTGTTAAGCGGCCTTTTGAATCGTATTTTCCGTTTTGCTCAAGTTTTCCGTTTGGATGATAAAAATTCCATACCCCGGTTTTCACTCCGTTATCATACACGCCTTCAGCCTTAAGCTCACCGTTATCATAAAACTCTTTCCAGGCACCATCATGCACGCCATCTTCCAGCGTTATGCCATCGGCCACTTTTATTCCATTCTTAAAAAAGCCGCCTGAAACAATGTTTCCCTCCTCATCAAAATCGCGCCTTACACCTTGCGCCTGTCCATTACGGAAAGTCTGCATGGTCATTACCTGTCCTGATGGATAGTAGTCTTTGGCAACCTCAAGCCTGACAAGTTCAACAGCATTTTCCTGTTCTTCGCCTTCTATCCATTTTGAAGTAGAAATTAATTTACCCGACTCATCATAAGTTTTAAAGTAGCCGTCCTTTAGATCGTTTTTGTACCTTCCTTCGAGCTTTACGAGACCATTGTCATGAAAAAATTTCCAGTGGCCTTGCTTCCTGTTCTCAGCATCAATTTTATTTATACGTTCCCGGCTTACAACATATCCTTTTTTGTAGGTGGTTAATGTTACCACCCGTCCGTCTTCAGCAAATTCTTTGGCAAGTCCTTCTTCGCGGCCATCTACAAAGTTTACGGTTTTGTAAATGGCGCTGTCAGGAAAATAATAGGTGGTGATGCCCTGCTTTATGTCGGCTTCAAAATTTTCGGTAATAAATTCTTTTTCTCTGAAAGTGATGCGCTGCCCGTCTTTTTTTCCTTCTTTATAATTGACCATCAAAATCAATTTCCCCGATTCATCGTAAAAGTTCCAGGTACTGTCGAGGAAAAAGTTTTTCCGGTTGCCGTCAGATTTCAAAACTCCGTTTTCATGGTAAGTTTTCCAGAAACCATCAGGCTTTCCGCCAACCATATTCCCTTCGCTCGATTTCTCACCATTTTCGTAATAAAAAACATTGAATCCGTTTGGGTTTAAATTACTTTGCGCCGCAAGCTTGCTACCTGCAAAAGAAACAATTAGAGCAAATACTATGGAAAAGTATAATTTATTCATACCTTAATTTAAGAACATGACATAAACGCCCCTTTGATTTTATTATTTTGCTCCTTTTATAGCGATTCTTTTTTAAGGAGGGTTGCTTTAAATGTAGATTGAACATCGGAAACCAAAGTAAAAAAAGCATTAGTATCCGATAAAATGATAGAAAGAAAAAAAGATTCCTCACTTCATCCCGAAGTTTCGGGATTGCGTTCGGAATGACAAGGCTTTAGCTATTCGAGTGGAGGAGGTGGGTGCGGTGAAGCCGCACCCACCTCCTCCACTCTTCTCATCTCTCCAATGCCTTGTCATTCCGATGCCGCACCTGCGGCAAGGAATCTGTTTAAATTACTCACACAGTAGTGGTAAAATAACTTCTGCAAGTTTGAAATAAATTGAAAGCTTAATTTTTATCAATTGGAAAATTTGCGATGATAAATTTCGTTTGACGGACAAATCTTAAAAAACAAGATTTTGCTTAGGACGGATAAATTTTCGTGGAGAAGCCGGGTTTAAATTATTATTAACTAATAAACACTTAATGACTGAAATTTACTTCTAAGATTTTATCAATAAACTAAAACTAAAAGAAGTATGATTACATTCGATGTATTAGGTGATGATTTCCTGATTGAGGAACATTCGGGAAAAATAGACGCGAAGCAATTTGTATTGATGAAACAAAAACAGATCGATCAAACCGACTATTTTAATGTCAAAGGGATTATGATGGATATTCGCAAAGCGAAGGTGTTGATTACCAGGAAAAAAATGAAGCAATTTTTCGAGTGGATTATTTTAAATAAAGCCATTCTTATCAACAAGTCCATTGCTATTCTTTCGCGAACCAAGGATCAATTAAATTTTGCTTATCTCTTTAAAGAAGAAATGTCGCAGCATTTAATCCCTGTAAAAATTGAACAATTCTCAACAAAAAAGGAAGCCTATAACTGGCTGAACGAAAGTAAGAGATAAGGCTGCTTTAATCTAATGTGCTTAATTCCCTGACCTTATGGTCGGAGATATAAAATTCGATATTTTCCTGAAACCTCGTGGGCTTGCCCCGAGGTTTTTCATTATGGAGGAAAATAAAGCAACATGGAAATTTACAGGCAAATAACAGCAATGTTTCAGATATTGAAGCCGAAATATGAGTCAACCCTTAAAAATAAAATTAGCAATAAACGCCAGATAAATCAATCCTGAAATGTACATAAAGAAAAAATACACCAACCGTAACCATTTCCAGCTTTTAAGGTTTTCTTTGATATGCAGGTTATCAAGCGTAAACTTTAAGCCAAAGAATATCAAGCCCGTATAGACCAATGCATAAGCGAAATATTTTATTAGGGTTGGGATACCCCACCAGGATATTTCACTTACACCTATTTTTATTTTTTCGATGGTGTAAACACTGTTAATCATTGTAGGAAGGAAAAGTGTGTTTATGAATGTTAAGATTAGAAATAAATTAATTAGGTTAATAACAGCAAGTTCTTTTTTGGTGCCATAGTTCCATAAGTATTTATTTAAAAAATTAAGTGTTTGACCAACTAAAAGATCATATTCCCTATCTTCAGCAAGATATTTTATCACACCGTATTCTGCAACTAATTTATTATATCCAGCAGAGTAACCATTATCTAATTGAACTTTGAGTAGTTTTTCATAAACATCTTTCCTTCCCTTATAGTTTGACTTTGAATCTATATGAAACCACAATTGAAAATTAGCATAATCCAATTTAAATTTTTCAACTGCTGAACCATACAAATTAATTTTGCAAAGACCATAATCTGAATTAACGCTGGCTTTTGTTAAATCAATTTGCTCATTAATTTCCGTTACATTAGAAAAATCAATTAATTCAGGCAGCATGCATCCTTGAAAACTAACCTTCGATTGAAATTTTGAGTTGTAAAATGACGTTAAGCTGTCAAACAAAACACCATCAAAAACAACATCATCAATGAAGTTAACATTAGCAAAATTTACCTGTTTAAAAATAACCCGCCGAAAGTTTACCTTTGACAAAAATTGGCTGCGTGAAAAATCTGCTTGAGAAGAAAATGTACATTTATTAAAACTTGTTTCAGCATTAAATATAGAACTGTCAAATACTGTTAAGTTGTCAAAAGTGACATATTCAAAAACAACATCATTGAATTCAACATCCTTAAAATCAACACCATTAAAGTTGACCTCTTCAAATTTTACCTTTGACTTAAATTTGTTTTCGATAAAGATTACTGGATAAGAAAATGTACAACCACCAAAACGTGCTTCAGCATTAAAATCTGAGTGGATAAAGTTTGTATATCCATCAAAACGGACACCACGAAAAGCAACATCATTGAATTCAACATCATAAAAAAAAGTTTCTTTGAAGTTAACCCGCCGAAAGTTTACTTTCGACAAAAATTGGCTATTTGAAAATTCTGCCCGAGAAGAAAATTCACACCAATTAAAATTTGCTACGGATTTAAATATTGAGTAGCGAAATTCTGTTCTGCTGTTAAACCTGACAGTATCAAACACAACATCATTGAATTCAACATCATAAAAAAAAATTCGTTGAAGTTAACCCGCCGAAAGTTTACCTTCGACATAAATTGGCTGCGTGAAAATTCTGCCCGAGAAGAAAATTCACACCAATTAAAATTTGCCTCGGAATTAAATTTTGAGTGGCGAAATTCTGTTATGCTATCAAACCTGACAGTATCAAACACAACATCATCGAATGTGACTCCATTAAAACTTACCTCCGACATAAACTTACTTCTATGAAAATTCACAGAATCTAAAAACTTCAATCATAAAAATTTATTGGACCATTGAAGCTTGCAGTGTCTGGAAATTCCCCCAAAAAAACTACACTCTTAAAACGCAGTGGATCCATTGAATTATTCTGATCAGTAATTATAGAGGACTGCATGGTATCAGAATAATATGTCTGGGCAGATAACAAATTACCAAACAGGACTATTAATGACAAAGTGATTAAGGATTTTGGAATCATAATTATTTCATTTCAAAATTGCCAGTAAAAATATGAAATTTCGACAACACTTCGGTTTTACACCTATTGCAAAGTTTGATTTATTTAATATTTTAGCACAATAATTAAATATGCTTTATGCAGCAAGATGAATTACGTTATTTATTAGAAGATTTGAGAGCATTACCGCATGAATCGGAATGGGTTGAATTTAAACAGAATAAAGCAATTCCCGAAAATATTGGTGAATACTTATCGGCTTTATCCAATTCGGCCTGTCTCGAAAATAAAGAATACGGCTACCTTGTTTTTGGCATCGAAAACGAAACACACGAGGTAAAGGGTACTGACTTCTATCCAAAGAAAAGGAAAGTGGGCAACCAGGAACTTGAAAACTGGCTTGCAACTCTACTTGATCCCCGTATAGACTTTAAGATTTTTGAATTTGAATTGAAAGAAAAACATATTGTTATTTTTCAGGTTGATGTAACCCTCAACACACCAATACGGTTTAAAGGCATTGCATGGGTCAGGGTAGGCAGTTACTTAAAACCACTCAAAGATCACCCTGAAAAAGAAAGAAAAATCTGGCTGAAAGCCCGCAAAACAATTTTTGAAAAACAATATGCAAAAAGAAATATTTCTGGTGATGCAGTATTGAGCTTAATTGATTATCCCGGTTTTTTTAGACTGGTCAAACAAAATCTTCCTGCTAACAAAAATGCAATACTGGACAAACTTTGCCAGGAAAGGCTTGTCGAAACTAAAGGTGAAAAGTTTCACATCACAAATCTTGGCGCAATTCTTTTTGCAGTAGATTTAAACAAATTTGAAGGGCTGGAGCGTAAAGCACCCAGGGTTATCATTTATAAAGGGAATAACAAATTAAAAACCGAGAAGGAACACACCGAAAGCAAAGGATTTGCAGTTGGTTTTGAGGGTTTACTAACTTACCTCAACGACATGCTGCCTACAAATGAAGAAATAGGACGTGTATTTCGTGAAGAAGTAAAAATTTACCCTGAACTGGCCATTCGTGAAATTGTTGCCAATGCTATTATTCATCAAGATTTTAACATCTCCGGGATGAATACTATGATTGAGATTTTTAATAACCGTATAGAAATTACAAATCCGGGCAAACCAATGATTAACACTGATCGATTTATTGATCATAGTCCGATTAGTAGAAATGAGATGATTGCCGGTTTAATGCGAAGAATGGGTATTTGTGAAGAACGAGGCAGTGGTATTGATAAGGTAATAGAAAATGTTGAAGTTTTTCAATTGCCTGCGCCTGAATTCATCTCCGGGGATTTATACACAAGAGTGATTCTTTATGCTCCAAAAACACATAGACAAATGTCAAAGCCCGATAAAATACGGGCTTGCTATCAGCACTGTTGCTTAAAATATGTTTCTGGCGAGTATATGACAAATCAAACCCTTCGTCAACGATTTGATATTGATGATAAATCCTATCCTATTATTTCACGAATAATCAGAGATAGTATTAATGAAGGTCTAATATCAGAATATGAAAAATCAAGAATGTATGTTCCCTATTGGGTTGTTGAGTAAAGTTATCTACTTCGTTAAATTAAATGTGCAATTGCAACTTTAACAACATGAAATGATAATCGTCTTGATGTAACACGATGTAACCAATTGCAATTGCACTCCGGTTAATTAACTGAAAACCATAATACATCTAATGTAACACGATGTAACTAAACTCGAAAAAAAATGAAAACCACCTCCGAAAAAGCCTTTGAAACATACATTGAAGATACGCTGTACGAGAAAAACCACTGGCAAAAGCTGGATATAAAGTTTTGGGATAAGGCACAAAGATAGGCAGGCCAATGGTACAAATTTGAACAGGAAGGCAGGCTGGTGCCAAATGGGCTTTTCCAACAATTTAGCAGTCGCAACTTACAATTTAATATTTACGAAATTTAAACCCGGGGTATATGTTACTCCGGGTTTTTTTATCTTGATGGGCATAAAGCTGATTTTATTTTTTTTATGAGTTGTTGGTGGTGAATCTCGGAAAAGTCATATCTTAGTCCAAAATTTTATT
>Ga0307990_1000093_pt1 | contig 85024 bp, 60 predicted proteins | sample EllFjometagen129_FD_203168 | JGI IMG/M metagenome (GOLD analysis project Ga0307990, IMG submission 203168) | Marine microbial communities from Ellis Fjord, Antarctic Ocean - #129 | ecosystem: Environmental > Aquatic > Marine > Unclassified | place: Southern Ocean | collected 2014-10-08
AAAAAAATTAACTTTTTTCATACGTAAATATTTGTTGGTTTGTATATGATAAAGATAAGAAATTATATCATATAATATTGGTTTTCTGTGAATTAAATTACTCTTTCTTAACTTAATGGCATTAGGGGGCAGGGGGAGAGGAAAAAACACGAAGCACTTCGCTAAAACTTACACTTCAGCTCCCAGGTAAGCATGCTCCCCTCTCCATTTGGAGAGAGCCTGTCCCGAAAATCGGGAGGCTGGGGCAGAGGAAAAAAAGAAGAGGTCGATATTATATTATTTAATTTAAAGTTGGGCTTTTTCGGATGAGAGCTTTAGAGTCGTTAATGACTTTATTGCCCTCACGCAGTTAGCTGCCCAAAAGCCCCGGGAAGGCTTGGCAAAAATGGCGCACCCACCTGTGGGAATTGCAGGTGCAGCCCGCCTTGCTCGCCTCGCTGTAGCTCCGGCGAAGCGGGCCGGCGAGGCAGGCGCACCGGATAATTAAAAATGGTGCTTCGGGAATGGATATTATGGTGTTCCGCACCTTTGGCGGTTCTTGTGGCACTTATTGCTACAAAGATTGCACAGCTCTGCCGCTTGACATGCAAGTCGTGAAAATAATGAATAAATCGGATGAAAAGGATGAGGTGCAGCCCCGAAAAAAACGGGGTAGGCGCACCGACAATCTTTGTTGTAATGATACATGCACATAAGAAAATGAAGGTGCAGTGCACCGGAATATTATAACTACAAATGGTGTTTCGTGACTGGATATTATGGTGTTCCGCACCTTTGGCGGTTTTAAGTGAACCCCACCGCCTGAATCCTGACAGGTTTTTGAAACCTGTCAGGATTTCAAGTTCCTGAAGTTATGGTCAGAAATTAATTCCATATTATGGAATTAATTTGTATTATTGTAAAAGTAATGTTTACAGTTAAACGAGTGTATATTAGGTGGGTTGGTAAGTATTTGGATTATGATAAAATCAATAATATCGAAAATATTTAAGTCATGAAAAGTATCATTTCTCATACAGACTATGTGAAAGCTAATTTGGTAGTAGAATCATTGATTGACAAAGTTGATGAAAGTATGGACGAAAACCATGAATTGATGGCAAAGTTCCTGGAGGCATCCGACATTGTTGAAAATTATGAAGAAATAAATTACCCGATTGGCCTGCCATCATTAGTTGATGTAATTCGCTTGCGAATGGCCGAAATGCAATTAAAAAATAAAGACCTGGCCAAATTGCTCGATACCACACCTTCACGGATTAGTGAGTACCTGAGCGGGAAACGTGACATTTCTCTAAAGGTTGCCCGGGGTTTGCGCCATAAACTTAACATTGATGGCGATATTATTTTAAATAGCTAAGGTTTTTTTGTAAATACTCGCTACTTTTGGAATCGCTATCCCACACCAAAGACCGAATCAGATTATCAAATCTTAAAAACTAAAATATGAGCAAAATATTAGTAACGGGTGGTACAGGCTACATTGGTTCACATACCGTTGTTGAACTCCAGCAAAAAGGCCACGAGGTAATCATAGTCGATAACCTCTCCAATTCACAAAAAGATGTTTTGGATAACATTTTTTCGATAACAGGCATCAAGCCTGAATTTGAACAATTTAGTTTGTTCGACCGTGAAAAAACACTTGATTTTTTCCATCGCCACAAAGAGATTGATGCGATTATTCATTTCGCGGCATACAAAGCAGTGGGCGAATCGGTAGAAAAACCATTGATGTATTACCACAACAATATTTTTTCGTTGGTAAATATTTTGGATGGGATGATCGAAAATGACATCGACACTATTGTTTTTTCATCATCCTGTACAGTTTATGGTCAGCCCGATGAGTTGCCGGTGAGCGAAAATGCACCCATCAAAAAAGCTATGTCACCTTATGGAAATACCAAGCAAATTTCTGAGGAGGTCATTACCGACACGGTTCATTCATCAAAAATAAAGGCCATTTTGTTACGATATTTCAATCCAATCGGTGCCCACGAAAGTGCGAAAATCGGGGAGCTTCCGTTGGGTATTCCAAATAATCTTGTTCCATTTATTACACAAACTGTGATTGGAATACGGGAGCAATTAAAAGTGTTTGGTGATACATACAATACACCCGATGGTACTCCTATCCGTGATTACATACATGTTGTTGACCTTGCCAAGGCGCACGTTATTGCTGTGAGTAGAATGCTGGAACAGAAAAACAAAAAGAATCTCGAGATTTTCAACCTGGGGACAGGAAACGGATACTCAGTACTTGAGGTGATTAATAGCTTTGAAAAAGTAACAGGCGAAAAGCTGAATTATAAAATTGTTGATCCTCGCGCAGGTGATGTTACCGAAGTGTGGGCCGACACAAAATTTGCCAATGATGAGCTGGGCTGGAAGGCTGAAAAAGGAATCGATGAAATGAACCTCTCGGCCTGGAATTGGGAAAAAGCGCTGGCAACGCGGAAAAAAGATAATTAAATTAAAAACCAAAAACAGATATAAAAATGAATAATTACAAAAGAACAATTATGGTAACCGGTGGCGCCGGTTTTATTGGATCGCATGTGATCAGGTTTTTTATTAAAAAATATCCCGATTACAAAATTGTGAATGTGGATAAACTAACTTATGCCGGGAATCTTGAAAATTTAACTGATATTGAAAATGAACCCAACTATGAGTTTGTTAAGGCTGATATTGTGGATGGCGGGCTGATACAAAAGCTTTTTGAAAAATACAATTTTGACGGGGTAATACACCTTGCCGCCGAATCGCATGTTGACAGGTCAATTTCCAATCCCATGGAATTTATCTACACCAATATTGTGGGTACTGCCAACTTGTTGAATGCTGCAAAATTCCACTGGAAAGATAATCCGCAAGGAAAACTTTTTTATCATGTTTCCACCGATGAAGTTTACGGATCACTCGGTGAAACAGGTTTCTTTTACGAAACTACATCTTACGATCCTCGCAGTCCATACTCTGCTTCCAAGGCCAGTTCCGACCATTTGGTAAGGGCTTACCATCATACTTTTGGGCTGCCTGTAAAAATCTCCAATTGTTCCAACAATTATGGTTCGTACCAGTTTCCTGAAAAACTGATTCCTCTTTTTATTAATAACATTCAAAATAATAAACCATTGCCGGTTTACGGAAAAGGCGAAAACATTCGCGACTGGCTGTGGGTTAACGATCATGCATCGGCCATTGATGTAATTTTTCACGAAGGAAAAATGGGGGAGACATACAACATTGGAGGCCACAACGAATGGACCAACATCGACCTGATAAAGCTGCTTTGCAAAATTATGGATCAAAAGCTCGGATGCGAAGAAGGAACTTCAGTAAAACTAATTTCTTACGTGAAAGACCGTGCCGGGCACGACCTGCGTTATGCCATCGATTCTACTAAATTGCAAAAAGATCTGGACTGGACTCCTTCTTTGCAGTTTGAAGAAGGCCTGACCAAAACAGTTGAGTGGTACTTGGAGAATACAGCCTGGATGGAAAGAATAACTTCTGGAGATTACCAGGGTTATTATAAAGATCAATACGAGAAAAGATAATTTTAGGCTGTCGTTTCTGTTGGGTTTTTAAATATCAATTGCCACACCCTCCCGCTTCGCAGCGAGGCGAGTTAGGGTGTGGATTGAATTGATAGGATGAAAAAACCCCTTCTTTTCGCTGTCAATGACGAAGGCATTGACAGCGAAAAGAAGGGGGAGGCACTGTTAAATTCATTAATCCCCGGGTTATGCCATTGGCATCCCTTCGGGAAAACCCGGGGCTATTGAAAAGCTCCGACTTTATGGACACACACCAATTAGTTGCCCATATTGAATTATGTTTAAATTTGCAACAATCAACATTTTTTTATGGAGGATATCCAAATTAGAAAATTGGCTTAATAAAGAAAAGCATCAAATTGAAATTAATGATGTATTTGATACCCTACAAAATCTGATTAAAATAAAGCGGAATAATTAAAAGAGAATTATTATTATGGGATTTATAAAAAACCTTTTTTCTGATAAACTTCCACGTCCCATTGATATGTCGGTGATTGGTACTGATATGCATTCACATCTGGTACCGGGGATTGATGACGGGGCCGACAGCCTGGAAACATCAATTCAACTTATCAAAGGAATGAAGGAAATGGGGTATAAAAAGCTCATTACTACACCACACATTCAGGGCGACTTTTATAAAAATACTCCCGAAATTATTTTGCCCGGCCTCGAAAGGGTAAAGCGTGAATTGGTAAAACAAAATATCGACATCGAGATGGAGGCTGCCGCCGAATACCTGGTTGATGATAAATTTGAAGAAAAATATAAAACCGGTAAATTGCTCACTTTTGGCCAAAAGTATGTTTTAATCGAGTTTTCTTTTACCAATGAGCACCCCAATCTGACACAATATTTATTCGATCTGCAAATTGAAGGATATAAAATTATTCTGGCTCATCCCGAACGGTATGCCTATTGGTTTAGGAATTTTAGAAAATATGAAGAGATGAAAGATCGGGGAATTTTATTCCAGATTAACATTAATTCGCTTGTAGGGTACTATTCGGGTGAAGTAAAAAAAATGGCTGAAAAATTTATTGACTTAGGTATGGTCGATTTGGCCGGTAGCGATATGCATAATCAGATTTACCTCCAGGCACTTCAAAATGCCCGTCATGAAAAATATTTACAAAAGCTGCTGGATTCAGGAAAATTAAAAAATTCAGATTTGTAATTATATTTAAATTTGGTTCTACTACCATTTTTGTGGATGTAAATAATGGCTATCACTGTAAACAGATTTCTCTGCCGCAAATGCGGCATCGAAATGACAAGACTAAGACTTTACACGGGGTGGATGTAGGGGGGCGCGAAGCGCCCCCCTACATCCACCCCAACAAACCTACCAAAGCCGTGTCATTTCGAAGGAGAGTAGCGACTGAGAAATCTATTGACAAATTTTTATCACCAAAAACTATGAGATCATTAATGTTTTACCTTCCACTAAATTCGCAGTAGTACCATAATTTTAGCTTGTAATCGAAAAAATTTAATGCAGATAATACATCAATTTTATGTGGGACGAAAAATTAGCATTGTATGATAAGTTGGTAGAGAAATGTCCCCGTTTTGAAAGGAAAGGTAAAACCATGCCCTATACATCGGCTAATGGGTACATGTTTTCGCTGTTAAATAAGGATGGAGAATTCGGTATCAGGTTCTCGAAGGAGAAACAGGAAAAATATTTTAAGAAATTGAACACTACAAATTTTAAATCTTATGGCGCAGTAATGAGAGGCTATATTCTAATGCCTGAGGCGCTTTGGGACGATCTTGATACTTTAGCAACTTACCTGAATGAGAGCTTCGATTATGTGATGTCGCTGGACCCAAAGTAATTAAAAACTGCTCATCTTATTTAATCCTGAACTTACAGCACTTACTATTCAATAATCACGGCACTGCTAACATTAAGGTTGCGGTCAATTTTTTTAAATAATCCCTGCAACACTTTTCCGGGGCCAACTTCAACTATTGTTTTGGTGCCATCAGCAATCATGTTTTTCATTATCATTGTCCAGCGTACCGGTGATGTTAACTGTGCCACAAGGTTTGATTTAATGATTTCAGGATCGTTCACCGGTTGAGCAGTTACATTTTGATATATCGGGCAGATTCCCCTACTAAATTTTGTAGTTTCGATTGCCTTGGCCAGTTCAACGCGTGCAGGTTCCATCAAAGGCGAATGAAATGCGCCACCAACCTGAAGTGTTAAGGCTCTCTTTGCACCGGCGGCTTTCAGTTTTTCACAGGCTTTTTCTATTCCCGCGATTGAACCTGAAATAACCAATTGTCCGGGGCTGTTGTAATTGGCCGGAACTACCACATCATCAATTTCCTTGAGGGTTTTTTCAACAATGGCATCATCAAGACCTATAATTGCTGCCATAGTCGAAGGCTCCAATTCGCAGGCCTTTTGCATGGCCATCGCGCGTTTCGATACCAATTTTAAACCATCTTCAAAGGCAAGGCATTTGTTAGTAACCAATGCCGAAAACTCGCCCAGCGAATGACCTGCTACCATATCAGGTTTAAAATTATCCTTGAGCATTCTGGCCAAAATAACCGAATGTAGGAAAATAGCAGGTTGAGTTACCTTGGTTTGTTTCAGATCTTCATCGGTGCCTTCAAACATCAATTCAGTAATCTTGAAACCTAGAATTTTATTTGCTTTTTCAAAAAGGTCCTTGGCAAGGGGAAATTTTTCGTAAAGGCCTTTGCCCATACCAACAAATTGGGCGCCCTGCCCGGGGAAAACATAAGCTTTCATAAATAATGGTTTTATCTTTTAATGGTTTTATCTTCGGTTACCTAAAAAACGCAGCAAAAATAGAAATAAATTGATGAAATCGAGGTAAAGTGTCAGTGCGCCCATAATTGTAAGCTTTCGTGCCGCTTCGCTCGATTGATCCACAGTGCTGCCAATGCGTTTTAGTTTTTGTACATCGTAAGCTGTAAGCCCTGTAAAAATAAGCACTCCAAGCAAACTGATTATGTAATCCATCATCGGTGATCGGAAAATAAAAATATTAACCACTGTGGCAATAATAATTCCAATTAAGCCCATGAGCAGGATGGATCCGAATTTGGTAAGATCGGTTTTGGTGGTGTATCCCAATAGTGCCATAGCTCCAAACATACCTGCTGTTATGGCAAAAGTGCTTGCAATTGAACCCAATTCGTACATCAGGAAAATAAAACTAAGACTCATCCCCATGAGTATGGCATAAACCACAAACAATATAACCATAAGGGGTGAGGATAATTTCTGGAATCCAAATCCCATTAAAAGTACGAAACCAAAAGGTGCAAAAGTAACAATCCATCCCAGGGTGGTCATTCCTGTTTCGTTGATGAGCAGCGCCATTAAAGAGGCACTGTCGGCAAAAATCCAGGAAGTGCCTGCTGTGGCTAATAAGCCAAGGAACATCCAGCCAAATACATTGCTAAGGAATGTCTTGCTCAAAGTAAGGCTGTCAACCCCGCTAAGATTCCCCTGGAAGGTATTTTGATTATTTTGACTAAACATAATTTATGTAATTATTAATTTTAAATTTAAAACGGCTGCAAAGATATTTGAATTTCTATATGCTAAAAGGGTGATCGAAAAAGTAAAATTTATTATCCCTATCAATTTTTTAGTTTGCTTAACGTTTAAATGAACAAATTATTTAAAACTCTATTTATGAAAAATTTAATTCCTCTAGTAATCCTACTCCTTTTTATTGCCACATCGTGCAACCAGGCCGAAGTTGAACAACTCAAAAATGAAAATGAAACATTAAAAAATCAAATACAGCAGCAGGAAGAAGAAATAGGCAATTTCATGCAGGTTTTTAATGAAATAGAAGAAAATTTGGCCCAGGTGAGGATAAAAGAGAAGTTGATAGTAAAAAATTCGGGGAGCAACGAAAATGGCGATAGGGTAGAGATGGTAAAAAATGATATTCGTGCTATTGATAATTTGATGCAGAAAAACCGTGAAAATTTAAATAATCTAAGTGATAAATTGAAATCCTCCGCAGGAGAAAATAGTCAACTCAAGCGCATGATAAATAATTTTGAGCTTATGATAAAAGATAAAGACCGCGAAATTATAGGGCTCGTGGGGCAATTGGAAGATTTGAATTATGAAGTCCAGGATTTGTATTCATCAATATCTGATTTGAAGCTGGAAAATCTTGAGCAAAGCCGAAAAATAGACTTGCAGGAAGATGATCTGAATTCTGCCTGGTACATCATTGGTGAGCAGAAGGAGTTGATTGAAAAAGGCGTTATTAGCAAAGAGGGTGGGATAATTGGTATCGGATCAGTAAAAACCATGGGTGAAAATATCGACCCCAATTTATTTACACAAATTGATATCCGCAATCAAAATATTTTCCCAATTGATGCCAAAAAAGTAAAACTTATTAGTGCTCATCCATCAGATACTTACATAATTCGTAAAAATGAGGAAACCAATCGCTATGATAGTTTTGAGGTAACAAAGCCGGAAAAATTCTGGGAATCATCGAAGTATATGGTTTTAAGTATTAAGGAATAATATTACTTCCAGGCCAAATGGTTTTGAATTTTGGGACAATGAAAAAGAAAACCTGTATCAGGATTGCTACGTTGAAAAAAGACACCATAAAAATAAAACTTGGCAGACTTAACAAAATAGAGTTTCATCAATTTAAAGAAGTCTTTTTTACACTAATAGGATAGCTTAAGCGCTGCCGCTATTTTTAAAATATGCTATCACCAATAAGGCTAATGCAACCGTGAACCAATAAGATGTATAAATTCGGCCCTGGTTTTTTCGCCCAGGAAAGCTCCTGTAAAATCGGAAGTAGTGGTTACAGAATTCTGTTTTTGAATTCCGCGCATCGACATGCACATGTGCTGGGCCTCAATAACCACAGCTACCCCCAGTGGTTCAAGCGTTGTTTGTATAGCTTCCTTAATTTGAGTGGTTAGGCGCTCCTGAACCTGCAGTCGCCTGGCAAAGGCATCCACAACCCTGGGTATTTTGCTAAGCCCGACAATTCGCCCATTCGGAATGTATGCCACGTAAGCCTTCCCGAAAAAAGGAATCAGATGGTGTTCGCACATCGAATATACTTCAATGTCTTTAACCAAAACCATTTGTTTGTAGTCTTCCTTAAACATCGCCGATCGAAGAATTTCTTTTGGGTCAAGATCATATCCATGTGTTAAAAATTGCAAGGCTTTGGCTACCCTCTCCGGTGTTTTTAATAAACCTTCGCGTTCAGGGTTTTCACCAATTAAACGTAAAATTTCTTTGTAGTGATAGCCCAATTTATCAATTGTCTCCTGATTGTATAAATCCATTTTTTCGTATCCATCCATCTTATTCTCGCGAGCCATTTGCAAACGAAAATCTTTTTCAGTCAATAGTGTGTCCATAATATAAGGTTTCTCTTTGTTTTTACTAAAAGTTAAGCATCCCTGTATCGAATTAGTTTTTATTCTTTCTAAAAGATAAGGACATCTAAGTTAAAATGAGGGAACAAAATTAATAAATGATTCCAATTTAGATATTTTCAATATTTTACGATTAGTGGAAGGGGGAATAAAATTTTTGAACTCAGGTTTAAAAAACTTGAGGAAATCTTTGGTAAGAATTAAAAGACATTTGTTGATGCATAAAAAAACCCGGCATAAACCAGGTTAGAAAATTAAATTAAGGGGTGTAAGGTGGTTTCTTAATTTTCGTCTAATGCCTTGATGAGTTTTTTGCGGCTAAAAAATATTCTACTCTTTACTGTCCCTATCGAAAGATTTAAATGTTCGGCAATTTCTTTGTATTTAAAGCCTTGATGGTGCATTTGAAAAGGAATCCTGTGTTCATCCTGTAGTCCGCTAACAACCTTAGTTACTTCCTTGTGCGAAAGTGTAGATTCGGGATTGGCTGCCTCGGATAGATTACTTGAGTTGATAAAAAACAGGTCTGCGGTGTTATCCACTATCATACTCACCTTGCTGTTGCGACGGTAATTATTAATGAAAGTGTTTTTCATAATAGTGTATGTCCAGGCTTTGAGATTGGTATTGGCTTCAAATTTATCGCGGTAGGTAAGAGCCTTAAGGTAGGTTTCCTGCACCAAATCCTTAGCCTCTTCATCATTTTGAGTAAGTGTGGTTGCGAAATATTTCAGATTGTCCTGCAGGCTTGTGAGTTGCTGATCAAATTCCATTACGGCCATAGCTTTATAATTTAGTAGTGATTATTAAATGTTTAAAAAATATATTGAAAACATAAACACTGAAAATTCGATTTTAAAATAAGCGTGCCTTAATTAGTGCCTGTTCAGAAAGTCGGTACTTTTCAATAATATAAAAAACCTCCCGCAGATTTCGCTGATTAGCGCAGATAAAATCTGCGCTAATCAGCGAAATCTGCGGGAAACATTACTAAAAAGACTGACCCTAATTAGTTTATCAAAACTGAAATTGATTTTCATCCACTCTTGAAGCATTATTTCGATTCTTCAGCTTTTATAAGAACTTTTCTATTTGGTATTTCAATAACTTATTACTTAATTGTGCAAACATAGCGTGTAAAATTGAAGTTTATTTAATTTCATTCTAAATAAAACTTAAATTTTAATGGTTTTTAACTGTTTAGAGATTTTATAGTTAGTTTTTAAGTGAACAATTTTGAATTACCTGTTATTGGAAGGTGGAAAATTACTGATGCCATAATTGTATTATTTGTTTTTATCACAAAAAAAAAAGCCCCCTAAAAAGGAGGCTCGTAAATTATGTTTCGCATTTTATGTATGGTCTTTAAGTGATGACATTAGTTTTTTTCTGCTAAAAAATATTCGGCTTTTAAATAATATTGTCATTGGGTTTAGGATGATTGAATATCTTTTTTTAGCTTTTCTGCTGAGGTGATTAGTGTGATATTATCTGGTAAACTGATTTCATTAATTTTAAACTGGAGGCCACTCACCAAAATTTTCTTGCCATTGAAATGGATTGACAATTTATTAAGATGATCATCAATGTCCTTGTTGAAAAGGCTTGAAGTAATAAAAGTAACCAAGCCGCTGATGTTATGTGCTGATGATATTTGAATTAAATCATCAAAAGGAACCATTTGCCCTAAATAGATCACTTTGTGTCCCATCTTTTGAATGATGTAGGAGTAAAAAAGCAAACCTATTTCATGAAGTTCCCCATCAGGGAGGTAGAGTAGAAAAGTTTTCCTGTTTGCCGGATATTCGCCGGGAACAACTCCATCAATGGCTACAATCATTTTTTGCCTTATCAAATTGGTAATAAAATGTTCCTGACCAGGGTTAATGGTGCCTATTTGCCACAAGAGTCCTACCTTCTCGAAAAATGGAATCAAAACCTGGTTAAAGGTTTCTTCGAATCCAAGGTTGATAATCATATTGGTAAGATCCTTTTCAAATTTCACTTCATCCATATCGATCATAGCAATAACCAGGTTTTCGATTTTACTGTCGGAATCGAAGGATTTGTTGTTGATGCTGATTATTTTTTGACTCAACTCATTGTTGGGCAAATTTGCAAGGCTCGAAATTTTAAATCCATGCCTGTTAAGGATTGAAATATTCAATAATTTTTTCAAATCCTCATCGGTGTAATACCTTATATTCGTGGGTGTTCGGCTGGGAGTAACTACCTGGTATCTTTTTTCCCAGATGCGAAGCGTGTGTGCTTTTACGCCGGTAATTTGTTCTAAATCTTTAATTGAGTAAGTTGGCGCTGCCATTGTACATTTCATTAATTATTTTCATTAGTATCCGACAAAATGAAAGAATATAGAAAAGATTCCTCACTTCACTTCGTTGCATTCGGAATGACAAGGCATTAACTATTTGAGTGGTGGGGGTGGGTGCGGCGAAGCCGCGCCCACCCCCACCACTCATCCCACATCCTCCAATGCCTTGTCATTCCGATGCCGCACCTGCGGCAAGGAATCTGTTAAATTTACTCGGACAGTAGTGATTTATTTTATTAACAACAATACCCTAATAATTGTTTAGAGTTTTATCCTCAAAACTAAACATTTTTTAAAAAGAAAAAAAATGGAGAAAAGTTTCAGGAGATGGATAGTTTTTCATTGTTGTCCGGGGAAAAGTAATATCCCGTTTGCAGATTCTTCGCTTCACTTCCCCGAAGTGTCGGGGCAGGCTGTTTCGCACAGAAAGACAGATAATTACGGTTGTTCGGAGGGCTTGGATGGCGGCGAAGCCGCCATCCAAGCCCTCCCCACCATAAATTCATACAAAGCCTTGTCATTCTGAGCGTAGCGAAGAATCTATTATAATTAACCGGACACCATTTATAATCGATTGTCGGGCTCAGTCCTTTTGGATAGAATTTTGAAATTTCCTGATTTGGACAAGCTCAACGATCATAAAAATTAAATAGAGGATAAAAAAATCGATGATAAAGCTGGCGGCATCATCCCTGAATATCAATGCATAAATGATAATGATGGCAAGGAAAAATAAGAGTTTAAAGCCTGTGGTAATAATAATAACATTAACCGATCGCGAGCTTTTGTTGATGCTCGCTTTTACCTGGTAATAAAACACCAGGTTGGTTATGGCTAAAAAAAACAGGATTAACCAAGGGCGTGCCGGCGAATGTGATAAGTCTTTAAAAAAATAGCCCAGCAAAAAACTTACAATTAGCAGGATGACCGACAGAAAAATAGTAAGTCTTAAGAATTTATTAAAGTTTTTTTTTACAAGGTTTTCCTGCATAAAGCTCAAAATTATTTTTTTAAAAAATCCTTAACTGCTGTGTAGATGGCTGCTGCAACAGCAATCGTTGATAAACAAATAAGGAATATCGGGAATTTATTTTCCATCCAGACATCTATTTTATATCCGCCAAAAACACCTGCTAAAATAATTACAAGCATCTGAATGCCGATGTTCGAATAGCGGACGAAATTATTTAAGGGGCGTTTTTTTTTGTCCGGTTCCTTCATAATTTTTTTGAGGCTGTGTTTGTTCAAGTGGTTTTTCGCCCATGGTGCATGTGCCGGTGAACAAAGCGCCAGGTTCGATGGCTAGTTTTGTGGCAACAATATCCCCGTAAATTTTTGCTGTTGACTTTAGCGACAATAATTCACCAACCGCCATTTTAGCGGCTACTGTTCCGGAAATGTCTGCATTTTGGCAAACAATATCTCCTTTTACATTTCCGGAAATACCTACAACAACTTTTCCTTTCGAATTGATTGAGCCCTTTAAATCGCCGTCAATTCTAAAATCACCATTCGATACTATATCACCGGTAATTGATGTTCCTTTTCCTAAAAGGTTTATGGTAGGTGTATTATCATTTGTTTTCATTTTAGCCATTTTAAGTACTTTTAGTACAAAAGTGATTTTCAACTTTTTGTTTTTTAATTTTTCTAAAGCTTATGTTAATTACTTCAATGAGACCAGTCTAAAAAGCCTTAAAACCCCTAAATCCCCCGAAGGGGACTTCCCTAAACTACTGATATTTAGTACTTCACCCTCCCACTTCGCAGCGAGGCGAGTTAGGGCTCGGGGTTAAAAAGGACTAAAAATCAGTAGTTTGGATTTTTTAGACTACACTCTTAAATTGTTGTTAAACATTTAATAAACCTGTTTATTTCTCAGTATTTTCATTCAAATAATTCTGCTTAAAGAATTTTAAATAATCTTCAATATTCTTTTCCCTGTAAAAAATGGGATAGTTGTCAACTGAAATGGGAAATACGTTGTTCTCAAAGTCTGGAAGCTGCACATTAATGTAATTGTTGTTAAACACAGCATCGTAATAGTCCATCGCCTTTTCGGCATTCTCAAAGTTTCCTACGGTAATAATCTGTATATCGCCCTGGTAAACAATGCTGTTAATTTTAAGCTGGGATGTTTTGTAATACTTTGTGTTAAAATCGGACACCCTTATTTTAAGTGCATTAATATTAATTTTTGATGCATCCACAAGCGCCATGAAAAAGTGAACCGATTCCGGGTTTGTTGCATAAATTGATGATATCAGTCCGGTTTCTTCGCCTGGTTTCTTCCTTTCTTTGCCAACACCGGCAACCGGCTGTTCTTCCAAAATCATTTTCCCGGTTTCGTCGGGCCTGAGCCTGGCAAGGATGTCTTGGGCCAAAGGTGTAATTTCACTGCTTGGGAAGCTATCGACAAGCATTTGCAGCGAAACTGCAAGTGTATCTAAATCCTGAACTTTTCCGAGCGACATGGCTTTTAAAAATTCAAATTTTGAAATCAGTTTGTCCTTGCGATATTTTTCAAAAGCAATATTATAGTTGTTTATCACCATATAATACTGGTTGTTCATGTAGGCCTGGTAAGTATTTTGATAAAGATTTGCAGCGGCATTGCGCCGGGCTTCTAAAACAAGGTTGTAATTTGGGTCAACAATTATCATGGAATAATCGCTTTCGGGGAAATCACGGACGATAAGGTTTTTATAATATTCTGCCCTTTCAGGATCAGGCAACTCTTCCCAGTTTTTATAAAGCTGGTAATATACCTGGAGCAGGTGTTCATTTTCAGGGAATCCTTCGACAAGCTTTTCAAATGATTCGATAGATTTTTCATTGTCTTTCAATCCATCTTTATAAATGTAACCCATATTATAAAGGGCTACTTCGATAATTGCTTGTGATTCGACAATTTTTTCTTCGGTAAGCGGCAGGTCCTGTAAATAGAATTCTCTTTTTTTCGGGTCTGTCTCCTTGGCAATAGCAGTGCTGTCGGCTGGTATCGAGTCGTTTTCGGCTAACTCATCTTCTTCTTCATCAAAATTCATGATTTGCTTGCTACTAAGCCTCCATTGGTCTTCGAGTTTTCTTCTTCCCCATTTTTTGGTGAATTCACTAAAACCAAAACTTATCGATTGTGGATTTGAAAAGTACCATGACCCTGATTGTTGCATCGAGCGATTTTGCTGTCGGTTGGTTTGTTCGAGCATAGAAAGGCTTTGGCGGCGCTCACGTTCCTCTTCAGCAAGGCGTGCTTCTTCTTCGGCTATTTTTTTTATAATGACATCAAAAATTCTATTTCTCTGATCTTCGGGCATATTTGCCAATCGTTGTAAACTGTCTTGCACCTCGATGGCCTGCAGATTAACAATCAAGTCGGTAAGCAATTCAGTCTTTTCTTTTATATCTTCATAATTTGGGTATTCCTGTGGTAGAAACTGCATGGCAGTATCGTAATATGCCTGGGCAAGGCTGTAATCAGGTTGATTAAAATGGAGTTCGGCCAGTTTGAGCGATGATATGGCTTTTTGATAATCGTTTGAAACACTGGTAGAAACTGAAAGCGTTAGATATTCAATGCCTCTTTTTAGCTGATTGTCTTTTAAATATATCTCGGCAAGGGCAAAATAAATCTGATCACGGTAATCTTCATTTTTATCATCCTTGAGCATCTTGTTGAGTTTTTTAACAATCATGCTGCGGTTGCTCGATTTGGCATCGTAGGTTTTGGCCAGGTTAATCTTGGCGTTAAATGCCATTTCATAGCTTGGGTTTTTGCGAATTACAAGCTGGTACAATTTTGCAGCCTGCTCAAGTTCGCCAAGTTCCTGGTAAACCTGTGCTAGAATAAACCTAAGCCGGTTTTTATCCTTCTTACGACTGCTCAGTTCAATAGCCCGTTCGAGGTATTGTATCGATTCGCCATATTTTTGCTGAAGGATGTAATAGTTGGCATAAACTTTTACAAATTCTTTTTCAAGCTTTGCCGGAGCCGATCCCTTTTTTAAACTGCTGTTGAGGTTGTCGAGCATGGATTCGGCTTTTTCAAATTCTTCGTTTTGATTATAGGTTCTGGCAAGCCACAACTCAGCTTCAAAACGGCTGTCTTCTTTGCTGTAACGATTGGTAATAAATTCAAAAGTTCGCCGGGCGCTCGAAAATTCTTTTTTGTACAGGTACGATTTGCCGATAAGCATGTAAGAGTCATCGATCCATTTTACCCATTCCTTCCGGCTAAAATACATCGAGTGGCGCTGGATTACTTTTGAAGACTTTTCGATGGCGCGATCCATGTTTGGAAAAATGGATTGTGCATCCTGCTTGTTGCCGTATTTGTAAACCGGCAAAACAGCAGTGTAGTTGTCTTTCACGTTTTTATCAAGCGTTCTAAGACCCTCTTTAAAGCTCTCGTTTCCGTTCCAGTAAGCGTTGTAATGGGCTGTTAAATTATGATAGGTACGGCGTGTAAAGCTATTTTTTTTGGTCGAACACGAGTAGATGGATAGTATTGCTATCACTATAATAAGAAGAAAACCTGCCCCAATCAATCGAGCTGGTAAGCTAGTGTGTAACGAAAAACCAGAGTCTTGTTTCAAAATACTATTACTTGATTTGTTGATTTTTACACCAAATTTAATTCAGTGTATTTAACTTTGAAACCGCAAAATTATTATTTATCCGTAGGGTAGAGGTGCATTTTTAATGAAGTCAGTTTATTTTTATTGTACTCTACGAATTTAGTGGAAGTAAATAATGGCTATCACTGTAAACAGATTTCTCTGCCGCAAATGCGGCATCGAAATGACCCCGTCAACGGGTTGAGTTGGGAGGAGGGGAATCGGGCGCGAAGCGCCCGATTCCCCTCCTCCCACGACCATACCGGGAGCTTTGTCACCTCGAAGGAGCGAAGCGATTGAGAGGTCTGTTTAATAGTAAGGTTTTCAGCCCTTTACACAAACATATCATTGGTAGGAGTGCAGCAACTGAGACCTGCCTCGCCTTTTGGTTAGGCCACCTGCAGGCGGCAAGGCGGGAATCTATTGACAAATTTTTATCACCAACAACTATGAAGTTATTCATAATTCACCTTCCATCAAATTCGCAGTAGTACCATTTTTATAAAATATTTGGATTAAAACTATTTGATTTCAAAAGACGATATTTGCAAATTATTCGTTAGCAGCATTGATTTATGCAACACCAGAAACCAAAAAGAAAAAGAATTGAAAAACTCAGGCGACGATACAAGCTCGCCTTGATGGATACTGATACTTTTGAAGAGAAGTTATCAATTAAATTAACACGTTTGGGGGTAATTCTGCTTACTTTACTTCTTACACTTATTTTTACAGTAATTACAATTTATTTAATTGCCTTTACCCCACTTAGAGAATACATTCCCGGCTATGCTGATGTGGATTTGCCCTCAAAAATGTATGCTTTGAACCGTAAGGCCGATTCGCTTGAAAATGCTTTTAAATTAAAGGATCAATATATTAACAACTTAAAAAGTATTATTAATGGCGATTCGATCACCATTAACCCCGGTCCAACCAAACGGGGCAGTACTAATTATGATACCATTTCGATGGGGATTTCAAGGGAAGATTCTATGTTAAGAGAAGAATATGAAGCACAAACAAAGTTTAATCTTTATCAAAATCAAACCCTTAACTATTCTAAAGTTGATTTGGGTAATCTGAATTTTTTCCCACCTTTAAAGGGGATTATTACCAGGGGCTTTAACCCTTCGCTTGAGCATTTTGGCGTTGATATCGTTACCAACGAGAGTGAGGCTATTAGGGCAATTATGGATGGAATAGTAATATTTTCGGATTGGACACTCGAAACAGGCTATGTAATTGGCTTGCAGCATAAAAATAATTTGATTTCAGTTTATAAGCACAACTCAGTTTTGCTCAAGCAACAGGGAACTTTTGTAAAAGCAGGAGAAACAATTTCGATTGTTGGCGAATCGGGCGAGCTGTCAACAGGCCCGCATTTACATCTCGAAATTTGGTACAATACTAAGCCAATCAATCCCGAAGAGTATATTTCATTTTAAATGATTTTACCAGATAATTAGTGTTGATGCAATTTTAAATTTAAATATTTGATAAAGAATATAGCTATACTCGGATCTACAGGTTCGATAGGACAACAGGCGCTTGAGGTGGTGAGGCAACATCCCGGCATGTTTTATCCCATTGTTTTAACTGCTCACAATAATCATGAAAAGCTAATTGAGCAGGCGCTTGAGTTTAATCCAAAAGCTGTTGTAATCTCTTGCGAGGGATCTTATGAAATTGTTAAAGAAGCACTCTCCTCAAGAGGCATTTTGGTGTATGCAGGTAAAAACGATTTGAATAATATTGTGAGCCTCCCCGAAATTGACATGGTATTGATTGCACTGGTAGGCTATGCCGGCTTAAAACCCGTTATCAATTCCATTGAAGCCGGAAAGGATATTGCCCTCGCCAATAAAGAATCGCTGGTTGTTGCAGGTGAGCTCGTTAATAAATTACAAAAAAGACATGGAGTAAAAATAATTCCGGTGGATTCGGAGCACTCCGCAATATTTCAATGTCTCGTAGGTGAATCATACAACAAGATCGAGAAAATTTACCTCACTGCTTCAGGGGGCCCGTTTTTTGGAACTACTAAAAAATATCTCGAAACAGTAACAAAGGAGGAAGCCTTGCGACATCCCAACTGGGCAATGGGACCAAAAATTACCATCGATTCCGCTACTTTAATGAATAAGGGTTTAGAGGTGATCGAGGCAAAATGGCTTTTTGATCTACAACCCCACCAGATCGATGTTGTAGTTCATCCTCAATCGGTGGTTCATTCTATTGTGCAGTTTATCGATGGAAGTATGAAAGCACAAATGGGTTTGCCCGACATGAAACTGCCAATACAATATGCCCTGGCTTACCCTGAAAGGATAGCATCCAATTTCCCGAGGTTTAATTTTCTTGATTATCCGGAACTAACATTTGCCCAACCCGATCGGAATATTTTTCGTAATCTTGCACTCGCTTTTGAAGCCATGAATAAAGGGGGAAATCTTCCGTGTATTATGAATGCTGCCAACGAGGTGGCCGTGGATGCCTTTTTAAAAGGAAAAATCAGGTTTTTACAAATTCCTGAAATTATTGAACAAACCATGAGTTCGGTTGGTTTTATTGCAGCCCCAAATTATGACGATTTAGTGGCAAGCAACGCGAGTTCAAAAGCTTACGTAAAAAAAATGTTTTTTAAATAGATAATAAATTTTAATGGAAATTTTAACCAAAGTACTGGCATTCTTTTTTAGCCTTTCAATATTAGTAATTGTTCACGAGTTTGGCCATTTCATCGCTGCAAAAGCATTTAAAACCCGGGTCGAGAAATTTTACCTCTTTTTTAATCCCTGGTTCTCCCTTTTCAAATTCAACTTTAAAGATACAGAATACGGCCTGGGATGGCTTCCGCTTGGCGGCTACGTTAAAATCTCGGGGATGATAGATGAGTCGATGGACAAGGAGCAAATGAAAAAACCACCACAGCCCTGGGAATTCCGCTCGAAGCCAAGCTGGCAAAGGTTGATAATTATGCTCGGCGGTGTAATTATGAACATACTGCTTGCCGTGTTCATATACATTATTGTACTTTTCAATTATGGAGAAAAATACCTCCCCACCAAAAATTTAACCGATGGATTTTTCGTGATGGATTCGGTATTGATGGATGTGGGACTAAAAACCGGTGATAAGGTAATAAGTATTAATGGTGAAGAGCCACCTGAACGATACAATGAAGTTTTGATCGAAATGCTTTATTCCAGTAAGATGACTGTTGACAGGAATGGTGAAATTGTAGAAATTGATATTCCCCAGGATCTTGCCGGCAGGCTGTCAGAAAATCGCGGTACAAATTTATTATACCGCTTCCCATTTCTTGTGGCTAATGTTCCCGACTCATCGCACAACGCTGGTTCGGGACTGAAAAAAATGGACATGATTGTTGGAGTTAATGGCCAGATAATAAAATATTATGATGAGTTTTCGCCCATTGCACAACAATACAAAGGGCAGGTGATTACAGCCAATGTTCGGCGCGATGATACCTTGTTAAATATTAATCTGTTGGTGAACGAGGATGGTAAAATCGGGGTGTTACCCGGTGGTCTCGATCTTTCTGAGCTGGAAAAATTGGGTTATTATAATCTCAGGAAAAAAAGCTTTACCATCATTGAATCAGTGCCCGCCGGGTTTATAATGGCCAGGGAGCAAATGGTAAATTACGTGCGCCAGTTTAAACTGTTATTCAATCCCGATACCGGCGCTTACAAGGGTCTTGGAGGCTTTATTACAATAGGTTCTTTTTTCCCGTCAACGTGGGATTGGTATCGAATCTGGCAAATCACGGCTTTTCTATCCATCATGCTGGCCATATTAAACATATTGCCAATTCCGGCATTAGACGGTGGGCATGTAGTGTTTTTGCTTTACGAAATTATTACAAGAAGAAAACCCAGCGATAAGTTTATGGAGTACTCGCAGGTTATTGGAATGGTAATTTTATTGGCTTTGCTTGTTTTTGCAAACGGAAACGATGTATTAAGGTGGATTGAGAGTATTTCCTGATTTTAAGCAATATTTGTACTCTATTGCCAGGGATTATTGAATTGACCCATTTCTAACTTTTGAAGATCATTGCAAAATTTTCAACCGATTAATTTGTAAGAAATCATGAGCCAGGATACTGATTTATTTTTTAACCCTGAATCCAATAATTTTTCAGAATATGCCCTCTTATTCAATAATATACCTTTTGCAGTAATTATTTCCGATACCGATGACCTTATTCTCTTTGCAAACAATCAGGCTGTTCAGTGGCTTAATCTAAATACTCAGGCTGAGGGTGATGTTTGCATAAAATCAGTTTTTGGAAAAAATTATAACAAGTGGAAACAACTAAGGGCAAAATTAAAAGTAGATTCATCTGCTTCCTTCCAGGCAAATTATGGCACTGCTGAAATTAAGGAAATTGATCTCTTTTGTAAAAAAATAGTATTTCACAAACATCAACTCTTTATCTCTTATATCAGGGATATCTCCCGTCAAAAATTTTTGGAAGCGGATTTGTTAGGCGAAAAAGCAGAGCGACAACTTATTCTTGATTCCATCCCTGCAATGGTTTTTGTTAAGGATACCGAAAACAGAATTATTTCGATGAATCGCGCATACCGCGAACTTACCGGCCTGGAGTTGGATTTGGTTGCAGGTAAAAATGTAATCCGGTTAACGGAGAATAAACAACTGGCTGAGGATTATTGGAAAGATGATCTTGAAGTAATCGAAACAGGTCTCCCCAAACGTAATATTATCGAACCAATGATCACCGATGAGCGGAGGTGGTTTATTACCGATAAAATTCCTTACCGAAACCAGGAGGGCAAGATTAAAGGGATTATTGGTTTTTCGATTGACATTACCGAACGAAAAAATGCCGAAGATGCCCTAATGCGAAGCGAGAGACGATTCAGACTTTTGTTTGATAGTTCTCCCGATGGTATTGCAATTAGCAATTTGCAAGGTAAAATATTAAATACAAATACAGCCTTTAGAAATTTATTGAAATATGATGCTAACGAATTGACAAAATTATGTTTTCGGGATATAACACCGCGTAATTATGAGAATTCGGAGCAAAAATTTATTACTGAAGCAAATAATGGTGGGATGGTATCGAAGATGTTTGAGAAAGAATACATCTCGAAAGATAATATACTAATACCGGTTAATGTAACTTGTTGGATACTTTTTGATGATGCAGCAAAGCCTCACCAACTGGTAGTTACTGTTAAAGATTTAACCTACCAGAAAAAAGCTGAACAATTGGAAAGGTCGCTTCTTCAAAAAGAAAAAGAACAACTCGAAAAAGACCTGCAAACCAAAACTCAGCAATTGAATTCAAAAATCACACAGCTTATCGAAAAAAATCAACTTGTAAATAATGTGGTGGGGCAATTGGAAAAACTAAGAAAATCCGATCAAAATCAAATCGATCAAAACATCAGCTCAATAATCAGGGATTTAAATAATAATACGAATGAAGATTTTTGGTTGCAATTCGAAACCACTTTTGGCCAAATTAATCAATCGTTTTATGATAATATTTACAAGGCATTTCCAAATTTAACAAATAATGAACGCAAAATCAGCGCATTTCTTAAAATGAACCTTGCCACCAAGGATATTGCTAATATTACCCATCAAAGTATTAGAAGTATCGAAATGGCCAGGGCGAGGTTAAGAGCCAAACTTAATTTATCCCGAAGAGATAATCTCACGAAATTTTTAAATCAATTTTAACACATTTGTGAAATTTGTGAAATTGTTGTCTAATCCACAAATGGCTTAATTGACGTATTAAATAGCTTTGAAACAATAATATAAGAAAGTTTTACTACAACGGTTTACATTGTGTTTAATAAAATGTGCAATTTTTGTGAAATTAAAAATGTATTTTTTTCTTGTTTACCCGAAAGGATGATAGTATGTTTGCAACGACTAAATCATGGTTGTTTTTTAATAATTGGTTTTAAGGGGTAGTTTGGGAGTCAACCTAAAGCAGGGGGATTAAATCACGATATTTTTCTCTAAATGTATCATTATCCCCCCGCTCCCAAACTTTTTTTATCCTTAAAATATTCCGAAAATCTCTGAGATACTATTTTAAAACTCAATATAATTATTATGTTATCCCTTGATTTATTATTTAAGAAATTACTATTTGGTAAATTTAGCTACCAATTTCAACATTCAGTTATCGAATCTCTCCATTTAAAAACTTCACACCAAAACTATCTCCGGCCGTGTTCCAAAATGGATCCTCTCAATCATTTTCGAAAAGTATTACAAGATCATAGATCAGTTGAAAAGTTTATAAGCGATAAACCAATCAGGTTTGGAGATGTAGATTATGGATTAACTTTTAAGCAAATCCGAAAACTCAAAGGACATTTTAGTTATTATGATATTCAAAAATATGAAGATTTTAAATGGCGAAGACTTGGATTTAAAGAACATATTTTTAGCTATGGTGTGAGGCGGATTTATCATTTTATTAATGATGAATTTTTTTATGGAGAGCTTTTTTTTCCTGACATCAGGAAAGTTGACCATACAAAAATTGCCGGGTTATTATTGGAAAAATATCTCGGGAAGGTCGATTATAAGCCGGGGAGCGATTTCAGGATTGATAACCCCGATGCTTTTATTTTTTACGAAAATTCCGGGATTAATCTTTCGATAAAGTATATCTCCAAAAAAAATGGCGAGATAAATGAAATAATAAATATTCTCACAAATTCTTCATCATTGCTTGTCGATTCCTCAAAATCTGATCTTGAAGCGATTTTGTAAACCCGGGTGATATTAAAATTTCCTTTCCAATTTTTATTAAAAAATTCCATTTTAAGGAGCAATTCCATAAATCTGCAATATCATTATTATACTGACGTTTGCAGTTCATTAAAAACAAAAATTTTGTGTTTTGTTTATTTTGTCATCAATTGAACTGTGCAGATAGATGTAAAAGTGTTTAATTTGTAGCAGATTTAGTAAGTGCTGTTTTATGATTAAAAAGATTACATTTTTTTTCTTATTGGTTGGGTCTGTTATTCTGCAGGCACAGGAGTTGCCACAATACACGCAATACATGTTTACCAAACTGGCGCTAAATCCCGGGTATGCAGGAGCTGCCAATGGAATTTGTGTTACCGGTTTAGTGAGGCAACAATGGGTTGGATTTAAAGAAACAAGTTCTGATGGTGACGGAAATTCATCAAGCGTTTCTGTTGCACCTGAAACATATTTGGTATCGGTACATTCCCCGGTAAAAGTGCTTCGTGGAGGTTTAGGCGCTACAATAGTGCAGGATAAGATTGGGCACTTTAATGATATTTATCTTAATCTGAATTATGCATATCAAACCACACTTGGTGCCGGCGATCTTGGGATTGGTATTCAACTTAGCCTGCTCAATAAATCAATCGATTTTGGAAAACTGGATTTTATTGATCCAAACGACCCGATACTTCGTGATAAAGCAGATGAAACCGATATGTATTTTGATGTTGGCTTTGGTTTGTATTACAGGATTCCGGACAATTATTATGCAGGGATTTCTGTGCTCCAGTTGCTCGAATCTGAAAAAAAAGACGGAACACAATTCAAACTCAAGCGTCAGATAAATCTTATGGGGGGATTCGAATTTCAATTTCCAAACACACCCGCAATCGATGTAATGCCATCGTTATTGATAAAAACTGATTTGGCATCCACACAATACGACCTGACAACCCTGCTCAGGTATAAAAATAAATTTTGGGGAGGCGTTACTTACAGATACCAGGATGCTGTTGCACTGATAGTAGGCTTCGACTACAAAAACTTTAATATTGGCTATTCGTATGATATAAATACTTCGGCAATTGGAACAACCGGTACACATGAAATTAGGGCCAGCTATTGTTTCAAAATTGAAATTGATAAAGTAAGAAAGATTTACCGAAATACCAGATTTTTATAATTTGTGAGCATACCTCTCTTTTTAACATGATTTTGACAAAAAAATCAGTAATAATATTGTTGAGAAAGGGCTACGTGAAAAATTATGTATTTAATTTTGCACCTTGTATAATAATAAAATTATCGCCTGAAACGGGCACAGCAAAAGAGATTCAAAATAATAACCTGAATATTTTACCATTATAATAAAGCATAGGCAAAGTCGTTACTCTGTTTGTAAAATCAGCAGTTAATATGAGAAAACTATTTTTTTTCCTTCTAATTACAGCCATAATTAGTAGTTGCAGCAATAGTGGCAACGGTGAATTGACCGGCGTTCAGAATCGTCCAAAATTCTACCAACCAGACCCGTATGGCATGGCATTTATTCCATTGGGAACTTATGTTATGGGGGTTGGTGAAGAAGATGTACCCTATTCGAAAATTAACAGTCCGAAAAGGGTTACCGTGAGTTCATTTTATATGGATGAGACTGAAATTACCAATAATGAATACAGGCAATTTGTTTATTGGGTAAAAGATTCGATGGTGAGATCAATGCTCGGAGAAATAAACCCTGAAGAATATTTGATTGAAGAAAATGAAGAAACAGGCGAATTGTACGATCCGCCATTTTTAAACTGGGATACTGATATTGATTGGCAGGATGAAGAAACAGTGCAAGCAACCGAAGATTTATTCCTTCCGGAAAACGAAAGGTACTTTAGGAAAAAGCAAGTTGATACACGAAAGTTAAGGTACAGGTATTTCTGGATTGATTTAAAAAGTGCCGCCAGGAAAGACTATTCCCAGGAAGCTGATGCAACAAACGGTAGTTTTGCTAATCGTCCGCAAGGTATGGATGACCGATCTGTTTATGTGAAAGAAGAAGTTATAAATGTTTATCCCGATACACTTTGCTGGATACACGATTTTCCATACAGCTATAATGAACCCTTAACACAATCATATTTCTGGCATCCTACTTACGATCATTATCCGGTGGTTGGAGTAAACTGGAATCAGGCAAGGGCTTTTTGCGTGTGGCGTTCTGCAATTTTTAATGCCTATTTGGGCAGTAAAGGCCAGTCTGGATTAAATGATTTCAGGTTACCCTCGGAAGCTGAATGGGAGTGGGCTGCACGTGCTGGTTATGAAGCCAACCCATTCCCGTGGGGAGGTCCATACAGCAGGAATGTAAAAGGATGTTTACTTGCCAATTTCAAACCCAATAGGGGAAATTATGTTGACGATGGAGGCACAACAACTGTGATAGCAGGGCATTTTGATGCAAATAGTTTTGGATTATATGATATGTCGGGTAATGTTTCTGAATGGACTCGCAGTGCATTTAACAAATCATCAAACGTTATTACCTGGGATTTAAATCCTGATTATGAATACAATGCTAAAGCTGATGATCCGGTTGCCATGAAAAGAAAGGTTCTTAAAGGCGGCTCCTGGAAAGATATCGAATATTACCTTTTGGTTTCTACCCGTGATTATGAATACCAGGATACTGCCAAATCTTATGTTGGCTTCAGATGCATAATGCCATACCTTGGCCGATCAAAAGGAGATAATCCATCCAAAGCATCAAATGTTTATTAATAGTAGAAATTCAAAATTTATTTTTTCCCCGAAACAAAAGAGTTAATGAAATCAAAAACAGTTAAAAAAAAGCAAACAGCATTTTCAAAATTCGAAAGTGCATTAGAGGGGTCTTTCTTCAGACGGTTTATGTCGGTTGCCTACGGATTAGGAGCCTCTATTGTTATTATTGGTGCACTCTTTAAAATTACTCACATTAAAGGGGCAAATGAGGCACTGTTTATTGGTATGGTTACCGAAGCAATAATTTTTGCCTTGTCAGCCCTGCAGAAACCCCACGTTGAACCGGATTGGAGCAAGGTTCATCCTGAACTTTCAGGCGATTACTACGGAGAAGAAGATGAAATGGTAAGTGGTAAAGTAGCTGGTGGAGAAACAAATCAACTGGACGAAATGCTCCAAAAAGCAAATATTAATGAGGAGGTGATCGCCCGGCTTGGTTCAGGCCTTAATAACCTGAGTGAATCCACCAATAAGATTAGCGATTTATCAAAAACCAGTATTGCTAATGATGAATTTGTAGCTAAACTTAACGGCGCATCAAAATCAGTGGTCGGACTTGCCGGTTCGTACGATAAAACATCTGCTGCCCTGGCAAAAGAGTTGGAGGTATCGGGCGAATTTTCAACAAATGTAAAAGACGCTTCAAAAGCTGCTGCTCAACTTAAACAAGTTTATGCTCAAACAAGTGAATCGCTCAAGCTGGATATTGATGCCTCGCAGGTACTATCAAATAGCATCAAATCAGCATCCGAATCCGCTAACAAATTGTCGGAGAGCTACTTTAAATCTTCAGAAAGTATCTTGAAAAATATTGAAGAATTGAAAAAATCGACTGAGAAAAATACAAATTTCAATGGTCAGTTAAATAAATTATCCGAAAACCTAAGTTCGCTAAATACGCTTTACGAGTTGCAGCTCAAGTCGTCCGTACAGCAATCGAAATCTTCTGCTCTGCTCAACCAAACAATGTCAAGATTTCTTGCTGATATGGAAAAATCAGCAAAACAAACTGTCAATTATCAAACCGAAATGGATAATCTGACCAAAAAGATGGCTTCTTTAAATGGCATCTATGGAAATATGCTCTCAGCAATGAATGTTAAATAATGAAGTTAATCCTGAAAATATTTTCATAAATGGCTGAATATAAAGAAACACCACGTCAGAAAATGATTGCCATGATGTACCTTGTACTCACGGCATTGCTGGCATTAAATGTGTCGAAGGAGATGCTCAATGCCTTCCTGGTGGTAAATGATAGTGTGGAATTGACTAATGAAAATTTTACAAAAAAACTTGATGATACCTATAATGCATTCGAAAAAAAATATCAGAACGATCAGGTAAAAGTTAAACCTTTCTTTGATAAAGCTATTGATGCCCGAAAATTATCAAATGGAATGATATCTTATATCGACAGTATTAAATATGAACTGATTTCACTTACCGAAAAAGTGACGATTGATACTGCCAAGGTTCTCGATTTGAGTAAAGTTAAAAATAAAGATGATTATGACACGCCTACCAATTACTTTTTTTATGGTAGCGAAGATGGTTCGAAAGGTGCTGGGAAAGTTCTAAAGAAAAGGATTGATGATTTTCGATCTGCAATGTTTAACCTGCTTAAACCGGAAGAACGAGACCGGGTAAAAATTGGTTTGACAACCGATGCTGAATATAGAGATACTGAAGGTGTAAAACAAAATTGGATTCAATATAACTTTTATCATACCATTTTGGCTGCTGATGTAGCAATATTAAATAAAATTAATACTGAGATTTATAATGCTGAATTTGATATTGTAAATTACCTTCTTGATGCAGTAGATGCTAAAGACTTCAAGTACGATAAAATTGCAGCCAAAATTCTTCCAAAGCGGAAATATATTTTTATTGGAGAGGATTACGAAGCCGAAGCAATTGTAGCCGCCTACAGCACTACACAAAACCCCGAGGTTTTTATTATGATGGGCGTAGATTCTCTTCCTGTATCGCAAATGGCTTCGGCTATGCAAATTGATGGTAGAAAAGGTTTGGTGCAATTTAAACTGCCCGCTACAATTGAGGGTATTCAAAAATATGCCGGTTTTATCAGGGTAAAAACCGGTACAGGAGATATCAATACCCATTTTTTTAATGATGAGTTTACCGTGGCAAGACCATCGTTAACAGTTTCGCCAACCAAAATGAACGTATTTTATGTTGGTGTTGAAAACCCGGTTGATATTTCATCTCCCGGAATCCCCAACGAAAAATTAACACCCCAAATTAATATCGGGAAACTTTATAAAAACCCATTCGGAGATGGCTGGCTGGTAAAAGTTGATAAAAAACCACAAGGAAATGTTGGAGCTATAATTTCTGTTACAGCCGAAATTGATGGTGAAATTAAAAAAATGGGAGAGATGAACTTCAGGCTGAAGAAAGTACCGCCTCCAACTGCTAAGGTTGCAGGAGTGATGGAAGGCAATGTTGATCGTGACGATTTATTATTTGCTCCCGTGGTTATTGCCGAAAAAGCTGAAGGGTTTGATTTTGATTTAAGTTTTACGATTGTTTCGTTTGATATGGTAATGTCGGTGGGCGAAAATTCAATTAGAAACACCTCCAATAGTGGTAGGTTTTCGGAGGTAATGTTAAGGGATATAACCAATTCGCGCAAGGGACAACGAATAACTTTTGAAAGAATAGTGGCGCGTGGGCCCGATGGTCAGGATGTACCATTGAACCCAATTAATTTAACGATTAAATAAATTGTATTATGCGTAATAAAATTTTTGAATTTGCTCTATTTATGCTATTTATCACCTGCTCGATGGCTGCATACAGCCAGCCGGCAAACTCGTCTCAAATTACAGCACCAAAAGATAAAGCTTATGGCCGGGTACATATCGACGACCTGAAACCATTAACTTATCCATACCTCAGAGAATCGGATGTTTTTTGGGAAAAAAGAGTTTGGCGGGTTGTTGATTTACGCGAAAAGATTAATCAGCCCTTATACTATCCTGAAACACCTCAGGGTAGTTGGCGTAGTTTAATGCAGGTTTTGTGGGATGCAGTGCTTGGAGGAGAAATTACTGCGTATGAATACAATACTGCTACGGATAATTTTGAGCTTTTATTACCACTCACAGCAAACCAGGTTGAGCAAAACCTAAGCGATTCAGTGATGCGGAAACAGCAGGATCCAAACGATCCAAATGCATTTATCGATGTAAAAACCCTGGATGAATTTGAACCCACTGATGTGCTTAGGTTTTTAATTAAAGAAGATTGGATATTCGATAAGCAACGTTCGGAAATGCAGGTAAGGATTTTAGGGATTTGCCCCCAGACTCCTGATATTTTGGAAACAGGTGAATTGAGTGGTTATAAAAATCTATTCTGGCTCTACTTTGACGAAATCAGGCCAATCCTTGCCAGGTCGGAAGTGTTTAACCTTCACAATAGTGCGAACCGCTTGTCGTATGATGAGTTCTTTCTTACCAGGCAATTTTCGAGTTATATCACCAAGGAAGATAATGTTTACAATCGTCAAATTCGTGAATACACCTTAGGGATAGATGCCCTGCTTGAGTCGGACAGAATAAAAGAGGAACTTAGGAACTTTGAAGGCGAACTTTGGACTTACTAAACTACATTTAAAATATTATATATTTGAAACTCCTTACCGGCCTCCGGTAAGGAGTTTTTCTTTTACTTTTGTGTGATAAACACCAATATAATGTCAGGCGAATTATTAAGTACATCCATTGAGTTTTTAAAAGGAGTGGGGCCGGCCAGGGCCGAACTACTTAAAAAAGAGCTTGGTATTTTTACTTTTAATGATCTCCTTCATTATTTTCCATTTCGTTATGTTGACCGCAGCAAATTTATCAAAGTTGCCGAAATTTCCGGCGAAAGCAGCTATGTGCAGGTTAAAGGAAGAATTACCGGGTTAAAAACAGTAGGTGAGGGGCGAGGCAAAAGGTTAAGCGGATTTTTGCAGGATGATTCCGGATCGATTGAACTGGTTTGGTTTCAGGGAATAAAATGGGTGGCTCAAAAAATATCGCCAAATCTTGATTATGTTATTTTTGGAAAGCCAAACTATTTTAACGGGCGTTACAACTTTGCCCATCCTGACATTGAAGCTGTGGTTGATATTGAAGCCGGCCCCGAAGCCACTTTACAACCAGTATATAATTCCTCTGAAAAACTCAAGAGCAGGGGACTCGACGGCAGGGCGTTCGCACGTTTAACAAAAACACTGATTGCCCAAATTGATAATCAAATACATGAAACCCTTTCCGCTGAAATCATTGCCCGGCTAAAGTTTATTTCACGCCAGGATGCCATCATCAATATACATCATCCTAAAAATCAAACCATCCTTAATAAATCGCTGGCCCGGTTAAAATTTGAGGAATTGTTTTTTATCCAGCTCATCCTGCTCAAACAAAAGTTTATCAGGACTTCAAGTGTTCAAGGGCATGTTTTTAAAGTGGTAGGAGATCAGTTCAATAGTTTTTATAAAAATTATTTGCCCTTCGAACTCACTGATGCCCAAAAATGTGTGATTCGCGAAATAAGAGCCGACATGGGTTCAGGCAAGCAAATGAACCGTTTGTTGCAAGGAGATGTGGGGAGTGGAAAAACGCTTGTTGCATTAATGTGTATGCTCATTGCCATCGATAACGGTTTTCAGGCCGCAATGATGGCTCCCACCGAAATATTGGCACAACAGCATTTTGCAACCCTTAGTAAATTTTTAGGTGATTTGGATTTAAAGATAGCCTTGCTCACAGGTTCCTCAAAATCAAAAGCACGAAAGCTGCTCCATCAGCAACTCGAGGATGGTTCCTTAAATATTCTTATCGGAACCCATGCTTTGATCGAAGACAAGGTGAAATTTAAAAACCTTGGCCTGGTAGTAATTGATGAACAACACAGGTTTGGTGTGGAGCAACGAGCTAAGATGTGGAAAAAAAATACTGTTCCTCCCCATGTTTTGGTTATGACGGCCACGCCAATACCAAGAACTTTGGCCATGACAGTTTATGGTGATCTTGATGTTTCGGTGATTGACGAACTGCCACCCGGCAGAAAACCTGTGCAAACCCTGCACTATTTCGATAGCAAGCGTTCGCAGCTATTTGGTTTTATGAAGAGACAGATTGCTGAAGGCAGGCAAATTTATGTGGTTTATCCTTTGATTCACGAATCGGAAAAACTCGATTTAAAAGATCTGACGGATGGTTACGATAGCATTGTCCGTTCTTTTCCACTCCCTGAATATGCCGTGAGTATTGTGCATGGACAGATGAAAACCGACCAGAAAGACTGGGAGATGCAGCGCTTTGTAAAAGGCGAAACAAACATTATGGTTGCAACAACTGTAATTGAGGTAGGCGTGGATGTGCCAAACGCATCGGTAATGGTTATCGAGAATGCTGAAAGGTTTGGCTTATCGCAGTTGCACCAATTGAGGGGAAGGGTAGGGCGTGGTGCCGACCAGTCGTTTTGTATTTTAATGACCAGCTACAAGCTGACTTCCGATGGCCGCAAGCGGATTGATACTATGGTGGAAACCAACAATGGTTTTGAAATTGCAGAAGTAGATATGAAGTTGCGGGGACCCGGAGATATGCATGGTACACAGCAAAGCGGTGTTTTGGAAATGCAGTTGGCCGATATTATTCGCGACGAAAAAATTCTGAAATTTGCCCGGAGCCTTGCCATCGAGATACTCGCAGACGACCCCATATTGCAAAAACCTAAAAATGCAGTTTTGGCCGGAAGACTACATCACTTGCAAAAATACAAATACGATTGGAGCAGGATAAGCTAAAAAGTGTCGGTCTTTAAAGGAAGATATAGAAAAATATAAGATTTAAGATTATCGATTTTAGATTTAAGATGTTGGCGATATTCAATAAAATCTAAAATCTCCTCCGTAGGAGTCCTTCGGTCGATTCCTGCACGTGTGCATAGCCGTCAAGTTAACATGTTTTCCAAATATGTCATACAGGCTGAAAGCCTGGGACAAAAAAATGTATCAGGCCTTCAGCCTGAGGATACTTCTACATTTGTTTTAAGAAGGAGCAGCGCTCCTTCTTTTGATATGAAAGGCTTTCAGCCTTTTGACAAGTATTCACTTATTATGGTTTCTTAACCTTACGGCTATGCGTTCGTGTGGGATCAATCTTAAATTAAAAATTATTGACTTTATGGACGGACTCTAACATGTTCGTTTTTCCAGCCATTATATTTTTCAATTACCTCCGGAATTTCATCGTAATTGTAAACCTTGTTTCTTACTTCCCGCCGGAGTTCGGTAAAATCACCAACCAGGTCAGCAAGCTGATTACGATAAGAAATTTTTGTAAGTTTAAAATACTTCCCGGTCTTACTTTCCTGGATATAAAAATTGTACCCGCCACTTTCTTTTTTGTCATTCGTAGATTTTGATAAACTTCTCGTTTTGTCTTTTGTGGCCAGAAGCCTGTAATAACCATCGCTAATTAGCAGCGCGAAAATATGATACGCAGTAGCTTCAGCATTTTCGGTTTGTAGAATGGATTGATATTTTATGCTGTCGTTAATTGCAAAACCTTTGATCTGTCGGGGATAATAAGTTTTCTTTTTGCCCTTTGAGTCGATGAACTTTACTTTTCCGGCTCCGGGCTTAATCTTATCGCTGATTTTCCCTTCGATGGTATCGTTTTCGGGCGTAATAATAAAACCCGGTAAATATTTATTTTGTGCAAATGAGATGGTTACACAAAGTGTCAGAAATAAAAGTGCGGCAAAAGTTTTCATTTAAATAGTTTTTTTATTCAGCATTCAAAGATAGTAAAGCCTTGCGACTGTTAATAAGTTGAGAAAAACTAAATAAAGAAAAGTATAAAATGAACTGATTCATTTGACTATCATTGTCAAATGAAATTAATCAAGTGATAAATCACAAATGAAAATAGACAAATTAACTGGAGAAATACATTAACCAAAAAAAAGCCTAAGGGATGGAAATTAAATTAGAGGAACTGGAATACCAGCAAACGGCAATCAAGTCTATTGTTAATGTATTTGAAGGAAACGACAAAAATATATTCGACAATGCTTGTGTAGAAGGTATTCGTTCAAATATTTGTACGCTATCAAATGAGCAATTAATCGAAAATATTAAGACTGTTTTGCTCGAAAACGGAATTGATGAAGAAATTGCAAAACTTTCTCCTGAACAGGAATTAACAATTGAAATGGAAACAGGAACAGGTAAAACACTTGTTTACATCAAATCTGTTTACGAATTGTTTGAGCAATATGGATTTACAAAGTTCATAATTCTTGTTCCATCCATTGCAATCCGACAGGGAGTTTTGAGCACGTTGTTAGCTTTTGAAAAACAACTGGAAAGTATCTATGGTTTTACTCCTAATTTTTTTGAATACAACAGCAAGAGATTAAATAAAGTAAGCAACTTTATTGAGGAACAACATCCGCAAATAATGGTTATGACTTTAGCTTCTTTTGCATCTGACGATAGAATTTTAAATCGCGCGCAGCGTGAAGACCTATTCTTCAACGTACCATTTATTGAAGCAATTGGAAAGACAAATCCAATCATCATAATGGATGAACCACAGGAAGGAATGGACACCGATAATTCAATAGAAAGAATTAAAAAACTCAATCCACTTTTTAAAATTCGTTATTCGGCAACTCACAAGGTTTCAAAAAACAAAATGTATCGTCTTACTCCTTATGATAGTTACAAACAAGGTCTGGTAAAAAAGATTGAAGTTTTGACAGTTACCGAAAAAAATGATGAAGCCACTTTAAAACTTGAACTTTCGGAAACTCAAAACGGGAAAGGCGGCCCAAAAGCCAAAATAAAAGCCTGGCATCAATCCAAAAGCGGAAAGATTGAATTTAGAGAAACCAAATGGCTTGTACAAGGAGATAATCTTGGTGTAGTTACAAATAATCCCAGTTATTTAAATTATCAAATAACCAGAATTAATAAAAGCCTGAGGACAGGAAAATGGTCTGTTTCGTTTACAAATGGAACTGAAATTTTTGAAAAGCAAGCATCAGGAGATATTCAAAGCATTTGGGCTTTGCAACTGGAATGGCTAATTATTAGGCACTTTACAAAAAAGCAAAAATTACAAGCGCAAGGTATCAAATGCCTTTCGCTTATTTTCATCGACAGAGTTGCCAATTACATTAGTGAAGACCCCATTATTAAAAATATCTTCATAGAAAAATACAAAGAGTTGTATCCCGAATTCCACAACAATCAGCTACCAACTCCTGAGCATATTGATGCAATTCAAGGGTTCTATTTTGCCCAGACTGGAAAAGGGGAATTTACTGACAATGAAAACTCAATGCGTAAAAACAAAGATGTTTTTGATGCCATATTGAAAGACAAAGTCGGGCTTTTAAATTATGGAAATGAAACGGCTAATAAAATTGAATTTGTCTTTTCACATTCTGCGCTTGGAGTTGGATGGGATAATCCAAATATTTTCAATATTGCCACTTTGAGCAACTCCTATTCTGAAATCAAAAAACGGCAGGAAATAGGTAGAGGATTACGGATTTGTGTAAATATAGAGGGACAAAGGGTTTATGACAAATTGAGTGTAGAAGATGCTGAACGCATTAACCAACTTACAGTAATTCCGAACGAAACTTACGAAACCTTTGTAACACAGTACCAGGAAGAAATAAAAGAAGTTTATGGAACTTCACGAGTTGGTGCAGGAATGACACATACCCACAAAGGGAAGCCGCAAAATAACGTTCGTTTTAAGCGTAGCGAGAATGAAAGCATAAATAAAGCATTTAATCGTTTTTGGACAGCTTTGGCAAAGAAAACAAACTACACCGTTGCTTTTAATGAAGCAGCTTTAATTGAAAGAAGCATTAAAGCAATTAATAAAATTGAAATAGCCGATTATGTCGCAGAGGTGAGTAGCCGGTCGATTGGCACAATTGAAGAAGAAGGGATTCAAGATACTTTTGGCGGCAAAGAAACCTACAAACTCAAAGCACACTTTTCTTCGTTGGATTTAATGGAAGAAATTAGCGAGAACACAGGCTTATGTGCATCTTCAGCCTTAGTGATTTTAAAAAGTGTAGAGCCTGAGAATATAATAAAAAACCCTCCACTATTTATTCAAAAAGCATCTACAATTATTAAAAATATTGAATTGGAGGAAATGCTACGCGGTTTAGATTACCACTTAACAAATGAAATTTTCCCGTTCGACTTTGAAGATTTTGTGAAGCAAGTTGACAGTGCCCAATACCTCGACACGCCAAACAGGGGATTTTATAACAGGATGCTGGTTGACAGCTATATCGAAAGCCGTTTTGCAGAACAAACTGACATGGACGATGAAGTAATTTGCTTTATGAAACTTCCAGCCTATTACAAAATTCAAACACCTATTGGCGAATATAATCCTGATTTTGGGATTGTGATGAAACGCAAAAGTTTGAGGGATGGCAACGAAAGTGAGTTTTATTTTGTAATAGAAACCAAAGGAACAAACGACATTAACGATAAAAAATCGCTCAAAGAAAGCGAGATTTACAAAATACAATGTGCGCTTAAACACTTTGCAACGCTTGGCGTGGATGTGCAATACAAAGCTCCAGTAAAAGATTACCAGTACTTCAAAACAGAAGCCAATAAAACGATAAATGAATTAAATGGATAATTGCACCTATCATTTTCCTGATGTCAGGAAAACGATAAAACAAGATTGCTAAAATGAGTAAAACAAAAAAAATAAATATAGAAGGCACTGAAATAACAATCGTTTCACAGCAAAAAGACGATTACATTTCTTTAACAGATATGGCTAAAAGTCAACTACAAGATGTTGTAATTATTAAATGGCTTAGTTTAAAAAATACTATTGAATACCTTGGAGAATGGGAAACTTTGTATAACCCCAATTTTAATTATACCGAATTCGGTACAATTAGAAATGAAGCAGGAAGCAATAACTTTGTTTTATCAGTAAAAAACTGGATTAATGCAACGAACGCAATTGGTTTAACAGCAAAGGCTGGCCGGTATGGAGGAACTTATGGGCATAAAGATATTGCTTTTCACTTCGGGATGTGGATAAGTCCAAGATTCCAATTATTACTTGTAAAAGAATACCAACGATTAAAAGACGATGAAAGTAACCGTTTAAAATTGGAATGGAGCTTTCAGCGCACTTTGGCAAAAGTGAATTATAAAATCCATACAGATGCCATAAAAGAAAACCTTATCCCACAGCAACTCAATGCCAAACAAACATCTGTAATTTATGCCACCGAAACAGATGTGTTGAACATCGCCCTATTTGGAAAAACTGCAAAACAATGGCGCATGGTGAATCCAAACCATAAAGGAAATATCAGAGACGAAGCTACTATTCAGCAATTGGTAGTATTATCAAATTTAGAAAGCATAAACGCAATGCTTATTCACCAAAATCTACCGCAAAAAGATAGATTGGTGCAATTGAATCAAATGGCAATCACTCAAATGAAATCGTTGGTAGAAAATATGACCATTAAAAAATTGAAAAATGAATAAGGATATTAAAGATACTGACAACCCGATGGAAAACGTGCAAACCCACGATTGGAACAAGGAACGTTTGGAAACATTAAAAAAGTTATACCCCGATTTATTTGCAAACGAAGGAAAAGTAAGTATTCGTGAAATTGCCAAACTAATGGACTATGCCAGCATAAGCGAAACTGAACGGTACGAATTTCGTTGGTTTGGCAAAAGCAAGGCAAAAAGGGAAGCTTTTACGCCTACCGATGCTACCCTTATTTATGACGAAGCAAGAAGCGTAAACCCTACCGAAAGCGAAAACCTGATTATTGAAGGCGAAAACCTGAATGTTCTTAAATTATTGAGCAATAGTTATCGCGAAAAAGTAAAGTGCATCTACATCGACCCACCCTATAATACAGGAAAAGATTTTGTGTATTCCGACAAATTTAACCAGGACAAAAAAGAATATTGGGAGGATGCAGAATACATTGAGGACGGTTATAAAATTGATACCAATGTAGAAACTGATGGTCGGTTTCATAGTAACTGGCTGAATATGATGTACAGCCGATTACTTATTGCAAGGCAACTGCTCCGTGAAGATGGTGTAATATTTATTTCTATTGATGATAATGAAGTACATCATTTACGGAAGCTGTGTGATGAAGTGTTTGGGGAGGAGTGTTTTGTTGCAGTTTTTCCCTGGAAAAAAAGAACAGCAAAAAGCGATGTCCCCTTTGGAGTTTCTCAAGATTATGAGTGGATAATATCGTATGCCAAAGAAAAATATAATGCAGGATTAGCAATAGAAAGAAAGTATTACCGAACAGATGATTATCCTGAAGATAGATGGAGACTTTCTGACTTGACAAAACAAACGAGTGCCGAGGAACGACCAAATTCGGCGTTTGATTTAGTTGACCCAAAAACTGACAAATCATATCCATTTAATCCAAATCGTGTTTGGGCAGTAACAAAAGATACATTTGAAGATTATTACAATAAAGGGAAAATTGTTTTTCCAAATGATTATAATTTTCTGAAAATATCAATCCCTGCCTATCGTGTTTTTGAAAGTGAGGATAAAGAAAAAGCTTTAATAAAAAATGGAAGTACAGAGGCCATTAGAGCTATTTCTACTTTCCTGCCTAAAAGTGTTGGTATGAATGAAGGAGGTAATAAAGAAATGGTTGATTTATTTGGATTCAAGATATTTTCATTTCCCAAACCAACATCACTATTAAAGCATTTCTATACTATAATAAATGATAAAAATTCGGTCATTCTCGACTTCTTTGCAGGTTCAGGAACAACAGGGCAAGCAGTAACCGAACTTAACCAAAAAGACGGCGGTAATCGCAAATACATTCTTGTTCAGCTTCCTGAAACCACAAACGAAAAAAGTGAAGCCTACAAAGCCGGCTATAAAAAAATTAGCGACATCACCATTGAGCGCAACAAACGCGTAATTGAAAATCTGCACAATTCTGCGGAATCTGCGGGAGACCTTTTTAAAACTAAAGAAGAGAAAACAAAAGGCCTGGGGTTTAAAGTTTTTAAACTGGTGAAATCAAACTTCCCAAGAGTTGAGTTTGCGCCCGACCCTGAAAAATCAGAAGAAGAAAATATTGAATTACTCAAAAAATACATCAAAGGTAAAGAAGCTCAGTTGGTTTCTGCATTTAACAGAGAAGAATTAATTACAGAAATTCTACTTAAAAATGGGTTCAAGCTAAACTACACCCTTAGCAAACAAGAAGAATTCAAGAAAAACGAAATTCTGTTTGCTACCGATGGCGAGCCTGCCTCGCCGTCAGGCGGGAAAGAAACCCTGATTTGCTTGGATGTGGTAATTGCAAACGAAACTGTTGAGCACTTCAAAACCCACATCGACCAAAAATTTATCTGCCTCGAACGTGCTTTGGACACTACAAAAAAATGGAACCTGAAACACTTTATGGGTGAGAAATTTAAAGCATTTTAATTATGGAAAAGGAATGCCCAATACCATAAATACTAACCCTTAGGGCACAAAGCGGTGTTTATCATTCGAAAAACATAATCACGAATAACCCCCGAAAGCATTCGGGGTAACAATTATCCAACAACGATTAACCCGCCTTGCCCGCCTCGCTGGCGAAGCGGGCTTCCAGCGTTGGCTTGCGCAAAAGTGAGGCAGGCAATTAACGAATCACAATTATCTATTAATCCCGAAAAATCGGGATTTTGCCTCGCTCAACAATTAATCCCGAAGAATCGGGATTTCGCTTCGCTCAACAATTAATCCCGAAGAATCGGGATTTCGCTTCGCTCAACAATTAATCCCGAAGAATCGGGATTTCGCTTCGCTCAACAATTAATCCCGAAGAATCGGGATTTCGCTTCGCTCAACAATTAACAAATAACGATTAACTTCTTCCTCCCCCTTTTCCCAACACATTTTATTACATTTGCGCCCTTAATTAAAAAATTGATCAATAGATGAAGATTTCTTATAACTGGCTTAAAGAGTATATCCACATTGACCTCGATCCCGAAAAGGTTTCAAAAATATTAACAGATACCGGACTTGAAGTTGAAGGTCTGGAAAAAATTGAAACCATCAAAGGCGGTCTGAAAGGCGTTGTGACAGGTCAGGTAATCACTTGTACCAAACATCCTGATGCCGATAAATTGAGTGTAACCACGGTTGATATTGGCGGAGGAAAAGTGTTGCCCATCGTTTGTGGTGCGCCAAATGTTGCTGCCGGACAAAAAGTAGTGGTAGCTACCGTGGGCACAACGCTGTATTCAGGTGATGAGCCTTTCGAGATAAAAAAAGCAAAAATTCGTGGTGAAGTTTCCGAAGGGATGATCTGTGCCGAAGATGAACTTGGTTTGGGCCAGTCGCACGATGGCATAATGGTATTGCCCGAAGATGCTGAAATTGGTATGGAAGCCCGCGAATATTTCAATATTGAGGAGGATTATGTGTTTGAAATTGGACTTACACCCAATCGCAACGATGCCATGTCGCATGTTGGTGTTGCCCGCGATTTAGTGGCAGCGCTCAACTTTCAGGATTCCAACAATCCTTTAAAAGTTGTTACTTCCTGCACCGACAGTTTTAAGGTCGAAAACAACAATTATCCCATCAAGGTGATTGTAGAAGATGCCGAAGCGTGCCCGCGATATTCAGGGGTTACAGTTTCTAATGTCAAAGTGCAGGATTCCCCCGATTGGCTCAAGAACCGCTTAATGGCCATTGGCTTGAGACCCATCAATAACCTGGTGGATATCAGTAATTATATTCTTCACGAAACCGGACACCCGACCCATTTTTTTGATGCCGATAAAATCAAAGGAGGCAAAATAATTATTCGCAAGCCTGCCAAAGGGACAAAGTTTGTAACCCTCGATGAAACCGAACGCGAACTTTCGGGCAACGACCTGATGATTTGTGATGAGAGTGAAGGCATGTGTATGGCCGGAATTTTTGGAGGGCTTCATTCAGGGGTTACCCAAACGACAAAAAATATTTTTATAGAAAGTGCATATTTCGATCCTAAAACAATTAGGAAAACAGCAAAATTTCATGGATTGAATACTGATTCGTCTTTCCGCTTTGAGCGTGGTGCCGATCCAAATGCCACGCTTTATGTTATGCGAAGGGCAGCGTTGATGGTAATGGAATTGGCAGGTGGCGAAGTGTCTTCGGAGGTGCAGGATGTTTATCCTAACCCAATTGAACCCCGGCATATTGAAGTAAAATATGCAAACGTTGACAGGCTGATTGGGCAAAAGATTGATAAGGATCGTATTCGCGATATTTTGATTTATTTGGGTATGGAGATCATTAGCGATTCGGATGAAATGTTTACGGTGGAAGTCCCGACTTTTAAGGCTGATGTAAGCCGCGAAGCTGATATTGTTGAAGAAATTCTGAGGATTTATGGCTACAATAATATCGATTTCCCCGATCAGGTGCGTTCGTCACTTTCGTATATTTCCAAGCCCGACAGGGAGCAGGTGCAGGATCTGGTTTCAAATTACCTCAGCAACAATGGCTTTGCAGAGATTATAAATAACTCACTCACCAAATCAGCGTACAGCGAAAAATTTAATTTTATTGATCAGCAAAAAGATGTTAAAATTTTCAATCCGCTAAGTATCGATTTGGGTGTAATGAGGCAGACTTTGTTAATCTCTGGTCTCGAAAGCATTGTATATAATCTCAACCGGAAAAACCTGAATTTAAGTTTTTATGAATTTGGAAAAACTTATGTGCAAAACTCCGATGATATTCGCACAGATATAACTGAGCGCTTTAGCGAAACTATGCACTTATCTCTCTTTGTTGCCGGGAGTGTAAACAGGGAAAGCTGGTACGAGGCCAACAAATCCGGCGATGTTTATTACCTGAAGGCTGTGGTATATCGTATTTTAAAAAAACTTAAAATTGATGACCGCTTGTTTAAATCCTCAAATGTATCGGATGATGTTTTTGACTATGGATTACAAATGAGATGGAACGGGAAAAAGGTCATTGAACTTGGAAAACTGAATCAGAAGTTAACTGCTGCTTTCGAGATTAAACAAGCTGTTTTCTGGGCCGATTTTAATTGGGAGCTGATACTCGAAATCCTCAAAAGTCATCAGGTTTCGTATCTGCAGGTTTCAAAATATCCCGAAGTCCGGCGCGATTTGGCGTTGTTGGTTGATAGCTCTGTTGAGTTCGAGGATTTGAAACGACTGGCTTATAATGCTGAAAAGAAAATACTCAGGGAGGTTAACCTGTTTGATGTTTATGAAGGTGATAAAATTGAAAAAGGTAAAAAATCTTATGCACTAAGTTATATTTTGCAAGACGAGAACAAAACACTCACAGATAAGATCATCGATAAAACCATGAACAAAATTGCCGGCACATACAAGCATCAGCTTGGGGCTATACTGCGATAATTCTACTGGGGGTCTAATAGTTTGTTAATTAATTATTTAAAAAGTTAGTGATATGAAAGAATCTAAGTATTCAGTAAGTCCTGATGGGAAAAAGTACGAAATCCCTTCAAAGGGCGATTACACCACCGAGTTTAATCGCGTTAAGTTGCTTTCCGATGCTGCAAAAGCTGAAGGCAAAGAAATCGTTGTTGTAATGGGTGTAGGCTTTGTAGGTGCCGTGATGGCTGCTATCGTGGCCGATACAAAGGATGAAAGCGAAAAAAATACCAAGTTCGTTATAGGTTGCCAGCGGCCAAGCGTGAGGAGCTACTGGAAAATTCCTGTGCTTAATACAGGCGTATCCCCGGTTAAAGCCGAAGACCCCGAGGTTGACGAACTGATTGGCAGATGTGTTTTAAAAAGCAAAACTCTAATTGCAACCTACAATAGTGATGTGTTGTCGTTGGCTGATGTGGTGGTTGTTGATGTGCAATGCGATTATCAGAAAAAAGATCTTGGTAATATGCGCAATGGCGAAGCGGATATGGCAGCGCTTGAAGCTACCATGAAAACCATTGGAGAGAAAATTCAAGCCCATTGCCTTACTTTGATCGAAACCACTGTAGCTCCCGGAACTACTGAGTTTGTGGCATGGCCCATCCTGAAGAAAGCATTCACAAAACGAGGAATTGAAGAAATTCCCATACTGGCTCATAGTTTTGAACGTGTAATGCCCGGACGTGAATATGTATCAAGTATCCGCGATTTTTGGCGTGTGTGTAGTGGTTGCGATAAGCCTGCCCGCGAAAAAGTAGAAAAGTTTTTGCACGAGGTATTGAATACCAAAGATTTTCCGCTCACCGTGATGGACCGCCCCATCGAATCAGAAACCACGAAGATTGTTGAAAATTCGTACAGGGCAACTATTCTTGCGTACCTGCACGAATGGAGCATTTTTGCCGAGCGAAACGGAGTTGACCTAATCAAAGTAATTGATGCCATAAAAATGAGGCCAACGCACAGCAATATGATTTTTCCGGGCCCGGGCATTGGCGGATATTGCTTGCCCAAAGATGGTGGACTTGGTTATTGGGCATATCGCCATATTCTGGGTTTTGAAGATGGAGATTCACTTTTCAAGATTACCCCAACAGCCATCGACATTAACGATACACGCGGATTGCATGTAGCTCAGTTAGTGCGCGATGCCTTGCGCAATATGGCGAGATATATTGCTGGTGCAGAAGTGTTGATATGTGGTGCCAGCTATCGCCAGGATGTGGGGGATACCCGTTATAGTGGCAGCGAAATGGTGGTGAGAAAACTCACCGAAATGGGAGCCGAAATGCGCGTACACGATCCTTACGTGGATCATTGGTACGAATTGGAAAACCAGGATTCATATCCATCAGCCCAATCTTCCTGGAAACGGTTTTTTAGAAATCAGGAGCAATTGTCGGAAATGAAGATTAGCCAAAATTTAAAAGCCGCTCTCGATGGGGTGGAGGCTGTAATTTTTGCAGTACCCCACCAGGAGTATAACAACCTTTCGCCAGATGATATCGTTGAATGGGCTGGCGGCCCGATAGCTGTTATTGATGCTTTTGGTATGCTATCTGACGAAAAAATCAGAAGGTATTTTGAGCTGGGTTGCGAAGTGAAGGCACTTGGCCGTGGGCATGTACAGCGAATTAAAAGAGAGGTAAGGGGGTAATTCGAGTTGGTCATTAAAATGACTTTTAGAAAGATATACGATTTTAGATTTAAGATTAACGATTTAAGATGTTGGTGATATTCAACACAATCTAAAATCTCCGATCGTCCCAAAAAGTCAAAAAATTTTAATTTTTGTTTCTTTTCGAGAGTTCACCCAAAATTTTTGGGCATAATGAGGAGATGACATTATGGAATAGATTTCTTGCCGCAAGTGCGGCATCGAAATGACCCCGTCCACGGGTTGATTTGGGAGGAGGGAATCGGGCGCGAAGCGCCCGATTCCCTCCTCCCACTACCCAAACGGAAGCGTTGTCACCTCGAAGGATCCGCCAGCTGGCGGAGAACTGAGAGGTCTGTTTAATGGTATATTTTTCAGTACTTTACACAAACATGTAATTGGTAGGATGCACGAGCGTAGCTTGGCATTAATCGTAATTCTTAAATCAAAAAATCATTGACTTTATGGACAGGCACTAATTTATTCTATGCTACACTATCAAATGCCAAATTTTACTAGCATGATGGATTTTCGTAATTGATGATTGGATCAAATCATGTTTAAAACAAAAACCCCCTGAAAGTAAATCTTTCGGGGGGTTTTAATTTTATCCGGGTTAATCCATAAAAAATGGAATTTTCCGGAGGATGATATCGTGAAATTATTCGAACATCAATGAAAGTGCCACTACGCCGGGGCCAACATTTACTCCCAAAACCGGGGAAGCAATATTAATAAATCGGGGCTTTAAACCGGTAAGCTCATACATTTTAGCGCTGTACCATTCGGCACCAACTTCATTATCTGAATGTGAAATGGCATAGCCCCACAATTTTTGTTTATTGATCTTTTTTTCGATCATTTTCATGGTGAGTTTCATGCTTGATTTTTCGCTGCGTGGTTTCCCTACCAAATCGGTTTTCCCTTCGTTGTTAACAATGATAACCGGCTTTACATTAAGCAGTTTCCCCAAAAAGCCTTTTACAGGATTTACCCTGCCACTCTTAACCAAATATTTCATGGTTTTGGTGGTTACAAACATCTCAGTTTTTTCGGACCAAACGCCAATGTTTTCAACCAATTCATCGTGATTTATATTTTCTTCAACGGCTTCGGTAGCGCGCATCATTATCAAACCTAATCCCGACGATAGCCTTTTGGTATTAACAATGTTGATTTGTTTTTTTGTAAAATTACTTATTGTTTTAGCTGCTTTACGGCTATTGGAGCATGTCCCGCTCATGGCCTCACTTATGTGAATGCCTACAACTGAGTCGTAGTGTGTGCTGAGGTAGTTGTATTTGTTACTAAAATCTTTAAAAGTAGGTTGCGCAGTGCTTGGGTACTCCTTAGCTTTGGGAAGCATTTTATAAAACCGGTCGGGTTTAAGTGTAATCCTGTCAAGGTAATAGGTGTCGCCAAAGTGTACGCTTAGCGGTACCACATTGATTTGGTGTTTTTCGATATACTCCTGGGGCAGGTCGCAGGTAGAGTCGGTAACCAGTGCAATGTTGTTTTTTTGGTTCTCAGCTACATCCATTTGCATCACCATGTCGTCCACTTTTTGAAATGTAATACTTCCAAATTTACTGATTTTGGCAAATAGTTTATCCGGAGTATCAGTATGAATGTGGAGTCGCATTTTTTTGGAAGAGCCTGCTAAGACAAGAGAATCACCAAAATGCTCAATTTTACTTCTTAATTTTTCTCTCTCAATATTGTCCGAAACCAACATAGCCTCGGTGCAGTATCTGAAGTTTGCATTTTCATGCTCATGTGTTCCATCAAATCCCTGTACTTTTAACACATTGCGGGCACCGAGTATTTTTTTTAATTCGCCATGCTTAAAAAAATCGATCATACCTTCCAGGAAAACCACAAATCCTTTTGCCCCGGCATCTACAACATTAGCTTTTGCCAATACCTCCAATAATTTTGGAGTATTTGCAAGCGATTCTTTTGCGTTTTGGTACGATTCAGTTATCAGCTGGTTGAAATCATCAAATTTGTCTTTCAGTGTCTGGATGCCTTCTGCCCATTCTCTAAGCACTGTAATCATTGTCCCTTCAACAGGGTTGGATATGGCTTCATAAGATTGAACTACACCATTTGAAATACCCGCCGAAAATTTTGCTACATCAATGGTGTCTTCATTATTAAATGAGCTACTGAAACCATATAAAAACTGGGCAAAGATAATCCCGGAGTTTCCTCTCGCACCTACAAGCGCTGCATCAGCAAGGGCATTGGCAGTATGGGAGAAGCTATCGGTGGGAATTATTGTGTCAACGATCGACCTCATGGTGGAGGCCAGGTTTGTGCCGGTATCGGCATCCCTCACAGGGAACACATTAATTTTATTTAAATGTCCCTGGTTATCGAATATGCGTTGTGCTCCGGCTAAAAAGCTGTAATAAAGCCTTTTGCCATCTAATGTTTTGGTATCGATTATTTGATTATTCACAATTTTCAAATGTTAGTTTCAAAAAACTTTAAATCAATGAACCTCATCGATAGTTAACAAATCAAAATGCAAAAGTACTGCAAACAGTTCGATTAATTCATGATAAAAATTGTTAAACACTGATAAACAGTAATTTGCGTTATTGTACTCTCAATGATCCCGAAATATATTTTTCTTTGATAAGATTTTCCATTTCAAGAAAATACTCTTTTTCGATAGAAAAAATGGTTAGTTCGAGTAAATGTCCGGTGTTGGTTTCGATAATTGGTTTAATTTGAGGGGATTTTTTGAGTGATGACCAGGGCATGTTTAATATGTCCTTATAAATATTATTAATGATGCCTGATAAATTTCCAGAGGCAGGTACCTCGATTCTGAATGTATGGCTAAGTATGGTTTCTGTTGGATTGGATTTGATAATTACTTTGCCAAATAAAAAGCTGTATGGTAAAAAAATTGATTCCCCTGATTCGGTTTCGAGCAGGATAGCCGTGGGTGTAAATTTTAAAATCTTGCCTGTATAATCTCCAATTTTCAAGGTTTCATTTATCTTAAAATGACTAATTGTTTTAAAAAATGCTCCTGCTACAAAATCTTTGATGGCAATCCAAACAGTGTAAAAGGTAAAGAAAAAAAGTATGATAAATAGCCCGATGGCATAAATCAGGCTGCTATCGATTAAAAAATTAACCGACCATATCATAAATATTATCCAGGCTCCCAACTCGAAAAGCGAGGTGTATCTCCATGCATGTTTGCGTTTATCTTTTCGCAACATTAGCATGGGCAAAATCCAGCTTAATAATCTGAAAACAAAAAACAGGCTTATGGCCAGCAGAATAACTGTATAGATTGATTTATTTGATATGTCCAGAAATTGATCCATTATTATTACAGCATTTCTTTTTCGATGAGTATGTTTTTAATGTGTGGATAAAGATAGTTATTGATTTCGAATATGCCCGGTTGCATTTCAACAACAAGCCCCGACCTTTTTAATGATTCAATTTTCGCTTTCATTTCCTGGATACTTTCGAGCGAGATACGCGAGAGTTTTCGCAGGTTTGCCCGCTTATGCAAAATAAGCTGTAAGAGCAGAAGATACCATTCCGGTTTAAGGTTTTCGAGCACAGTAAGATCAGGAACTTTTGGAGCTGCAATGGTTATATAGTCTTTTTCTATATCAGTAATGTTGGCAAGCCATGCCGTTAATACTACCCCTGCATTTCCTTTTGAATAAGTAAAATATTTGGCAAATAACCGGGCGTAATCCCAGGGCCTTAAATGTTCGCGAAGGCTATTGGCAAGTTTTATTTTCATGCCACCCGACTGGTGGCGGGCAAGTACAATTTGTTGCAACTCTTCGGAGTTGAATGCTTGCAATTCGATGGTGTTAATAAAATAGTTTTCGATACTGCTCATTCGATTTATGAGTTCGAAACTATGCTTTTGGAGTAAAACTACAAACAGGCATTTGCTGCTATATTTACTAATGAGGTCTTTGATCTGGTCGATTACCTCGCTGCCGTTTGCACTTTTTTCCCACCACAGCGATAAATCATCAATTATTAAAACACTTTTTTCAGGGAGCGATTTAAAAATCCTATAATATGAGCCCTTAATTTCGAATGTGTTTTCGAGCGATTGTTTAAAAATCTGAACATTTGCCGAACCGCCATAAGGAGGGGTTACATTGTAAATTGTTGCATCCTGGTAATACTTATTAACAAAATATTGAGCAAAAAATGTTTTTCCTGAATTGTTATCGCCCAATATCAATAAACCACCATTAAATTTTTCGAGGTAGCGCCGCAGCCCTTTTGCCGCTTCGGCAAGTTCCCGTTTACGGCCAACCCAAAACTCATTCAGGTAATATTGTTTTCTTATAAATAAACGCGAATAATAAACTGGCAGTTTATGGCCAATTTCAGGGCTTAAAGTAACTTTCTCACAAAGGTTTATGGCATCATTAATACTAAAATGCCCGGGGTCTGATTCTTTTCTCAAGCGTTGGGTAAACATCACTCCAATGCTCTGGCGATACCAAATTTGGTTTAGTTGGTGCTGAATAAACTTTTTTGTGCCCTGCCTGAGGGTTTGTAAATAATACCAGCGCTTTCTTATCTCGATGTCCCTGATATATTGTTTTAGGTTGCTGGCACTCTTAATAAATGAATGGAAAGAAAGTCGGTCTTCGAATGTGTTTAGCCGTTCGTTGAGAAGGTTAATAATTTGTGTTTTTATCTCGGCTGATTTATCCATTTCGCATGTGAACAGTTTTATGTGTTCTTCCACGATCGGGATTAAGCTAAGGGCTTTTGGGGCGTTTTCTTTGCTTGTTTCAGTTTCCTTTTCTATGCCAAATGTTAGATTGCGTATTACCTCATTAATCGATGAGTTAATTTTTTCGAGCTTTAACGGGATTTCAGAAACCAATTTCTGCAGGGGTTCCAAAAATTCACTTTGCAACATGTAGTCCATCAATTCAGCCACCGAAATATTTACGGTGTCGATGTTTTTAAACTGGCGTACATAAAAGTTATTCACCGAATCCTCAGCAATAATTTCGATGGTTTCGGGGAGCACACTCGTGGCCAGCTTTATTTTCCTGAATGTTTTTTCGATGAGTTGATGAAAATAGGCATGGAATGTTTCGTGCTGTTCGAGCTCTCCATAGTTTTCAGGATTGAATTTTACAGGTGTTTCACCTTTAAGTTGTACCAGGAAATTTACCAACTTTTCGCGCATTTCAATTTCCTGTGCTATTACTTCTCGTTCAATAGTGGCCCCAGTTTCGATGGCAACACCCGATAGAATCGAACGAAGTTTTGTTGTAAAAGCAAGCAGGCCGAGTTCCAGCTTAATGGTGTTGATAAGCAGTCGCTGATTTTGCTTCCACAGTGGAGGAATTGTGAATATAAACTTTATAATGTTTTTTGTGCTCTTAATATCATAAGCTTTTCCTTCCAGGGCTTTATTGGCATTGAGCTGATTTAGTCCATCCGAAAATTTTTGAATAAATTCGTTAATGTTTGAATACAAATAGGATGTCAGGGTTTCAGTAGTTTCCCGATTGCTAATTTTTAGTTTCTCAATTTCGCTTGCAATAGCTTGTTGCTTTTCATCAAGAAAAGCTTCATCAATACCGGAAACGGCTTTTTTTTCGAAGGTAAAAAATATACTTACAATGCGGTAAATCACTGTCCTGCTCTTCACGCTGAATTGCAAGGTTGAACCACCCCATATTTCAAGCATTTCATAAACCAGCCTTGTAATGGAAGCTGTGAGGTGATTGGTTAAATTTGATTTGTATTTAACTTTAAAAGATGCGTGGCTTGTACGCTGCAAGCTTTTGGATAACTTATGTTGAAAAACAAAATATTTGTCGCCAAAATTCTTTGCCCGCGAATAATCCAAATCCACTTCCGAAAGTAAGACATTGATTTTTTTTGGGCTGCTTTGAATTACTTTTTCAATTTCCCTGAAAAAATAGTCAATACTTTCGTTAAGATTCGATTGCTGCAAATCTAAAATCTGTTCATCAAAATCAGCAATAATTTTCCTGAACCTGAATAGCAGGTTGCTTTCAAATTTAACGATGGCTTTTTGTTGCTGATCTCCAACCTCGGTCAGCACTTTTTCTTTAATGTTCGAAATACTTTTATAGGTGGTGTCTTCAATTAAATTAATTAGGTTGGTGTGATAGCTAAAAAGTTTTTGGAGATAATTGCTATTCAAATACCTGTTTATCCCCATCATATCGCCAAAAAGTAGTTTCAATTGTTTTTCAAGGGATTCCTTATCAGGATAGTTTATTTTAGGAAGTGAGGCAGGAGAGAAGTCATCTGTTTTTACCTGTTCAATTTGTTCGATACGGCCTAAGAGTGCCTGTCCGGTTCCAATTTTTAGTTGTTTAAAATGGGTTGAAGCCTTGAGTAGAATTACTGTGCCAATATCTTTGCAGAGCTTGTTGGTTTCTTCAACAAATGTAACTTCGTTGCCTTTGCTTATATCGGGTAAGCCCAGGAAGATCAGATCAGAATTCACCGACTCAACCTGTACAATTTCATAAAATGAACGCTGCTCAATCTGGTTGTTAATTATTTTAATATCCGCTTGAATACGCATATTTTCAAGAATCGAGCTGGTATTCCTAAAGATTATTTCACGCTGCTCATTTATTGGATTTACAATGAGAATTCTTGCTTTAGCATTTCGCCATTCATCGGAGAGCCAAAGGAATTTAAGCAACATGAGCACAATATTTCCATTGTGTTCGGTGGTGCGCCACCAAATATCGATAAGCTTGTATTTTCCAAAACCAACATTTTTGTCGTAATCCATGAGCAGGATGTTCATATCAAGCTCTTTGAGGTAATTTACCGTGTTGAGGAATCTTTCAGGATTTTCACTATGCCGGCCCCAGCCCATCATTATAGTATTGGGTTCGATACCCGAAAACCCATAAGTTCCGGCTATATTTTTAATGCCATCATAAATATCAGAACAAAGATGCTTTCGTGTAAAAATTCCTTTGTTCATCATTTCGGTATCCAGGTTATCAATTTGTTTATAACGTGGAATTACCAGGCTATCCTTGCCGTTTTGCATTAAATCGAAGTTGGACAAGAAGCCTTTTCGCCCCACAAGATGCATCCCAAATTCGATAAGATGTGGTCGGGCTTGCGTTCCTCCACTAAACAAAATAATGTTGGGCTGCCAGTTGCGTTCTTCCAGCCCTTTGCGTGCAATGCGGCTTAATGATGAACGAACTATTGATGACCATACGCTTTGCCATACATCGCCAAAATCAACCTGGAGCTCTTTCTTGGTAAGGAAAAAATAAATGGTAAACATGATAAGTATTGCCATGACCATAGCAACGGTATCCAATTTAAACATTACGGCAAAGCATGCAATAAATCCTACAATCCCAACCCATTTTGGAGTTCTAAAGCTTGGCCGAAAGTCGGTACTTGCCCAGTTTTCGAGGGTAAAAGCAAGGTTTATAAATCCATAAGCAGCGATGTAAAACATAGAAACTACACGTGCAATCACGTCAAGTTCACCAATTAATATTCCTGCTTCAGCTATAATAAATGTTAGTAAAAGGGCATTCCTGGGTTCATTGTTATGGCCATAGCCTTTTCCAAAAATAACCGGGAAAATTTTATCCCGTGCTATGGCCTGCAAAATCCTGGGGGCTCCCAATATGCCTCCCAGGGCTGAAGACAGGGTTGCACCCCAAATCCCGGCAATAACAAGCGGTGCCCATAAAGCAATATTCATCAAAAAATTATAATCGTTCAATAAAACATCGCGACTAACAAAATAAGCAAGGGCAATAGAAAAACTAATATAGATGAATAAACCAACCCCAATAGCCCATAAAGTCCCGGTTGGAATCGATTTTTTTGGGTCTTTTAGGTCTCCCGACATGGCAACTCCGGCGGTGAAACCAGTTACAGCCGGGAAAAATATGGCAAAAACAGTTTCTAAAGGCATACCACCGGCAGCCGGATTCATGATAAGAGTTGAAGGAGATGTATCAACATTCATAATAAACCCTAATACAATAGCAACCAGCGATAGGGCTATTGCCCCAAGAATAATAAATTGGGATTTGATGGCAAGCGAAGTGCTAATAAAGGCAAGCATAACCAATAATAATATTGCGACAGTGCCAACTATTCGAATGTCGTGAGCCGAGGTGCCAAGCCCAAGAAATGAGCTTATAGCTTCGATCCCTAAAAAGTTTTCGGCAAAACCAACCAGGTATAGGGCAATGCTTAGCGAGGTTCCCACGAAAATAGTTATCCCGATGGCTCCTCCCATGGGTAATCCCAAACTTCGGCTCAGCATATAATAAATGCCGCCAACTTTTATTTTTTTATCGGTGGCTATGGATGAAATACTTAATCCTGTGCTTATCGAAATGATGTGGGCAATAAGGATTATCGCAATAGCGCCTATTAATCCAGATTGGCCAACAACCCATCCCAAACGCAGGTACATGATAACACCCAATATTGTTAAAATAGATGGAGTGAAAACACCCGCGAACGCACCGAACTTTTTAGCCTGTGGCATAAATTATTTGCTTGTTATTTTTTGTAAAAATAAGTAATATTCTAAACAAAGGAATATCCTTTCTTTTACATCTGTGAGCCCGGTGTTATTTTTATGAAGATAAAACTTTGTTATTCCATTTTAAAAATTCTTAACTATGAGACCAGTCTAAAAAGCCACAATACCCCTAAATCCCCTAAAGGGGACTTTCCGAAAATACTGATTTTTAGTCCTTCTTCCGTCAGCTGATGGATTGGGGTAAAAAGGACTAAAAATCAGTAGTATTGGGGTTTTTAGACTATGCTCAACTATTAATTGGGCAATAAGCTGTAAGTTTAATTCTTATTATCTTTGGAAAAAGAAAACATCTTATGGAAAAAGTAAAACATATTCCGCAGTACAATTACGGGGATTACAAAAGCTGGAAAGGCGATTGGGAACTCATCGATGGAATTCCCTTTGCCATGAGCCCTTCGGCTATGGGAAAACATCAATTTGTAGCCTTTCAATTATCGAAGCGAATCGGGAATCAACTTGATAAAGTAAGTTGCCTTAAGCAATGCTATTTGTATTATGAGCTTGATTGGATTGTAAATAATGAAACTATTGTTCGCCCGGATATAGTGGTGGTTTGCGGTGGAAAGGTGAAAGATTTCATTCGTACCACTCCCACCTTAATTGTCGAAATCCTGTCGAAGTCCACAGCCTACAACGACCGTATAGTGAAAAAAGAAATTTACGAAGCACAAGGTGTAAAATATTACTTGATCGCGAATCCCGAAGACAAAACCGTGGAAGCATACCAACTCACCAATGGGAAATATAATCTTTCAGAAAATAATCAATTCATGTTGAACGAAAATTGCAAAATAAGCCTACAATACAACGATATTTGGGAGTAATATTTGTAATGTTGCGAACTTCAAAAACCAGCTAATATCAAAAACATAAATATGAAAATCCTGCATTATTCTTATTATCTTTGGAAAAAGAAAACATCTTATGGAAAAAGTAAAACATATTCCGCAGTATAATTACGAGGATTACAAAAGCTGGAAAGGCAATTGGGAACTCATCGATGGAATTCCCTTTGCCATGAGCCCATCGGCAAAAGTTCCCCACCAACACATTCAAGGGGAGTTAATCTTTCAAATTAAAAGCATTTTCAAAGAAACCGGCTGTAAAAATAATTGCTTTGTTTACAGTGATATTGATTGGATAATTAATGACAACAATGTGGTAAGGCCTGATTTACTCATTGTTTGTGGTATTGTAAATCCTGATTTCATTCGATCAACTCCCATACTAATTATTGAAATTCTGTCGAAGTCCACAGCCTACAACGACCGTATAGTGAAAAAAGAAATTTACGAAGCGCAAGGTGTGAAATATTATTTGATCGCGAATCCCGAAGACAAAACCGTGGAAGTATACCAACTCACCGATGGGAAATATCAGCTTTCAGAAAAAAATCAATTCCTGCTGAACGAAAATTGCATAATAACTTTACAATACAATGATATTTGGGAATAATATTTGTTATGTTGCGAACCTCAAAAACCAGCTAATACCAAAAACATAAATATGAAAATCCTGCATTTATTTACCATGCTCCTGCTGTATTCGTTCATGTTGCCGGCACAAACTATAAATCCTGCCGATACTCTTCCGGAATCTTTATCCGTTCAGGATACAATTACAGAATCATCTTTTCCTGATAAACCCGGATTGCTTCCATACAATCCCGATAAAAAAATATCTGTAAGGATGGAAGTGGGTACAAGTTTTGGCGTAGGCAGTGCTAATGGAGGAACTTTTGGCGTTTATGCCGCTCCGCATATCAGCTATAAAGTTTCACCAAAGCTTAGGGTTAATTTCGGAACTGTAATTCAAAACAGCAATTATCTTAACTATTACAGCCCCTACAATCCTTATTATCCTGAATATACCCAAAAATTCAACAGCAATATCACACGCACACTGGTGTATGCCGAAGGCCAGTACTTGGTTAATCCTCGATTAATGGTCAGCGCAAAAGTGTTTAAGGAAATTTCAACCTTTGGCGAGCCGCAGGTTAATCCCCGCGCACTCGACCTTGACGGGGGCGGGGCTGCCCTTGGATTTCAATACAAAATAAATGAGAATATGCAAATTGGCGCTGAGTTTAGCTACAGCAAAGGCAATAATCTTTACAATCCATTTTATCCCTCGGGTTTGGGCTCATCATCTTTTCAAAATCCTTACGGGATAAACAGAAACAGTTTTTTCAACAACAACACAGGCTGGTAATACATTTTAAAAATAAGACATTCAGTAAAAATGCTAATTGTAATTTCTCCCTCAAAAACCCTGAATTTTGATATTCATCCCCAAACAGAAATATTTTCACAACCTGATTTCATAACGGAATCGGCCGGGCTTATCGAAGTTTTGAGAAAGTATTCACCCCCGCGATTGCAAAAACTTATGGGTATTAATTCAAATCTTGCGCAGCTAAATGCAGCAAGATATATGGATTGGAATCTTCCTTTTAATCCTGAAAATGCAAAGCAGGCCATCCTGGTTTTTAAGGGGGAAGTTTATAATGGATTGAAATCCGAAACATTAAGTGAATCTGATTTGCTTTTCTCGCAGGATCGTTTGCGCATTTTATCCGGTCTTTATGGTGCGCTCAGGCCTCTCGATCTCATGCAACCCTACCGTTTGGAAATGGGTACAAAACTTAAGGTAAAAGCTAAAAAAGACCTATACCAATATTGGGGATTAAAACTAAGCGGGCACATCAATGGTTTGATGGAAAGTACCTGCCAAAAATATTTGATCAATCTGGCTTCCAGTGAATATTTTAAGGCCTTGAACCCAAAAATATTAAAAGCCAAAATTATTACCCCCACTTTTAAGGATTATAAAAACGGAACCTATAAATTTATTACCTTTTATGGTAAAAAAGCCCGTGGTATGATGGTTCGTTTTATCATCCGAAACCGGATTGATGATGCAGAAAGACTCAAACTCTTTGATGAGGATGGCTATTATTACAACCATCAGCAAAGCGAAGGGAATTCTTGGGTTTTTACACGGGGTTAATACTTTAAAAATTTATTTTCTATCACTACTGTCCGGGTAAATTTAACAGATTCCTTGCCGCAGGTGTGGCATCGGAATGACAAGGCATTGGAGAGATGAGAGGAGAGGTGGAGGTGGGTGCGGCTTTGCCGCACCCACCTCCACCACTCGAATAGCTAAAGCCTTGTCATTCCGAACGCAATCCCGTCCCGAAAGCTTTCGGGATCAGGATGAAGTGAGGGATCTTTTTTTCTTTCTATCATTTTGTTGGATACTAAGGATTTTCTAATCCTCCCGCATCAGCATAAAGAAGGTTTTTTTACACCAAATTTTTTTAATTCAGGTTTTTTCGGTAAAAATTTCTATTTTTACCCATCATTGAAAAAATAACCTGTTCGATGCATAGCTGGAACGCATATCCGTTTTTTAGGTTGATTATTCCTTTCGCTGCAGGAATTCTTTCAGCAGTATTTATAGATTTTCCTTTCGAGTCCTCCAGAAACCTTTTAATGGTAATTACCCTGCTTTTGTTTATACCTGTTGCTGTGGCCTATTTTGTAAGCTCCTTCAGGTTTCGGTGGTTTATTGGCTTTGCCGTGTATTCCTTTTTATTTCTTTTTGGATACAGTTTTACTGCTTTTCGTACCCCAAAGTATGACCATTCAAATATTTTAAGTGTTGGATTTGATACAGAAATTTTTGTCGTTAGGATTGCTGAACCATTGATAGAAAAGGGAAAGAGCTTTAAAACAACAGGAAAGCTCATTTCAGCATTCGATTCGATCAATTTTGTTCCCACCAGTGGAACAATTTTAATGTATTTTGAAAAAGATTCATCCACCTTATTGCTTAATTACGGCGATAAACTTTTGGTAAAGGCAAGGATTACCCTGGTTGCACCGCCGGGAAATCCGTATCAATTTAATTACAAAAAGTTTCTTGCTCATAGTGGCATCTATCACCAGGTTTTTATTAAAAAAGATGAATGGAAGACAAGTGGTGAAAAGATGGTAAATCCTATTTTTCAGTTTGCCTATTTGGCACGCCAAAAGATGCTTAACATATTGGAGGGTATTGGATTGAATGGTGATGAGTTTGCGGTAGCCTCGGCAATTTTGCTTGGTTATGATGATTTGATGGATCGTGAACTGCGAAACAAATATGCCGGAGCCGGTGCTTTACATGTTTTATGCGTGTCGGGCCTGCATGTGGGTATTATTTTTATGTTTCTTAGTTTATTATTTAAGCCGCTCGATCGTAAAAAAGGCCTGAAACTTATCAGGGTAATTTTAATTTTGACAGGTATTTGGGTTTATGCGCTTATTACAGGTTTGTCGCCCTCGGTAATGAGGGCAGGGGTTATGTTCAGCTTGTTTGCCCTGCGCGATGTGAGAAAGAATAAATCGAACCCCTACAACATTCTGGCGGCTTCAGCTTTTATTTTGCTTGCCATCGATCCGTACATGATCACAAAAATTGGGTTTCAACTTTCCTATGCTGCGGTAATTGCCATCATCTCGCTCTTTCGACCGATCTATGCGCTTTTATCTTTTAAAAATGTTGCGCTTGATTATTTTTGGAAACTTACTGTGGTTTCCATTGCAGCCCAAATTGGCACTTTCCCCTTTGCCATATTCTATTTTCATCAGTTTCCTGTTTATTTTTTGCTTACAAATATTCTGGTGATTCCGCTGGTATGGCTGATTTTGAATACCGGAATATTGGTTTTGATCTTATCCACAATTTCAAATTTTCTCGCCACAAAGCTCAGTTACCTTTTATATTTAATGTTATTTGGACTAAATGGCGCTGTTGATTTAATCAACATCCTTCCCGGAGCAACAATTACAGGACTGGTTTTGTCATTATTTCAAGTTATAATTATTTATCTGCTAATTATTTTATTGAGCAGAGCATTATTGCACAAACATGCCGATAAATTTGTGTATTCAATGCTGTGCTTGCTTATACTTATGGGTAGTTTTATTTTCTTAAAAGCAGGAAAGTTGAAGCAGCACGAAATGATTGTTTACCAGGTAAACGGCCATTCAGGTATCGAATTTATCAATGGACAAACATCCTTTTTTCTGGCAGATTCAGCAATGCTTAATAATCCTCAGTTGATCGAATTTAACATTGTTTCAAACAGGGTATATTCTGGCATACGGCACACTGACAAATTTTTGTTAGCATCACAAAACTCTCAATCTGACTTTCCGCCAAATGAGCTATTGCAGTTTTACGAACCCTGTTTTTTTGCTTTTGGAAAAAAAAGAATTGCATTGATTGATAACACTATTGCGAGGTATAATCCAAAAATTCCCATAAGGGTTGATGTAATGGTTTTGATGGGGAATCCTGATATTTCGATTGAGGAATTGAAATCCCGTTTTACTTTCGATCAACTGGTTTTTGATGCTTCCAACTCATTCTGGAATACCAGAAAATGGAAAACTCAATGTGATGAAATCAAGCTTAGGTATTATGATGTGAAAAATAACGGATATTTCAGGATCGCTTTGTGATGCTCAATGTTTTGTTTTTTATTTTAAACCCCTCAGGTGGGGTGTTAAATCTGTATTTTACTTTTACGTTCCATTTATTTTATTTTCCTCTTTAACTCTCCTTTCATTAGATTATCATTTTCATAAAGATAGATTTCTCAGTCCCCGAAGGGTCGGGGCAGGCTGCTACGCTCCATCGAAATGACAAAGCTCATGAATATCAGGTAGGGAAAGGGAAAGCGGGCGCTCTGCGCCCGCTTTCCCTTTCCCCCAAACCAATAAACTACAACCTTGTCATTTCGATCCGCCAGCTGGCGGAGAGAAATCTCTTTGCAAAAACCCTTGAAAAAATTCAAAAAGCGGAACGAAAAGGCATTTTTTCCTATAAATCTTAATAGCCACATAAACAGAAAGATACAATTTTCAAAAAACCAATTTTTAACACTCCACCCCTCAGGTCTTTAATTCCAGTTTAAAAACTCTCAACTCTAAATGCCGGGCTTTGCCCGTGCACCCTCGAAAAATTACGAAAATTGTCCGAAGGACTCCTTTGGAGAAAATTTTCTATTTTTCGGGGCTCTAAATTCTAACCTCTCCCCTCTAACCTCTCCCCTCCAACCTCAATCCTGATAAAACCTTACTTCCAGATTATCGATAAATACTTTGCTCTTACCGGGATTCCAAACATAAATTTTTAATAAATCATCCGGGTTTTTGATTTTCGGGATTTGGCAGGAAAGAAATGCTTTTCCCCACTTTCCCTGAAAAACAAAATTCTGTACCTGCGAGCCCCGCCAAAAATATGTCTCTCCCTCGTGTTCAATCGACAGAACGATGATGGTGTTTTTGATTTCTTCGAATGAAAAAGCAGCCAACTCAACTTCAACCCGGGTAAAATTTCCACCATTAATTTCTGAAGTTATGGCTTTATAACCCGGGGCAAACTGTGTTGTGCTGTCGAGTAGAAAAGCGTTTGGTGGGCTAAGGAAAAGGCTTGTATCCAAATTATTGCCATATTTTGGCCTTTGATCTTCTTCATCAAAATTTCTCACGAAAGTGAAGGCTGGTTCTGGCAGCCTGATGCAGGAATCATTGATTGATTTTGCATATAAAGTAACTTCTGAAAGGCTTCCATAATTAAATTTTTCAACAATACACGGGTAGTTATTACGAATCAAAAGATCAATTTCGGCAGGCTCAGGTTTGGTCCAGGCATGGATAAACCACGGGGTCTGTAGCGAATCAAGAATGTGAGATAAATCAAATAAATCCTTTCCGCCGGTATTTTCGTATTGCAAAAAATCAATTCCCGGATTCATTTTATCAAGATAATAATGAATGTAAAATGGCCCGTTTACAACGATGGTGTTTGAAATATTTTCTTCACCCAATTCCTTATTCCATGTTGCAATTTTTTCGGCAACACCTTTAAACTCACCAAAATGTTGTTGTTTGTAATACTTGTTGATAAAAATGGTTTGTGTGATTCCGAAAAAAGAAAAAGCCAATAAAAAAATCAAAATTGGTTTATTCAGTTTTTGATTTTGAAATGAGAAAATAAAAAGCAACAAAAAAGGAAAAGAAAAAATAAGGATTGAAAACTGAAGGATTGGATTCCGCCAGATGGAGTATAAATATCCCACTAAAAACATGATTAAAAACCATGATAATGCCAGTAAATGGAATTTTGAAAATTTAGCTTTAAAACTAAAAATTGAATAAATAAAAATACCACTTAAAATAAAAATTAATATCCAACTTTCGTTAAAGGCATACCATAAATAATCCAGAATCCAACTACTTTCAGGAATTCCCAACCAGCCTTCATCCCCACCAACCCCACCAATTCCAAACTGATAAAGGAAAATATTGAGATGGGGAAGATAAAGTAATCCTGCTGCCAGCGAAAAAAGGATGTATTTTTTCAGGTCAAGATTTTTGTAAAACAAGAATCCTGAAGCCCCAACTATTATTACAAAAAGGAAACTATAATGATGCGTGTATGCCGCCAGTGCCGCACTTAAAGCAAAGCCTGCATAATCAATTTGCGGCCGTTTGTGATCAAAAACAATTTTTGTCCAGAACCAAACCGCTGCCAGCGAAAAAAATAGTCCCGGGGCATAAGGCCTCGCAAGTTGGCTGTACAAAATGGGGTATTGAAGAAATGCAAAGCTTGCTGCCGCGAATAAAGCTGTGCTTGACCCAAACCATCTTTTCCCGATAAGGTAAACCATCCAAACAGATAATATTCCGAAAATAACAAAAGGAAAACGCACAGCCCACACACCATTGCCAAATATCCTGATCCAAAACCACAAAAAGACCTGAACTCCGGCCGGATGAAAATCGCCGAGCTTCACGCCATTTGTCAGCATGGCGGAGAAACTATCATAGCGCAGCCGGTTCAATGCACTCAACTCATCGTTACTCAGCGACCAATCCGCAAAGTGATAGAATCGCATGAAAGTGGCCACGAGCATTATAAGCGTGATTGCAATGTATTCCCATTTTTTGGAATTTTGTATTTGCAAGAAAACATTCACAATTATTCAGTTTTAGTTTAATATGGGGTATGCAATCATTACCCGTGATTTAAAATGTGTGAAATATGAATTGACTTAGCAGCAGAGCTGCAAAATATTTGTAGGATAAACATACAAAAGTAGATTGAGAGGTGCAGCGCACCGAAACATACTGGTTATTTAATATTGCGGTGCGCTGCACCTTTGTCAAAAATGTCATGAATCTACTACAAATATTTCGGTACTCTGTACCAAAAAAACCATAATGCGGAACGGGAGAAGATTACATACCCCATGTTAATTTAATTCTTTGTTAATTTTGAGTGATTGCAAAATTAATAAAGTATGCTTCCCTGTACATACATCTGAAATCGAATAAGGAGTTTAGAATATTTTATATATTATTCTGTGAACATTTTGTGATAATTGAGCATTTATTTTGTAAATTATTGAGCATAAATAAATTATATTATTAATTCAATTGGAAAGTTAGTTATGAAAAAAGTGCTGGTGGTCGAAGATGATATGCATATTGCCGAGTTGGTTACCATACACCTCGAAGATATGGATTGTAAAGTGCAGGGCGAAAGCATTGGTACTGACGGATTAAACAGGGCTTTAAATGAAGATTTCGATCTGATAATTTTGGATATTATGCTCCCCGGGATGGATGGTTTGGAAATTTGCCGGCAAATAAGAGCCGAGAAAATCTCTACACCTGTTTTGATGCTAACAGCAAAATCTGAAGAAATCGATAAAGTTTTGGGTTTAGAAACCGGCGCCGACGATTATATCACCAAGCCCTTTAGCGTAAGAGAATTCATTGCCAGGGTAAAAGCAATTTTCAGACGCACCAGGTTCAATGCCTCAGAGGAGGAAAATAGCCGTTCCGAAATTTTAACCTTCGACAACCTGATAATCGACATCCAAAAGCGTAAAGTAAGCCTTGACGGGGAAAGGGTGGATTTAACACCCAAAGAATTTGACATGCTTTTACTCATGGCACAAAAACCGGGGAGGATATTTAGCCGCAGCGACTTGCTCAACCAGGTTTGGGGTTACAATTACGATGGCTATGAACACACCGTAAATTCTCATATCAACAGGCTGAGAAACAAAATTGAGAAAGACCCCAACAATCCAAAGTTTATCCTCACCAGTTGGGGAGTAGGATATAAGTTTAACGATGAGATTTAAGAAGCCCAAAGTGCCGGGCTTTGCCCGTGCATCCTCGAAAAGTTACGAAAATCAAAGATTTTCTATTTTTCGGGATTCACAGTTCACAGTCTACAGTTCTCAGTTCTCAGTCCACAGTTCTCAGTTCACAGTCCACAGTTCACAGTCCACAGTTCACAGTTCACAGTTCACAGTTCACAGTTCACAGTCCACGATTAACGAATAACGATTAACGATTAACGAATAACGAATAACGATTAACGATTAACGAATAACGATTAACCCGCCTTGCCGTCTGCAGTTGGTTTACGCAAAGGCGAGGCAGGCAATTAACAATTAACATCTCCCACATGAAAACAAAAATATTCAACAGCTTATTTTGGAAAATATCAGGAATATTCCTTTTAATGATGGTGATACTTGCCGTGATATTCATAAAAATTTCTATCGATTTTTCAGAGGAATACCAGATGGAGGCTCAACAAAAAATTAACAGGGATGTAGCTCAAGGAGCTTTGAAAGAGGTGAACCCCATATTTATCGAAGGCAAAGTAAATGAACAGGCTTTGCATACCATCATGCATTCGATGATGGCGGTAAACCCGAGCATCGAGGTTTACCTGCTCGATCCCCAGGGTAAAATCCTTACTTATGTTGTGCCTTACAAAGAAGTGAAATCAACCGAGGTTTCGCTTGATCCGATAAAGAAATTTATTAATGGCAATCCTGAGGAATATGTGAAAGGAGATGATCCCAGAAATCCCGGTGAGCAGAAAGCTTTTACCACTGCACCAATTATTGAAGAAGGGGAAATGAAAGGATATCTTTACATAATATTGGCAAGCAAAGAGTACACCAGCGCTATGGATGCCCTTGAAAATAGTTACATACTTGGACTGGGAGTGAGGACAATGGCTTTGGCATTTTTGTTCACAACAATTCTTGGCCTGTTGTCGATTGCCTTTATTACCAGAAACATCAACAAAATAGTGGCAGCCGTTAAGTTGTTTCGCGAAGGCGACCTAAATGCCCGCATTCCTGTTGGTTCAAAAGGTGAGCTTTCGTTGATGTCGGAAACATTTAACAGCATGGCCGAAAAAATCCAGAACAATATTGAGGAGCTGAAAAGTGTGGAAAAACTAAGGCGTGAACTGATTGCTAATGTTTCGCACGATTTGCGCAGTCCTATTGCTTCCATCCAGGGTTTTACCGAAACTATTTTACTTAAAAAGGAGACGCTTACCGAAGAACAGAAGGTGAAATACCTCAACATCATTGCTCAAAATACCAGCAACCTTAGTAAGTTGGTAAACGATCTTTTTGAGCTTTCAAAGCTTGAGGCAAACCCGGAGCAGCTCGAACCCGAACCATTGCAGATAGCTGAATTGGTGCAGGATATTGCCGATAAATTCAGGATTATTGCCAAAGAAAAAAATATCAGTATCAACACCATTTTTTCAAAAAGCCTGCCCATGGTTTATGCCGACATACAAATGACCGATCGCGTATTCCAGAATATTATCGATAATGCCATAAAATATTGCAATCGTGGCGATGTGATTACCGTTGTGCTCGAGTTGCAGTCGAAACAGGTTTTGGTTAGGATTAAAGATACAGGAACCGGAATTGCGCAAGAGGACTTACCTTACATTTTCGACAGGTATTTTAAAAAGCAAAAAAATCAGTCGAACAGTACCGGACTTGGGTTGGCCATTGTTAAAAAAATCTTAGACCTGCATAAATCCACCATCAAAGTGTTTAGCGAAGTTAACCGCGGTACCACTTTTGAATTTGGTTTGCCGGTTTATCAGGCATAATCATCAAATCGTAAAATAAAATCGAAAAAGGCTTACCTTATGGTAGAGTTTTTTCATTTTTATACTTTCATTACTTCTCCGTGATATTTCCGTGAACTTTCAGCAGCACCTTTGCAGTGTAAATAATTTATTACTCACAATTTAAAACTTAGAATACTATGAAACTATCAAGAATTGCATTACTCAGTTTTGTTGCCATGATCGTAATGGCATCATGCAAAAAAGACAAGGACGAAACCATTACACCCGATCCATCTACAACGACAAAAGAATTGAAACTTAGCTTTACCGGTTTGGAAAATCTTGGAATGGACTATGCCTATGAAGGTTGGATTATGGTGGACGGTGCTCCTGTTACCACTGGAACATTTATGGTTGACGACAACGGAAACTTATCAAAATCAACATTTGAAATAGACGAAGTAATGTTGAACAAAGCCACAGCCTTTATTTTAACTATCGAGCCTTATCCAGATAACGATGCCTCTCCAAGCGATGTGCATGTTTTGGCAGGTGATTTTTCTTCAAGCTCGGCAAATTTATCAGTAAGTCATGGCGCTGCTTTAGGCGATGATTTTATGAACGCAATGGGAAATTACATTCTTGCAACTCCTACAACTGCTACCATGGATGATGAATTGAGTGGTGTTTGGTTTATTGATTTAAGCTCAGGTGCTCCGGCAGTTGGCCTTGACTTGCCCGCACTTCCCGAAGGCTGGGTTTACGAAGGCTGGGTTGTTAACAATGGTGTCCCGGTATCATCAGGCCGTTTTTCGATGGGCGACATGGCCGATTATGCAGCGCCTTATAGCGCCACCGATGCAGGCTCACCACCATTCCCCGGCGAAGATTTTGTAATGAATGCCCCTGCCGGATTATCTTTCCCGACAAACCTTACCGGGGGACTTGCGGTAATCAGCATTGAGCCCCAGCCCGACAACAGCCCCAATCCTTTTACCCTGAAGCCCCTGGTTGCTGAAATCCCAACAAATGCAATGGATCACAATACTTATATGATGGGTAATAACTCAGGATCATTCCTCACAGGAATGGCAACTCGCTAATCTCATTCAACAACTCGAAGTACTATTACCAAAGCCGCCACGGAAATTTCGTGGCGGCTTTTTCTAATTAGGGGCTGCTGAGAAAGCTCTAATCCATTGAATTATCAAAAGTTAACCCATGATATTTAATTATTAAAGTTGACAATATGGTTTTGAGTTTTTCAGCGAGCCCTAATTATTGTTGGTCTATAAACTTGCCATCACTCACCGCTAAATGGGAGAATCAGCCAACGTACTGGTAGCGTGGGGCTTCCCCGCCAGCTGGCGGGGACTAAGGGGTCGCGTGGGCAAAATCAGAAAAGAGTTTTTTTAAAGAGGGCCAATAATAATCGTCCATCCATAAAGACTTCATTTTCCAATAATCTTAAAAAATCCTGCCTCAAATTTCGCTGATTAGCACAGATTTATTCTGCGAATATCTGCGCAATCTGCGGGAAAAAATCTTTTAAGCCAGGCTTTATTTATCCTCCGGATCAGCGGAAAATGATATTACTTCAACTTTTAAATCATCCACAAGAAGTAAATCGTTTTTATTTGTATTGAAAAAGAAAACCCTGAGTTGATCATCTACCGCCCGGAGCCTGGGAAGTGTACAGCGAAATTCCATAAGCGTCCATTTGTTTTGAACTATATATTCCTTCAGGTAAAAAGGTTTATAAAAGTAAAACTGATTTTTGTTTTCCAATTGTACCACAAGCTGACCCCTGGTTTGGTTCTGGTTTGAAAAAACCTTTGCACTAACCTTAACCCAAACAAACTCCGATTTTATCAATGGTTTTGCATCCACAAGCAAACCAATACTGTAATCATTTACCAGACCCGGTTGTGATACATATTTTCCGGCAAAAGCCAGCGTATCGGTAACGGAGCCATAATTGAGCCATCCATAATCATCTTCAAAATCGTTTTTAAAAGTTTCTTTTGAAAGCACATTTTCTTCCGGCACACGTACACGGGCTGTGGGAATTAGCTGTGTGAACGAATCTTTATAAATGGCAAAGTCGATGGTTCCGGGAGGATAAATGTATTTGTAATGTTGGTAAAACTGAAGATTGTTCAGCACGAGCAACAATAAGAAAACTGTAACAAAAAGATTTTTCAGGATTTTCTGTTTATTTAGTAATATTAGAAAAAACCCGAGAAGGATGGCAATGAGCGGATAGATGTCGATAAAAGTCCGGTTTCCGAAATTTGAGGTGAAAGTCCAGCAATACCAGCTTGATTGCACGTAAACAAAAGCAAGCATAAAAATCAATGCCCACCAAAATTGGAATTTATTATTTCTAAAAAGCCGGAAAAATCCACATAAGGCCAACAATGCCACCGGAGTATAAATAAACCATCCTTTATCAAAACTGAATAATATTTGAAAAAAATAGGGGTTCGTAAAATCGAAGCCATGTTCACCATAAGAATAAACAATCCAACTTCCTGATTGCAAATACCACAAAAACATCATCATAAAGGGGAAAAATGCCGAAGCAATTAAAACCAGGATCATTGTTTTCGGTTTTGTAAATATGTTTTTAATAAGATTGAAGAATGCTTCCTTTGATCCGGCGACAAATGGGACGAGCAAAATCAGCAGGGCATTGGTAGGTCTGATGATCACAATCAATCCAAAAAACAAAGCGGCTGAAATAATACTTGATTTCCGGAAATTTTTCGATGCTTGTCTTACCAATAATAGTAACCCGGAAATAGCAGCAAAACTGTAAATATGGCTCATGGCGCCCTCTTTCAAAACGTAATAGTTAATATTTGTTCCCAAGGCGATAAGGATTAAAATGAATGAGACTTGCCTGATGCTGAAATGAAAGGATTCCAATAATTTTCGTAAAAGTTGTAATCCTATCCACAAATAAAACAAAGCGCCCAACCCGATGGAATATTGATAAATAATTGAGTAGCCATCAGCCGGAAAACCGAAAATCATAGACAAAAAATGGGCAATCAGGAAAAAGGGAAGCATTAGAAATGCAACACCCGGGAAATAAGTATTTACAATCTCTCCGTCAAATTTGTAGCGAAAATCTTTGATTTTATCATGGCCATAATATTTAGCTTCATAATCTTCGATGAAATTATAATCGAGATCATCATAAATAAAAATTGCAGTGAGGTAGGCGTAATAGCCTTTTCCATCGCTAATCAAAACCCGGTCGAAGGGATCGGCAGGGTTTTTTACCAGGAGGAATAAAACCACATAAAAAAAGAGGATAATCTCAGGCGTGTATTTGTGAAGCTTTGCTGTCATTTGTCATCATTTATGTTTAGTCAGGGTTTGACTTTAAGTCAAGCCCTGACTCGCCCATAGTTCAGTGCCTACCAGCGCTGGCGATATTAAATAAGGTTGGATTTGCCATTAATATCATTTTTGTTCATAATCAGGATAAAGCAAATATTTTTTTCTGATTGTTTTAAATTCATCCAGCTTTGGTTGCCAGCTTTCGCGGATTTGCTCTTCGTTCATTCCTGCCTCTATTTGTTTTCGCAGGCTGGCTGTTCCGGCCAACTTTTCAAAATAGGAAGTAAAAAATGTTGTTTTGTCTTTCAAAGCATCGTAATATCCAATTAGCCAGCTGAGGTTTAATTGTGCCGGATTGTTTTTCATTTCTTTTGCATAGCCAATCAAATTCTGGCCATTGCAGTAAACGCCCTCATGCTTGGGGTTGGTTGCCGTTCCGGGAATAGATCGTGGTGTAAAAATGTAACTCCCAAGCAGGAAATCAGGGTGGCCGATCACCTGAAACGGATAATCAGTGCCACGGCCTACACTTACATCAGTACCTTCAAAAAGGCAAATTGAAGGATAGAGATACACTGCATATTTATTGGGTAAATTTGGTGAGGGTTTTACCGGCAGTTCATAAAAATCATTGTGTGTATAATTTTTCATCGGAATTACTGTCAGGTCGCAAAATACACTGTCGGCCAGCCAATGTTCACCATTCACCATTTGGGCATATTCACCCACCGTCATGCCATGCACAATAGGAATGGGGTGCATCCCTACGAATGATTTAAATTCAGGTTCCAGAACAGGGCCATCCACATAAAATCCGTTTGGATTAGGCCGATCAAGCACAATCACCGGGATGTTATTTTCGGCGCAAGCTTCCATAACGTAGGTCATGGTGGAGATGTAAGTATAAAACCGGGTGCCAACATCCTGTATGTCGAAAACAACGATATCGATGTTAATAAGATCTTCGGGCTGTTGTTTTTTGTGCGACCCATACAATGAGATGATCGGGAGGCCGGTAACAAGATCAATTTTATCTTCTACTTTTTGCCCGGCATCGGCCTTGCCTCTAAATCCATGCTCCGGGCTAAAAACTTTTACTACCTTGATTTTAGCACTTAAGAGGCGGTCAACCAGGTGGGCTTCCTTAATCAAAGAATTGTGGTTGGCAACCACCGCAACGTTTTTGTTTTCCAGTAAAGGAAAGTACAAATCGGTTTGTTCAGCACCGCAAATTGGACTATGCTCGTTTTGCTGAGCGCTAATTTTTAACGAAAATCCAATGATTACACCAATGATAATTATCCACTTATTCATAAATTACAACTTTTAGTAAACCCAACGAAATATCTAATACTTTGATATTTCTTTCTTAAATAAAATCAGAAGTCCAAAACTATTACGAATTACCCGGCCTTAAATTATTCTTTATAATAATCGGTCTGAAAGGACTCAAAACCCCTAAATCCCCTGAAGGGGACTTCCCAAACTACTGATTTTTAGTACTGCTTCCGTCAGCTGACGGATTGGGGTTAAAAGGGCTAAAAATCGGTAGTTTTGGGTTTTTAGACAAAGTTCTTCATTAAATCTGCTTACTTTTGCACAAAAATCAACAGGTTGAATTTCGAATATTTCATAGCTAAAGGTATCCTTTCGGGCGACAAAAATAACTTTTCGCGCCCAATAGTTCGCATTTCCACCATCAGCATAACATTAGGCATGGTGGTAATGATTCTCTCGCTGGCCATTACAACAGGATTTAAAAATGCAGTGTCGGAAAAAGTAATTGGTTTTGGCTCCCATATTCAAATTACAAGTTTCGGACTAAACAACTCATGGGAAAAGGCACCGATTAGCATAAACCAGGATTTTTATCCATCCTTAAGTGATGAACCCGGTATTTCCCATATCCAGGTTTTTGCCAATAAATCAGGACTTATAAAAACCGAAGATCAGATTCAGGGTATTGTTTTCAAGGGAATATGGACCGACTATGACTTGTCATTTTTTGAAGATAAAATTATTGCAGGTTCTCCAATAGTCATTGATTCGGCTCAAAGAACGGATGATATTTTGATTTCAAAGAAAATAGCTGACAGATTGGATTTCTCACCTGGAGATGAGGTGAGGGTTTATTTTGTCAATCCTGACGAGATGAGCCCCAGGGGGCGTAAATTTAAAATTGCCGGAATATATGAAACCGGGCTTGAGGAATTTGATGATATGTACCTGATTGGCGACCTCCGGCATGTGCAACGCCTGAACAATTGGGAAAAAGATCAGGTGGGTGGTTTTGAGGTATTTGTTGATGATTTCAGGAATATCGACAATATGTGGGAACAAGTGTATAATGCCATTGGCTACGAACTGAATGCCACTTCCATAAAAAGTTTGTATCCACAAATTTTCGACTGGCTGGATTTGCAGGATATGAACGTGATAATAATACTGGTGTTGATGGTAGCCGTAGCTGTAATAAACATGATTTCAACGCTGCTGATTTTGATACTTGAGAAAACCAATATGATAGGAGTGCTAAAAGCCCTGGGTACAAGAAATATCTCCATCCGAAAAATATTTCTTTACAATGCTGCTTTCATCATTGGCCGGGGTTTATTGTTTGGAAATATGCTCGGTATTGGCTTCGCACTGATTCAATACCATTTTCAGATCATCACACTCGATCAGGAATCTTATTATGTGCCTTATGTTCCGGTAAATTTGGAGTTACTTCCTGTTGTACTGCTTAATGTTGGCACACTCATATTATGCTTACTTTTTCTAATCATTCCATCTTACGTTATCACAAGGATTAGTCCTGTAAAGGCCATCCGCTGGGATTAGGAGGAGAGAAAAAGGCGACTTTAGCGAAACATGCGAACGAAGCGATTGAGAGAAATAGAAAGTATTGGAGTGATGGAGTGGTGGAGTGATGGAGTGGTGGAGTGATGGAGTGATGGAGTGATGGAGTGATGGTGGAATAGAGTGATGTTGAGCGGAGTCCCGCACGTGCGGGATCCCGCCCCTTCGGGGAAATCCCGCCCCTGCGGGAATTGAATGATTGAAACATAAGAATGAATGATAAAATTCCGGCTACGATAAAATGTAATGACGATCGATAGATTCAGTAGAGACAAGGTATGCTTTGTCTGCGGATACGATTACAACAATGTATAAATACAGTAGAGACAAGGTATGCCTTGTCTGCGGATACGATTACAACAATGTATAAATACAGTAGAGACAAGGCATGCCTTGTCTCCGGGGAATGAGAAAATGAAAAAACGATAGAAAACAGTGTGGTGATGTGCCAAAAATTTTGGTAAACAAAATTATTAGGTTCAACACCATTTAGCCTTTATTCATGCCTCAGCGCCTCGATGGGGTCAAGTTTTGCAGCTTTAGTAGCTGGAAGAATGCCTGAGAGCAGCGCCACAGCAAAACACAAAACTACTCCAATTGCTATCCAGGCCCACGGTATTACAAAACTGGTGTTGGTTATAAGGGTAACAATATTTCCCGCTAAAATTCCCAGCACAATGCCGAACAATCCTCCCAATTGACCAATTACAATAGACTCGACAAGAAATTGGTTGCGTATGGTAAGCTTATTTGCGCCCAGCGATTTTCGGATACCGATTTCACGCGTACGCTCCGATACCGAAACCAGCATAATGTTCATCAGGCCGATTGCAGCTCCGAAAAGCGTAATGAAGCCGATGATCAGTGCTGCAAACTTGATGCTCTTCGTGTTTTCGGCAAGCATTTTAATTAACTGGTCGCTTTTGGTGATATCGAAATCATTTTCTTCCTGAAGCTTATTTTGCCTTATTACCCTGAACAATCCCGTTGCTTCGCCAAGCGCAGCATCAACGGTTTCGGCTTCACTGGGCATAACGTTGATGGTAAACGACATGTTTGGCCTCGAAAAATATTGCCTTACATTGGTGATGGGCAGCAATACCTGGCGGTCGGGAGTAAAACCCATGCCGGTACCTTTTTCTTCGATTACACCGATAACTTTGTATCTTCCGGCACCAATGGTAATGATTTTACCCACCGGATCCTGATTGTTTTTAAACAAATAACCTGCAATCTCGCTGCCTATTATAGCCACATGCGATCCATAAAAAACCTCATGCTCACTAAATGTTCTTCCTTTTGCAATTTCATTACCTGAAGTGGCCATATAGTTTTCATCGGTGCCTATGATCTGTGAGTTAGGATTGGTTTTCTCCGATTCAAATTTTATGGTAGAATTCCAGGAAGCATTTGTAAATACCGAAACAGTAGCCGGAAAGTTGAACTGCTCCTTAAATTCCAAAGCTTCTCTAAATTTAATGGGTTCATAGTACTTTGCCCTTTGCCGGTGTTGCCCCATTTGCACGTTCATCGAGCGGTTTTTAATGGTGAAAGTATTCGAACCCATCATCATCAGGTTGTTGCCCAGGCTTTTTTCAAGTGCATCGATGGCTGTGGATATTCCAACCAATGCCATAATGCCGAAAGCAATTATTGAAACCGTTAAAATTGTTCTTAAAATACTACCTCTGATAGCAGCAAGCGATATCCGGAAGTTTTCGACCAATACGTGTTTTTGAGCCATCTTTATGTAAATTATCTTGAGTGAATGTATTAAATAGTGCGTGTCCATACTGTCGGCCATTTTCAATAATCTAAAAAATCCTCCCGCAGACCAGCCTTGCCGGCAGGCAGGTCTGCGGGAAACATTACTAAAAAGACAGACTCTAAATAGCTAACGAAAATAATAAATCAGGTAAAATCTGAATTTAGCCATTTTATTTTTACTGAAAATTTGCAGGAGTAGGGTTGGGAGATGTTGACGATCTATATTTTTTTACCAAAAGCCAGGTCGCCGGCATCCCCAAGGCCGGGAACAATATAGGCTTGTGCAGTTAACTCATCATCAATAGCGCCTACCCACAGGCTTACATCCTTGCTCGAAAAGTTTCTTTTAATATAATTAACACCTTCAAGGCTTGCAATGATTGCCGCGATATGGGTGTGTCTTGGTTTTTCACTTCCCAGCAATTCGCGGTAAGCAAGTATCATGGAGTATCCCGTGGCGAGCATTGGGTCTGCAATAATCACCACTCGGTCATCAAGCTCAGGTTTAGAGATGTACTCGATCTCAATCTCAAAAGTGCCGTCTTTATGATGTTTGCGATAAGCCGAAATAAACGCGTTTTCCGATTTGTCGAAAAAATTTAGAAACCCCTGATGAAAGGGTAGACCTGCCCTGAGGATGGTGGCAAGTACAGGATAGTTTTTTAATACGGGTACATTTGCACTTCCAAGTGGAGTGATTACCTCCTTGCTTTCGAAGTCCAGTTTTTTGCTGATTTCGTAGGCAAAAATTTCACCAATGCGTTCCAGGTTTTTCCTGAACAGCATTTGATTGTTCTGGACATCAACATTTCTTAAATCAGCAATAAACTGATTGAGCATTGAATTTTCTTTACCAAGAATATGTACCATGATTTTCAGTGTTTAGTTGCAAATATAGGTTTTTTGCTTAATAGTATGGATTTGACATAAAACAATTATTCCTGATCTGGGATTTGTAGTCACACGGTGAATCATTTCGGGAGCCCAGGAAAAGTCATCCGATGAATAATGTTTAAGCAAATGACATTTTGCTATTAGTACTGGTACTATTCCCGGGAGTAATTCATCGGATGACTATAGCTGAAACCGATGTCACACCGTGAATTATTTCCAGGAGTAAAGCTGGTTTTTAAAATAAAGCACAACTGCCCGGGCTTTTTCACGGTGTGACTATCCATCACTCCATCACTCCATCACTCCACCACTCCACCACTCCACCACTCCATTCTAACCTCTTCCTTCTATCCTCTACTCCACCAAAAACTTACACTTCCCCTTTAGCAGCCCATTGCTGAAAATAGTGGCGATGTAGATGCCCCTTGGCCAACCCGAAACAACCAGCTCGCCGTTTTGCTGACCCTTGTAAATTTTCTGGCTGTCGATTTGCCGGCCGTAAACATCAAATATCCTAATTTCGCAAACACCGCTTTTCTTAAGTGGAAAGCTAATTATGGCATTTTTGCTCACCGGATTGGGTGTGATCTGAAAAAGTTCAGGGGCATGCTCCTCAATGCCCACAGAAACATGATAGCAGCCGTCCCATTGCAAATCATCATACTTCAAAATTCCATCTTCGGTGAAACAGTTGAGACCGAAGTAAACATCGAAAATACAATTATCCATTCCCATATTATCCAGACCAAAGGTACTGCCAATGCCTTCGATCCATGACTCATATTGGGATTGGAAGTTTATTTTTGCTCTTTCTTCGCCGTTTAACAGCGTTATAACATCTATCGATTCAACTTGCATTTGGATAAAGCAGTCATTATAGCTTGTTGTAAAAATATCGCCTTGTTCTAAACCAAAATCGTAATAGAGTATTTCATCTGTTCCATCCCACCTATAAACTTTATTATCCTCGGTTTCACGCATACAAGTTTCGTAATACCAACTTACTTGCGATGAATCATCGGATTTTAATAATATTTGATATTGCATATTATTGATCAAGGTATCCCCCTCGGATTTCAGAAAATAGGTATCACAATTCCCGAAACATACAACCTCACTCCAGGTATTTCCGGGAGTTAACAAGTTTTGTCCTTGTAGCTGCACAACATTTATTAAAATTAGCAGCATTACCATAAATAAATTTCTATTCTTTTTCATTTGAATATTTTTTAATTTTTTTATATTTAAGATTATTTTTCGTTGATAATTTACATCATTCTTTTATGATTTTACATTTACCCTTTAGCTGTCCATTGCTATAAATGCCAACAATATACATTCCTGCCGGCCATGCGCCGGTGTGCAGGCGGGTGGCTCCCTGGTAAGGAAGTACCGACTCGCTGTGTATTTGCTTGCCATAAACATTGCTAACCCTTAGTTCCATCTGGGTGAAGGATTTGGTATTTTCGTATTCCAGCATAACCTCACCCGTGTTTGATGGGTTGGGGCTAGCAGTAATAGCAATGCTTTGCATCTTTTGGTTGTAGTATTCCAGGGTAGGTATTTCGCCAATGCTGGTGATTACATCACAGCCTGTCAGGTCGATAATACCTGATTCGATGTTATGGCGGCAAAGGCTGTCGTACTTGTATGTGCCCGGGTAAAGGGTATCATTCTCCAGGTAAGCGTTGATTTTGTACAAGAAAATATCTGTGTGAGTTTGACCTGGTAACTGATGACATACGGAAAGTAGGAATTTGCCATCAAAAGTTTTTGTAACATAATTCGCCCCTCCAACTGTGTTTTCTCGTAGGGCATAATTATGTACATTGCCCGCTGTATCGATAACCATTTCACTATATGGACAGCCCTGGTACTCTTCCCCAATGCCTGCCGCACAAAGAAATTTTGTTTGGTCGATTCGTTCAATATCGTCTATAAAATTTTGATTTATCCCTGGAGCTATTTCTGGACCATTAATAATATGGTGACCTGTTTCCACCCCGTCACGGTTATAATACATTATAAAACTATTATCCGTAATATTCCCGTTTTCGGCATAGCGATTTGTACCAAATCCCATATATATCGAATCGTTGAGTTGGTAAGAACCATAAGCTTTACCCAGCAATGAATCGCTAATACCGAATTCAACTATCCACCGTTCTTCAAAATCCTCGTTAATGCCTATAAACATAGGTCGTTGCCATACATGGTAGGGATTGGGATCGTTGGGGTATGGAGAATAAACCGTGCCACTAATGATATATTGGTTACCAAATTGATTTATTGTTGCCCCGTATGGATCTCCATAGTAGGGATGATCCTCGTGGGTAGCATATCCCTTGCACCAAAGTAATTCACCCTCCGAAGTTATGCAAAAAACCTTAATCCGGTTATTGTTTGAGGGGTCATCTTCGGGCATAATGGCAAGGCAAAGTAAATCGCCGTTTTCAATAATTATGGCATCGGTAAAAAAACCAAAACTATATCCGTCGAGGGCAAACATGCGGCACCAGAGCTGTTCACCACAGGCATTGAGTTTCGTAATACGTGGAAATTCATGGGGAACACTTTGGTTATACAACCAGCCAAGGGTGTATATATTGCCCTGTTCATCAAAACGTAACGCGGCATTATCTGTCGTTTCAGGTAAGAGGCCAATTTGTTTATCCCACAATACATCACCATTTATGTCGGTTTTTATAATTAGGCCATGATAGTTGCCTGATCCTTGCATCATAACAGCATTTAACAGATAGCCATGATCGTAATGTTCGAGTATGGCCAAGCCATACTCATCCCTGTTAGGCAAGCCAATTGTATGTTCCCATTTTTGGGCATGTAAGCTGCTGATGTGTAATAGTACGAAAAGAATTATTATAAATTGTTTCATAATCTTTATGTTTAAAAAGCCTCCCGGTGTTTAATCCGGGAAGCTATCGTGGGTTTTGTATTAATTTATCAAGGTGAACTTGGTGGTTTCGATTACTTTTTCGTTCACCATCAGGCTTACCATATATATTCCGGGTGACCATGAACGGGTCATTACGGTCAGTTGATCCTGCATCCCGGTAAATGGAATGCTTTGGATAAGGCTGCCCGATACATCCCTGATTTCGATTACACCGCGGGTATCCGCATCAAAGCGGTAGCCCAAGATTACAAAATCTTTGGAAGGGTTGGGATATACTTCCAGGATTTTAGGCATTGGTGCGTTGATTAACTCCTTGTAGGCTTCTTCTGCAGCGGCACTCTTTAGTTGACTCGGCAAAGTTACGGGTTCGGCGTATTGCATCGCATCGGCTGCCATGAGCAGGTTACGTGCAAATATCGGGGCAAGGCCGGTTTCGGCCAGTACCATTGTCTCCAATTGACCTTGTTGAGCTGCACTGAGGTCGTTTACCTGCTTCCCGGCTTCGTACAGTTCCGTGAGCAAAGTGTAAAGCGACTGCATGTTTTGCTGTTCGGCCAGTTCATCAGCACTTAGGGTAAAATCGGACGGGATAGCGGTCATTACATTTTGCCCCTGCAGGTATTGCCCGTTTTGCATATAAAGCCATGCCTGCATGTAGCGGCTGCTTAGGCTGTTGTCGGTCTGGTATAGCGCGAGCAGGCTGTCGGTTTTGGCAGGTAATCCTGGTGTTTCGCCAAAGTAGCGTACAATCCGGTTCCTTGCCCTTACCTTGCGCAGTGTATAGGCGGCAATCTGTCCTTCGAGTTCCGATTTGAGTGATGTTATGCTACGTCCTGCCAGTATCTGTGCTTTCATAAAAGCTGGCATGGGATTGTTGCGTTGATCCAGTTTATCCAGCAACTGGAGCGAAGTAGAGGTGTGCGGATTGGCCACCATCACATCACGAATCATGGCATTGGGCAGCACCGTTTCTTTTTCTATACTGCTTTCAACCACGGTTTCGGAGAGGTTGGGCGATTCGGCCATCAATTCGTTATATACCGCTTCCGTTTCGGGAGGTGTGCTGCTTTGTACTTCGGTATTCAGTGTTTCGGTATCCCCACCATCCACCAGAGCCTGTAGCATAGCTTCGGAGCTTTCGATATTTGCCTGAGCCACAGCCATGGCTGAACGGGCTTCTTCAATGGTTCCCCCGCCTCCTGAAATAAGCCCTGAAGGGCAGCCGACTTCATAAGTCCAATTATGTATTGTTTTAGGAACTTTAGTAACAGTGTTTGTTGTATAGTCCAGTGGTTCTACCGGCAGGTTATTAGCATCATTGGAATAGTAATAGTAAAAGTGGTTGGATTGGTTGTTGATATCATCAAAATCGCCTGAAACATCTGTGTTGTAATAAAACAGGTTTCCTGCCATATCCTCAGCATTGGCGGTGTTAGCTCCTTGTAATGAAGCAATACCATCATCGCTTGGCGGGGGATCACTAGGGCCATCGTACACTATTACTTCGTCAAACTGGGTGTTGTTGTAATCGTTGCAGCGGATTTGGAGGCCAATTTCAGGCCTGCGGCCGTAGCGGTTATTACCCAAGGCAATCACCGAGTATTCCACAGAATCAAATACGTTGAGGTAGATTTCATTGGGCTCATCACCCGATTCGCTTATATAAATACCAATACCTGTTTGGGTACTCGTGGTACTGCTTTTTTCGAAATGGTTATTTTCTACCCAGTACTGGTTGCAAGCATCCAGGTAGAGGCCATAGCTCTCGCCGGCTGCCGTGCCATTAAGAATAAATTCGTTAGAAGTGATCCTGGCATTGGTGATCCCGCTTAGGTATGCCCCCCGGTAGTTCCTGGTGAACTCCGAATTTTCGATCGAAGGTGTCAGTACCGTGAAAATTGCATAAGCTTTTATACCGTAATTCAGGCTGTCGAACACGGTTTCCTGGTACTGGGTGCATGGCACGGATTGGCTGATGCAGAAATGATCGACATAATAAGAGGCATCAAAACTTTTGATGCCGATACCCCGCTGGCTGTATGGGGTATTTCCATCGCGGGTGTTCCTGAAAGTACATCCGTTTATCTGTATACCCTCAACCCCCACAAGCCGGATGTGTGCATCGGGCAGGGAGCCATCCACAAGTTCGGCAGTAGTTTCAAAAGTAGTGAGGGTAAAATTCCCGATGTTGTAGCCGGCATAGCCTTCATAAATCACCCCGGAGCGGTTGTTGCGGAAGACGGCTCCATCGGTGTGTACAATTCCACCACCCATATCATCATAATCTTCGGAGTCAACCCTTACGGCCACCGCGGCATTTTCGATGGTGCCGCCATTGCTTATGCTCAACCAGCCCTGGTTGGCAGGTATCTGGGTAGCTTCGGGATTGCCCCATACTTCGATGCCGTGCCAGAGGTCGCCAAAACAATTTTCCAGGGAGGTAATCCTTGAATCATCAAGAATTAATTTCCCTCCTGTTTCAATGATGATTTTATTATCATCATTAAATTTCAGCACACTTTCATTTTCGATAGTGAGCTCACCGGTTGAACTTACAATTAAATTACCACCAAAAGAATAGTTTACATCGCTCCAAACAACAGAACTACTTACAGTGAGATCGTTAACATAATCCGGGGCATTCGTTATTGATCCCAATCCTGAAGGATTAAATTCGCAAATATCGGAACAGTTAGTAGCCGGTAAAACCTCAATATATGGATTGACACCTTCAACAAAGCCATCATTTAGCACAATCGAACTACTTACATCCTGTAAATCAACAATGGCTCCATCTTCAATACAGATATAAGCTCCTGCTTCAACAATAATTTTACCATTGCCCTTAATGATAGTTTCAGAACCTGATCTTGCAATAAAATTCGAACCCTCTTTGATTATCAATTGTGCTCCTGGTTCAATTTGTAGAGTTGCATCATCAAGAAGTTGTAATGTGCTAATATTTATCAATTCCATCATCGAACTTGTATCAATATGTAGAATAGATTCTGCTATTCCAACAAACATTGTGGGCGATGAAAAGAATGTATCATCTTCATACTCATAAGGGTTGCTGATCCTTGTGGCAGTTTTACTCCAGTCTAACGTAATAGTCGCAGTATCTGTAACGTTTAACGAGTAAATTGCGCTGTGAGGCGGAGGAGTAAGAACAATGGAATCAGCACACCATCTCCGGTCATTAATAACATCTACATCGTTAAAGCGTACTCTCACCTGAATATTATTACTACTATCCTGATTAATGATTTCAACGGACACTCCATTGAGATAAATTTTGCGTACGTTTTTTTCCCAACTTGGAGCAGGGGCATTATAACTATATAAGCTCATCATATTTGATGCAGAGGGATTAGTCCCAATACCAATTTTATTATTCCCGGTGAATGTAAATGCATGCCTGGAGTGACCTAAAGAAAATAGATTATGAAAATAATTATTTCCGTCCTTTTGAATAAAATTCATTATATTCTCATCAGAATCGATTTCCCCATCGTTATCTAAATCCAAGGCGTATAATTCTTGGTCACCTCCGCCGGTAAAAGGATTTTCGCGTTCAGGTAATAAACTAAATGGGCGATATAGTTGACTATTAACACATTGATTTTGGACTTCATCAGTATATACTCTATCAAAAAATCCATCGGCCGTTACAGGTCGTAGAAAATCAGCTTTACCCGAGCCTACTTCTGTCGATGTCCCTTCGCGAGTATCTTTATCTATTTGAACATACATGTATAATCCTGGGACAACCCCTTCTACACATGAGTTGCCCTCCTCGAATTGAAACTTATCAAAAGCGTTGTTATTTTCGCTTATCCCATTATGGTTTTCAATCCAAAGCCATTGTTGATAGTCAGAATTTGGGTCTAAGTATGGCAATTTTATCCTAAGTGCATCTCCAGTCGCTACAAAATCCCTAAGGTAATAAATACCAGCTTGTGATGATTCTGTAGCATCCAAATCTCCATTTACTTCAGCAGTATTATTTGCATTCCTGGCAGCAGGATTATATTGATTGCTTTGGTCTTCCCAAGCTAATCTTTGCCTATCCCATCCACTCCAACACATCAAGGAAGCGTCATATAAGCTTAATGCGCCCCATCCGCCAACATATGGTAGCCAGTATCCTCCATAATGAGGGTAAGTATGAAATAAGTTTCCACCAAGAATCATGTGTGCATATTCATGGCGGGCACATGTGTAAGGATTTCTCCTATATGTACCAAACTCAGTATAGCAGTCTGAATAGAATCCAAGTATTGAAGCATAAGAACCTGGGTATCCCCAACCAACATTATTTAGACCAATTCGATTTCTCCAAATCACCATAACATGATCAATCTTGTTGGGGTTATCTATACTTGGGGTAATTTTTTCTTGATAGACTCCTGTTTTTGTCCAATTATCAAAATATGTTACACTATTGAGATTATTTCCCGTAACAAAGTTACCATTCATAGATATTTCAATTTCATCTTTTAAAGCACCCTGATAACTACTTTGTGCGATTTCGGATTCTTTAACACTAAAAATACCTCCACTATATGGGGCTTTTAAATAATCGCCCAAAACATAGTAATTCCCTGAAGAAGCCTGCTGGTAGTAACGTGTAAATAGTCCTTGAGCTGTACCTGTCGGAACATTGGGGTCACAAAATTCATCAACCCATGACGGAATTGAGTGCAAAGGCCAATCTGCATTTGTGTTTGGGTTGGGATCGTTCGCAGGGTTAACATCATAATCAATCTCAGCAAAAATAATCAATATTCTAACTGTTCCTGTAGCTGGTAGTATCCAACCATATTCACTTGCGCAATCGGTGAGTACAGGATCCTGTTCAGGAGGATCGATGAAATAACATTGTGCGCTGATATCCATTATAAAAAATAATGAGATGATTGAAAGAAAGATTTTTATAACTTTCATGTTCATTAAATTATATGTTTTACGTTTCATAATTGTATTATTTATTTGGTTTTAATTAATAAAATTGATGCTACAATAAAAAATAAATGTCGGGCAAGATGATAAGGCTGGTCAGTAAAAAAAATATAGGTAAAGGTTTAAGCGTGTAAACAGACATTGTAGTTTTGTGAATTGTGTTTGCTCTTTCCATCTTTGTAGGGTACAGCAAATGTCCTGTCTTATTGTAGTGGCCTGGCTGCCTGTGCATAGGAGTTGAGGGGGGGGGGGGGGCTACTTTCCCATAATACCGGATGACAAAATATGTGTGTTTTCCTTGCCATTTGTTTTTATAATAAAAGGTTGTAAATTTAAACTAATGCATCATCGAAAGCAAATTTTTAACATAAAAATAAAAGTTGCCCGATAACCAGGAATGGTCATCCGATGAATAATGTTTAAGCAAATGACATTTTGCTATTAGTACTGGTACTACTCCCGTGAGAAATTCATCGGATGACTATATTCCAACACAAGTCACACCGTGAATTATTTCCGGGGGTGGAGCAGGTTTTTAAAATAGAGTACTTCTGCCCGGGGTTATTCACGGTGTGACTCATTTCGGGAGTCCAAGAAAAGTCATCCGATGAATAATATTTAAGCAAATGACATTTTGCTATTAGTACTGGTACTACTCCCGTGAGAAATTCATCGGATGACTATCTAAAAAAATTCTATTGAAAATGTACAATCCTATATCAAACCTGCCTCGCCGGCAAGGCGGGCATCACATATCGGACTCCGATGGGTCGGAGCAGGCTATCTGATATTAGAAATCCGATGTGTGAAGTCTGATGTTTGATCTTGCCACATCACTCCACCACTCCATCACTCCATTACTCCACTACTCCAATTTCTCCCCTCTAACCTCTGCTACTGTCCGGGCTTATTCACGGTGTGACTAAAATTACAAATATTTCTTCTTAAACTCTAACCCCAGGTTGAAAAGTGGATTAAGCCTGCTCTTTTTATAATGCAAATAACTCACTTCTTCCGACCCGAAACTTTTGTAGAACCGCGCCAGGTTAGGGTCATTCGATCCCTCAAAGTCGAGTGTTAAATGTGAGCCGGCCTGTTTTTTTATAAAATGATCGATCAAAAAGGGCATGGCTGCATTTTTTTTGGCCTGCTCGTTGGTTGCCGAGAAATAAAAAATAACTTTCTTGCCGCTAATCACAAAAAAGGCTCCGGCACACAATGTATTCTTCTCATCGAAAACCCCCATCACTTTTGCGCTTCTTTTGTAAATCATAACATAAACCATACGGCGCAGCATGTTATAATCAGTGTCATTAAGGTTGCTTAGCCCTTTCCCTTTATGTTCCCTGAAAATACGAATCACATCTTCGGGTTTTATACTTTCCACAACGTTTAGTGATGAATCATTTGCTTTTTTCAGGTTTCTTTTCAGGTTGGTAGAATAGTGAGCAACTATTTTTTCGTAGGGCTTTATCAGGTCAAGATGGTGTGTCTTCCAGGGATGAAAATGTTTTGCATCTTTATTGATTTTATTGTGGGTGTTCAGGTTGATTTCGATAAACTTATAATTTTTTGGGATGGCTTCCAGAAATTCAGCTACAATGTCTTCGGTTAAATGGCTTTGCGAAAAAATACCCAGTTGCTGGGTAAATTTGGGCTGGAACAGGTAGTTTATCCCAAGCTTTTTGCCTGGAGTAAGTGGCATTACACACTGGTAATCATCTTTAATTAGTCCTTCCCAACGATCGTTCACCAGGTCGAGGTACCACGAGTAGGCGTATATTAGCCCATTTACCGATTGCAAGATGCAACGATCCCATTTTTCGGTATCTATTTCTTCGTGTTTAAAGTATTTTATCAAAATCAAAAAATTTTGCCCAAAAATACTAAGATTTGGTTCATTCGTTCAAAAAGGCTGAAAGCCTGTCGGAAGGATTCCTGCTGATTGACAAAATAAGGTGTCAGGCCTTCAGCCTGAAATTCTTCTTGTGGGGAAGGCTTTTCTATGATGTTACAGGCCTTCAGCCTGATAATGCTTACAAGTTCTTATTTCAAAAAAAAGGCTGAAAGCCTTTTACATCGTAAGCGGGGGCAGAGCCCCTGCACTAAGCTAAACAAACAGAACCGCTCAGGCTGAAGGCCTGACACATTCTGTTGTCTCAGGCTTTCAGCCTGATAATTATTCCTGTGATTTTTTTTCTTTGATGTTACAGGCCTTCAGCCTGCTATCTACAACAAGGAAAATGATTTGTTTACTGGAAATGTCCAATGAGGTAGTGATAGTAAATTTTGGACTAACTGATGCCAAGGATGAATCCTAAATTTTGTTCACTCCAATACCCGCTCACGGATTTATATAGAGCAGGATTTCCCGTTTTTCTTACTTTCGCAAAAACTTTATTTGAATGATCAAACTATTGACCATTGTGGGGGCAAGACCCCAAATTATTAAAGCTGCTGCCTTGAGCAGGGCGATTAAAAGCCACTATTCTGGTAAAATACAGGAATTTATTTTACACACCGGCCAGCACTACGATCAAAATATGTCGCAGGTTTTTTTTGATGAATTGAATATTCCCAAACTTGATTATAACCTCAATGTAGGTTCGGCATCCCATGGGGTGCAAACGGCAAGAATGATTGAAGGGATTGAAGAAAAACTGGTGGCACTCAAACCTGATTTTTTGGTTTTGTACGGCGACACAAACTCCACCCTTGCCGGAGCAGTGGCCGCATCAAAAATTCATGTACCCATCATTCATATCGAGGCAGGTTTGCGATCGTTCAATAAAAGTATGCCCGAGGAGATCAATCGCATTATGTGCGATCATGCTTCAACTTTGCTGTTTTCACCCACAAAAACCGGGGTTCAGAATTTAGTGAATGAAGGCTTCAAAACAGAAAGCCATTTTCCGGTAAGTGTTGATCATCCTGCTATTTTTCATTGTGGTGATGTGATGTACGATAACAGCCTGTATTTTGCCGGCATCGCGAAGGATAAATCAAAAATCCTCGAACAAAATAATCTCGAAAAGGAAAATTATATTCTTGCCACCATCCACCGCGATCATAACACTGATGATCCGAAAAGGCTTAGCTCAATTTTTGAAGCTTTGGATCAAATTGCTTTGGATAATAAATTGGATATTTTTCTCCCACTACATCCGCGAACTTCAAAACTATTAAAGCAGAATCTCGAATCAGCGCTTTATGAGCGGGTGTTGGCCAATCCACACCTGAAATTATCAGCGCCGGTTTCGTTTATCGACATGATTCAATTAGAGCAAAACACCTCGATGATTATGACTGATTCGGGGGGCGTACAAAAAGAAGCCTACTTTTTCAAGAAGCCCTGTATAATTTTGAGACCTCAAACCGAGTGGGTAGAGTTGGTCGAAAACGGAACAGCCGGGATAGCGGATGCAAATACGGAACTGATAGTTTCAACTTTTCAGAAATTATATAAAAATGAAACGCTCAAATTCCATAAGATTTTTGGAGATGGGAAAGCGGCAGAATTTATTTGCGAACAGATACTAAAATTTAAAAAAGCATAATTATGAAAGTAATCGTTTTAGGAGCAGGGCTGGTTGGAGCCCCAATGGCTTTCGACCTTGCCAAAGATCCGGATTTTGAAGTTACAGTGGTCGATCGCAGTGATGATGCGCTGGCTAAATTTACAACACATCCGGGAATTATAACTATCCGGGAGGATTTATCGGACATTGCTAATGTGAAAAAAATCATCGGGGATCAGGATTTGGTTTTGAGCGCTGTTCCGGGTTTTATGGGATTTCAAACCCTAAAAGCAATTATCAATGCCGGGAAAAATGTAATCGACATTGCCTTTTTTCCGGAAGACCTTTTTGAGTTGGACGAACTGGCAAAACAAAAAAATGTAATAGCCATTTCGGATATGGGAGTGGCGCCGGGTATGAGTAATGTGTTGATTGGTTATGCCGATCATCTCCTCGATAAAACCACTAAAGCAGTGATTTATGTTGGCGGTTTGCCAAAAGTGCGCCTTTGGCCTTATGAGTATAAGGCAGTTTTTTCGCCCATCGATGTAATTGAGGAATACACCCGTCCGGCACGTTATATCGAAAATGGGAAGCTCATCACAAAACCTGCACTTACCGATCCCGAATTACTCGATTTTCCAGGAGTAGGTACACTGGAAGCTTTTAACAGTGATGGCCTGCGCTCGCTTGCCGAAACCATCGCTTGCCCCAATATGATCGAGAAAACCTTACGCTACAAAGGCCACATCGAAAAAATGGCCATGCTACGTGAAACGGGCTTTTTTAGCAAAGAACCCATCGAGATCAACGGTGCTATGATCAGTCCACTCGATTTCACCACAAAACTGTTGTTCCCGAAATGGAAACTCGAGAAAGGAGATGAGGATATTACCGTGATGCGTATCATTGTTGAGGGCATAAAAGGGGTTAGAAATCTACGTTATACCTACGATCTTTTTGATAGTTACGATCCCGAAACCGGGGTTCATTCTATGGCGCGTACAACAGGTTATTCCGCCACCATGGCTTTGCGGATGCTGGACAAGGGTCTTTATACACGCAAAGGTGTTTCAGCTCCTGAATTTGTTGGAAAAAACAAGGCTTGTGTCGATTTTCTGCTTGAAGGTCTGGCTGAACGTGGTGTGGTTTACAACGAAAAGATTGAGGAGTTTTAGTAGCGGCATTATTGAATTCCAAATCATCATGACCCCATCCCCTGCCCTTCCCCTGAAAGGGAAGGGAGACCAGCCGCACTAGCCACAGCAGCGGCCAGTGCGTAGGAATCATCCCCGCCAACTGGTGGAGGAGTCAGCCTTGCCGGCCAGGCAGGTTAGAGGTGGTCTATGGTAGAGGCTGCTGAAAAATCCGTAACACTTTGGCATTTTTATCATTATAGAAATATTGTTGTGCTTTTATGCAAAGTTTTTTGTGTGAATATTCAGAAAACCTTGCATTTAATATCTCGGTGCGCTGCACCTTTTTCAAGCCACAGAGTGGCGAAATCTTGGTAGAAAAACATTCAGGAAATGTATTTTTAAGGTGCAGAGCACCGAAATATTAAAGCCAACAATATGGTTTTGTGTTTTTCAGCAAGCCCTATGGTAGTAGCCACTCAGGGTTTGATAAAACAGATAAACAGTTACAAAAAAAAAAGGTCAAAAAAAATGAACGTTTTTTTTGACCTTTTTTTTTGAGCTATAAACTCTCAGTTAGTAATTATCTTCCCGCATCTGCATATAGGCTTTTGGGTGCAAACAGGCGGGGCACATTTCCAATGCTTTTACCGATTCGTAAACATAGCCGCAGTTGAGGCACTTCCACCACACTTTTCCATCCTTTATAAATACCTTGTCTTCTGAAATGTTTTGTAATAATTTCAAAAATCTGCGCTCGTGTTCAGCTTCTACTTTGGCAATCATTTTATATGCTATTGCAATTTCGGTAAATCCTTCTTCTTTGGCTATTTCAGCAAATTGAGGATACAACTCAGTCCATTCTTCATTTTCGCCCTCTGCAGCAGCTTTCAGGTTTTCGGCAGTGGTGCCAATTACTCCCGCCGGGTAGGTAGCTGTAATCTCAGTCATCCCACCTTCCAGAAATTTGAAAAACCTTTTGGCATGTTCTTTTTCCTGGTTGGCTGTTTCCTGAAATATGGCAGCAATTTGTTCGTAGCCTTCTTTTTTTGCAACTTTTACAAAAAACTCGTAGCGGGTTCTTGCTTGCGATTCTCCTGCAAACGATTTTAGCAGGTTTTGTTCGGTTCTTGTTCCTTTAATAGATTTCGACATAACATTATATATTTTTTGATATTTGAGAGATATGCGTTCGATATTCAAAGATAGTGTTTTAAACCATTACTGTCCGAGTAAATTTAATAGATTCCTTGCCGCATGTGCGGCATCGGAATGACAAGGCATTGGAGATATGAGATGAGTGGTGGGGGGGGGGGGGGGCAAAACCCCCCC